>Ga0326727_10011973_pt1 | contig 19944 bp, 16 predicted proteins | sample MB2enrmetagenome_FD_207643 | JGI IMG/M metagenome (GOLD analysis project Ga0326727, IMG submission 207643) | Lab enriched peat soil microbial communities from McLean, Ithaca, NY, United States - MB29MY | ecosystem: Environmental > Terrestrial > Soil > Wetlands > Peat | place: USA: New York...
TGACTTTCATTCAGATATGGCTTCTTCCCTTGGCGCTCCTTGCAACGTCCACTGTGGTCGCTTTCCCATTGAGTCGTTACATGGCGTGGCTTATGGACGGGAAATACCGCGCCCCGGGAGTTTTCCGCTGGTTCGAAAAGCGCCTGGACAGCGGCGAGCAAAACTGGAAACAGTATCTTTTCTCCATGCTCCTGTTCAATACCGTGATGTTCGTCTTCAGCTACCTTGTCCTGGCGCTCCAGCCCTTAACGCCGCTAAACCCCAGAGGGCTCACGCTGCTTGCTCCGAGCGCCATTTTTAACAGCGTCGCCTCTTTCATTACTAACACGGACATCCAGCATTATTCCGGCGACCAGCACCTGTCGAACTTCAGCCAGATCTTTTTCGGGATTTTCAATCTCTTTTTCTCCGCGTCCGTAGGTCTTTGCGCACTGGTCGCAATCATCCGCACCTTGCGGGGCCAAGCAAAGGTTGGCAACTTTTTCGTCGATATGTGGCGTGTGCTGGTTTACATGTTCGTTCCCACCGCTTTTATATTCGGCCTCATCTTCCTAACCCAGGGCAGCCCGATGACCTTCGAGACGTCCTACGATGTTCAGACGCTCGAAGCCGGGGCTATGGGTACGACCGACACGGGCGAGGCGAAACCGCAGACGATCATCGTTGGGCCGGTGGCGGCTTTTGAGTCCATGAAGATGCTTGGAACCAACGGGGGCGGTTTCTATGGCATGAACTCCGCGCACCCGTTCGAAAATCCCACTGGGTTTTCGAATTTCTTCAACACCCTGGCCATGATGATTTTTCCGTTCGCACTGGTGCTGATGTTTGGCCGGATGCTGAACAAATTCCGGCACGGCCTGGTAATTTTTGGTGTCATGCTGTTCATGATGGCCGGAACAATCGTCTGGTCAGTTTATTTTGACACTCTCAAACCCAACCCGGGACTGACCGGACAATCCTTGGAACAGAAGTTCGAGATTGGCAGCGCGGCAGAACCGGGCGGCAAGCACCCGGTTACCCTGCCGCCTGTGCCGAGCCTGCCGGTAGAACAGCATCTGGGCAATCTCGAAGGCAAGGAGATGCGTTTCGGGACATCGGCGGGGGCAACCTTCGATGCCCTGACTACGGACGTGACATGCGGCGCGGTAAACGCCGAGGAAGACAGTCTGAACCCGGTTGCAGGTCTTTCGCCTATGGCCGGCATGTGGCTCAACTGCGTCTTTGGCGGCAAGGGCGTTGGAATGATAAACATGCTGACATTTATCATTGTCGGGCTTTTCATCGCAGGCATGATGGTGGGAAGGACCCCGGAATATCTGGGGAAGAAAATCGGGGCGCGCGAGGTCACATTCGCAATGATCGCCATACTGGTTCACCCAGTCTTTATTCTTATGCCGACGGGGCTTTTTGCCGCGACGTCCTGGGGACTCAATGCCATGAGCAATCCGGGCGCGCACGGTTTCTCGCAGATTCTTTACCAGTTTTCGTCGGCTACCGCCAACAACGGGTCGGCCTTCGACGGTCTTGGCGTCACATATGGGTTCTGGAATGCTGCCAGCCCGGCCCCGAGCGCCATTCCATTCGACATCGCAGCTGGCCTGTGCATGCTTTTCGGCCGCTTTCTCCCGATCATCGCGCCTGTAGCCATGGCGGCGTCTCTTGGCGCGAAGAAGGCAAGCCCGTTCGGCCTCGGCACCCTTCGGGATGACGGCCTTACCTTCGGTTTTCTCCTGCTGGGGACTGTAGTTATTATCGGCGCTTTGCTCTTCCTGCCGGTGGGCGTGCTGGGACCCGTGGCGGAGCACTTGGGCCCGATACCCTTCGGAGGATAACAGGAAGAAACGCCGACGAAAGACGATCTTAAGACAGGGCGAAAGAAAGACTAACTCAAAGGAGTTCCAGATATGAGCAGGGAAGTTCCGGAAATTGAAAAAGCGGCAGCGCATGCCCACGCGACTCTGGAGCAGCAACTGCCCGTGCGCCGTGTAAAAGCGCGATCGCTGTTTGAAAAGGACACCGCGAAGGCCGCCTTGAAGCAGGCATTTAAAATGCTTCGGCCCGACCTCCAGTGGAATAACCCGGTCATGTTCACAGTTCTGGTTGGGGCTGTTCTTACTCTTTTCTATATCGTAGAAGCTTTGTGGAAGGGCGCCGAGAGCCAGGTCCCCATTTCATACTTTATAGCTCTGGATGTATGGCTCTTTTTGACCGTTCTTTTCGCAAATTTCGCCACTTCTCTTGCCGAAGCGCGCGGCAAAGCCCAGGCTGAATCACTCAAAAAAGCCCGCTACGATACTACAGCCTATCGCCTGCTCGCCGCTGGCCGCACCGAAGAGATCTCCTCGACAGCTTTGAAACCCGGTGATCGGGTGGTGGTGCAAGCCGGGCAGACAATTCCCGGAGACGGGGAAATCGTAGAAGGAATCGCCTCGGTTGACGAGTCTGCGATTACAGGCGAATCGGCGCCCGTGATCCGCGAAGCCGGTGGTGACCGGTCGGGTGTGACCGGAGGCACGGTCGTGCTCTCGGACCGTATAGTGGTCGAAATAACGAGCGGCGCAGGGGAATCGTTCCTGGACCGGATGATTGCACTGGTCGAAGGCGCCATCCGCCAGCGTACCCCAAACGAGATCGCCCTCACATTGGTGCTCTCGGCCTTTACCCTGATCTTTCTAATTGTTACGATTCCTCTCCTGCCGATGGCCCGCAATGCCGAGATATACATGCAGAGCTACCTTGGGATCCAGGAGCCTGTGAAAAGTCTTGGCACCGATGTTCCAACCCTGATTGCTCTTCTGGTATGCCTCATTCCGACCACTATCGGCGCTTTGCTCGCTGCGATTGGGATCGCGGGCATGGACCGCGCCCTTCAGGCGAACATCATTGCAAAGAGCGGCAAGGCCGTGGAACTGGCCGGTGACGTTGACGTAGTGCTCCTCGATAAGACCGGGACCATTACCATAGGCAACAGGAACGCGACAACTTTCCTGCCGATCGGGAAGTACTCGACCTCGGACGTCGGGCGGCTGGCCGCATTAGCTTCGGCCGCAGATGCCACTCCCGAGGGTAAGAGCATCGTGCACCTGTTCGAGCAAAGCAGTCCATCGCCCGTAGATGTCCCGCCTGATGCAAAGTTCATTGCATTTACGGCGCAAACGCGCATGAGTGGCGTCGACCTTCCGGACGGCCGGAAAATACGAAAAGGCGCACCGGACGCTATCGTCAAATTCGTTAACGGAAATGGAAACAAAGCGCCGCTGGAGCTCAGCAAACTGGTCCAGAAAGTGGCTTCCGAGGGCGCTACGCCGCTTGCCGTAGCGGAAGGCCAGGACATTGTGGGTGTGGTCGTTCTGGAAGACATCCTCAAGCCGCATATGTCGGAACGTTTTGAAAGGTTGCGCAGAATGGGGCTTCGGACCGTCATGATTACGGGAGACAACCCGCTGACTGCGGCAACGATAGCAAAAAGGGCAGGGGTCGATGATTTTCTGGCCGAGGCGACTCCCGAAACCAAGCTCGCCTACATCAAAAAGGAGCAGGTGGGAGGAAGACTGGTCGCCATGATGGGCGACGGCACGAACGACGCCCCCGCTCTTGCCCAGGCAGACGTTGCGCTGGCGATGAACGCCGGGACCCAGGCAGCCAAGGAAGCCGCCAACATGGTCGACCTGGACAGCGATCCGACCAAGCTGATCGAAGTGGTGGAAGTTGGGAAACAGCTTCTGGTGACTCGAGGCTCGCTAACGACCTTTTCCATTGCAAACGACGTGGCGAAATACTTCGCGATCATTCCGGCGCTGTTTGCAGGCACTTTGCCGTGGCTGAAAGTGGTCGACATCATGCACCTTCATTCGCCAACTTCGGCAATTCTTTCGGCTGTTATTTTCAATGCGCTGATTATTCCCGCTCTCATCCCCGTTGCCCTCAAGGGAGTAAAATACCGGCCGCTCGGCGCGGACGCCCTGCTCCGCAGAAACCTGCTCGTGTGGGGACTGGGGGGCGTAATTTTGCCCTTCATCGGAATAAAACTGATCGATGTGGTGATGGTTGCATTACACATGGTGAGCTAAAAAACGTGAGTTTGCAGGAGACGCTTACATGATGCGATATCTTTACAAAAGCTTTCTACTTTTGATATTCGGAGTGGCTATCACCTGCGTTGTTTATCCGCTGGTGTTGTGGGTGGTCGGACAAACCCTTTTCCCCTTTCAGTCTAATGGAAGCATGCTGAAGGGACCGGACGGGAAGAATGTGGGATCGAAGCTGATCGCGCAGCCCTTTACAAAGGATGAGTATTTCCAGCCCCGTCCGTCCGCGGCCTCTTACGATGCATCCGCATCGGCTTCATCGAGCCTTGCGGCATCCAATTACGGGCTTCGCGACCGGGTGGGCCGCACGCTGGGACCTATTGCTAAGTATAAGAGCGGACCCAAGACCGGGCAGCTCGTTGCCCCGGACGTCGAGAGCTGGTTCAGTGCGGACAAATACCAGGGAAAACCGGGGATCGTGGCCCAATGGGCCGACCTGCACAATTCCCTTGCGCAGGCGTGGGTGAAGACGGACACGGCTCATTCCACTTATGTGGATGACTGGGCGAAGGCCAATCCCAAAGTAGTGGCCCAATTTATCAAGGACAATCCTTCCACTCCCGAGCCGAAGGCCCCCGATCTGGCAGTCGTGTTCTTCAAGGATTTCTCGGAGAAAAACCCGGGCAAGTTTCTGACCGCAGAAACTAAAACGGGCGGGGATGGGAAACCCGCAACGACTATCGGGGTGATCGATTCGGGCAGTGATATTCAATCGACCTTTTTTTTGATGTGGCGTGAAGACCACCCCGATGCGAACTTGCAGGACGTGCCGGGCGACTATGTTACCGCTTCCGGTTCCGGATTGGACCCGCACATCACTCTGGAAAATGCGGAATTCCAACTGGAGCGCGTTGCATCCAAATGGGCGGAAGACTTGAAACGCGACCCGGCCCAGGTTCAAAAGGAGATAGAGCAGATCCTGCAGGAAAATGCATCAGCGCCGTGGTTTGGACTTGCGGGTGAGAAGTTCGTAAATGTCCTGGAAATTAACCTGGCACTCAATAAGAAATATGGAACGCCATAGTTTCACAATTACATGCAAGGAGCCCAGTGCCCTTAAGGAGGGCTTAAAAATGAATCAAATCCGTGCTAAACATTCAGTTACGGTGATTGCTGATCGTCTCAAAAAGGCCGGAAAATCTTCGGTTCCTCAAGGGATCCGTGATCAGATGGATTTTCAGGGTCGGAGCAATCAGCAGCATATTTCATTAGTAAAGGGGGGACGGCGCTATGCTCAGGCCATCAAAACCCATGTCGCCGACCTTCCCTTAAAAGTGCAAAACCTTTTGGCCGAAGAATTCGAACGTGAGGTGATCGCATTCCGCGAAAAACTCGAGTCTGAGTATGCCGAAATCAAAAGGGATAAAAATCAATTGGCGGTTCTAAATGAGCAGCAATCCGTCCGGATCGACAACTTGACGGAAGCCCTTAAGAATGCCTCGGCAACGATGAATGAACAGGCAAGGCGGATCAGCCAGTTAAAAAATGAAATCGTCGCCGAGCGCGATGCCCATGCCAGAACGGAACAGCGAATACGTAACGCGATGCAGGAATTGACGCGAGTCGAACATACGCTGGATGACTCTTTTCCGGAATCATCGGGTGGAGCTTGACAGCGGAAAGGAGAGCAAATGTCCGAGGAAAAGGCCCTTAGCTTTCTTCAGTTAATACGCCGCGCTCAACGCGGCAAGCTGAAGGTTTATCTTGGCTATGGACCGGGAGTGGGAAAAACCTGGCAGATGCTTCTCGAAGGGCACCGTCTGAAGTTGGAAGGTGTAGATGTGGTCGTCGGGTTGGTGGAAACCCATGGAAGGGTTGAGACCGCCAAACTCGTCGAAGGTCTGGAGGTGGTGCCGAGAAAGCAGATCTTCTATCGCGGCATCCTCCTTGAAGAAATGGACCTGGATGCAGTGCTGGCGCGCCGACCGGAAGTCGCGCTGGTCGATGAACTGGCGCATACGAACGTACCGGGCAGCGAAAATGCAAAACGTTATCAGGACGTGCAGGACCTTCTTGCTGCTGGCATTCACGTGATTACCACGCTGAATATCCAGCACCTGGAGAGCCTATACGATACGGTGGAGCAATTGGTCGGGGTTAAGGTGCACGAACGCTTGCCCGACTCGATTCTCGCGGAAGCCGACGAGATTGTGAACGTCGATCTGGCGCCCGAGGATCTTCAACAGCGTCTAAGAGAAGGTAAAATCTACACCCAGGAAAGAGTCCCCACCGCTCTCGATAATTTTTTCAAGCGCACTAATTTAAACGAGCTTAGGGAATTGGCTTTCAGGGAACTCGCGTCACAGATAGACCTCAAACGCCGAAGCACTCCCGAAGAAGAACATGGAACGGCCCCCGATCAGGTGATGGTCTGTTTGAGTTCACGGGGGCCCAACAGCGCAGGCCTCCTGCGCTACGGGTCCAGGCTTGCCGGGCGCCTGAACCGCAACTGGTACGCCGTTTACGTTCAGCGTCCCTCGGAATCGCCCACCGCCATAGACGCCGCCACTCAGCGGTATCTCTCGGAGACATTGACCTTGGCGAATATCCTTGGCGCTATCGTCTTTACTTATAAGGGCGAAGATATTGTGGACACTATCCTGCATTTTGCAACGGAGTACCGCGTCGGCCATGTCGTTATCGGTCGTCCCGGGCCCCTTCCGTGGTGGAAACGCCTGCTCGGACGAAAGACAGTGGTTGAGCAGTTGATTCTGAAAGCACACGGCCTGACCGTGGTAGTGGTCGACGCCAAAACGGAACCAAAGGGGGTAGGCATAAACAAGCAGGAACCGTCGCTGAATTATGAGGCGGCATGATTGGAATAAGGACCTTGAACGGCGTCAACGCGGGGCAGGGAAGCTGCTGAGTTACAAGGCAGCCACCAGGTAACTGACGATCCCGTCAGCCTTCCCGCGCTCACGCCGTATGTCAAGCGGACGGACGAGAACGGACACGCCCCATGAAGCCGTTGCCTGTTACCCCTGCCTTGCTGAACGTGGCCCGCCGCGTCATCTGGTTCAAAGAACCGGAGGAAGCGCTTGCCGATCCGGTGCATTTTCTCGCCCATGTCATGACCTACGGCACAGTTGAGGATTTGAAGGCCCTTAGGGGCATTGTCGGCAAGGATGAGTTTTGCGAAGTTTTGGACAAGGCCTCCCCTGGAATTTTCGATCCGCATTCATGGGCTTATTGGAACCTAAAATGCGGACGCCAGCCCGCGCCGCCGTTGCCAACCCGTGTCGGACTCCAACCAGTACGCCAAACCCCCTAAATTGGAAAAACGATAAACGGCCCAAAACGCCTTACTTCTGCCGAGGTGTTTCCCTTTTCAGCATTCGAAAAATCGTATTGATCTCATGTTTTCCACAAGAGGGTCATCTGTATTTCTTGAGGCCGTATCTTTCAGCCAATCTTTTTCTCTCGTTGTCCGGAAGAGATGTCATATAGGCCTTCCATCCGGGACACCAGTTTATGTGAAATCTCCAAAGCCGGCCCAGGAAAGACTTGGGTTTGCTGTCATACTTTGCACGGAACCCGCAATTCTCACAGTTATGTGTTGACATGCGAAATTCTCCCTTCCTGATCAAAAGCCTGGCAGTCTCTTACGTGTGCCTGTTCGCAGCCCTCGGTTATTGCCTTCTGCATTTCAGTCAGATCGTTCGGGTCAATAGCCCGGGCAAACCGTTATAGCGTTTTTCACGACCCGTCCACGGTCTGGAGCGTCCTCAGCTACGAGCTGAGAGCGTCCATGACAGCCTTTGGGTTTTCGGATGCCACTTTCAACAGCGCCATTGCAGGCCCTTCCGGTCTTCTTCTGCCTTGTTCCCAATTCTGAAGTGTAGCAACGCTTACGCCTATCATCAGCGCAAATTCGGATTGGGATTTATGCAGTTTCTCTCGTATGGTCTTGATGTCAAGAGGACCGAACTCATAGCGGCGGCTCGGCGTGAGCTTCCCCGCTTTGATTTTCCCAGCTTCCTTGATGCTTTCTACTAAATTGTCGAAGTCTTTTTTATTCATTCCAGCCACTCCTTGATGAGCTTTCCCAAGATCCTTAACTGATCTTGCGTGAGGTCTTCTTGCTTGCTTTTCTTGTATACCAGAAGCATATAAATGGTGTCTGAAGAAGTATCCCAATAATATATGATTCGTAGTCCCCCTCTCCTGCCTGTCCCTGGAATATTCCAACGGAGCTAGCGCAATCCGCCGCTTCCTGGAATCAGGTCACCAGCCTCAGGACGGACTAGTAACGCCTGTTGCAGTTTCCAGTATGAGTCATCAGGCAACAGGACTTGAACTTCTCTCGTGAAAATAGTCGTCTCGATGAAGATCATACCCTAATATACGCCAATGGCAGATAAGTGACAACCGGGAACGGGTTCAAACTTCGGGCCGTCGAAAAAAGTCAAAGTGGACTCCTGCCAGCAGCTTTTCTGAAGGGACCTTGGCGCGCGGTTGAAGAGAAGTTCAGCTTGGCATCAAGACCGACGCCGCGCCGACAGGAGCAATCTGCTTCTTAGCATTTAATCAAACATTCCTCTATCGTATAGCACTTTGTATGGTGCACACAGATTGGGGTGGATTTGTGCATACATATGGTGTACTTCTCCTGTTCGTGAGAAATCATGGACGACCAGTTCGAATGGGACCCTGACTAGGTCAGGATGAACAAGAAGAGCACGGGCTCAGCTTTCTCGAGGCTACGGGCGTGTTCGATGATCCGGAAGCCTTGGGGATGGAGGAGCAGGATGTTGGCGGAGAAGCGTGCGAGATGATCCTGGGAACCAATAATCTCGGCCACGTTTTGGTTGTCATCTACACAACAAGAGGTGGCAAGATCAGGATCATTTCCGCCCGCAAAGCCACGGGAAATGAAGTGGAAGAATATGAAAGCCGAATATGATTTCAGCAAGGCCAGGAAAATCGGACCAGTCGTTCCATCGCTGCCTGGCAAAACGAGAATCACCATCCGGATCGACAACCAAATTCTCGATTGGTTCAGAGAAAAGGCTGAAGCCGCCGGAGGTGGGAATTATCAGACTCTGATCAACGAGGCTCTTCATAAATACATCGAACAGTATGAAGGCCTTCTGGAATCAACTCTCCGAAGGGTGATTAGGTAATAAAGCCATCTGGTTACAGTGCTCAATGATTAGCAGACGTCTGCAGTTCGCTATCTGGTTCCTTCCCCCAGAACCCTTACCGTCTCGGCAATCTCTTCCGGTGTGACCCCGCGTCTGAGTTTCTCCATTTGTTCCATCACCCGGGCAAACCGGGCGCCCTCGGCGGCGCTGATCCATTCGAGCTGAAGTCTTTCGGGTCTAATGGCGAGCTTTTCCATTTTCGTGCGAATCTTTTCGATCCGCTTAACGGTCCATTGGTTTGCATTTATGTAGTGGCAGTCGCCGATGTGGCAGCCGCTGACCAGAATTACCGGCGCTCCTTTTGCAAATCCCTCCCAGATGAAAGATTCGTCTACGCGGCCTGAACACATGGTCCTTACCAGTCGGACTGTCGGCGGATATTGCAGACGTGATACTCCGGCGTAATCGGCTCCGGCGTATGAGCACCAGTTGCATGCAAAGGCCAGGATTCTGTCGGCCGGACTCTCTGAGAGGACGCTATCAATCTGCCCCATGATCTGTTCGTCCGTGAAATGGTTCATGACGATCGAATCGAAAGGGCATTCGGCGGCACAGGTGCCGCAACCGGAACAGGCGGCAGCATTCACCGACGCCGCCACTTTTCGCTTTACATCGACAGAGATGGCTCCGTAAGGACATACTTCGGCGCATTTCCCGCAGATCTTGCATTTTTCGGTGACCACCTCTGCCGTTATCGGGTCTGAAAGCATTTCCCCATTATGAAGCAGGCGAACCATCCTTGCTGCGGCGGCAGACCCCTGGGTGACCGATTCTTTTATATCCTTCGGACCTTCGGCGCACCCGGCGAAAAAGATGCCCCTGGTTGCGGCGTCAACCGGTTGAAGCTTGGGATGGGCCTCCAGAAAGAATCCATCCGGCGAGAGTTGGAGTCCCAGCATCTCCTGGAGCTTTTTCGTTGTTTTGGACGGCTGCATGCCGACTGCCAGGACCAGCATATCCAGGTCATGAAAGGATATCTTCCGGCTTGCGCCGTCATCGACGGCCGCCCGCAGCCCTCGTTCGGGGGTCTCCACCACGTTGCCGGGCAAACCGCGGATGTACTGCACCCCCAAGCTTCTGCTCCTCTTGTAGAGATCTTCGAAACCTTTTCCAAACGCGCGAATATCGATATAGAAGACCTTGATGTCTATTTCGGGGTAGTGTTCCTTCAAGATCAGCGTGCTCTTGACAGTGTTCATACAGCAAACATTGGAGCAGTATGGCGCGCCCTTCCTTGCCGAGCGCGAACCGACGCATTGGATGAAACCTATCGATTTTGGGGGCTGCCTGTCGGATGGTCTTATCAGTTCGCCGCCGGTCGGACCTCCGGCGCTTATCAATCGTTCGAACTCGGTGCTGCTCAATACGTTTTCATACCGAGTATAGCCGTACTCGTCGAGTTCGGTGGGATCATAGGCTTCCAGACCCGTGGCGACAACGATGCCTCCCACGTGCTCGACCACTTCTTCATCCGACATGTGGAAATTGATGCACTTTTTTTCGCACACCTCGGAGCATTTCGCGCACACGACCGGGTTGTGACCGAGGCACTCATTGATATTGATTACGTAAGCCGAAGGCACAGCCTGAGGAAAAGGCGAATAGACGGCCCTTCTCGAAGAAAGACCGGAGTTGAATTCATCGGGCCGCACCACGGGGCACACTTTCGCACAGTCGCCGCAGGCGGTGCAGTCTTTCTCGGATACGTACCGGGCCTTTTTTAGAATCTTGACCTCGAAATTGCCGACATGCCCCTTGACGTCGATCACTTCCGAGAGGGTATGGAGCTTTATTCCAGGATGCCGACCGGCATCCGTCATCTTCGGACCGAGTATTCAAATGGAGCAGTCCATTGTGGGAAAGGTCTTGTCAAGCTTTGCCATTTGCCCCCCGATTGAGGGCGTCTTTTCGACCAGGACCACCTCATAGCCGTTATCGGCAAGGTCGAGCGCAGCCTGGATACCTGCGATGCCTCCTCCTATTACCAGAGTTCTCTTGCTGAGCCGTAATTTTCGGCCCTGGAGGGGTTCGAGCCTGGCGGCCCTCGCCACTGCCATCCTTACCAGGTCTAAGGCCTTGCCGGTTGCGGCTTCAGGTTCGTTGATGTGAACCCAACTGCACTGTTCCCGAAGGTTAGCCATTTCCAGCATGTAAGGATTGAGGCCCGCGCTTTCGAGTAATTGACGGAAAGTGGTTTCATGAAGCCTCGGAGAGCAGGAAGCTATCACTATGCGGTCAAGACCCGTCTCGGCAATATCTTCCCTGATGCTCTGCTGACCTGGTTCCGAACAGGCATATTGGATTTCTTTCGCCAGGGCCACGTTCTCAAGATTGGCGCTCTTGGAGGCTACTATCTGACAATCGACTGTTCTGGCGATGTTTAATCCGCAATGGCAGACATATACGCCAATTCGAGGATCGCTATTATTTGTTGGTTTCTGCATCTTAATATCTCTGATTATTAGTCGGTAACCAGGTATCGGAGGGTCGCCCTTCGCACCATCTGCCCTGCGCGTTCCCTCCGTCCTCCGCCTTCTGTCCTGAGGTTCATTCCCACTGTATCGTTCGGGCCAGAATCGAAGTAAGGTCGATCATTTCCATGCGGACCTCATTTTCCAGAATAGGATCCTCCATGGCGCATCTGAGGTGTATCTGGCATTTTGGGCAGGCCGTTACCAAAAGGTCGCTTCCGGTATCTTTTGCCTGCCTGAGCCTGCTTATCTGCATGGCTTTGGAGTAGCTGTCGCAACCGGTCCATGCGCAGTTTCCACAGCAAAGGGAAGAGGCCCCCCAGTCACGCATTTCGCTGAAGGCGCTTACATTAAGCCGCTGAAGGAGATTTCTCGGCAGTTGGCGTCCCGTTTGTGTGCGGCTGAGCCTGCAGGGGTCCTGAAAGGTTATCTTCCTGTTGAGTTTTGAAAAACCGATGGCGCCTTTGCCTATTTCGGCTTCTGCGAGTTCGAAGATATGCGTAACCTTGAACCCGGTTTCGATACCGTTTTCGGGATAGTCACGGGAAAAGGCCCGGTAGCATTCCGGACACGCAGTCACAAGTTCTTCGATTCCCATCTCGGTGATGAGTTCGACATTCAGCCGGGCCAGTTTGATAAAGTTATCGCGGTCCCCCGACCAGAGCAGGTCATGGCCGCAGCACCTCTCGTTTTGCATGATTGCCGGATAAATATCGAAAAAATTCATTAACCTGAGAGCGTCGGCTAAAATATCGCTGGTGCTGATGCCCAGGTGGTTCTTGAAAAAGGTGTCGAAGTAAGGTGCACACCCTCCGAAAAAGAGGACCTTGCTTTTAGGGTCGGTTTGAATTTCGGCCGGCAGCCAGTTCCAGTGCTCCACGGACAGGTTGGGCGAAGCCAAAGAGCGCATGAGAGAGTGGAAAAAACCTTCATGGGCTTCAAACCTTCCATTTGATGAAGCAGCGTTTCGCATCTCCTTTATAAAATCGGGAAAGCTCACTGCAGACGGGCATCGGTCGTAGCAAAGACCACAGGTAAGGCAGGACCAGATGTCTTCCGTGATGTGCGAGGACTCAAGGTCGCCGGCTACCACGGCATTCGCGATCGCCCTTGGGGAAAACTGCTTTCCGGAAAGGGCCACAGGACATGCGGATGAACACTTGCCGCAGTCCTGACAGGTATAAATATTGTGGGCGGCCATAATAGAAGCTGCCGACTTGGGCGTGGAAGCAGGTTCAATTTTTCGGTCCGGGGGATCGACAGGTGTTTTCCCCAGTTCCTTAATCTTTTCCGTGAACCCGGTCAAAAAGTTCAGAAGCTCTGAAGATTGGTCCGGATAGAAGGAGGCGTGACCGAGCCGCTCTTCCCCCAAACCAAGCAGGCGAAGAATGCCTCTGGTGTCCTCGACGTTTCTCTCCGCAACTCCGGTACCGATCCCGTAGCGGCACGTCCCTGGTTGACACCCTACCAGCGCCACCCCGTCCGCACCGGTTTCGAACGCCTTGAAAAGGAGCGACTTGGTGATTCTCCCGCTGCACGGTATCCTGATCATCCGGATTTCCCGGGGCACAGGGGCAAGAGTGTCCTGCAGGCTCTGGAATGCTGCGTGCGGGCACCAGTTGCAAAGGAAAAGAATTATTTTGAGATTATCTTCCATCTACATCAACTCCGGGCCGTTACTTCCTCGATCACCTGCTCGAGCAGGTGCCGGTCGCGGTATGGACTGTCGGCGGCGTCGGACGGACAGATCGAAATGCAGTTGCCGCATCCCTTGCACAATGCTTCATCGACGATGGCAAGACCAAAACCCAGCGGGTTGGTGTGAAAGCTTATCGCACGATAAGGACAGGCCTTTACGCATCGGCCGCATCCCCTGCAAAGGTGCTCGTCTATTGAAACCGTGTAGCCCTTGTTTTGCCTTGGCCCCCGAGGCATGACCGTAGCCGCTAGAATGCCGGCCGCCGTGCCTTTTAACCGCTCAGACACATTAATGCCCGGTGGACTTGCAAGCAGAAGCCCCGATATGGAAGTGGCCCCCGGGACAAAAAAAGGAATTCCCTTGAGACCCTTTGCCTGCATGGAGTCTTCAAACTCATGCGGCGGCATGTCGGGGTGAGGCATATAGGCTATATTCTTTCGCGCCCTGTTGCCCAGAATTACTGCTCCAGCGCTGAAAACCTGGCGGGTGCCGTCCTGCATTTTCACAATGACCCTGAAGTCTCCCACAGTACCCTTGAGGGACGTGACGCTCGAACCAAGGAATGCGTGGACGTTTGGAAAGTCGGGCACCGAAAAGAGCGGTCCGTCCGGACTTCCGAACCAGAATACTTCCATTCCCATTTGCCCGAGGGTCTGAGCACTCCTCGTCACGGCTTCCGATTTTCCTATCAGGGCGGTCGTAAAGTTATACTGGCGTCCTGGAGCCGGCAGGGACTTAAGATGGGCAGCGCGCCGAATCGATCTTTGAATCAGCCCCTTGAAGCGGCTTACAGCCATAGTCGGATCGCTCTTTAAAAGTGTAAGTGCTTCTCCTCTGAGATTGCACGTCTCGGCCATTGCCCGGGTTATGCCGGTACCCTGGAACAGCGCCGCCTTAAGCCTGCTGCGCTGGTCTGTGCATGCACTGCATATGAGGTCCAGCGGGCAGCATACACACGAGGCGAGGACGAATCGAGTGATGCCTTTTTCGCGGATAGTCCTCAGGATCGAAGCAGCGCCTTCTTGTGTGCAAGCTGATGCGACCGATTCGGCGTGTTCTACCGGAGAGTTCTCGGACAGGTAAGACACGAACCTGTCCAATTCCGGGTCCCAACCGAGTGCATCGTTGCAGCGGCATACGAAAACACCGATGCGCAGATTGGATGCGAGCCGAGGGGCCGGCGGAGAAAAGGAGATGCCATGGCCCTTAAGGTGCGGCAGGCTGTCGCCTAAGAGCAGAACAGCTTCCGCCGCTGCGGCAAAACCACGCAGCATCATGGACGAAACATCCGGCTTGATGGCCTTGGAGCTATACGCGCGGATGACGTCCTCGCCTTTTATGCCCGGAGCAAAGGCAGGGTCCGCTATAATGACTACTCCCGCATATTCGATCGCTTCGACCGAGTTCTCAGCGTGGGTTATAGCGCCTGCAGCCGGGCAGGCCTCGATACACTGGGAGCACTCCGAACATACGCCGCACTGAAGGCATCGGGATGTTTCCGAGCGGACCTGATCTTCGGTAAGGCCAAGAGCTACCTCGACGGAAAGGTCGCCGCGAGAGGCAAGATGCCGCTCGGGCATCATGGCGCGGGGAATAGAAGGAGTTTCCGTCGTGATCCGGGGAAAGTCCAAATCCTGTGGCCTCGAAAAAGAACAGGACTCGGCGGGCGCACCCGTCAGGAAACTATGAACGGCCCTTGCAGCCGCGCGACCCGATGCCATGGCGGATATGACCGTCGACGGACCGGTGACCCCGTCGCCTGCGGCGAAAACATTCCTTGTATTGGTCATTCCATCGTCGTCTACACGGATGAACCCGCCCCGTGTGGCGAAATCATCGGGATAGTCAACGAAAAGAGCTGGATTTCCGGTTTGCCCTATCGCTATGACGGCGCGTTCGAATTCGATCTCGAGCGGGTTGCCGCCTTTGACCGGAACCGGCCATGGAATCCCTTTATCATCCGGTGGACCTGGAACGGTCGGGACAAGACGAATGGCCTTTAGTTTTCCGGCAGTTCCCAGAAATTCGGCAACCTGAAGACAGTTCTTTATCGCCACTCCCTCTTTTACCGTCTCTTCAACCTCTTCGACATCTGCCGGGATCAGTTCCGGAGGAAACCATGAAATCAATGTAACCTCCGCTCCCAGTCGAATCAGGGTGCGTGCGGCTTCAAATGCGGAATAACCGTCGCCGATAACGGCAGTTTTCCCGGAAATAGACTTTATTTCTCCACGATATACTGCGGAAAGGAGTGAGACGCAGCCAACTATCCCTTCAAGATTTTCTCCAGGCGCGTTCAGCTTTCGATCTTTCCACGACCCGACAGCAAGGACCGTAGCCGAGAACTCAGAAGCCATTGCGGGTTTATATTCGCAGCCTATGCGGAATTCGACGCCCATCCGGCGAAGGTATTCGATTTCCTGGTCCAGCACCGGACGGGGGAGTCTGTAAGGTCCGATTCCATAGCGCAAAAGCCCTCCCGGCGAATTCTCCTTTTCGAACACGGTAACTCGATATCCTAAGCGGATAAGGTCAGATGCGGCGGCAAGTCCGGCTGGTCCCGAACCCGCCACTGCAATCTTTTCGGACCTCGTCCTTACAGGTTTTACCTTAGCCGGGTCGGGAGACGCATTATCGGAGACAAAGCGCTTTACGTCGCGTATCGCCAGAGCCTGGTCGAGATCGTTCCTGCGGCATGCAGCCTCGCACGGATGGGTACAGATCCTTCCGCAGATGCCGGGCAGGACGTTGTCTTTCCTGATAAGTTCGAGAGCCTCGGCGTACTTGCCCGCGCGAGCCAGGACCATGTATCCCTGGACGTTGACCCCCAGGGGGCAATTGGCCTGGCACAGAGGGGTCTTGCGCTTGTCAATTACCGGTCTTCCCGGAAGCGCGTATCTTCCACCATACTTTAAGGCGCTTGCGCCATCGGTGCCGGTTGCCGGGCAGCTCTGCGAGCAAAGGCCGCATAAGGTGCACTTGTCCGGGTCAACATAAGAAGGCGTTTTCCTGTACCGTATTGAAAATCCCTGCGGCGTATGCTTGATCGAATTGACGGAAGCGGGCAGAAGAAGCCTTATCCTGGGGTTCCTCACGATTCTCATGAGCCCGGGACGCTGGGCGAAATTGAAGCTGACACCGGAGGGCATGCGCCAGGTATCGGATGCCAGCTTCTCGTTGAGATCGGGGGCTTCATCGATCAACGTAACGGGTATTCCCATTTCACCCAGTTTATTAGTCGCAGCGATTCCGGCTGGTGTAGCTCCGATTATACAAACCTTTTGAAGCCGTTCTTTTGGGTTTTTCATGAAGCCGGCCCTTTCTTTAAGGCGGCTTTTTTCTGCCTTGCCTTGAGGAGCGCCTGCCCGAAATCGTACCCTTTGCTGAAGGCGGCTATATTTGTGTCCTCAGTTCCCTTGGGGACGGAATCGGCAACGGAGGCGAGCATGGCCTCCAGGGAAGCCGCGCCGGTTACCGAGGTTACAAAGCCCAGCATTACGATATTGGCCATCATCTTTCTGCCGAGTTCTTCGGCGAGGCGGGTGGCCGGAATCGGGAAAATGCCGCCGGCCGTGCTTTCGGCAGATCTCACCATGTCCTGATCGATGATGAGGGTGCCGTCGTCTTTAAGAAGCCCGCGGTATTTGTCGTATCCCGTCTGCGACATGCATACGAGAATGTCCGCATTGCGGACGTAAGGGTAACGGATCGGTTTGTCCGATATTATCACCTGTGCGCTGCAAGCTCCGCCGCGTGCTTCAGGGCCGTAAGACTGGGTCAGGGTGCTCTCAAGATGGTCTTTGAGACAAGCCGCCATTCCGAGCACCTGGCCGGCGAGAACTATGCCCTGCCCGCCAAGGCCGGTTATGAGAACCTCTTTTCTCAATTTTGCGGGCGTGCTACGTTTCATTGTGCTCTAACTCCGCTCACTGGTCACCGCTCCGGCCGGTATATTTTGTCGTATGCTTCCAAAAAGGTCGGCCTGTCGTATTCAACAAATTTCCCAAGGGTTATGCCCTGCTTGAAATCCAGGATGACCTCGGCAGGGTGGGCGCCGTTTTTCACTATTGCCTTTTCCTGGTAGAGTTTCAGCGAATCGATTGGTCTTTGCTTGTTTCTTCGGCCGTACCCGGTGGGGCACGGAGCAAGGACCTCGATGAATGAAAAGCCCCGGCGCACAAGTGCTTCCTCGATTGACTGCGTCAGATCCCTCGTATGGAGCATTGTCCAGCGCGCAATGTAAGTCGCTCCGGAAGCGTATGCCAGCAAAGGCAGGTTGAACGGTGGCTCGGGATTTCCAAGCGGCGTGGTCGTGGTCTTGGCAAGGTTTGGGGTTGTCGCGGCAACCTGGCCGCCCGTCATGCCGTAATTGAGATTGTTCACGCAGATCACCGTCAGGTCCATATTGCGTCTGGCGGCGTGAAGGAAATGATTGCCCCCGATTGCAAACAGGTCCCCGTCGCCGCTGAAAACGACAACCGTCAGTTCGGGATTTGCCAACTTCATCCCTGTGGCGAATGGGATTGCCCGTCCATGAGTGGTGTGATACGAATCCAGTTTGACGTATCCGGCGCCCCTGCCCGAACATCCTATCCCCGACACTACGGCGGTTTTTGTCAGGTCAGGCACGGCTGACCGGATGGCCATCAATGATGAGGAAAAGACTGTACCGATTCCGCATCCGGGGCACCATATGTGCGGGATGCGATCGGTTCGAAGGATTGCATCAAGCGGGTGTTTTGGCGAGGAGTTCATTCTAACTCCTGATTGCCTCATTTATTGTTTCCAATATCGCGGCCGGCGTGATCACCGTGCCTCCGGCATGACCGACCAGCAGGGCAGGGGCCATGCCTGCCGAACACCTTTGCACCTCCAGGTGAATCTGCCCCAGGTTCAGTTCCACCGTTATCAGGCACTTTACCCGGCCTGCAAGCTCCCTTACCGCATCTTCCGGAAAGGGCCACACGGTTACCAGCCGCAGAAGACCCGCTTTTATGCCCTGCTCTCGGGCCTCATCTACGGCTGCCAGGCTGCTCCGTGAACTGATCCCGTAAGATATTAGAGCCACTTCGGCGTCATCGAGCAGATATTCCTCTACCTGAATGATCTTATGCAAATTAGCGCGGATTTTTCCCGTTAAACGGGATACCATCTCAGCTTGCGCCTCGACCGTCATTACCGGGTAGCCTTTTTCGTCATGAGTCAAGCCGGTAAAGTGCACCAGGTAGCCCTCGCCGGCATTGGCCATGGGCGCAACTCCATTGGCCCCTGGATGAAAAGGTTTGAAACGGTCCTTTCTGCCTTTGGGGCGGGGACGTGACTGGAGTTTGATTTTTGATGCATCCGGTATGATGACCCGCTCGCTTAGATGGCCTACTACCTCATCGGCCATTATCAATACCGGGAGCCGGTATGTTTCGCTCAAATTGAACGCTGTAATGGTCTGGAAGAAAAGCTCCTGAGGCGAAGCAGGCGCAAGCGCTATAATCTCGTAGTGGCCGTGCGAGCCCCACCTGGCCTGCATCATGTCACCCTGAGCGCCAAGTGTCGGCAGGCCCGTCGAAGGACCTGCACGCTGGACGTTTACCACCACGCATGGGGTCTCCATGGTTATCCCGAGCCCGATGTTTTCCATCATCAGGCTGAACCCGGGCCCGGAAGTCGCCGTCATGCTTTTCACCCCTGCGCAGGAAGCGCCAAGGACAGCCGCCATGGCGGCCATTTCATCTTCCATCTGAATAAAGACCCCGCCAACTTCAGGAATCCTTGCAGCCATGTGCTCGGCTATTTCGGTGGCAGGAGTAATGGGATACCCGCCAAAGAATCGGCAGCCGGCGGCAAGCGCTCCTTCCGCGCATGCAGAGTCACCAGTCAAAAAATGCTCTCCGGTGAGAACCGCAGGTTTCATAAATCGTAAGAATCCATGAGAGTCATTGGGCTGGAAGCTCCGGAACTTCCAGCGAGTAGATTGCAAAATCCGGACAGATTGCCTCGCAATAGTGACAGTTGACGCACAAATCAGGCTGCTTCACCTCCGGAGGATGATACCCCTTGGCGTTGAAGCGCTCGGAGGCTTTCAGAACATCTCTTGGGCAATATTCGATACAGTATCCGCAACCCTTGCATCGGTCTTCAACGATATGGACAACTCCCCTGGAGACAACGATCTCTTCGGTATCGAGGGGGATGCGCCAAAATTTCATTCTTCGACCTCTTCAAAACGTTAATGTAGCAGGAAACTGCGTCACCATGAGATATCGGCAATTTGTGAGCAAGTCAAGATAAATGAGACGGCAAAATATGGAATTGGCTGGTTTGGGGTGTTTTTTTCCTGGGGGGAAAGAGAATATTCAGACCCAAGTGCTGCTTTTTTCAATTCATCGGAGAGAAATCTGCTCTTTTTGCCATGTATGAAAACTTTGGATTTGCCTGAATTGTCCGAAATTCTCCCTGCCCCCTCTCCAAAAAGGGGGGAGGATCGGATGTGCTCTTTCCGCAAAAGTTCTACGCGGAGAGGAGCAAACGCAACTACGCGCGAGAGG
>Ga0326727_10011974_pt1 | contig 19944 bp, 13 predicted proteins | sample MB2enrmetagenome_FD_207643 | JGI IMG/M metagenome (GOLD analysis project Ga0326727, IMG submission 207643) | Lab enriched peat soil microbial communities from McLean, Ithaca, NY, United States - MB29MY | ecosystem: Environmental > Terrestrial > Soil > Wetlands > Peat | place: USA: New York...
ATGCCGCCGATGAGAACCGTCATCTCGGGAGCGGTGAGGGTGAGCAGTTGCGCCTTGTCGAGCAAAAACTCGGCGGCACAGCCCTCGAGTCCTTTGCGAACGTAGTTGCGGAATCCGTCGGCTTTCGGCTCAAGGACTGCGAACGACGCGACATCGGTCTGCGCCTGCGAAGCGTCAGTGCGGCCCGGCGCGAAAGGAACCTTTACGACATGGCCGGCCTTCTTGGCGGCGGCTTCGACGGCCGCAGAGCCCGCAAGGACGATCAGGTCAGCGAGGGAAACCTTTTTGCCGCCGGACGATTTTCCGTTGCCGCCGGCCTGGGCAGCGTTGAACTCCTTCTGGATGGCTTCGAGCTTCGCCAGGACTTTTTGAAGCTCGGCGGGCTGGTTGACTTCCCAATCCTTTTGCGGGGCGAGGCGAATGCGCGCGCCATTGGCGCCGCCGCGCTTATCGCTGCCGCGGAAGGTTGCAGCAGACGCCCAGGCGGTGGTGACGAGTTGGGAGATGGAGAGGCCGGCCGCGAGAACCGTGGCCTTAAGGGCTTCGATGTCGTTGGCATCGATCAGCGGATGGTCGACGGCTGGAACGGGGTCCTGCCAGATGAGCTCTTCCTTGGGCACCAGCGGACCGAGATAGCGGGAGCGCGGCCCCATGTCGCGATGCGTGAGCTTGAACCAGGCGCGGGCAAAGGCGTCGGCAAACTGGTCCGGGTGCTCGAGAAAGCGGCGCGAGATTTTTTCGTAGGCCGGGTCGAAGCGCAGCGAGAGGTCGGTGGTGAGCATGGTGGGCGTGTGCTGCTTCTTCGGGTCGTGGGCGTCAGGAATGGTGCCCGCGCCGGCGTTGCCCTTGGGCTTCCACTGGTGCGCGCCTGCCGGACTCTTGGTCAATTCCCATTCGTAGCCGAAGAGGTTGATGAAAAAGTTGTTGCTCCACTTGGTTGGCGTTGTGGTCCAGATGACTTCAAGGCCGCTCCCGATCGTGTCGTCGCCGTTGCCGCTGCCAAAGCTATTCTTCCAGCCCAAGCCCTGCTCTTCAATGGGGGCAGCCTCGGGTACGGGACCGACATACTTGCTGGGATCGGCAGCGCCGTGAGTCTTGCCGAAGGTGTGACCGCCGGCGATGAGAGCGACCGTTTCTTCGTCGTTCATGGCCATGCGGGCGAAGGTTTCGCGGATGTCGCGCGCTGCGGCAATGGGGTCGGGATTGCCGTTGGGGCCCTCCGGGTTGACGTAGATCAGGCCCATCTGAACTGCGGCCAGTGGGTTGGCCAGCTCGCGGTCGCCGCTGTAGCGCTGGTCGCCGAGCCAGGTAGCCTCCGGGCCCCAATCGACGTCCTGCTCCGGCTCCCAAATGTCGGCGCGGCCGCCGCCGAAGCCAAAGGTCTTGAAGCCCATCGAATCCAGCGCCACGTTGCCGGCGAGGATCATGAGGTCGGCCCAGGAGATTTTGCGGCCGTACTTTTGCTTGATGGGCCAGAGCAGCCGGCGCGCCTTATCGAGGTTGACGTTGTCAGGCCAGCTGTTGAGCGGCGCGAACCGCTGCGAGCCTCGGCCGCCGCCGCCGCGTCCGTCGTGGATACGGTAGGTGCCCGCGGAGTGCCAAGCCATGCGGATGAAGAGCGGACCGTAGTGGCCGAAGTCGGCCGGCCACCAGTCCTGAGAATCCGTCATCAGAGCATGGAGGTCCTTGATCACGGCATTGAGATCGAGGCTCTTGAACTCCCGGGCGTAGTTGAACTCCTCGCCCATGGGATTGGAGAGCGAGGACTGCTGATGCAGGATAGACAAGTTCAGCTGATCGGGCCACCAGTCGGTGTTGGACTTGGCTCCTGCCGTTGTGTGCTTGAGCATGTTGGCCGAATACGGGCATTTGGATTCATTAGGCATGATTCCTCCTATGACAGCCGCTAGCAACTGTCCAACTGGATCAGTATAGGAGCCGTGCGCCGCTGTGGACGAATGGGCCAGGGCGCGAGCGGCTCAATCTCAAAAAAGCGCGGGGCTTGCGCGACTCAAAAGACGCGATCAAATCCAGAAATGCCATCGCAAGCCAGACGCCCTACCGTAAACCGACCAAGCCAGTGACCGATTGGATGAGCTTGGCGGGATCGTAGCCCACCCCATCCTTGAAAACCGTTTCGACTTTTTCAATGTTTTCGATGTTCTCCGCGGGATTGGCGCCGAGCACAACGAGGTCGGCTGTCTTCCCCGCAGCGATGGATCCGATGGTCGCGTCCTTGCCCATGTATTTGGCGCCATTTAAGGTGGCAATCTGGATGGCTTCGACGGGCGTGAAGCCGGCCTCGACAAGCAGTTCAATGTTGCGCTGATCGCCAAAGCCGGGGACGACCGCACCGTAGCCGGTGGGATCGCAGCCGGCCATCAGCAGCCCACCGGCAGAAACAAATTCGCGTTCGAACTGCATCTCGACCTTGAGCATTCTGGAGGAGCTGGCGCGCTCGAGCGGGTTGGGATTGGCTGCTTGCTCAGCGATGCGCACGCGCGTCGCCAGATAGCTCCTCTGCGCTTCGGGCGTGAGCATCTTCATCTCAGTACTCTCAAACGCCATGGGCGGGCGATTGGGAATGAAAGGCTCGAGAACGGCCAGCGTGGAGGTGATGGCGACATGATGCGCGACCAGATCGAGGATCATCTGCAACACCTCGGGTCCGGCAACGTTAACATTGTCTTCCAGATACTTCTCTGCGGCTTTAGGATCGGGGCAAACGTCGGGTTGCTTGCCGGGATAAAACTCCGTGTCGACGACGATTCCGTGCTCCAGGTTGTCGATGCCCAGGTCGGCGGCTTCCTTGAATCCGATGGAGCAGAGATGGCCGGTGATTTTAAGCCCGCGGAAATGCGCGTGGTGGATGGCCATTCTTAGCTCATCTGCGGTGATGTAGTTGTAAGCCTTGAAGGAAGTCACGCCTTCAGAAGCCCAATAGTCGACGGTGCGCCCGGCGTCGTCGGCGTCGGCGAGCTGATGCATTTGAACAGCGAATGAGCCCCTGCCTTCGAGGTAGGGACCGGTCACGTCGAGCTTGGGCCCGGGAATCAGTCCTGCGTCGATCTGTCTTTTCAGCTCGAGGTCCGTGTAAGGTTCCAAGCTTCCCGCGGTGCGCGCCGTGGTGACGCCGCCAGCCAGATACAGGCGCGGCGCACTGTCGGCCATCTCTCCGTAGATCGCGTTGCCGGCGTCGGGCCGCTCCGGAAGCGGGTAAAACAGGTGCTCGTGCATGCCGACGATGCCCGGGATCACCGTCTTGCCTGTCAGATCAAGGACCTTCGCGCTCGGGGGAATGGGAATGGCTGGACTGGATGGTTGAACGGCGATGATCTTGTTGCCCGCAATCTCGATGCGCATATCCTGCCGTGGTGCGCCACCGGTGCCGTCGATGAGGGTCACGTGGTCAAGGACCAGCACCGGCGCGTTTTCCTTGATATAGGGAGCAAGTGGGGAGGGTTGCTGGGCCGCTAACGAAACTGCGAGCGGCAAAACGGTGGCGAGGGATGCGATGCGAAGCGATATTTTCATGGCGGGACCGTTCAGAATGAGATTGAGATCAGTTTCTTGAGTTTCAATCGTCGAAGAGGAACTGTCAAACGCAGGCCACGCTCGAGGCGCGAGTTCTGGCCCCCTTATCCACAAAGGCACCTTTCAACATCGTTGACCCTGAGATTCATCGCTCGTAAAGTCAGTAATGAAGTGACGAGTTGTTCCGTGCGTGCGGCGTTTGGCGAGGCTGCCGCCGGACGGTAGGGTGTTGGTGTGCGCGGGCCCATCGATTCTGGAACGGGCCGGAGTGAAGATGCTGAAACTAAAGAAGATTCACATCCTCGGCTTCAAAAGCTTTTGCGACCGGACGGAGGTAACGGTGGCGGGCACGGGGATTGCCGTGGTGGTGGGGCCGAACGGGTGCGGGAAGTCGAACATTCTGGATGGGGTGAGCTGGGTACTGGGCGAGCAAAGCGCGAAGAGCCTGCGCGGCTCGCACATGCAGGACCTGATCTTTGCCGGAACGCGGGACCGCAAGCCGCTGGGCATGGCGGAGGTCACGCTGACCATGATCGATCCCGACGTCTACGAGGGCCCGGTGCCGGTCGAGCCGGAGGTGGTGGTCGATCACGAAGGGCCTGCCGATTGGGACGAAGAGGACCTGCGCCGCCGGCGCGCAGCCGAAGCCGACGAGATTATCGCCAACGAGCAGCCCGGCCAAGTGATGGAAGAGGAAGCTCAAGGAGGTTCCGCGGCCCCTGGAGCGGCTGAGATCTCCGAGCGGAAGGCCGCTCCCGCGCAGGAGGCCGCTGCGGATCAGAAAGCCAGTCCCGCTGGGGGCGTAGTGCTCAAGATTCGCCGCCGCAGGTTCGAGCGCGCGCCACAAAAGGGCGAGGTGGTGATCACGCGGCGTCTGTTCCGAACCGGCGAAAGCGAGTATCTGCTGAACGGCAAGCTGTGCCGCCTGCGCGATATTCAGGACATCTTCATGGGCACGGGGCTTGGGCCGGAGAGCTACGCCATCATTGGGCAGGAGCGCATCGGGCAACTGCTGAGCTCAAAGCCTTACGAGCGGCGGGCCATCATCGAGGAGGCGGCCGGGGTGACGCGCTTCAAGACCAGGAAGCGGCTGGCCGAGCTGCGCCTGGAGAGCGCGAAACAGAACCTGGCCCGCGTGGACGACATCTTTGAAGAGGTCACACGGCAGATGAACAGCCTGAAGCGTCAGGCGGCAAAGGCGGAGCGGTATGCCGCGGTGCGCGACGAGTTGCGCGGACGGCTGCGCGTGGTGCTGGCCAGCCGCATGGCCGCGATGGACGCGGATCAGGCGCGGCTGGAGCAGGAGATTGCGGCGCTCACGGAGCGTATTAACCAATCCGTTGAAGCGATCGCGCAGAAGGAAGCCAATCAGCACACGCACACCGAGCGCGGATACGAGCTGGATCGCGAAGGCGAAGCGGCGCGAACCAAAGCGAGCGAGGCGGCCGTCGAGCTGGAGCGGGCCACGGCCCGCGAGCGCAGCAATACGGAACGCGTGGGCGAGTTGGATGCGCGGATTGCCGCATCGGGCACGGAATTGGAGCAGACCCGGGCGCAGAAAGCGGGAATCGAAGAGGAACGCGCGCAACAACGCAGCTTCCTGGAGACGGCAGCCGGAGAGGCGCGTGAGTTTCACCAGAAGGTTGAGGCACGGCAGCAGGAGGCGCGAACCGCAGCGGAGGAGGTCTACACCGCCGAGCGGGAGCTGGAAGCCGGACGCCGCCACACCATGCACCTGCTTACGCAAGCGAGCAATGCGCGTAACTTCATGGCGCAGGGTGAAGAGAGCCTGGCGGCACTGGAACGCGAGGCGGAGCGGCTTGAAGCGGAGATGGGCCAGGCGCGCGGCGAGCAGGAGAATCTGGGCACGCAGACCGGCGAGTCGCGACTGCGCTTTGAGACGGCGGACGCGACCCTGAAGCGGCTGGAGGAGGAGATTGCCGCGCTGAGAGAGAGCTTGCAGAGCAAGCGGGCGGACGAAGGCGCGCGGCGAGCCCTGGCCAACCAATTGCGCAGCGAGCAGGCGGCGGTGGCGGGGCGGCGCGACTCACTCAACGCGCTGATCCGCAATCACGGCTACGCCACCGACTCGGTGCGGCGGCTGCTGAAGCCGGGAGCGCTGGGGCCATCGGTGGCGCCGGTGGGCACGCTGGCGGACTTCCTGGAGGTGAGCGGCGAGCACGAAGGCGTGGTGGATGAATTTCTGCGCGAAGAGCTGAACTACGTGGTGGTGGAGAGCTGGGGCGCGGCGGAAGAGGGCGTGCGGGTGCTGAAGACGAGCGATGGCCGGGCGACGTTCCTGGTTCACTCCGATGCACAGGGCGAGCTCTTCGAGACGGGCCAAGGCCAAGTGAACGAGCCGGGCTTGACGCCGCTGCGCGAAGCCGTCAAAGTGCTGAACGGATTTGGGCGGTCGCTGGAAGCGGTTCTGCCCAAGTTGCGGCACGGTTATCTTGCCGAGAATGCCGTGGAGGCGCAGCGGCTGGCGTTGCGCTATGCGCACGCCTACTTTCTTACGCCGGAGGGCGAGTGCTTTCATCGCTCCACGGTGACGGGCGGCAAGCCGGCCAGCGAAGGCCCGCTGGCGCTGAAGCGCGAGCTGCGCGATACCGAAGGCCGGCTGGACAAGCTGGAGCGAGAGCTGGCGCAGGCGGAGAACGAAGCCGAAGCGCTGATGCGGGCGATCGAGGAGCTGACGGCGCAACTGGAGACGGGCGGCGAGGAGCGGCGGCAGGCAGAGAGCGAAGCGGCCAACATGGGCGCGGCATTGAAACAGATGGAAGCCGAGGCACAGCGCATCGAGCGGCGCATGCAGGAGTGGCAGGCGCAGGCAGCGCGCAACAAGGACGCAAGCGAGGTCAAGCGGCAGTCGATTGCGGAGAAGCGCGAGGAGGCCGCGCGGCTTGAGGCCGAGCATGCGCAGGCAGAGAGCAGCCTGAATACGCAGCAGGCGCAATTGGAGATTCTGCGGCAAAAGCGCGAGGCGCTACAGCAGGAAGCGGCGCATATGACCGCAGAGCTGGCCGGCCTGGAAGAGCGGCGGCGCGGGGCGGAGGCGGCGTTCCAGCGCATCGATCGGCTTTTTGGCGATCTGGACCGGCGCATGGAGGCGATCGAGCAGCAGCGCACCGCAGCGTCGGCGGAGCGCGAGCAGCGCGTAAGCGAGAATCGAGAGCTGGCTCAACGCCAGACGGAGCTTTCCGCCGCGCGGGAGGAAGCGCTCAAGAAGGCGCAGACCGTTGCGGAGCAGGCACAGGCGCTGCGCCTGCAATTGGCGGAGATGGAGACGCAACTGAGGAGCGGGCGGGCTGCGCTGGACCAGTTGCGCGAGGATCGGGCCGGACTTTCGAGCGAGCTGGCCAAGCTCGGCTCCGATCTGGAGCATCTTGAGGCGAGCTGCCTCGCCGAAGTGAACGTGGAGGCGCAGGTGCTGCGCGCCGACACGGAAATTGCGCGGCTGGCGGGCGCGGAACTGGCCGCAGAGGAAGAGGCCTGCCACGCGCTGCGCCAGCGGCTTGACCAGATGGGGCCGGTGAACATGATGGCGCTGGACGAGTACAAGGAGACGGCGGAGCGGCACGGGTTCCTGATGACGCAACGGCAGGATCTGATCGAGTCGATCGAGAATACGCAGGAAACAATCAAGGAGATCGATCAAATTTCGCGGACCAAGTTCGACGAAGCGTTCACGCAGATCAACGAGAACTTCGGCAAGGTGTTCGTGCGGCTGTTCCAGGGCGGGCAGGCCTTCCTGCGCGTGAGCGACGAGGAGAACCAAGACGAGAGCGGACTGGACATCGTGGTCTCGCCGCCGGGCAAAAAGCTGCAAAACGTGTTGCTGCTCTCGGGCGGCGAAAAGTCGCTGGCGGCGCTGGCACTGCTGATCGGCATCTTCCAGTTCCGGCCCAGCCCGTTCTGCGTGCTCGACGAGGTGGACGCGGCGCTGGACGAGACCAACGTGGGCCGGTTCGCCGACCTGCTGCACTCGCTCAGCCACGACACGCAGTTCCTTATCGTGACGCACTCCAAGCGCATGATGCAGGGCGCCGATATGATCTACGGCGTGACGATGCAGGAGCCGGGAGTGTCGAAGATCGTGAGCGTGCGGCTGGGGCACCGGGAGCAGAAGCGGGCGACGGCGTGAGAGAAGCAGCTTCTAGCTGCTAGCTTCGACGGTGGCGGGGTCCGCGGTTGTGGATTCCCAGGTCTCAAAATCGAGACCTGGGGCACCCGACGGATCGAAGAAGTTCAGAGGACAAAGTGCCAGGCAAGCTGGAGCTGATTGTCGGGCCGATGCGGAGCAACAAGACCGCGGAGTTGCTGCGCAGGATTGAGACGCGCCGCGAATATGCCAAGCAGTACGTCATGCTCCTGAAGCCCAGCGCCGACACCAAAGCGGCAGCCGGGCTGGTGGAAAGCCGCAACCGCAACGGCTGCGGAAAGATGGAAGCCGTCGAGTTCCCTTCTGCCAATCCGTGGTCGGTGCTGCCGATCATGGAAGCCACGGAACAGCGGATCGGCAAGCGCATCGAGTGCATCGCGATCGACGAAGGACAGTTCGCTCAGGATCTGTTTCTGTTTACCAAGCGGCTGCTCGATTCGGGCTACGATGTGATGGTTTCAGGCCTGGAACTCGATTTTCGCGGTATGCCGTTTGGCGAGATGCTCGATCTCTCGTGGCTGGTGCGCACCTACGCGGGCAACGTCACCGAGCTGGTGGCTTATTGCAGTTGCGGGGCCAAGGCGCTGTATCCGCAGCGGCTGGTCGATGGGAAACCGGCGCACTACTCTAGCCCGATCATCATGGCCGGCGACAACTACGAGCCGCGGTGCGAGGAACATTTTGTGCTGCCGGGAAGGCCGCATTAGAAAGACAGCAAGTCAGCGAGACAGCAAGTCGGCGAGTCAGCGCGATGCCGCGGTTTGGTGGGTGTCGAGCCAGCCGTTGACGCGGCGTTCGTATTCTTGAGGCTCGGCGCTGAGTGCTCCGGTGTGTCCAGCATCGGGCGGCTCCCATAGAACCACGTTGTTGTTGCGGCCGCGGCTCGCGGCGAGGATTCTCTCGGAATTACGCGGAGGGAGGTTATCGTCGAGGAGCCCGTGGATTAGGAACACAGGGACGCGGCTGGCAGCGGTTGCCCGAGCAGGATTGTCGTGAGCCAGGTTGACGGCGTAGCGCAACCGCACGTACACAAAGCCGATATCCACCACGGGGCGCAGCACGGTGCGCCCGATCAGCGGCCCAATTTGCGACCCGGCGCCGAGCCACTCACCGATGCGGTCGTAGGAGGCTTCGCGAAAGCTCGAAAAGGGTGACTCGGCCACGACGGCGCAGAATCCGCGCTCCGTCGTCAGTGACTGAAGGAGCTGAGCGGCGCCCATGGAGTTTCCGAGACCATCGATGCAGCGCGGAGCCTGCGTTTGGGCGAGCCAGTCGAACCAGCGGCGAATATCATCGGCCTCCTTGATTCCGTAGGTTGCCAGGTCGCCGCCGCTCACGCCTTGCGCGCGCGCATCGGGCAGGAGCACGGCGTAGCCGTGGCGCAGGAGCAAATCGGCGGGGCCGAGCATTCCGAGGCGATTGTCGGCCTGGCCGTGCAGGAGGATGACGGCATCGCCATTTCCGGGAGCGGGGCGAATGTACCAGGCGCGGAGGACGATTCCATCGCTGGCCGTGATGGCGGCCTGCTGAAGAGTCGCATGATCGGAATTGGCCATTGCAGTTGCCTGCGCTTCGTCGGCTGGAGTGAGCGCGCGCCGAGCCGGGTGCAGGGCCCAGTCCGCGGATTGGATGGCTGCGACTGCACACACGGCGAGCCAGAGGGCAATGATGGCCGCGCCCAAACCGAGGAGTTTCTTGAGGAGTTTCATACGGGGTCCATTATGCATCGCGAGGCATTGGTGTTCCCGCATGGCGGTAGGATAGCGGGCCGCGGCGAGGGTAGGTGGAGCGGTGCGCCGTTTTCGTTGACCCGGAGGAAGGCGGGCGTTACCATCAAGGGATGACGTGGGAGGGATGCGCAGAGGTGGAGCGGGTTGACGGAAAGATGAGCGGGGAGCCGGTCATCAAGGGGACCCGTGTGCTTGCGCAGACCATCGTGGACAGCTACGACTCAGGCAGTTCGATCGAGGAGATTGCTGAAAACTACCCCCACATTCCAGCCGATACCATCCGCAAGGTGCTCGCCTTCAATGAAAGACAGCGGCTTGTCGCTTGACTCGCAAGAAGCTGCTTCTGGATGAGAATCTTCCCCACAAGCTGCGGGAGCTGCTGACGGAGCATGACGTCTTCACCGTCGCCTTCAAGGGATGGGTGGGGATGAGGAACGGCGATTTGCTGGAAGCAGCAGAGCGCGAAGGTTTCGATGTCCTTCTTACGAGCGACCAGGGCTTTCCGCATGAGCAGAATATGGAAGGGAGGAAGCTTGCGGTGCTGCTGCTTCCTACTCCTGACTGGAATGTTCTGAGGAGCCAAGCGCGCCTGGTGCAAGCTGCCACTAAAAGTTGTTCGCCTGGGACGCTGCTGCGCGTTTCGTTCGGGCAAGATGCGCGGGCTTGAAGGGTCCGCGTCCACGCGTGAGTAGCAGATCCAGAGCGCAAGATTGAGAGCCTGGCGGCATCCTGCTTGGTTGGGGCCTTGGCGCGTGGGAGAGCATGTAGCGAGGGCAGTTGATGCTTCAAGGGGATGATCGCGGGCAAAAAATCGCCCCCGAAGGAACACGTCGCTTCGGAGGCGCTTGTAGTACTTCTTACACAAGATAAAGACGGGGACCAGTAGCCGGCACTGGAGGTCGGTAGCGCGCGGCTACTGGTGATCCCTGCATTAACCGAGACAAGCCGCGGCTTCCCCTTTCCACTGCTGCCTCGTGTCGCCCGGCTCAAAGAGGGCTTTTCTTACACGCCCTCTGAACCATGTTGACAGTGGTAGTGTCTCCGAAGCGGAAAACGCATTCCGTGACGGCCGTCACAGGGGTTTGTGTTAAGGGCAAAGGCCGGGATTCGCAGCCGATTCCGGGGTGATCCCGGCACGGCCCTGCCTCTTTGGAATGAGCGATCCAGCTCTTGCGGGCTGCTCAGCAAGTGATTGACAAAGCAAGGTTGCCGCTCGACAATCGGAGACTTAGTTCTCTTCAAGGAAGATTTGCGTGACGGCTCTGCTGACAACGAACCTGGGTCATGTGCCCTTACTGGGGAGGGGCAAGGTTCGCGATTTATACGCCGTGAACGGCGTACTGCTTCTGGTAGCCACCGACCGCATCTCGGCGTTCGACCACGTGCTGGGCACGGGAATTCCGGACAAGGGCAAGATCCTGACGCAGATTTCGCTGTTCTGGTTCGACCTGCTCAAGAACCTGGTTCCCAATCATCTGATCACGGCGGAGGTTGGCGAGTTCCCTGCCGCGCTGCGGCCATATGCCGATCAGTTGCGGGGCCGGTCGATGCTGGTGAAGCGGGCGCAGATGTTCCCGGTGGAATGCGTAGCGCGCGGGTACTTGGCGGGATCGGGCTGGAAGGAGTATCAGGCGTCGGGAACGGTGTGCGGGATTGCGCTGCCGCCGGGGCTTCTGGACGGGTCGCGGCTGACAGAGCCGGTGTTTACGCCGGCGACGAAGGCCGAGGACGGCGCACACGACGAGAACATTCCGTATGCGACGGTGGAGAGGCTCGTGGGGGCCGATGAGGCCGCCGAGCTGCGACAGTTGACCCTCGAGATCTACCGGAGGGCGGCCGGGCACGCGGAATCGTGCGGATTGATCCTGGCCGACACAAAATTTGAGTTTGGCGAAACCGCCGAAGGGGTTATCCTTGCCGATGAGGTCCTGACGCCGGACTCTTCGCGTTTCTGGGACGGGAAGGCGTGGAAGCCCGGAGGCGCGCAGCCTTCATTTGACAAGCAGTTCGTACGCGACTATCTGGAACAGATCCGCTGGAACAAGCAGGCGCCGGCGCCGGGCTTGCCGGACGAGGTTGTGGAGCGCACGCGGGCCAAGTATCTTGAAGCCTTCCGGCGCTTGACTGGCCGGGAGATCGGATCGTAGGGTTGTTGGACAGACCCGGGAGTGAACGCGGAGCGGGATGATGACGTGGGTAGATTGGGTGATCCTGGCTGTGGTGGCGGCGGCGACGGTGGGCGGGCTTGCGCAAGGGTTCATTCGCACTGTCTTCTCGCTGGGCGGGTTGATCTTTGGTTTGACGCTGGCAGCGTGGAACTACGCGCACCTGGCGGCGCTGTTCAGGCCGATCGTGAAGATCGATGCGGTGGCCAACGCCATCGGGTTCCTGGTGATCGCGCTGCTGGTGATGGGGATTGCGAATTTGGTTGGGGGCTTCATAGCCAGGACGTTTCACCGCTTGGGGCTGGGTTGCCTGGATGGTCTGGCCGGGGCGGTCTTCGGATTCGTGCAGGGGGCGGTGCTGGTGATGGTGTGCATTCTGGTGACGGTGGCCTTCTTTCCCAGCGAGCACTGGCTGGCCGAGGCCAGGCTGCCGAAGATCTTCTTTGGGGCCTGCCACCTGAGCACGCACGTGACGCCCGGCGAACTGGGCGAACGCGTGCGCACCGGCTTGAGATTGCTGGAGCACGAGTCGCCCCAGTGGATGCACTCCGGGGGTGTATCGTGATGAGATGTGCTGCAAGACGGAACGGGACGGGTTAGACTGATTGCTCAAGATAAGCAAGAGGGCCGCGTGAAACGAGAACTGGACAGCCTGGTGACGCAAATGCACTCCAGCGGCATCCGCTACGAAGAGGCGGTGCGCGAGTTCAAAAGGCAGTATCTGCGCGAGGTGCTGGTGGCGCACCGGGGAAACCAGTGCAAGGCGGCGGAAGAGCTGGGCATGCATCGCAATACGCTGAGCCGCGCCATGGCGGACCTGGGGCTGGACCTGGCCGAAGTGCGCGCCGAGCTTAAGCGTCCACCGCGCAGCGAACGTCCTGTATACAGCGCGTTTCGCCAGGGCTACCGCCAGGGCTAGAGCGGTTCCGCAGTTGTTTTAGCCGTTTCCAGCCTTAGTGCAAGGTGGATTCTTCTTAAGGAAGAATCCACTTGGCTTCAGCGGCTTCAGGACACTGTAACCGCGGAACCGCTGTGACGGCGCGACCCTCAAATGATGCAGACAACACAACCGAAGAGCGAAGCCCGCATCGCGATCGAGCCGGATTTCGTGTGGGACGGGCAAGACGCCTATCTCTTCGATATCGACGGAACGCTGCTGCGCAGCCGGGACCGCGTGCACTTCGACTCCGTGGCCTCGAGCGTCGAGCGGGTGACGGGATTCGAGATCACGCTGGCCGGGGTGCTGTTGCACGGCAGCACCGACACCGCGATTCTGCGCGAGGCGTGCCGGCAGGCGGGGATTCCCGCCAAGGTTCTGGAAGAGCAATATGACGCCATTCTGGAAGCCATGCGGAATTGCGTGGCTGAGCGGCGCCACGAGCTGGACCCGGAACTGATGCCGGGGGTGGAAGAGGTTCTGCGCCACCTCGCGCAAAAGGGCGCGCTGCTGGGCGTAGCCTCGGGCAATCTGGAGGCCATCGGGTGGATCAAGATTGAGAAGGCGGGCCTGCGCGAGTGGTTTCGCTTCGGCGGATTCAGCGATCACTTCCCTATTCGCGCGGAGTTGATCGCGCATGCGGCGCGCAAGGCGAGGGAGCTTACGGGAGACAGCGCGAACATATGTGTGGTGGGCGATACGCCGCGCGACATAGAGGCGGCGCGGGCCAACTTTTTGTCAGTGATTGCCGTGGCCACCGGGAAGTGCAGCTTCGACGAGTTGGCAAAGTGCCAGCCTGAGGCCTGCGTCTCGTCGCTGGCGGATCTATTGGCCTGGGCGCAGAGCGCACGATGAGAACGGAGGCGGCAAGAACGGGGCAAGTGGCGCGCATGTGGGCGCGGGCGAAGGTCTGCGTGGCGGGGTTGCTGCTGGCAGCGGTTCCAGGGGCGCTGGTGGCGCAGGCGGCAAGTCCGGCCGCGGCCAACGGGCAAGGCGCATCCGGCGGCCCGAGCGCGGCGGCTGGCCAAAGCACGCCGGCGGGGCAGGCGGCGCCGGTAGCAGGCGAGATTGCCGCGCCCGCCAAACAGCCCAAGGAGCCGCGGGGAAGCGCGCAGCGGCGGGCGGCGAAGCTTTACCTTGAATCGAGCAAGATGTTCCTGAATCGCCAGTTTGAAGAGGCGATGCAGGGGTTTGAACAGGCCGCCACGCTTGATCCCTCGAATGCCGATTACAGGCTGGCGGCCAAGGTAGCCCGCAGTCACGCGGTGACCGCGCTGATCCAGACCGCAGCCAAGGACCGGCTGCTGGGCGATGAATCGGGCGCGCGCGTCGCTCTCGCCCGCGCTCTCGCGCTCGATCCCACAAACTTCGAGGCCAGCCAGCATCTGGACGAGCTGGCCAATGAGGCGGTGCGCAGCCAGCCGAAGCCGCTCTATGCGCAGAGTTCCAGCGAGATTCGCAACGGGGAGACACTTCGGGCTGCTCCGGCGGCGCAAACCTTCCACCTGCGCACCGACCAGCGCCAGGCGATCGAGCAGCTGTTCAAGGCCTATGGGGTGATCGCGATGCTCGACGACAGCGTGCGCGCCATTCAGGTGCGGCTGGACATGGATGGCGTCGGCTTCGAGGAAGCAGCGCGCATCCTGAGCATGACGACGCACACTTTCTACGTCCCGCTCGACGCGCATCACGTGCTGGTGGCCGCCGATACGCGCGAGAACCGGGAGCGGCTGATGCCCATGGAGACGGAAACGGTCTACCTGTCCGGGCTGAGCTTGGACGATATGAACCAGGTGCAATCCCTGGCCAAGAACGTATTTGGGGCGCAGCAGGCGCAGCTCTCGGCGTCGCAACAGGCCCTCACCCTGCGCGCGCCCGCTTCGACGCTGGACGCATTCAACGCCACGATGCGAAGTCTTTTGGAGGGGCGCAGCCAGGTGCTGCTTGACGTGCGCATGATCCAGGTGGCGCACACCAGCGATCGCAACACGGGAGCCCAGTTCTCGCAAAGCATCTCGGCCTTCAATGTCTTTGCCGAGGAGCAATCGCTGCTGAGCCAAAACGCGAGCCTGGTGCAGCAGATTATTTCGTCGGGGCTGGCATCGTCCAGTGACCCGCTGACGATCCTCGGCATCCTGATCGCTTCAGGCCAGGTTTCGAGCCCACTGCTTTCCAGCGGATTTGCTTTGTTTGGAGGAGGACTGACGGAGTCGGCCCTGGTGCCGGGAAACACCACTTTCAACCTGAACCTGAACACGTCAGACTCGCGCGAGCTGGACCAGATTCAGCTCCGGCTGGAGGACGGCGAGGATGGCACGATCAAGGAGGGCGAACGGTACCCGATTCAGACTTCGTCCTATTCGAGCCTGGGGCCGAACATTCCGAACATTGCCGGACTGACGGGAGCGGGGAGTTCCAGCAGCCTGACGTCGCTGCTCTCTTCGCTCAGTTCGAGCGTGCCCAACATTCCCATGGTGCAGTACGAGGATTTGGGCCTGACCCTCAAGGTGACGCCCAAGGTGCTGCGCAACAACGACGTTGCCCTCACCGTGGATATGAAGCTCGACGCGTTGTCGGGAACCTCGATCGACGGCAACCCGGTGCTCGATAACCGGGCGTACTCCGGGGTGGTGACCTTGAGAGAGGGCGAGGCGTCGGTGGTGGCCACCGAGATGGACAAGTCGCAGAGCCTGGCCATCAGCGGAACGCCGGGAATCAGCGAGATTCCGGGGCTGAACGACTTGACCGGCAAGGATTTGCAGAAAAACTATGCGACGCTGGTGATTGTGATGACGCCGCACGTGATTCGCGGACCGCAGGCCGCCGGGCATACAGCGATGATGCGGGTGGAGAGAAGCGCGCAGTAGAGGAAACGGCGCCATCGCGGGGCCGAAGAATCGAAGGCACCGGCTAGAGACGGGAGCCGGCGAGCAAAGGCTCCGGCTCAGCGGCGTCCCGGCTGGTTACGGGCCGGAAACGCCGTCTGCCTTAATTTGGTAGTCGATGATTTTCTTCAGGAGGTCATACGGAGCGGTGGCAGGAACCTCGCGACCGTTAATGAAGAGTGTGGGGACCTGGGTAACCTTCAGATCGTTCCCCAGCTTGAGGGAGGCATCCAGGCTCGCCTTGACTTCGGGCGTGGCGGCGCAGGCCGAAACTCTGGCCGGATCGAGGCCGGCTTTGGTTACGGCGCTGTTGAGAGTGAGCGTGGCGCCATCGGGCGTGGCGAGGCCGTCCTGGCCGTCGAAGACCGCGGCTGCGTACTGGAAGAAGGCGGAGCTGCCGCCCAGCTTTGTCACGCAGATGCCGTATTCCGCCGCGTTCACCGCTTCGGGATGGGCGGTTGGATTGGGAAGGTTCTGAAAAACAATGCGCGCGTTCGGGTAATCCACGGCCAGCTTGTCCATGTTGGCTTGCGCTTCTTTGCAATGCGGGCATTGAAAATCGGCAAACTCGACGAGTTCGAGGTTTTTCGACGCCGAACCGCGATAGGGGCCGTCAGCGCGCTGCTGAAGCTGGTGACGGTCGTCGGCGAACGGATGCTCGCCGAATTCGATCATCGAGTCGCCCGTGATCATGTGCTTGCCGTCGGGAAGCACAAAGAATTCGAGCGCCTGCATCGGGTTCCTGCCGGACTTGTCAGCCACAGCGACGATGACCTTGCTCACCCCTTCGACCTCAGTCTTGAGAATGGCCTGCACTTGCCACATGCGGTCGGTGTCGTAGCCCCAGTTGGCCTCGAGGAAGGCGCTCACGACCTCCTTAGTCGGTGCGGTTGCCGTGAAGTTGGCGGGATCGGGCTGGGGAAACACGGGCGGACCCGACGGGGCCGGCGCCGTGGGCGCAGGCCCCTCCTGCGGGGGCGGCGCAGGCTGAGCGGCGGTGGAATCGGGCGCCGGCGGAACGTGTTGCTGGGCGACGATCTGGAGTGAGGAAACGAAAAAGGCAAGCAGCGCGGCGGCGCCGAGGAAACGGGCGGACAGACGGATCAAGCTGTTCTCCTTAAAGGCGGGAAAACTCCCTCCCTTTAGCTTATACCTGGACGTTAGTCATTCCTGGACCTTGACGGCGATGGGGAACCGGCGGCCCATGCCGAAGGACTTGGAGGTCACCTTGAGGACGGGAGCTGCCTGCTGACGCTTGTACTCGGAGCGCTCGACCAGACGAACCACTTGCCGGACGAGATCGAGAGGAAAACCGTGCTCGGCGGCGATGCGCTCGGGGGTCTCGTAGCGCTCGACGTAGGCCTCGAGGATGGGATCGAGGACGTCGTAGGGCGGCAGCGAATCGGTATCCATTTGGCCGGGACGGAGTTCGGCGGAGGGCGGCTTGGCCAGAATGGCCGCGGGAATTTTTTCTTGGTCTCGGTTGAGCCAATTGCATACGGCATACACGCGCGTTTTGACCAGGTCGCCGATGACCGCCAGGGCCCCCACCATGTCGCCATAGAGGGTGCAGTAGCCGACTGCCATCTCGGATTTGTTGCCGGTGGTGAGCACCAAGGCGCCGAATTTATTGGAGAGCGCCATGAGGATGGCGCCGCGGATGCGCGGCTGGATGTTTTCTTCCGTGATGTCGGCGGGCCGTCCGGCGAAGAGCGGCTGGAGCGTGCGGTTGAACTCGGCGAAGAGCGAACTGATGCTGATGGTCTCAAAGCGGATGCCGAGGTTTACGGCCAACTGGCGGCTGTCGTCAACGGAGCCGGCGGAGGAGTAAGGGCTGGGCATGCCGACGCCGATCACGTTCCCGGCGCCGAGGGCCTCAGTAGCGATGGCCGCCACCAGGGATGAGTCGATGCCGCCGCTGAGGCCGACGATGGCTTTACTGAAACCGCATTTGCGCACGTAGTCGCGCGCGCCCAGCACGAGGGCGCGGTAGGCAGCTTCGGTGTCGTCGTCTTCCGGGACGGGTACGGGCGGCGCGATGAAGGGGTCGAGCACGATCAGGTCTTCCTGAAACGAGGCGGCCTGCGCGATGAGCTCTCCGCGTGCGTTGAGGGCCAGCGATGAGCCGTCGAAGATGAGGCTGTCGTTGCCGCCCACCTGGTTCGACATGAGCACCGGGATGGCGTCGCGGCGGGCGATGGCGGCCAGCATCTTGCGGCGGATGGCGCGCTTGGAGTGCCAGAAAGGGGATGAAGACAGGTTGATGTGCAGCGCCGGATTCTGGCGCATGAGCTCTTCCATGGGATCGACGGTGTAGAGGCGGCGCGGCCAGAAGTTTTTGTCGTTCCAGGCGTCCTCGCAGATGGTGACGGCGAGACGAACGCCTTCGAATTCGATCACCTTTTGGGGCGCGGACGGGGAGAAGTAACGCTGCTCGTCAAAGACGTCATAAAACGGCAGGAGGCGCTTGTATTGTTCGAGGAGCAGTTGGCCGCGGTCGAGGAAGACGGCGGCGTTATACGCGGGTTTACCGTCTTCGTGGCCGCTGGGCAGGGCGACGCCAGCCAGGACGGCGGTGGGCAAATTGCGCGTGGCCGCGGCCAACTCTTCGACCGCGGAGCGGCAGCGGACCAGGAAGCTGGGCTTTTCAAGGAAGTCGGCCGGCGGATAGCCGCAGATGGCAAGCTCGGAGAAGACGGTGAGGCGCGCGCCCAGATCCGCGGCGCGACGGCTGGCGGAGACGATTTTCTCCAGATTACCGGTGAAATCCCCGACCGTTGGATCGATCTGGGCGAGCGCAATCTTCACAGATCCAGTTTATATGGCGGGGCAAGCGCCAAGCGGCACGGGCTGCGATGGCCGTAGGCTCCAGGGTTCAAAGGGTCCGGAATTAGCGGCTTTCGGGGCCGGGACCCCCAAACGGGGGATTCCTTTGAACGAAAGTAACTGCCTAGAATCATTTTTGTAACTATTTGAACCACCTCCAAAGGCACGTATGGGGCGTACCGGAAATTCTGCCTGAAGACAGACCTCTTGTCGGGAGAACACCATCGAACCGCAATTGCGATTGGGCGAGCTGCTGATCCGCGCAAATCTGGTCACGGAAGGTGACGTGACGGCGGCTCTCGAGCGAGTGAGGACGCGGGGCGGGACCCTGGGCGAGAATCTCGTGGCGATGGGGAGGATTGACCAGTGGGTGTTGGACGGGTTCATGCACAGCATCCCACAGGAGCCCGCGGACATTGCGGCGACCGGCATCAGCGACAGCGATTTGCTGGGCCTGTTCATGAAGCTGATCTTTTCGGGCCGGCTGGAGAAGATCGCGCAGATCGCAGACGCGATCAAGCTACCTCAGCATATCGTGATGGATCTGGCGCACATGGCGACGGAGCGGCAGCTCCTGTACACGCTGGGCGCACAGAACTCGAGCAGCGTGCTGGACACCCGCTATGCGTTGACCGAGGAAGGCAAGCGGTGGACGATCGATGTGCTCCAGAGGTCGGGATACATCGGACCCGCGCCGGTGCCCCTGGCGGATTTTATCGCACGGGTGAACGTGCAGAAACCGACCAACGAACGCATCGCGATGGAGCAAGTGGTGGAGGCGATCAAGGAATTAACGATCGACGCGAGCATAGTGGAGCAGGCGGGGCCGGCATTGAACTCGGGCCGGGCGATCCTGCTTTACGGACCGCCGGGAAACGGCAAGACCTCAGTGGCGTTTTGCTTCGCCAGTGTTTTCCGCGAGTTGATCCACGTGCCCTACGCCATCACGGTTGAGGGCCAGATCATCCGGTTTTACGATCCGCGCATCCATATTCAGGCCAGCCCTGCGGCGACAAAAGCGGCGGACCCGGAGCTGGCGAGCTTCCGGCGCGAGACGCATGACAGGCGCTGGGTCTCGTGCCGCAGGCCATTCGTGGTGGCGGGAGGCGAACTGACGCTGGACATGCTCGACCTGCGCTACGACGCCGTGGGCCACTTCTATGAAGCTCCGCTGCACATGAAGGCATTAGGCGGCTGCTTTCTCATCGATGACTTCGGCCGTCAGTTCGTGACCCCGAGAGACCTTCTGAACCGCTGGATCGTGCCCATGGAGAGCCGGATCGATTACATGAAGATGGGCACGGGGGCAAGCTTCAGTATCCCGTTTGAAGAAGTCGTGATCTTTGCCACCAATTTAGATCCGGAAGAGCTGATGGATTCGGCTTTTCTGCGGAGAATTCCCTACAAGATCGAGGTGGGGCGGCCGAACGTGGACCAGTTTCGCCGCATTCTTGAGAAGGAGTGCGAACGGCATGCAATGACGTTGAGCGATGATACCTTTGCTTTCATTGTTTACATGATCATGAAAGAAAAGGGTCTGGAACTTGCCGGATTCCAACCCACCTTCATCGTGGACCAGGTGGTGGCGACGTGCCGCTTCCTGGGAACGAAACCGGAACTTAAATCGCCCTACATCGAATATGCGATCAACAATCTGCGGGTTCGGCGGAACGCAGAACCGCGAACGGAGCGCAGCCAGCGATCC
>Ga0326727_10011975_pt1 | contig 19943 bp, 18 predicted proteins | sample MB2enrmetagenome_FD_207643 | JGI IMG/M metagenome (GOLD analysis project Ga0326727, IMG submission 207643) | Lab enriched peat soil microbial communities from McLean, Ithaca, NY, United States - MB29MY | ecosystem: Environmental > Terrestrial > Soil > Wetlands > Peat | place: USA: New York...
CATACACGGTTTTGGGTAGGGCACGGCTTCAGCCGTGCCGCCCAGAACCAATAAAAATCCGGGCTTTAGCCCTGAGGGCCGACAGCCTGCTCAGCGAACTATTTATGAGACCGGTTCTAGCGGATCGAGTTCATTCTACTGGCTGGAGGGAATCGCGCAATGACAGAAAGTAGTGCAATCTTCTTGGACTATTTTTCGCGGAACGACGGCGCTATTTCGGGATTTGAAAATCCACGCCGCGATCGTCATTCACCTTGACCGTGGCAGGAATATCAAGCTGGGCGAGCGGAATTTTCTTCGCGGCTTGCTCGTTGAGCACCCAGAGGGTTCCACCGGCGATCGCGTAGTTTCGCACTTCTTCAACATGCTGATCGCGGAAGACCAGCGCCGTTGCCGGTTCCTGCTCTTCCCTCGGCCGATTGCGCGCTTCCACATCGGCTTGCAGCCGGTCGACTTTTCCATTCAGTTGGTCGAGGTCGCGTTGCACTCCGCTGTCGTCGCGGTACGGAGCCGGCGCATAAGCGTCCGCATACGAGTCTTGATCCCCAGCGTCATATAGTGGATCAGAGTACCAGCCGTAATAGCCCGCATAAGGGTAGACCCGGTAAGGATAGTACGACCGGCGACCGTAAGAAGTTGGACGACGATAGCGCGGGTTCCCGCTTTGCAAACGCACGCCGGAGCTCCGAGCGACGCTTCCGCTGTGAAACGACGCTGAGGAGTGTCCGGCAACCCGGCCGCCTGAAGCGAAGTGCGCGCCTCCACCACCGCCGCCGTGCCGCTGCGCCCACACGGGCAGCGAGAACAGAATCAGGCTAAACGCCGCTACCCACAACCAGCGCCGCATAGCCACATTATAGCGCGGTTTGACCAGCTTGCTCGCACAGAAAATGCGCTGGGCTACGGGAGAATAAAGCCCCGGGCCGAGGTGCAGCACGCCCTGAAACCTCGGCTATTTGCCCTTCTTCTTGGACTTGGACTTGGCCTTCGCCTTCGCTCTAGCGGCTGGCTTCGTGGTTTTGACAGGTTTGCTTGGCTTCTTGGCGGCAGGAGCCTTGGCCGCCTTGGCAGCCGGGGCAGGCTTGGCGGGAGTCACCGGCTTTTCAGCGGCCACGGTCTTTGCTGGCACTCCAGGCTTCGCCGCCGGGGCGGGTTTTTCTTTGACCGGTGAGACCGGGGTTGCCGAAGCCGCTACAACCTTCCCCTTCCCCTTAGCGCCCGCTTTGCCGGTCGCCGTTGCCGGAGCAGCAGCAGCGGCCGCGGCGGCTGCCTTAGCTCCTCTACCCCGCTTGGCCGATGGCGGCGGCGGCGGAGGCGGTGGTGGAGGCGCCAGTGGTTTCAGGAACTTCAGAGTCTCCGTCCGCGAACGCAGCTTGCCATCCAACAAAAGTAAGAACACATCGTTCGCGATCTTTGGATACGTCGGCATCTGCGGAGTGATGTGGAGTTCCGTCATCTCCGGCAACGGAATCTTCTGCTGTACCTGTCGCCACTTGGTAAAGAAGTTCTTGATCTTCTGCGCCACCGCCTGCTGCCGCGCCGTGATCGCCAGAAACAGAATCATCTCCGGACGCGCCGACGACAGCAATTGCCACGTTCGCGACGGCGTGGCCGCTTCCTTGCCGGTCAATTTCTTAGCCAGGCTGTGGGCGTTCGAATCCAAGTCCTTCCAGGCCTCGACCAGATCCTTGCGCGGAATCGCCCGGCGCAAATCCGCAATGTCTTTTTCGCCCAGCCGCTCGGTCAGGAAATGCAGCACCGCCGGCGCGACCTCCGGCGTGTAGCCAAGCTCGTTCATTTGCTGACGGGTCTTCATCAGCGCGCCCAATCCGGCGGTGTCCACTTTGGCCGTGCTCCAGCGCGGATTCAGCACCTTCAGCCATCCCTCTTTTTCGTACGCCTTCAGCACCCCGAGCGCATCGTCCTCGTACGCCAATTGTTCGATCTCGTATCCGATGCTCGAACTTCGTATGTTCTCAATGTAGTTATTCTCTTTGCCCGACTCGTAACGCGCCTGGGTCCGCTCTTCAAACGGCCAGTGGAAGCGCGTGCTAAAGCGCGTGGCTCGGATCATCCTTGACGGGTCTTCGAGAAACGCGTAGTTATGCAGCACGCGGATTACCTTGGCTTCGATGTCGGCCACGCCGTTGAACGGATCCATCAACAGCCCACGCGATCCTTCGTTCAGCGACAGCGCCATCGCGTTCACCGTGAAATCGCGGCGCCGAAGATCTTCAATGATTGTGGCCGGAGCCATCTGCGGAGCTTTGCCCGGCTTGTCGTAGGTCTCCGAGCGCGCCATGGCAATCTCGGCGCGCACCCCGCCCGGCAGCGTCAGCAGCAAGGTTCGCGTTTCGTCGTCGGCGTCACCCACCACCGCGCCCGCGCGCTCCAGATCTTTCTGCAGTTTGAGCGCGTTGCCCTGCACGGTGAAATCCAGATCGCGTATGGGAAAGCCGGTGATCAGGTCGCGGATGGCGCCACCGGTAAGATACAGGTTCATCCCCGCCGCCTTAGCGGCATCTAGGACGAGAGATACTGCCTTCTGTTGATCCGGCGAGAGCCGGGTTTCCAGCGTGTATATGTAGTCGGCCATGCCTTCCTAGTCGCCGTGCAGTGGCCCGTCGCGGGGCCCGACCGGGGCGTTTTTCACAAGATTTCCACAGGGGAGCCCACCGAAATTTGCCAAGTCGCCCGTCGGCGGAATCTAACTCCCTCTATACATTAGACTTATACCGCAAACTTACGATTTCAGCAAACTACAGAAAATAACACAAGGTTTACCGTTTGGCTACTATGAACGCACAAACTATCCGAATTCATCGGGAAAGTGCGAGAATCCTATCTGGAGCCCCCGGGTGCCCCACTCATTCGCGTTCTGTGCGAATGAGTGGGATTGCCGATACGCTTGCAACCCATGCCCTCGACCCACAAAAAAGTGATCGTGCGGAAACATGACCGCGACTCAGTCAGCGGCTTCGTGGCGCCAGCCGACTTCGTGGTGGAAGGCAAGCTCGAACTGCTCAACACTTCCGGCAACGTCGTCGCTATCGACCTGCGCGACATCAAAGCTGTTTATTATGTTCGTGAATTTTCCGACACCGACTTAATGCTCCGTAAGACCTTCACCACCCGCCCGCGGACCGAAGGCCTGTGGGTTCGCCTGAAGTTCAAAGACAGCGATGTGATTGAAGGCATCCTGCCCAACGACCTAACCCAAAATCCCGCCGAAGGATTCCTCATGAATCCTCCCGACCTGCGCTCGAATACGCAGCGTGTCTTCGTACCCCGCGAAGCGTTGACGTCGGTAACCGTGCTGGCCGTCATAGGCGCAGCGAACCGCCGCCGAAGAGGTGGCCAACCCGATACGAGGCAGGTAACGCTGTTTGAGCAGTAGCAAACGTAGGGACGGACGCATTCGTCCGTCCCAGCCGAGCGCAGCTCGGCCCTAGTCCGCGAGCTATCCATCCGCCGCGCACGCCTTCCGCTACAATTCTCCCGGACACCCCTTATGAAATTAGCCGAAATCGCCACCGCCCTGAACGCCCGCCTGGACAACGCTTCTCCCGAAACCGACATCACCGGAGTAGCCGGCATCGAGCACGCCGGTCCCGGACAGCTCACCTTCGTGTCGAATCCCAAGTACAACGCCGCCGCGAAGACGACGAAAGCCTCAGCCGTGATCGTAGCCGAGGATTTCCCCGCCCTATCGACTGGAATGCTGCGCAGCCAGAATCCATATCTAGCCTGGGCCAAAGCCATAGAACTTTTCTACCGCCCGCCAAGCTACGCCCCCGGAATCCATCCCACGGCGGTCGTCCATCCGAAGGCCACAGTCGGCAAGAATGCGCACCTCGGCCCGTATGTAGTAATCGGCGAAGACGCCGTCATCGGAGACAACGCCATCCTCCTGGCCCACGTAGTCATCTATCGCGGAGTAACCGTCGGCAACAATTTCTTCGCGCACGCCCATGCCGTAGTAAGAGAATTCTGCCAGCTAGGCGACAACGTCCTGCTCCAAAACGGAGTAGTAGTAGGCAGCGACGGCTTCGGCTTTGCAAAGGATGACGAAGCCCACTGGCATAAAATCGTCCAGTCCGGCAACGTAGTCATCGAGAGCGACGCCGAACTCCAGGCCAACACCTGCATCGACCGCGCCAGCATAGGCGAGACCCGCATCGGACGAGGCGCGAAACTAGATAACCTGGTCCACGTAGGCCACAGTTGCACCATAGGCCACGACACTCTGCTCTGCGCCCAGGTAGGCCTCGCCGGAACCACCGACGTAGGCAACCACGTAATCCTGGCCGGACAAGTGGGCGTCAGCGGCCACGTCAAAATCGGAGACGGAGCCATCGCCATAGCGCAAAGCGGCATCCCCCACGACGTTCCCGCCGGCGCCATGGTCAGCGGAGCCCCCGCCATCGATCACCGCCTGTGGTTGAAGTGCTGCGCCGCCTACGCCAAGCTGCCCGAAATTGCCAAAGCAGTAAGAAAGTTGTCGGAGCGCGAGTGACGGTTGTCGAAGTGTGCGGGTGCCCCACCCTTCGTCCTTTGAAGGGTGGGATTCCACGACCGCCAGCAGCGTGGAATTTTTCCCTGACTCGGATCCGCTCCCTCCACGACTCCCCTGCGGGTGCCCCACCCTTCGTCCTTTGAAGGGTGGGATTCCACGACCGCCAGCAGCGTGGAATTTTTCCCTGATTCGGATCTATTCCCTCCACGATTTTCCCTGAAAAACGGCGATTCGACCCGTTGTTACGAATTCCGTACAGAATACGGGAACCTGTTCAACCTTAAAAGGATTGTCGTATGGTCGCCGAATCTCTCGCGACCCTCCGGCTCCGCACGCCTTCCCCTCGGTGTAGCCTAGCGGGGCGGTCGGGTCAAGTCCCAGGGAGTGAGGAGTGGGCGCGTCCTGCTGCGATGCTGGAATGCCGAGCTACGGGCCGTACGCCCCACTCCTCGTTGTTGAAGGATTCTCCGACGGGTGGGTGGCCCGCCCTATCGCGAAGCGAAGGGTGGGGATGTTCATTGCGGGAACCGGCGGCAATGTTCAGCCGTCACAGCATAAGCACAGCGGACGCGACTAATCTCCCTTCGTGCCTTGGGGACTGAAGCGCTATCAGCAAACTCGCCAGCTCCACTTCGTGACCTTCAGTTGCTATCACCGCAAAACGCTGTTCGCCGATCCGCACGCGTGCGACCTATTTGTCCAGACTCTCGAAACGGTGCGCAGCTGGTACGGCTTCTGGCTGGTCGGATACGTAGTTATGCCCGAGCACGTGCACCTGCTGCTAAGCGAACCGGAGCGGCAGAACCTCGCGCTCGTCCTGCAAATGCTGAAGCAAATGGTCTCGCGAAGGCTGCGGCCAGCGCCCTTGGGTGGCCGGTCCAATCGCGAAGCGAAGCTGGGTGGCCCGTCCTATCGCGAAGCGAAGGGCGGGGATGTTCAGCTGCAACCCTTCTGGCAAGCGCGCTATTACGATTTCAACGTCTGGAGCGAGCAGAAACGCGTGGAGAAGCTGCGCTATATTCACCGTAATCCAGTAAAGCGGGGATTGGTGGAGCGCCCAGAAGACTGGTTGTGGAGCAGCTTCCGCCACTATCTGACTGGAGAAGAGGGAGTGGTTGAAATCGAATCGCACTGGACAGCAAGCAGGCGGGAAAAATCCGGAATTTATCTTACTGTCCGGCGGCGCGACTCACCCTGAGAATCCCCCAGCCCGCCCTTCGCTTCGCGATAGGACGGGCCACCCGCCCGGTCTGGCGGGGCACGACGATCAGGTGAACATGATTCGACATGAGACAATAGCCAATCAGCGAGAGCCGATAGAGTTGGGAATAGCGCCGCAGTAAGTCGAGATAAACGACCCGGTCGGCATCGTCGTTCAGAATGAACTGCCGAGCGTTTCCACGCTGGGTGACATGATGGGGAACATCAACGACGACAACGCGAGCCAAGCGAGCCACATAAGTGAAAGTAGCAGAAAACGTCCCGTCTGTCCCCGAGTTTCCGTGCTTCGGGCGTGATATGCGGACTCACTGGTCCAAATAGAACTGCGAGCACTGCTTGGTACGAATGCAATATGGATGAAGCCCAGTGGGCGCTTAACCTCCAGAATACGGACCTATCGAAGAAGAGAGGGACACCGAAGTTTCAGCAACTCCTCCAGGATATCGGCAGCGGAATTGGGAATACTGGCGCGCACGAGATAGCGCACCAGTGGCTTGATGTCGCATGTGGCATGAATGACCACGACCCAAATAAGTTGGGCGTCTACGACGGCGGAAACCCCACGGATCCTACCTTTTACACTGGAGTTGGCCCGAGTGGGGAACCGATTCACTGGTCTCTTCCGACCGCCAAGCGCTTGACGGAAAGAATTCTCAACGATAAGAGCCTTTTCGAGGTGCAATGAGCGAACTAAAGCAGTCTAGTACAACGACCGCAGACTATCGGCGTTATGGCCACGAACTGTTTTTCTCCCTGGCCATCGCGCTCTCGTTTTTAACCGCATTGCTTCATTCAAGCATCTACTGGTCCGGGCAGTTCTTTGGCTGGATGGTGGGTATAAACCAATCGTTTAATCGGCGCCCAAGAGAGGGCTTTGGAGAGTACCTTGCATTTGCCCTTTGGGCATTCGTGCTTATGATCGGTTTATTCCTGCTGCTGCGTGCTTTCTCGCGGACTTCATTGATGGCCAGACTCCTTGGCGGACCCGCCGGATTGTCGGTAATCGCCGCGCCTGCTGCCTGTTTCTGGGTCATACAACATTATCAGCCGGTTCTATTCGACGGCGTGCGACGCCTAGACTGGCTTGTGGTTGAGGAGGCGATTGCAATCCTGGGTGTGCTTCTCTATTCGAGTAATCGATGGCGCATTTCGGTTCCTACAACGATTCTGCTGTTAACGGTCCATTTCGTCTTTTGGTCTCGGGCGTATTACTTAACGCTAGCGTCTCGTGGTCCGCATTTGCTTTCTGTGCCAATATCAGCATATCTTTCATTGTTAATGTGGGGTTGCTACCTCGGGAGACGGAACGTGTCTGTCGGTTAGAGTTAGAACGAGGGGAAACTCGGGGGAAACTCGGGGGGGAAACTCGGGGGGGGGGAAACTCGGGGACAGACGGGACGTACCCCATTTTCTGCGGGCGGGGCAGGAAATAATTGGGGTACTTCCCGTCTGTCCCCATGTTTCTTCTATCAGGAGATGACTTACGACACATTTTTTCCATATGCTTACAACATCGATTCGCAGACGATAGGCTCGAACACAGTGCAGGTCGGCCGCGCTGGCGTCTGCAGCCCCGTAATTCCCTACTGATAGGGAGATCACGATGCCAATGAACATATCAAGTTTGTGTGCAGTAGCATTGGTTGTAGCGTCCGCCACAGCTCAATCCACAACACACCCTGCGAGAAATTCGGGGACAGACGGGACGTTCCCTGACTATTGTTTAAACGTAAGCGACGTTTGCCTAGCATCGGCGATGGGTTCTCGGGACGACCGGCGGGTGGCTCGTCCTATCGCGAAGCGAAGGACGGGGCCTTTGACTTTTTCATCACAAACGCCCAGTGCGCGCCATCACAGACATCTAAGCCGCCCGTCGGCGACAATGGAGATCGACCTGTGAGTCAGGGCCGAGGTACGCCCGTCAACCGAGACGTCCCTCGAATGCACCAGCCCGATCTGCTAGTGGCTCTTTGATAACATTTTCGTGAAAATGAGCGGGCGTCAGCCAGCCGCCAAAACCGCGAATTCCTATGAATTTTAGGAGAATAAAGCGAAAAATCAAGCTAAGTCCTTATTCTGGAAGATTTTGAAAATAAGTCCTTGGCGCTCTAGATTTTGGCGGGATGAATCCCCCTAACCCCATGATTCCAAAGATTAGGGGGGAGGGGGGTAGTGGTAAACACGGGTTAATACCCAAACAGTAAACACGAGCAGCAAACCGCAGAATTGAATTCAACTCAGTATCCAACTTCGCGCCCGCAGCGCTCGCCAACGACGAACGACCAGCGACCAACGACCAACGACTAGCGACCAACGACTACTCCCGCAAATCCGCCGGAAGCCCGCTGTTGATCGCCGCTCGCACTTTGGCCATCAGGCAATCGCGGTCTCCGAAATCGGAGGGCTCGATGGGATCGTGAAATTCGACCGTCACCGTTCCCGGCTGGATGGCAAATCGAGCTTTCGGCATGACTTCCTGAGTGCCTGAAATCGTGATGGGCACGACCGGCACTTTGCACTCCTCGGCGAGATAGAACGGGCCTTTTTTGAAGGGCAGCAGCTTGCCGTCGAACGAGCGGTGCCCTTCCACGTAGATGGTCATGTTCAATCCCTGCTCGATGGCCTTGACCGCGTCGCGCACCGCTGAGATGCCCGCATCCCGATTGCCACGGTCCACCGGAACCAGCGCTCCAATGCGCATGATCGTGCCCAGAATCGGGACCTTGAACAATTCTTTTTTTACCATCACCGAAGTGCGGCGCGGGATCAGCGGGAGCGTAATCGGCGGATCGATATTGGAAATGTGATTCGACATGAAGATGTAGGTTCGCGCCGGATCGATTTTTTCGAGTCCGAGGGTTCGCACCTTCACGCCCGCAATACGCACGCCCGCAAATGCCGCCCACATGCAGGTGTTGTATAGAAAGTTGATGTTCTTGGTCAGGTAAGTCCAAGAGATCCCGAAGACCGCCGCGAAAGGCAAAGTAGCAGCCCAGAAAGCCAGCATGGCAATGGTGCGAAACACTTAGACCTTCATTCCGAGAGCGCGCAATTGTTGCGGTAGCTTCTCATAAATGCCGCCGAATCCGCCATTGGAGAGAATGGCAACCACGTCTCGCTCCCGCAGTTCGGGCGCGATCGCATTTACGATAGCATCGGCATCGGCGAAGATGCGCGCTGGCTTTCCGCGTTTCTGGATCTCGCCGATTACGCGATGCAGATCCAGTCGCTCCGCCTCGGGAATCGCCTCCGACTTGAAGACGGCCGCGATCACAACCTGATCGGCAAGCGCCAGGCTGCGGGCGAGCGCGTCCTGCAGGACGTTGCGGCGCATGGTGTTCGAACGCGGCTCGAGCACCACCCACAGCCGCGATTGCGGATACCGCGAGCGCAGCGCGTGAATCGTCTGCTCGATGGCGGTGGGATGATGGGCGAAGTCGTCGATGATGGTGATGCCGTTGACCTCGGCCTTCACCTCCAACCGCCGCTTCACGCTGCGAAACGTCTTGAGAGCCCGCGCAATCACATCCTTCGAAATGTCATAATTCGCCGCCAGCGCCGCGGCTGCCGTCGCATTCCAGACGTTGTATTCGCCGCCGAGCGGGAATTCGAAATCCCCCCAAGGCTTTCCGTCGCGGAGCACCGACCATGAAGTTCGGTCTTCGCTCAGCTTCAGATTTGCGATTCTCCAGCCTGCGCGATCGGCGACACCATAACGTTCGACAGGGCAGAACGCTTTCTTCAGGCAGCGGTCGATGCTCGCATCCGCGTCAAAGCCGATAATCCGCCCACGTCGCGGAACCAGATTCACCAGGCGTTTGAATGCTGTTTCCACCGCGTCCAGATCCTTGTAGATGTCGGCGTGGTCGAACTCCACCGAGGTTAGAATCACGGAATCAGGAAAGTAGTGCAGGAACTTCGGACCTTTGTCGAAGAATGCCGTGTCGTACTCGTCGCCTTCCAGGATAAAGTGCTGGCCTTCGCCCAGCCCAAAGCTGCGGCCGAAGTTCTCGGCAATGCCGCCGATCAGGAACGAAGGCTGCAGGCCGGCAGTCTCGAAGATCCACGCGAGCATCGACGTCGTGGTCGTTTTGCCGTGTGTTCCGGCCACCACTAGAACTTCCTTCCCCACCAGAAACTCATCGTGCAGGATCTGCGGCAGTGAACAGAACGGGATGCGCTCGTCGAGGACGCGCTCCAGTTCAACGTTTCCACGAGAAAGCGCGTTGCCGACGATTACGAGATCTGGCCGAGGATCGAGGTTCGCCTCGGCAAACGGCTGCGCGACTGGGATTCCCAACGACTCGAGAAACGTCGACATCGGCGGATACGACGCCGCATCGGACCCCGTGACGCGAAAGCCGCGCTCTTGCAGCATGCCGGCCAGCGAAGCCATTGCGGTTCCGCAAATGCCGATCAGATGGATGTGTTGGGGTTTGGTCATCAAGTACTCACTTGACCGTCGCCGCTTCCAGAATCTTCAGTTTCACCGAATCGTCCACAATCAGTCTAGCTTGCACTCCAATGGGCAGCGTGATGTTCGCACGCGAGACATGGCCTGAACGCAGGCCGAACGCCACGGGAATCCGCAGGTCTTCGACAATCCGCAGGACAACTTCTTCCAGCGCATAGTCCTGATCTGGACTCTGCCGGCAGTCCATCATCTCGCCGAAGACAATGCCGCGCACGTCTTTTAACTTGCCCGCCAGTTTCAGTTGCATCAGCATACGATCGATCTGAAAAGGCTTGGCCGCAACATCCTCGATGAAGAGGATCGTACCCGCGGTGCGAATCTCGTGCTCGGTGCCGAGCGACGCCGCCAGCATCGAGAGGCACCCGCCATAGAGGATTCCGTCCGCTTCTCCCGTCACCAGCGGCTTCGCGCCTGAGCCCGCGCCAATCTCCCATTCCTCAGCTCCGCCCAACGCGTTCTGCCACGACTCCATGTCAACGCCATCGGCAACGGCGAAATCCTTGGCCACCATCGGGCCATGGAAGGTCACGAAGTTAGCCGAATCCGCCACGCAGCACACCAGCGTCGTAATATCGCTGTAACCCACCAGAATCTTCGGATGGGCAGCGGCTTTGCTTGGATCGAGCATCAGGGGCAGATAGTTCGACCCGTATCCACCTCGGGCGCAAATAATCGCGCGGATATCGTCGCGCGCGAACATGTCTTCCAGTTCGCGCGCCCGGCGCTCTGCCGACCCGGCAAAGTACAGATCGCGCTCGAGGATCGACTCGAAATAAAAAGGCTCATAGCCGGCGCGGCGAAGGCCGCCGCAGCCCGCTTCCAGCAGTTCGCGCTTCACGTTCGAGGCGGGCGCGACAATTCCCACCTTGTCGCCCGGACGGAGCGCGCGCGGCTTGATTCGCGAAGGCTGGGAATCGGAGGCCATGTGGCAACTATCTTATCTAGTAGCCTGTGGTGAAACTCGAACATCGAAGCCCAGCGCCTAAAGGCGCATTGAGGCCAGCGGGTTTGCGGCATGCCTGAAGGCATGCCCTGATACGAATCTCCCTTACACCACAGACTACTTATTCGATCTTAAACGAAGAATGCTCCCCGGCAGATGAGAGTGGCGGGGCCGCGCAAATAAACTTGATTCTCCCAGCGCACCGTCTGCGAGCCGCCGGGCGCGATCACCGTTACCGGCGACGCAACCCGCCCGCTCGCAATCGCAGCCACGGCAGACGCACACGATCCCGTGCCCGAAGACTCGGTCTCTCCCACGCCGCGCTCAAACAAACGGATCTCGATTTCATGGGCGCCGCGGACCACTACGTACTCCACATTCGTACCCTGCGGAAACTGGGGCTGGCTTCCGATCAGCGCCGCCTGCCGCTGCCATCCTTGCTGAAAGTTTTCGACGAAAATCACAAAGTGCGGATTCCCCGTCGAAACTTTTGTCCCGATGGCCCGCACGCCCGCCGTCTCAATCGACAACTGGCCGCCGACCTCTGGCGGTCCCATCTCCGCTTCAAACTCAAACGTGGGATCTTGCCGGCAAATGAGGCGGCAGGTCTTCAGCCCGGCGCCGGTGCGAACCACAATTTCCATTTTCTCCGCGCGCGAACAAATCTCCGCCGCCACACAGCGTGTGCCGTTGCCGGAAATTTCCGCCTCCGAACCATCGGCGTTGATGAGGCGCGCCCTGACGTCGGCTTCCGCGTCGGAAAACAGCCATTCCACGCCGTCGGCGCCGACTCCGCGATGGCGATCGCATAAGCGGCGGGTGAGTTCACTCAGGTCGCCGGAAGCATGCGCGCCTTCCACCAGTAAAAAATCGTTGCCGCAAGCCGACGCCTTGGTGAAAGGAATTCTCGCGTTCTGCTGGCTCTCATTCTGCGGCGCGTTCATTCGTGTTCCGTCGCGCCGAGCGATGTCACGCTGGCAAACGCGGGCGATTCGTGCAAGCGGATGGAAAACACGCTTTGCTGCTCACTCTCGCAATCCACTGAAAACACCATGCGGAAATCGGGGTCCGCGGAGGCGATGTGCACGCTTTGCATGGTGAGTTGCTCGGAGTCGAGGAGGCGGTTCACTTCGCGCAACATGCCATCCACATTGCGGCCCGTCACTTCGTAGGTGGTAATAAAAGACTTGAGCGCAAACGCCGCCTCCATCCGTCCCAGGAGCACGAGCGCAATCAGAATCATGACCGTGGCGAAGCACGCGGTCAGATACAGGCCACCGCCCGCTGCCATCCCCACCCCCGCCACCACAAAAAGCGTTGCCGCCGTCGTCAGGCCCGTGACCGAGGCGCGCGAGTGCAGAATCGAGCCGGCGCCGATAAAACCGATGCCGGGGATAATCTGGGCCGCGATGCGCGCGCTGTCCGAGGGCGTACCCGCGAGTTGCCGAGACAACACCGTGAACATCGCCGCGCCGAAGCAGATAAACATATTCGTGCGCAGACCGGCTGGCCGGTGACGCAGTTGCCGTTCCAGGCCGATGATGCCGCCGAGAATCGCCGCCAGCAGCAACCGCGCCAGCGTCGAACTCAGCACTACGCCCAGTTCATTGCGCAACAGATCGATGATGGAATGGATTGGGTTCATAGCAACGCCCCAGCGTTGAGCGGATTCTATCACCGCCATCGGGCGCTTTCCGTGCCGCGTGCCGGGAAGGGTTAACGCGATTGATTCGGGGCAGTTCGCGCCGCATAGATGCGCGCGTGTGGCTGACCAGTCGCGTGAATTTCCGCCAGCACGGTGAGCTTGGTCTTATTCGCGCTTTGGTCCACCGGATCGCCATCGAAGGCGACCACAAAATCCACGTAGCGCGGCGGATCGGCCAGCGCGCGCTCCCACAGGCCTTCGGGATCGGTTGGCCGCTTCCATGGCCGATGATTTTCGTTGTTCACCACCTGGCGCAGTGGAATGCCGGCCTGCTCCATGACGCCGACATGCTCCCCGAGGTCCATCAGGAACCGTGAGTTCCGGGGCAATCGCTCAACCACGCGCTGCACCGCGGAATTCAAAGTATGTCGAATTTCCCAGTTCCTTTGCGCTTCTTTTAAGCACTGCGGCTGCGCCTTCCACACCGACGCATAACTGACCACCACCAGCGCAAGCATCACCGCCACCAGTTTCCCGCCGTGGCGCCAGCCGACAAGGAAAACGGACGCAGCCAGCACTCCAGCCGAGGCCGCGAACATCGGCAGCAACTGGATTCCGTAGCGCTGGTTGAAGGTAGCAAATGGCCACCAGGTGTAGACATGAAGCGGCACCGAGCCATAGGCAATCGAAAGCGCATAGAACAGCAGCGGAACCCACAGCAGCAACATCGGCGCCGATTGCGCCCGCAGTTTCCATGCTCCGAGGGCCAATGCTACAAGGGCCGCCGCCAGCCAGAATCGACCCCAGTTCCCAACCGCCATGTTCAACTGCGCCGATTTCAAGAAATAGATGGCCGCAACGCCGGCATTGTGGAGCGCTGGATTCGGGGCGCCCACGCGCTGCTCAATCGCCTTCGCCGAGTATGGACCGTTCGCGAACTCCAGCGCGTTCCCATATACCACACGGTTGTAGGCCAGCCACAGGACCGGAACCACGGCAATTCCCAACAGGAACTTCACGGCAACTGGCCGCAAACTGCGATTCTGCCATCGCCGCAGCGCGATGACGACGACCGTCGCTCCCATCGCTCCCGCTAGAAACCAGCCGTCGTACCGCGTGAGTTCGGCGCCCGCGAGACACCAGGCGCAGCGCATCAGCGGAGTGCGCGCGGCACGCGTCTGCCTTCCGCCTTCATTTTCTTGCGGGTAATTCTGTTGCAGGCTCCGAATAAACTCCGCGAAGTAGACGGCGGCCCAAACAAAAAGCGCGAGATAAAGCGACTCCGTCATGGCCGTTGCCTGCATGTAGATCAGGTTCGGATTGGCTCCATAGGCGAAGGCCGCGATCCATGCGCCCACGGCAGCCCCCGGTTTCGTGCGGACATCGGATTCGAGCAGGCCACCCACGAGGCGAAATATTCCCACGACGCCCAGCACGTAGGCGATCATCGAAGGAATCGAACCACCCGCGCCGTTCTGCCACATCTTGTTCGACCACAGGAACGGAATCATCAGCAGATGAGGCAATGGCAGCCACACGGTTCCCAACTGCAGCAGACCCGGGGTCAGCGAATCCAACACGCGGCGCGCGATATTGATATGGGCAACCGCGTCGCCATAGAGCAGAAGGTCGCCGCGCTGAAAGTAATAAAGAAAAGAAAACAGAGATACAAGGACGGCGAGGCCACCCACGCGGGCCGCGCTGCGGTCGGGAGCGGCGGCAGGCTTTGCAGTCACTCTACGCTCACTGTGCGCTCGGTCATGGCTTGAGGATGAACCACGATGGTCTTATTCCAGGTGCGTCAGTTCGCGGAACAACTGAAAGCGCGCGTCGATTTCCCCGCGCGTAAGATTCTGCAGGCGCTCCGTGCCGAAACGCTCCACGGCAAACGATCCCATGACGCCGCCATAAAACAAGGCGCGCTTCAGCACCTCGCGATTAATCTCGTCCTGCGACGCGATATATCCCATGAATCCGCCGGCGAAGGAATCGCCGGCTCCGGTTGGGTCTTTTACTTCTTCAATTGGCAACGCGGGGGCGCGGAAAGGATGCGATCCAATGCCGAAGGCTCCCTCGCGGAAGAAGATCGTCGCTCCGTACTCACCGTGCTTCACCACCAGCGCGTTCGGTCCCATGGCAAGAACTTTTCTTGCCGCGCGCGGAAGATTCTTCTCGCCGGCCAACATCTTAGTTTCAGTGTCGTTGATGAGGAGGATATTCACTAACTTCAACGTTTCCGCCAATTCGCTGGGCGTGCCCTGGATCCAGAAATTCATGGTATCGCCACCTGTCAGGCGCACGCCATCCATCTCCAGGCGCACTGCCGCTTGCAGCGAGGGGTGGATGTTCGCAAGAAACAGGACCTGCGTGTCCAAGTATTCTTTCGGAATGCGTGGCTGAAACTTCTCGAACACATTCAGTTCCGTGAAGTCGGTCTTGGCCTCGTTCAGGTTGTCGAGATACTGTCCGCCCCAGCGAAAGGTTTTGCCCTGGGTCCGCTCGATGCCGCGCGTGTCCACACTGCGCTTTTTCAGCGCGGCTTCGTGTTCGAGCGTAAAGTCTTCGCCCACCACCGCTACGACGCGCACCTCGGTGAAGTAACTCGCGGCCAGCGCGAAGTAAGTCGCAGCGCCTCCGAGAATATCCTTCACTTGCCCGGAGGGCGTCGCGATCGTGTCAAAGGCAACCGAACCAACTACTAAAATGCTCATGAGTCTCCATAAGTCGGTCGTTAGTCGATGGTCGTTAGTCGTTGGCATGCACACCCCGGAAAGCGTCCGACCGATGTTCGCTAACGACTAACGACTAACGACCAACGACTACTTCAAATACTTTCCCAATATCAACTGCAGCTTCTCTTTCGTCGCCGCCGGAATCTTGGCCGGATCGGTCAGAATGGCATTCGCCAGCGCCTGCCCACACTTGCAGGATCGCTCCTTGGGCAGCGCGGCGACCGTGGCTTGCACTACTTTCGCGGCGTTCTCGGCGTTCTTCATTAACACGGAGACAATCTGCTCCACGGTCACGGAATCATGATGCGGATGCCAGCAATCGTAATCGGTCACCATGGCGATAGTGACGTAGCAAATCTCCGCTTCGCGTGCGAGCTTGGCTTCCTGTAAGTTAGTCATGCCGATCACATCCGCTCCCCAACTGCGGTACACGTTCGACTCGGCTTTGGTAGAAAACTGCGGGCCCTCCATGCAGATGTAAGTGCCGCCCAGCTTCGCGGATACGTCTGCGACTTTGCATGCGCCGCGGACCACCTTCATCATTTCGTCGCACACCGGATCGCCAAATCCAATGTGGGCGACGATGCCATCGCCGAAGAAAGTGTCCACGCGATGGCGGGTGCGGTCGAAAAATTGGTTTGGGATTACGAAATCGAGCGGCTTGTGCTCTTCTTTTAGCGATCCCACGGCCGAAACCGAAATAATGCGCTCCACTCCCAACTGTTTAAAGCCGTATATGTTGGCCCGGAAATTCAGTTCGCTCGGCAGTAACTTGTGCCCGCGGGCATGGCGCGCGAGAAAGGCCACCTTGCGGCCTTCGAGCGTCCCCAGAATGTAGGCATCCGAAGGATCTCCAAACGGAGTCTTCTGTTCGAGCTCGTGCGCGTCGTTGAAACCCGGCATGTGGTATAAACCGCTGCCGCCGATGATGCCAATCTCCGCTTGCTGCAATTGCACTCCTGATTGGGCTAAGAATCACCTCGGAACTTGTGATTATACAAGATGGAAACTCATGGCTTGGGGGGCGCAGCTTTTTCTTCAGGCCAGAAATCGCTCACTACTCTCCTGGTCGTCACGTCATCCAGACTTTCGCTGATGAGTACCTCGTCGCCGCGGACTTCAATTACGACAGCTCCCTCTTCTGTCAGCCAGGCATGCCGTCCGCGCAAGGTTCGCCAGGACTCCACCGGCGGCGCGTCGTCCGCAACTTTGCCATCAGTCCCCAGCCCTTGCCGCTTCTGATAGCGCTCGGCCAGCGATTTTGCATACACTGCGGCGAACTCGGCAGCTTTCGCGGCACTCGACCAGCGGGAAACATACAGCACTCCGATCGGCGCCGACTTGTCGCCCTTCGGCTTGCCGGCAAAGTAATATCCGCCTCGCCACGCAGGATACATCGCTCCGGCCTCCTCCCGACCGGCATACTGCTCCACTAACACATCGATGTCAAACTCTCCCATTGCGCCGATATCGAAGGGATCGTAACCTTTGAAATCTTTCTCCATGTCGATCAACTTCAGCGGCTCCAGCTTCTCGTGCGAAAGATACGTCTGGGGCTCCATGATCTCGCGCGTCGTCTTGGGAGGATCCTTGAACGCCCCCGCGTAAGCCAGTTCCTTCCCGCCCGCCTGAAGCAGCGCGGTGGTAAAGTCGAGTCCGTAGCGATAGGGGAATGTCAGCTCCTCTTTCAAAAAAATCGGAGCATCGCGAAACGCCGGAGAATCCGCCGACCCGGTCAACATTCCCTGCTTGAGCGCTTCGACAATTTGCGGCGAGTCCTGCAGCGTCTTCCCGGTCGGAACCAGCGAATAGTCGAGCAACACCACCATCGCCTGTCCTTCCACTACCGCCTGCCGCGCGGACGATTCCTCGTCAGTTTCGATATCGCCGGGGCTGGGATCGCTCTTCTTATCGTCAGCACCTCCCGCCGATCCCTTCATCCATTTTTCGATACCGAACGACTGGTCCTGGAGGGCATGCGTCAGTTCGTGCGCCAGCACCGGCTTCTGCTGCTCCGCGTCCACCCAGTTCAGCAAGTTCACGGTCTTCGTTTTGACGTCGTAGTATCCCGCCACCTGCTCCCGCAGCATCGCCACGAGAAAGTTGGGCAGGTCGAAGTTCCGCGGCAGCAGCCCGAACTTTTTTAGTACAGCCGACGACCTCTCCAGGCGCTTCGCGTCCTTGTCATCCTTCATGCTCTTTTTAATGTAGGATTGCACCTCGTCGCGCTTGGTCAGCCTGCGCTTCACCTGGTGCTTGATCGGGAGGCCCGTGTCCTGGCTGGCAAACTGCAGGATCTCGTCCACCGAGCGGAAAAGTTCCTTCGCCTCTTTGGACGAAATGATGGTCTCTGGCGTGGCTTGAGCGGCCTCGCCGGCGGGCGTCTGACCCGGCGCTAACTGGCTCCCCGATGGCTGATCCTGCGATGCCCCACCCGCAGCTTGCCCCCACACCGTGCCCGCCAGCAACAGAAGCAGAGCGAATTCGTAAAACCATCTTCGGAGCTTTTGAGCAACCACCCTCACATTGTCCATTAGAATCGAGTTTATACTCTTCTGGGTCTGTCAATTATGGCCGTTAATCTCTGGACTAGCACCGATCACGCCCTCGACTACCTTGAACGAGCCGATTCGATCACGCATCGCACGGAAGGCGAAGCGGCGTTGCTCGAGTTCATTCTCCAAACCGCGCTCCGCATTCTCGATCTCGGTACCGGAGATGGGCGGCTGCTGGCCTTGGTGTTGCGCGAACAAGCGAAACGCGGGCATCCGATCAGGGAAGCCGTTGCCATTGACTTCTCCCCGACCATGATTGAGGCCGCTAAGAAACGTTTTGCTGCTGATTCCTCCGTTGAGGTGGTGACCCATAACCTCGATCACCCGCTTCCCGACCTGGGCAAGTTTGATGCTGTCATCTCCTGCTTCGCGATCCATCATCTCGTGCACGAGCGCAAGCGCACACTCTACTCCGAGATCCACTCACTGCTGAACGCCGGTGGCGTCTTCTGCAATCTGGAACACGTCGCCTCTCCCACGCCACGCCTGCACGAAGAATTCTTGCGGGGGATCGGCTTTACACTTGAAACGGAAGACCCTTCCAATAAGCTACTAGACTTGGAGACTCAGTTGCACTGGCTGCGCGAGATTGGATTCGTTGACGTGGATTGCCACTGGAAATGGCGGGAACTGGCGCTGCTGGCCGGCCGACGAACGTGAGCGCATTTGACGTGGGAATACTAGGCACTACTGCCGATGTAAAATGCCCCCAGCGAGGAGTCCCTTGTCCGTTCTTGGAAAAATCAAAACGCTGCTGGGCGTAAAGCCGAAAGAACCACCGTTCATTTCCGTCGTCCTGCATTTTCGTAAGCCTATCTCGCTGCCCAACGAAACCATTCACGCAGCCATTCGTCGCGCATGGGGACGGGATGTGCGCGAAGATCTGAAGGAATTTGTCTCGGAGCCTCCTTTTTGCTTTGTTAAGTTTGAGGGGATGTTGCTCATGCTCAGCAATGCACGGAAGCCTTATTGTTCCCCTGAAATGCTGGAGCAGGCGCTGGCTGAGTTTTCGGAGGTGCGGCAGAGAGAAGTTGTCCGCGAGCATAGAGGGTTTCTTGCGATTGACCTCCGCGCCCCGAAAGACCCCGGAAAAACAGGGAAGATGGAATGCTATCGCCGCATGTGCAGGCTGGCGGCTGAGTTCGTGGACTACAACTGCATGGGCGTTTACCTTCCTGAAATCGGACACATGCGACCCTACGATGTAGACATCATCTCTGCGCTCAGGAGTGAGAACCCAGTGGAGGAGATCCAGGAGTGGGGACAGCCACCCGTAATGCTGATTGAAGATGACGATCCGCGACTCAAAGCAGCAGTCGCCGAGGCCCGCGAACGCTGGCCGGAGTTTGTGCAAGCCTTTGAGAAACGCCAGCCGAGCCAAACGTTTGCCGTAAAGGCGCTTTTTACTGACGGGGAACAAGGGGAATGGATGTGGATTAACATTTCATCCATTAAGGATGGGACGATCGAAGGAAGAGTGGAGAATAAGCCCGCTAGCGTTCATAACGTCCGCGAGGGCGACCAAGTGAGCGTCAAAGCCTCCGAGATTGGCGACTGGGCATATCAAGCCGGGGAAAAGTTGGTCGGAGGGTTTAGCTTGTCGCCTCCCGAGAAGACTTAGAGCCTTTGGAAATTCAAATAGCCTACCCGCTCCGCCGCCCGTTCGCCGTTCGTTATAATCGGAGTTGAGCCTATGACGTCAACGACACTCCCTGGGGCAAGCCCAACGCAGCACAGCGGCGCGGTCGGTGTCACTGCCCCCGACTGCAGCGACACTCGTGCCGAGTTCCAGGCCTTGCTGGTAAGCTGCGGCGTCTACGACCTGCGTGGCCGCGCCAAGATTGCGGTGACCGGCGG
>Ga0326727_10011976_pt1 | contig 19942 bp, 20 predicted proteins | sample MB2enrmetagenome_FD_207643 | JGI IMG/M metagenome (GOLD analysis project Ga0326727, IMG submission 207643) | Lab enriched peat soil microbial communities from McLean, Ithaca, NY, United States - MB29MY | ecosystem: Environmental > Terrestrial > Soil > Wetlands > Peat | place: USA: New York...
GCGCCCGCAGCTCGCGGGGATCGCGGCGAGGTCTCTCCCCCGGCCGGCTGCCCGGCCTCTATATCGCCCCTCGATGATGCGCCGCCCGCGCCCCTGTAGGACCTGCGGGGCATGGGCTGCAACCCTCTGGACCCTTCGAAATCGCGTCCTGGGGCCTCCAGGCGGCCCGGCCTGGCCGGGGATCGCCGGTGAAGGGGTCTATGGCCCTCCGGGAGCGGTCCCGCGTCACCTGGCCGGCCGATCTTCCGGGGCGCTGCAGGGTCCTGGGGCTTCGCGCCCGGAGCTTACCGGCGTCGTCGTCCAGGGTGACGGCGCCCGCGTCCCCTGGCCGTCTGGCGCAGCGCCGCAATTTTTTTCTTGACACAGGATCGGCTCTGAAATAGAATCGTAATTGCGAGTAAGTCTAACGGGGCGCCTCCCGGCCCTCGCGTAGTTTGCGAGAATCGGGGATTTTTGTTATCGGCGCGAAATGTGCCCTGGAGTCCCGCTGCCGTAAGACAGTGGGGCGGTCTCGTTAGAGCCGCTCGCAACTCCAGGGTTTTTCCTTTTTTTTGGTTCATTCGACGACGGAGGGCTGCGATGGAACTGAAAGTTGTGTTAAAGGGGCGCCGGGATAAGGCAAGACCTAAAGTGACAAGCCCAGAAGACGCATACCGGGCCATGAAGTTTCTCGAAAGACAGGACAGGGAACACGCTTACGTTTTGCATCTTGACGCCGCCTCGCAGATCATAGCGAAAGAACACGTCGGCATAGGCAGTCTTGCACAATGTCCGGCAGAGGTGCGCGAGATATTCAAGGGCGCGATCCTGAATAACAGCTGCAGCATTATCTTTATTCACAATCACCCGTCGGGCAGCACTGCCCCAAGCGAAAACGATAGACTCTTGACGCAGAAACTGCACAAGGCCGGAGAAATCCTCGGGATACCCTTAACGGACAGCATCATCGTAGGGGGCGGTTACTGCTCACTCCGTGGGGATCAAAGCCTGGAGAAAGAGTACGGCATAAAAAATATTTGGCGCATCGCCGCCGGAGACGAGCGGCGTCCTTCGCAAGTCAATGATGTTGGCGAGGTCAACTATGAACTTTCTTGCGCGTACTGGCGTATGCTATCATGGAGGGATAGACTTGAGAGCCTTGCAACGGGGAAAGGCGGACTCCCAAAGGCCCAGGTCAATAGAGCAAAACGTCTTCTTGAGGGCCACATACGGCGGGCGCTAAGGAGCGCCGAGAAGGTTTTAGGCGCTGCGCCGCAACAACAAGTCATAGCGTCTGGGCGATAAGGCCGACCGCCCGACGAGGCACCTTTAAGGGCTTTCGCCCCTTCTGTAAGGTAAAGCGGCCAGGGGAACGGACACGGAAAGAGACAAGGAAAAAGGCTCCACTCCGATGAGCATCACCGAGAAGACCGGAGAGTTATCCATTCTTGTTCCAAAAGAAAATCTCAATTTCTACCTAGAGGTACATAGGATAATGCGGGCCTGCACAATGCCGCCGAGTCCTGACGAAAGCACCATAGAACAAATACGAACGGTGATGACATGCGTTGAACGTATGGACAAGGAAAACAAGTTAGAATTCGGCGCGGCCGGTGAAATTTTTAGGATTCTTACGAGGAAATTCATCGCCCAGGAAGTCGCCATGTCCGGCTTTATTCGATCTTTATGGCAAGGCAAAAGGAACAATCCGGCGGACGATTTTCTTATCAAGGCGCTCGTTTTTGACGTGAAAGCTCGGTCCAAGCACGGGCGCGCGCACTACGGCGTGATATGTCAGTTTTTGCAGGATCGAGGCATAGACCTCTTCTCCATAAAAAGGAAAGAAAAAGGGGACGAGGAAACAGGGGACGCGGACTGGATAAGGACACGCCACAGAGACCTTAAATCCGATGACGGAGACTTTGGCGTATTTGCCGCAACATGTATGGTGCTCCATCCTAAGATCGAGCGGCTTTCCAAGGCCCTCAAGCGGCCTACCTATTGGGCGCACCTCTTTGACAACTGTGTAGGGGTCGGTCCTTACGGCCCTTTCCGAAAATAACCAATCAAAAAAAATCTTCTATTTTCTTCTCATAACAATACACCCCGTCTATACTGGAGAATTAACTAAGCGGCCCGCAGATTTTGGGCCGCGAAAAGGCAAGGAAAGGAGGCAAGAAACATGGAATGGATACCGCTACCGGAAATTTCCCCCACTGCATATCTCAAAGTCCGTGGCATCGAAATCCGGCTTACGCTCGCCGGGTCTCGCGTGCTATTTGAGGCCCCGGACGACGCGGCTACCCGCCAAGCCCTCCGGGAGTTTGAGACCAACACGCCTGTGGGCTGCATGGATTTATCGAACGCGATCCGTAATTTGCGCTCGCGGATGTTATCTATGCGGCCGCCTCGCTGATCCGGTGGCCCGCGCGGATGGCTCTTTTTCAAGCGACAATAGCCGGGCGCAGCGCCATGAGGCTAATTTTGTCTTCCTTCGCGCCCGCTCTTATTGACATCCACCATGGGCTGAGAAGCGGGGCCGAGAAAAGGGCTGGCATAGGCTCCGTTTCCGCCGCCTGCTCCCGTGTAGGCGACCCTCCACATATGCCAGCCTGCGGGCGGCCGTTCTGTGCACACGGGACGTCCACGAGGGAGTGCCCGGCCCGGACAACATCCGGTCCCAACTCCCTCTCCTTTCAGGGCAACCACGGGCAGCATTCAGTCGCCCGAAATAATCCCCCCAACAAGGAGGCAGCGCATGAAGCAATTTTTGACAGAGTTATTGGAAAACCCCTCTCCCCGGCTCGCCGCCGCCCTGGAACGCCAGGCGGAAGCGCAGGCAAGGCTTGAAGAGTGCAGAAACGAGCGCGAAGGGGTAGGTAAAGCACTGGCCGCGCGTTTAAACGAGGCCGCCGAGACAGAATCGGCACTCGCTGAAGCGTCCGCCGGCAGTGACGAGGCGCTCGTCAGGGCGGAGATCGGCAAGGGAACCGAAGACGATCTCACGCAGGCCGCCCGGCTCGTGGAAGAGCTGACCAAGAAAAAGATACACCTATCGCAGATCGTTGAGGCACTTAGGACAGAAACATCGAAGTTCCCAAAAACAATCCAGGCGCTTCAGGCAGAATCCGATCACGCCCGCGAATTTGTCTATCGAGGCTTAAGCGTGGACCTCGCGGCCAGCATCGTAAATCCCGACTTGTTGACCGCCCTGCACCTGCTTCTGAGTCTCAGGGTGCCGGCGGGCCATTACCCTGCCCGCTCCGACATGCTGTTCGATGATCTATTTAAGGCCAACCGCGACATTAACGAGAGGGTGAGGAGCGAGATGCAGGCGGCAAAGGAGCGGTTGTCACAGATCGGCAAGGATGGGCGCGAGAAGGAATAGCGCACGAAGTACACCCCTCGCGCCGCGAGGGGCCAATCTAAAGACAGGAGGGCACCACGATGGATGAAGAAAAAATCAAGGCGATGGGCGACATAGACCGGGAGCTTACCCAGCTTGTCAATAAAGAGCAGACCTGGGGAACCCTGCGGAGGCAGGCCGACCTGTTGGCACGACTCAAAACGGAATATTTCAAAGGCAGGCCGGAGGCGCTGGCGTCTCACTGTCAGAACGTGCTCGGCCTGAAGGCTTCTTACGGCGAGAAGGTCATTTCGGCTATTGAGAACGAAGCTCAGCTCAAAAGCAAGGGAATCACGGCGAAACAGGCCGCCACAATCATTGTGGCCCTGGCCTGAGAGGAGCGTCACCATGGACAAAGACGAGATCCTATTCAAGATCAACGCGGACATCTCGAAGGAGCAGGCGGCCCTACGGCAGGGCGTCCGCGAGTTCGAGACCTTCGGCACGCGCGCGAAGACGATCATGGGCAACGTCAACCGGGCGGTCGAGTCGGCGACGAAGAACTTCGGCGCCCTCGGCACGGCGGCGACAGCCCTCGGCTCGGGCCTGGTGCTCAAGAAGATCTTCGGCGTGGGGGAGTACATGCCGGTAGAAAAAAGCCTGCTGCGGATACAGGCAAATTTGGGCGCATCCCTGAAGCAGATCGCCCCGCTGAAGGAGGGCCTGGAGTCTCTCGCCATAAAGCACGGCGAGGACCCCGGAGAAATGTTCAGCAAGGCTGCCGAGTTTTCTGCGTTCTATAAGGGGGATGAGCTACTGAAGGTGATGACCAACAGCGCGAACGCGGCGACGGCCTTGGGGAAGGACTTAGGCCCCGTGGCCGACCTGGTTTCCCGGATAGAGCGCGAGTTCGGCCTGTCGGTTGACGCCACAAAAGAGATTAGTGAGACCCTCGGAGCAACCTCGCTGGGCGAGCACCTTGAGGAAGTCTCGGGGATAATGCAGAAAGGCGTCCTGAAAGGCATTACCGGGATGAAGGGTGGCTACAAGGAAGCCCTTGGCATATTGGAGGGTCTTAACCGTGCCGGAGAAATGTCGCCCCGCGCCGTCCAGAAATTTATTACGGCTTGGAACGCGCTTAGCGAGAATAAGGAATCGATTAAGGCAAAAACGGGCTTCGATGTTAAAGGCGGCCAGATCGGGATACTGGAGCAATTGGACGCAAAGATAAAGAAGATGCGCGCCGAGGGTAAATCAGAGGGGGATATCCTTAACTGGATCGCCAGCAATAGGGACGAGGCTGAGGCCGTCATGTTTATGGTGAAGCAGCTTGACGCCCTAAAGGCCGGTATTAAGGCAACATACGAGCCTGGTGACAAATTCCGCGAAAGATTTGAGGCGATGGACAAAAGCCTCGAAAGAGTGACCAAACGGATCAAGGTGGCCGCTAAGACCATTACACTCGATTTTCAGCCCGCTTTCGACGCGGCGGGGAAGGCTTTGGGCGTCATAGCGGAGCACCCGGCAATTGTCAAAGGCGGCGTCCTGGCCGCAGCGGGCGCATCGCTCGGTATGCTCGGTATGCTCGCTAAAACGAAATTGGGCGGGGTGGTGGCGTCTATGGCCGGGCGGGGCGCCCTCGGGGCGGCCGGGACAGAGGCGCGCGTTGTCGAGGGCAAAATCCTCCAAGCCACCCAGGGCGTAACGCCCGTCTTTGTCGTCAACTGGCCGGCCGGAGGGTTCGGCGGCATGGGCGGCGTTGCGGCCGAGGGCGCGGAGTCCCGCCTCATATTAATGGCCAAGAGCGCCCTGCCCTTTCTCGGGCCCATTGCTCTTCCGCTCGCCGCAGCGGTCGCAGCGGGCCTCGCCATCAATTATATGGGCAAACGCGAGGTCAAGGAAGAGAGCGAAGCGCGCAAAGTGACCTTGCAAGAGACGGTCCTCAAACAGAACGAGGCGACCGCGAGGGCGACCGGCCGTTCGAGCATGGGGTCTTATGTCGATGTGAACGGCATCGTCCACAATGACATCCATATGATGTTCGACCTCTCCGGCAGGCGGCCGGTAGTCACGTCAAATGATCCGAACACGCGCACCCACATCGAGGGCGTTAAGGCCGACCGGGGCGCGCAGGGATTCAGCTGGCATGGGGGCGCGTAATGGCGGACCCGGAGGTTGAGACCCTGTTTCCCTGTGAGGCTCATTGGTTCAGGCTGAAAAACGGGGCGGCCGTGAGCATCCGGCCGTATATCGGCGAAGAGGTCCGCAGTCCAGGGCGGGATCCCGATATCAGGAAGGTCTTCGAAGAATCAATCGTCGCTTGGAGATCTCCAAAGGGCGGTGAAGAAATAGAGCTATCTCCTGCCACGAAGAGGCGGCTTTGGGAAGACCGCAGCCCTATCTGCCTTTTTGTCCTGGGGGTCGCATTTGCAACCTTACGAGCAATTGTGGCTATTTCAAAGGCACCAGAGACGATTGGGTTGAACTGATATGTGGGCGCCGGCGGCGGTGCGCCGGGCAGCGCCGGAGGGGTCGGATGAAGGTCTTATGTACGCTCGCATTGAGGGCGGCCCCACAGGAGCTCTTTTGACGAGAGAGGCAACCGCGCAACCTATTGAGATTTGTCCACGCTGGCTTGACATGAGACAGGCGTCGAAATACTGCTCGATGCATCGACAGACCCTCGTGCGGCACGTCCTGGCCGGTGAAATATATGGAACGCAAAAGGGCGGGAAGTGGTACGTGGATAGGCTAAGCATCGATGCGTGGATGTCCGCCGATACGATTGAAGTGGCGCGCTGTCTCGGCAAGGGGGTATAATGGACGGCATGAGACATCAATATCCCCTCATGCGTCAAGCGGCAAACGGCTACTGGTATATCTGGTACGGGCGCCTCAAGCGGGAATCACTGAAAACCCGAGACAAGCGGATCGCCGCCCAGGTGTTTGCACGGAAAAAGCAGGAGAGGCGCGATCAAAAATTGCTTGCGCTCAGGCCGAAGGCAGAGAGGCGGCTCGCGGAATTCATTACCGAATATACCACATGGAGGGCGGACGAGAGAAAATCCGCCGCAACGGTAGATATGGACGGCCTTGCGCTGCGCCTTCTCCTGGAGCACGCCGGCAATAAGAGCATGAGCCTCATCCGGCCCAAGGATGTTGACATGTTCCATGCCTGGCTGATGCAGCCGAAGAAAATCACGACACCCGCAAAGAGGGAAAAGACAAAAGGCGGGTGCGCGCGGACCACGGTCAATGTCTATATCCGCCATTTAAAGGTCGCGTTCAAGCGGGCGCTCCGGTGGGGCTACATTATCGAGAATCCCTATGCGGACGTGAAGCAGTACTCGGAAGACCGAAAAGAGCCGCCCTTTCTTACGGAGCGGGAGATTAAAGAGACGTTGCTGCCCGCCATCAAGCCGAAAGACAGGGACTTTAAGCTTATGATCGAGGTTTACCTATATACGGGCTGCCGGGGCGCGGAGGTCTGCCGGATGCAACGCAGGGACTTTGTCATGGACGGAGAGACGGGCAGGCTTTTCGTTGTGATCCCTAAGACAAAGACGCATCGCGCGCGGAGGATCCCCGTGCCGGCCGCAATGCTGCCGATCCTTGACGAGCTGCCCGCCCTCGGCTATCTTTTTCCGCGCTGGCGGAACGTACAGACAGTAAGTAAAAAGTTAAAGCGGTATCTGCGGAGCGTGGGCCTTAGCCATATGTACCTTCACGGTCTGCGCCACACGACGACCAGCCATCTCACGATGAAGGGAGTCCCGGACAAGGCTAAAATGCAGATGCTCGGCCATACCCAGGCGAGCACGCTAAAGCGTTATGAACACTTGTCGCCGGATTACCTTATCGAGATCGCCGATAAACTCTCATTTGAAGAGCGCGCGCCGGCCGTATCGCTGGTGCGCAAGAAAAGGGGAACGGAATGATGCAAAAATGCAACAACTCGCCTCTAACTCGTGATTTTTGCTCAAATGTTCGCACTCCTCTTAATCAGGAGGCCAAAGGTTCGAATCCTTTGCGGCCCACCAATAATCTCACCGCATATAGCATAAAATATCTTTGTATTCTTTCCATTCTTTTGTAGAATAAGGAAGTCACAAATTGCAGATCGGAAGGAGTGGAGCATGATCATGAAGGGTTCAAGGATCGTACTGTCCGTTTCCGTCCTCGCAGCGGGCGTGCTCCTCGCGGCCGGCGCCGTGTGGGCTGCCGACTTCCCGACCGGCCCCATCACCCTCATCGTCCCCTACCCTGCCGGAGGGGCGACCGACATCGCCTGCCGCGCCCTTGCCGAGGGCGCAAAAAAGTACCTCGGCCAGCCTGTCATAGTGGAGAACAGGTCAGGAGGCGGGGGCGCCGTGGGCGTGGGCGCCATGCTGGCGAAGAAGCCGGACGGCTACACCGTCAGCGAGGCCGTCAACAGCCTCCACCGTAACTCGTTCATGAACAAGCTCCCTTTCGACACGGTGAAGGATGTGACGCCTATCATGATGTACGGCGGCCACCTGTACGGCATCCTGGTCCGGCCGGACTCTCCTTTCAAGACGCTGCCCGAGCTGATCGCCTATGCAAAGGCGCACCCCTATAAGTTGACGTATATGGCCTCCGGCGTAGCGACGGGCGGCCACATCGCCTGGGAGGAGACCGCCTACAACGCGGGCGGGGTGAAGCTCACGCATATACCCTCGAAGGGAGACCCTGAATCGACGGCAGCCCTCCTCGGCGGCCATATAGACATGATCGCAACGACGGCCGGCTGGATACCCCTGGCGGAGGCAGGGAAGCTCCGGTTCCTGGCACATTTTCTTGAAAAACGCTCGAAGCGGTTCCCCAACGTGCCGACTGTGAAGGAGCTGGGCTACAAGGTCGTCCACGATAGCCCGATGGGCATATTCGGGCAGAAGGGCATGGACCCGAAGGTCGTCAAGATACTCCACGACGCCTTCCACAAGGCCCAGTCGGAGCAGGTCTTCATCACGGCCATGGCGAAGTACGATATGCCAATAAAATATATGGGAACGGCCGAGTTCACTAAGTACTGGGCCGAGGCGTACGTCGAGGCCGGGGAGCAGATGAGGAAGTTCATATTGAACAAATGAGCCGCGTCGAGGCTTACCCGGATGAAGAAAACCTACGTTATCGCGAACATATTCTGGCTGGCCCTTGCCGCGGCGGTTTGCATCGAGTCGTGGAGCTACAACGTAGGGGGCCTCCATAACCCAGGGCCGGGCTTCCTGCCCTTTTATGCGTCGATCCTCTTAGGCTGCCTCGCCGTCATCTCCCTTGTGCAGACGCTGAAAGGCGCATCGGGTCCGGCGCCAGAGATCTGGGGCGGGACAGGCTTCGGCAAGCTCGGCCTGATGCTTGGGGTCCTTTTTATGTACGTGGCCGTTTTCGACCTCCTGGGCTTCCTCCTCGCCACTTTTCTCCTGCTCCTCGTCCTTTTCAGGATTATGGAGCCTTACGGCTGGAAGACGGTCCTTGCCTCGGCGCTCCTTACGACTGCCTCAGTCTACCTCGTCTTCGTGGTCCTCCTGGAGAGCCGCCTGCCGAAGGGGTTCCTCGGGTTCTAGCGATGGATACTATCGGCCAGCTCATGACGGGTTTCGCGGTCGCCTTACAGCCCGCCAACCTCTTGTATTGTTTCATGGGCTGCCTCATCGGCACCCTCGTGGGCGTCCTGCCCGGCTTAGGACCTGCGGCGGCGATGTCCCTGCTTCTGCCCGCCACCCTCCACGTGGCGCCCGTCTCCGCCATCATCATGCTCGCGGGCATCTATTACGGGGCGATGTACGGCGGCTCGACTACGTCCATCCTCGTGAACATCCCCGGCGAGGCGGCCTCCGCGGTCACCTGCCTCGACGGATACAAGATGGCCCGCCAGGGCAAGGCGGGTCGCGCCCTCGGCATATCCGCCTTCGGCTCCTTCATCGCGGGCACTATAGGGATCGTGGGGCTTACCCTCCTGGCCCTGCCCCTGGCCGATTTCGCGCTGCGCTTCGGACCGCCCGAATACTTTTCCCTCATGTGCCTCGGCATGGTGGTCCTCACGTTCCTCTCCTCGACGTCGATGGTGAGGGCCCTCATCATGGCCTGTTTCGGCATCCTCGTGGGGTGCATAGGGACCGACACCGTCTCCGGCACGGCCCGCTTCTCCTTCGGCATCACGGAGCTGATGGACGGGGTGGGCCTCGTGCCCGTCGTCATGGGCCTTTTCGGCATCTCCGAGATGCTCCTCAACATCGAGACGAAGATCAGCCGTGACATCTTCAAAGCCCGCGTCAAAGGGCTGCTGCCAACGCTCCAGGATTGGGCGAGGTCTGCCGGCGCGATCCTGCGGGGTAGCGTCCTCGGCTTCTTCCTGGGCATCCTTCCCGGCGGAGGGGCGGTCCTTGCCTCCTTCGTCTCCTACGCGGTAGAGAAGAAGGTCTCGAAGACGCCTGAGAAGTTCGGCACCGGCGTCATCGAGGGTGTTGCCGCGCCGGAATCGGCAAACAACGCGGCGGCCCAGGGCGCCTTCATCCCCCTTCTGACCCTGGGCATCCCGTCGAACGTAGTCATGGCCATGCTCCTCGGAGCACTCGTGATTCACGGGGTCACGCCCGGCCCGCTCCTTTTGACCGAGCACCCGGAGGTCTTCTGGGGGGTGATCGGCAGCATGTACATAGGCAACATCATGCTCCTCGTCCTCAACCTCCCCCTGATCGGCCTCTGGGTCCAGCTCCTCAAGGTCCCATACCCGGTTCTCATGCCCCTCATCATCGTCTTCTGCATCATTGGGGCATATACGATTGCGAACAGCGTCATGGACGTTTTTTTCATGCTCGTCTTCGGCGTTATCGGCTACTTCATGAAGAAGTTCAGGTACGAGGCGCCGCCGTTCATACTGGCCTATGTGCTCGGTCCCATGCTCGAGTATTCCCTGAAGCAGTCCCTCATAGTCTCGAAAGGCAGCTTCGCGATCTTTTTCGAGCGCCCCATCTCGGCGACGTGCCTCGTCATCGCCTTCGTCCTCGTTGCGCTCCCGATAATCCCCAGGCTGAGCGGGAAGCGGCCGGGGGCAGTGATGCCGGAAGAAGAGTAGTAAAGGGGTGGGGGCAGTGGGGGTCCGGGGCGGGGACGCTGTTACAACCGGCGGAAGGCGCGTCAGGCCCGTCGCGGCTATCTCCCGGCGGCTTATTAGCGGTAGTTTTGGGCCGGGCAGTACGCGCCGTGAAGGACATTTCGCGTCCGCTATCGACACCGGGGATCACACCATTTTCTTTGCCTCAAGGCGGCCGGCATGTCTATGGCGATCCGTCCAACCCTGGAGAGCTCCTTGACGCCAGGCCGTCGCCGAATCTATAATAGCGAGTTTATGAACTGTGGGATTTTCGCCGTCACAATACAGTTGCCATCACCGGGAAAGACCCCATGCAAGAAACTCGTGTCCTGCGTTTGAGCCGGAGGGCGGGCATGTTTGTCGCCGGGGCGGTTATCGCCCTGTGGACCCTTCCGGCCGTCCTGGTCGCTCCTTCTTCCGACATCGATGCCAACTGGCAGATAGGTCTGCAGCTTGCGCTCCTTCAAAAGCTGCAATTCGGAAAAGATATAATCTTCACCCTCGGACCCTTCAGTTTTCTTTATACCCCTCTTTTTATTCATCCGTCGCGGCGGAAATATCTTTCTTCTTCGCCCTTTTTATCCATTTCTTCATGCTGGCGGCCTTGGTCCTTTTCGCGCGCAGAGTCGCCGCCGGATGGACGGGCATAAGCCTGATCGTTATTGCCCTGCTATGCGCCTCGCCGGTCATCAGCTTTGAGTACCGCATTCTCTTCACCGTTGCCCTCCTAACTTATCTTAGCCTGACGTCCGATCGTTCCCGAAAGGTTTCCCGCACGGTCCTCGGGCTGATAGCGGTCCTGATGGCGATAGCGACAATGATAAAACTCACCGCGTTCATGATGGGCGCAGGCATCCTCGTCGCCATTGCCGCAGTCCTGGCGAAGAGAAAAGAGTATGATAGACTCATTCTGTTTGTCGCCGTATTCGCGCTTGCATGGCTGTTATTGTGGAAGTCGGCAGGACAGGGCCTGGGTTGCATTCCTGACTATCTTGCGAACAGCGCACAGATTGCCCTGGGCTATAATGCGGCAATGGCGATCTACGGCAAAGTTTGGCACCTCTATCTTGCCGTTATCACGATCGCCGTGATCGTCATCTTATGCGCAATGAGTGCAAGGAAGGGCGATTTCCATCCGCTCCTGCTCGCGATCCTTCTGGGCGGCTCTCTGTTGGTCTCGTACAAACAAGGGTTCGTCCGGCAGGATAAGAGCCACGTGGTCTATTTTTTCGGCAATACGATGCTGATGCTCGCCGTCCTCTATCCCCTGCTCGCTAAAACGACCATGAGCGTCAAGAAAAGAGGTGCAATGCTGGTCTGTTTCTTCGCACTTGCAGTCGGTATTTACGATGCTCATCGCGTCGATGTCCTCGCCCCTCATTCCGGTGTAAAGTCGGAAGGGGCGCAGGTTTTCATGAAAAAACGGCAAATGACACGGAGACTCGGCGTTACGTCCCTCCGTTCCGCTCTCTCGCTCGTGCGCTACGCCCCCGAACGGGTAAGGTTCAGGCAGGAATCGATAGCGCAGATAAGGCAAAGCCTACCCTTATGCGAGAAGACGCTGGAGGCGGCAGCCGGCAAAACCATCGACGTCTTTCCCTGGGACGTCGCCCTCTTGTACGCCTACGGATTGAACTGGTCCCCCCGTCCGGCGTTTCAGTCCTACAGCGCCTACACGAAACAACTCGATCGTCTGAATGCCTCTCACTTCGGCGGGACCGGTTCTCCCGATATGATTTTTTTCTCGTTCAAACCTCTGGATTGCCGATACCCTCTTTTCGACGAGCCCGAGACGTTCCGGACGATCTTGCGCAATTACAGGCTGCATGGCGCTGACGGCGAATTCCTGTTGCTCGAAAGAAAGAAGTCCGGACCGGAAGAACACAATGGCAGTCGCAGCAAAGAGATTGGCGCTCTCAAATATGCCAGGCTAGGCCGGCCGATAGCCGTTCCTGCGTGCAACGAAGGTCGGGTCTTCGCTCGCGTCTTCTTGGAATACAACTGGATCGGGCGGATCGTCGGCCTTTTGTACAAGCCCTCTCAGGTATATATAAAACTGGAGGGGAAGGGCGCTGATGTCTCTGCGCCGCGGTACAGGTTCATCCCCGACCAGGCAAGAAACGGCATACTGCTGTCCGCACACGTCCGCGACCTTGCAGGGCTGGCAGACCTTTTCTCCTCAGGCGGAGAACGTCGCGGCCGTATCGAAGAGATCGTTATCGAGGCCGATTCGACCTGGCAGTATGCAGAGCCTTTTGCGGTACAGTTCTTTGTTGAACGATAAGGACATGGACCGGGCGCCGGTCCCGGCGAGGCGCCCGCTTTAGCGCTGTATTCATCAGATAAAAGGCTGCTATACGCCTGGGGGGAGGGACCAGTGATCGACGCGTTTTTCGGTATCAGAAAGAACGGCACTACGGTCGGGCGGGAGATCCTTGCCGGATTTACCACCTTCATGGTAATGGCCTACATTATTTTCGTCAACCCGGCGATTCTTTCATTTAGCGGCATCAAGGCCTTCCAGGGGCTGGGACCGGCCTTTGTCCCGACCCTGGCGGCGACCTGTCTGGCCGCGGGCCTCATGTCGATCCTCATGGGCATCGTGGCGAATTACCCGCTGGCCGTCGCCTCGGGCATGGGCCTCAATGCAGTCGTTGCCTTTCAGTTGATTGTAGGCCTCAGGCTGCCCTGGCCTGCCGCCATGGGCGTGATCTTCATCGAGGGCCTGGCCATCACAGTGCTCGTGATCACAGGGTTCCGCGAAGCCGTGATGACCGCCATCCCCCTCACCCTCAAACGGGCGATCGGCGTGGGCATAGGACTTTTCATCCTCTTTATCGGCCTTGTGAGCGGCGGCTTCGTGAAGGCCGGCGCCGGCATACCGGTCACCCTGGGGGATTTTAACACCGTCCAGGCCCTCACTGCCGTTGTTGGCTTGTTCCTCATCATGGTCCTTGTGTCCATGCGCCTGAAAGGGGCGCTCCTCATAGGGATCGTCGTCACGACGGCAGTCGCCGTTTTTCTCAATGCTTTCACGGGATATACCGCCTTCTCTACGCCCGGTGTGGCCGTGCTGCCGAAACAGGTCTTCGCGGCCCCCGATTTTTCCACCTTCGGGGCAGGCTTCAACTTCGAGGTCTTCACCAGGCTCGGCGTATTATCGGCGGTCCTGGTCATCTTTTCCATCATGCTTACGGACTTTTTCGATACCATGGGGACGGTGATCGGCATCGGCGGTGAAGGCGGCTGGCTCGACAGTCACGGCAATCTGCCTAGGATCAACCGGGTCCTCTTCATCGATTCCCTGGGCGCGGTCTTCGGGGGCCTGTCGTCCGCAAGCTCGGCGACGACCTATATCGAAAGCGCAGCCGGCGTCTCCCAGGGGGGCAGGACGGGGTTCACCTCGGTAGTTACGGGCGTACTCTTCCTGCTCGCCCTCTTCTTATCGCCCCTTATCGCCGTAGTGCCTGCCCAGGCCACGGCGCCGGCCCTTATCATCGTCGGCTTTCTCATGTGCGGGATCGTCAGGGAGATCCCCTTCGGCGACTTCGAGGAGGGTTTTCCGGCGCTCCTGACCATGGTGATAATGCCCTTCAGCTACAGCATTACCAACGGCATCGGCGCAGGGTTCGTCTCGTATACATTTATCAAAATCGTCCGTGGAAAGGGCAGGCAGGTCCACTGGATGATGTACCTCGTGTCGCTCGCTTTTGTTGTATACTTTTCGCTGAGCTGGCTGAAAAAGCTCTTCGGAGCTTAATGCGGAGCAGGGACGCTCCGTTTTCCGCCTTATGATAAAAGGAGGGAGCACATATGGACTTCTACGAAAGCCTCACGAGCCGCAGAAGCATACGGGCCTTTACGGACAGGCAGGTTAGCAGGGAGACGCTTCAAAAGGTCCTCGAGGCGGCAAACCGGAGCCCCTCCTACATGAACACCCAGCCGTGGGAGGTCTTCGTCGCGTCGGGGAAGAAGAAAGAGGCGCTGGCTGAGGCCCTTTACAGGGAAGCCTCCGCCGGGACTTCCCCTAACCCGGACCTCCCCTCTCCAAAGGAATGGCCGGAAGCGCTGACGAAGAGGTTCATGGACCACCGGCTCCGCCGTTTCAAGGTCCTCGGCATCGACCCGAACGAACAGGAGGCGATGCGCAGGAGCTACCTTGCAAATTTCCGATTCTACGGGGCCCCCTGCGTCCTCTTTGTCGGCCTCGATAAATCTCTCACCCCATGGTCCATTTTCGACCTGGGACTCTTCACTGCAAGCCTTCTTCTCGCTATTCACGACGAGGGATTGGGCGGCGTGCCCCAGGCAGCGTCCATGGCCTATCCCGATATTATCAGGAAGGAGCTCGATATCCCTTCCAATATAAGCCTTATCCTGTCCGTCTCCGCGGGATACCCGGATGACGAAGCGCCGATAAACAAATACCGTTCCACCAGGAAAGGGCAGGACGAATACGTGCGCTGGCATATGGATTAATGTTTCGTAAGCGCTAAGGTGACGAATAAAATAAACCCTTTGCGAGGACGCCCATGGAGCAAAACCCTGTCCTTCAAGTCTTTTCCGACTACGTCTGACCGTGGTGCTATTTCAGTACGGTCCGTACAGATCGCCTGGCCGAAAAATACGGCATCGAAGTTAGATGGCTCGCCTTCCCCCTGCATCCCGAGACGCCGGAAAGCGGGCTGACCCTGGAAGAGCTCTTCGCAGGCAGGGACGTGAGCATCCCCGCCATGCAGAAGCGCCTTAAGAAGGTGGCCGACTCCCTCTCCCTGCCCCTGGCCGACCGCACGATGACCTACAACAGCCGCGCGGCCCAGGAGCTTGCGAAATGGGCTGAATCAGAGGGAAAAGGAGAAGAGTTCCACCATGCCGTTTTCAGGGCCTATTTCGCAGAGGCAAAGAACATCGCCCTGGCGGGCGTGCTCATACACCTGGCCGAATCCATCGGCCTCCCCGCCGGCGAAGCCGAAAGGGTTATTCTATCTCGGAGATTCCGGAAGGCGGTGGACGCAGATTGGGCGCGGTCCCAGGTACTCGGCATAGACGCAGTCCCGACCTTTATCTTCGGCAGCCGGAGGCTTGTCGGCTTTCAGCCTTACGAGGCGCTGGCGGAGCTTATCGGCCGCCTGTAGCGCAACCGGCGCAGGCATCGAAAGATCGGCCATCAAAAGATCGTTGCCCGAAGGGGTCGAATTCGGGTATCCTGATAGCGTCGGCTGCGGGTTGTGCAGTCTCGAGGGACCATCTGCGGCCCCGGACTGGAAGGAACAGGAGAGGCGCCATGAGAATGAAGACCCTTCTTTTGAGCCTTGGCTTTTTGGTCGCTGCGGCGATGGCGGCGCCGGGGAGCGAGGGCGCCCCGAAATCGACAGAGACCAAATTTCCCGCCAAGCAGATCACTTATATGATCCCTTTCGATCCGGGCGGACAGTCGGACCGCGAAGCACGGCGGCAGCAGCCGCTCCTGGAAAAAGCCCTCGGGCAGAAGGTCATTATCGACTATAAAGTCGGCGGCGGGGGCGCGGTCGGCTGGTCGCAACTGGTGCGGGCCAGGCCCGACGGTTATTCCATAATGGGCATCAATCTCCCGCACATCATCCTGCAGCCTATGCAGCAGGAATGCGGCTACAAGACAGAACAGATCCGGCCCATCGTATTCTTCCAGAGTACGCCCCTCGGAATAGCGGTACTGAAGACAAGCCCTTATAAAACGCTCAGCGAGCTGGTCGCTGCGGCGAAGGCAAAGCCGGGCGGCGTAACGGTGGGCGGGTCCGGTATGTACTCCGGCCATCATCTTGCTACCCTGCGCCTGCAAAGCCTCGCCGGCGCCAAGCTAAACTATGTCCCGTTCACAGGCGCCGCACCGCAAATGATGGGTTTTCTTGGCGGACACGTGGTCGCGGTGATGGCCAATTCGGACGACCTCGTAAAGTTCAGGGACCAAATAAGGGTGCTCGGGATAGCCGACGCTCAAAGGTTCCCGGCCCTGGCTGACACGCCGACCTTCAAGGAAGCGGGTTTCGACATGGTAGAGGTTATAGCGCGCGGCGTGGGGGCGCCTGCGGCAACGCCGGAATCCGTTGTATCGAGGCTCGAGGCCGCGTTCCTCCAGGTCGCAAGAAACCCTGCCGTCGTGGCGGCCCTGAAGAGAGACGGCTTCGTTCCGATGGCTATGGGCGCGAAGGAGAGCAAGGAGTTTATCGACAAGATGACGGCGGTCTATAAAAGACAGTTGAAGGACATCAAGAAGTGATAAACCTATCCATGGCCAGGGTCCGGCAACGGTTTCCAAGGCCGCGCATCGACGACCTCCGTGCGGAGATCGCGGCAAAGATGGAGCGCCTGGCCCCATCGATCAGACCGGGCATGTCGGTTGCGATAACGGCAGGCAGCAGGGGGATCAACGAGATACCCTTCATACTCGGGACGGTCGTCTCCGTCCTGAAGGGCATGGGCGCAAGACCCTACCTGGTTTCGGCCATGGGCAGCCACGGCGGCGGGACCCCTGAAGGGCAGCGCAACCTTCTGGCGCACCTGGGCATCACCGAGGAGTCCGTGGGAGCGCCGCTGCGCGTCACGTCGGAGGCGGTGGCCGTCGGCACGACGGAGTCGGGCCACGTGCTCTACGCAGACGCGGAGGCCGTGAAAGCCGACGCAATCCTGCCGGTCAACCGCATCAAGGCGCACACCGCCTTTCAGGACAATCTGGCGAGCGGCCTTTTCAAGATGCTTACCGTCGGGCTGGGCAAAACGCCGGGCGCCACGCAGGTCCACAAGCTGAGCTCCACGGGCATATTCCGGGCCATCGTCGAAATGGGGCGCCTCGCCCTGGAAAGGCTACCGGTGATCGGCGGGCTGGCCGTCATCGAGAACGGCTATGAGGAAACGGCGCTGATCGAGCTCCTCCTTCCATTCGAGATGGAAAGCCGCGAGCAGGAGCTGCTGGAATACGCCAAGGGCCTCCTGCCGGCCCTGCCGGTGGACAGGCTCGACCTGCTCATCGTCGAGGAGATGGGAAAGAATTTCAGCGGCACGGGCATGGACACGAACATTATCGGCCGGTGGAAGGCAAAGGGGATACCCGAGCCCGAATTCCCGAGTATAGGCCGCATAGCGGTGCTCCGCCTGTCGGGGGCCTCGGAGGGCAATGCCAACGGCATCGGCCTTGCGGACATCACGACCAGGAAGCTCGTGGAGGCCATTGACTGGACGGCGACGCTTATGAATGTCCGGACGACGGGTTTTTGGGAACGCGCCTTCTGCCCTCCCTTCCCGGGAAACGACAGGGATGCCGTCCGCTGGGCGCTGGAGAGCCTCGCCCTGCCCCCAGGCCGGGAGATTGCGGCCGCGAGAATACGCAACACCCTCCATATCGAGGAGCTGTGGCTCACGCCGGCAGCCCTCGAAACTGCGAAGGGCTGCGAACGGATCGGTCCCGCAAGCCCCCTTTTATTCAACCAGGAGGGAGACCTCCTGCCCGGATGATCTGCAGAAGGCACCTTGGGGATTATATGAAATCCGATATACAAAACAAACGATCTGGAAGGAGGAGTGGTCATGGCTGTACAATTTCTTGTGCATGAACCTGACGATTCGGTCGGGGTGGTAGTCGTCGAAGGGGTCAAGGCCGGTCAGGAATTGACGGGCTGGGTCATGTCCAATGACGCGACCCTTAGCATCAAGGTGTCACACGACATACCCATCGGCCACAAAATTGCCCTGAAGGACATGGCGAAGGACGACACGGTCTATAAGTACGGCACGGACATCGGCGGCGTCGCAGCCACGATCAAGAAGGGAGAGCACGTCCACGTACACAACCTGAAGACAAAAAGATGGTAAGGGTAAGACATCCAAAGGAGCGATAATCATGATAAAGGATACGTTTCTCGGTTACCGGCGTGAAAACGGCCGGGTGGGCGTCCGTAACCATGTAGTCGTCCTGCCCCTCGACGACCTCTCCAACACGGCGTGCGAGGCCGTGGCCAACAACATAAAGGGCACCCTAGTCCTGCCGCACCCTTACGGCCGCCTCCAGTTCGGTGCAGACCTGGACCTCTATTTCCGCACCCTTATCGGCGCCGGCTCCAACCCCAACGTCGCCGCCGTCGTAGTCATAGGCATCGAGCCGCAGTGGACAAATGTCGTTGTGGAAGGTATCGCCAAGACGGGCAAGCCGGTGCAGGGGTTCGCCATAGAGCAGCACGGAGACTTGAATACTATCTGCACTGCCTCGCGGACAGCCAAGGATTTTGTCCAGTTTGCGAGCGAGAAGCACCGTGAGGAGTGCCCCCTTTCGGACCTGTGGGTCTCTACCAAGTGCGGCGAGTCGGACACGACTTCGGGCATCGCCGCCAACCCTACGGTGGGGAACGCCTTCGACAAGCTCTACGAGAAGGGGCTGACCTTGCTCTTCGGCGAGACGACGGAGCTTACCGGCGGAGAGCACCTGGTTGCCGCGCGCTGCCGCACCCCTGAGGTCCGCGCCAAGTTCCAGGCCTTCTTCGACCGCTACATGGCAGTCGTGGAGGCGCACAAGACGAGCGACCTCTCAGACTCCCAGCCTACGAAGGGGAATATCGAGGGCGGCCTGACCACGATCGAGGAGAAGGCCCTTGGCAATATCCAGAAGATCGGCAAGAAGTGCATGATCGACGGGGCAATCGACAAGGCGGAGGTCCCGACCGGTCCGGGCCTGTGGTTCATGGACTCCTCTTCGGCAGGCGCCGAGATGGTCACTTTGTGCGCCGCTTCCGGTTTTACCGTGCACCTCTTCCCCACCGGCCAGTGTAACATTACAGGGAACCCTATCCTGCCCGTCATAAAGATCTGCGCAAACCCGAGGACTGTAAGGACGATGGCGGAGCACATCGACGTGGACGTGTCAGGGATATTGCGGAGGGAGATGAACCTGGATCAGGCGGGCGACCTGCTCCTTGAGATGATACTGCGCACCGCCAACGGCCGCTTTACCGCAGCGGAAGCCCTGGGCCACAGGGAGTTCATTATAACGAGGCTTTACGAGAGCGCCTGATAAAGCGGCCATGCGTACGGCCGGGTTAGTCTCTGTCGAGGGGCGAGGCTCAGGGCAAGGCTTTGCCCCCCCATCGCGCGTACTTGCCTTACGTCCTGTTCTTGACAAAACCCTTTCTCCCTGCGAAGCTATAAGTCTTTCGGGGGGAGGGGGGGTGTTCGGTCCGTGAAGCCGATAGGCAGCGGCAAGAGGGAAGGCTTCTATAACAGGTCGCTGGAAAGGGCCCTGCAGATACGCGATACACAGGTGCATAGAATAATAAGCTCAGAACGGAACGGGCAAACCAATATAAGGGAGTGACTTATGGCCAAGAACGAGAGCATCTACTGGAACCCCATCACCGAGACACTGCCCGCAGAGAAGCTGCACGAGCTTCAGCTCATGAAGTTCAAGCGCATCTTCAAGTGGGCCTACGAGAAGTCGCCGTTCTACGGCAAGCTCTACAGGGACGCAGGCATAGAGCCGG
>Ga0326727_10011977_pt1 | contig 19939 bp, 16 predicted proteins | sample MB2enrmetagenome_FD_207643 | JGI IMG/M metagenome (GOLD analysis project Ga0326727, IMG submission 207643) | Lab enriched peat soil microbial communities from McLean, Ithaca, NY, United States - MB29MY | ecosystem: Environmental > Terrestrial > Soil > Wetlands > Peat | place: USA: New York...
TGAAGCCTTTCAGCGTACGCGTAAGGATGCAGCGGTGGGGGTGGACGGGCAGACTGCCGAGGAATACGCGAAGAACCTTGGGGGCAACCTTAGGGATCTTCTGGAGAGGGCGAAAGCAGGAACGTACTTTGCCCCTCCAGTCAGACGCGTATATATACCGAAGGGAACGGGGACTGAGTCTCGTCCGATAGATATTCCTTCTTTCGAAGATAAAGTGCTGCAACGTGCGGTGCAGATGGTGCTTGAGCCGCTGTATGAGCAGGATTTCTTAGACTGTTCGTACGGATTTCGATCAGGGCGATCTGCACACGATGCGTTGGAAGCACTCTGGAAAGGTCTGATGGACTTGGGCGGGGGGTGGATGATTGACCTAGACATTCGAAAATTTTTCGATACTTTGGACTTCAAGTGTCTGCGGGAAATCCTCAACAAACGGGTGTGTGACGGGGTGCTTCTCCGACTGATAGGAAAATGGCTGAACGCTGGTGTCCTGGAGGAAGGAGAATTGAGCTACCCGCGACAAGGTACACCCCAAGGCGGGGTAATTTCACCGACGCTAAGCAACATCTACCTGCACGAAGTGCTGGATAAATGGTTTGACAGCGTAGTGAAACCGCGTCTAAAGGGAAGGGCGTTTGAGATCAGATACGCCGACGATGCTGTCTTGGTCTTCGAGTGCGAGGAGGACGCCCAGAGAGTGATGGAAGTGCTACCGAAGCGATTTGGAAAGTACAACCTCACCGTTCATCCGGAGAAAACTCGGTTGATTTACTTTGGAAAGCCTGCCGAGCGCGAGCAGAGACGCCCAAACATCCTCGGTGGCAGAAGTTCGACTTCTTGGGCTTCACGCACTACTGGGGACGGAGTCGCAAGGGCAGATGGGTAATAATGCGCAGGACTCAGGGCACCCGCTTTACGCGGGCCTTGAGGAATGTCGCTGACTGGTGCAGACGAAATCGTCATGCACCGTTAGGCGAGCAACAACGCGCACTCACGCGGAAACTCCAGGGACATTACGCGTACTACGGTATTACCGGTAACGCTCGATGTCTGAACAGCTTCTGCAATGAAGTGCGACGGGCCTGGCACAAGGGGCTCTCACGTCGCTCTCGGGGTCAGCCCATGATGTGGGACCGCTTCAACAGGACCCTCCAGCGTTATCCCCTGCCCACGCCGCGGATCGTGCACTCATGTTACGCAGCAAACCTATGATTTGAAGAACCGTATGCGTGGAAACCCGCACGTACGGGTCCGTGGGGGCTCTGGGTGGTAATCGCCCAGAGCTACCCAGCCGATCAGGCCGAACAAGAGATAATGTCTACTTTATTTTGTCACAGCTCCTAAACGCCTGGAGCGTCCGTCAATCCAGAGACGCCGAAGAGAAACCAATTGCGGCCAAAACTAACAGAGAATTAACTGCCGTCAGACAGATTTGAGTCGCATGCAGGTGACGCGACGAATATCTGACTCCCGTATCTGGTCACGGTCTACGCCGAGCGCGCAAGTCCAGCCGCTCCGCCCTGCGGAAGCGCAACCATCTCTTGAGGCCGCGCTCGATCAGCATCATCACGTCATCCATGAGATAGTCGCTGGACTGGTCACGGGCGTTCAGGGAAAGAGTCGTAAAGATGGCAATGAGCATACGCCTAGGGTTTTTGAAGAGGCTTGTTCGAAAGACTCCCTTGCGCGTGCCTTCGGCGAGGATTTCCTCGATGAGCGTCTCGATGCGCTTGAACAAGGTGCTGCCCTCTGTGGCGCGTGCCTCCAGGCCCGGATAGACGAAGCGTTTTTCCCGACCGTAAATCCCGCGAAGGATGTCGTTGTTCCTGAGGCTCAGCGTGGTATACCGAAAGAGCGCTTTCAGCCGATACAGCGGCGAACGGAAGCTGTTGACTCGTTTCTCGATATCCCGTACTCCGCGCTGCTCGATGCCGTCCAAGATGGCGGAATAGAAGTCCTCCTTGCTTCCGAAGTACGTGTAGAAGCTCCCCATACCGAGCCCGGCCGCGTTCGTGATATCCTTGATGCTCACATCCCGATAGCCGTCCTGGGCGAAGAGCCTTTCGCCGACTTTGAGGAGGGTTTCCTTACGGTTGTACTCCACCTTTTTTCCTCCGGAGAGACCGGATGCGGCGGTCAAATATCCGGGTTTTTCCTTTCTCCGCGCTCGGGGCCTTGCGATTCGTCTGAAAAAACGGCCGTCGGGGCCGGTTTTCAGGGCTTGCGCTCCTTTGCTGTTGACACAGGCGCGCGCGAAAAACAGTCTGTGCCCTGACAGTATGAAAGCACGAGAGAGAGAGCATGCCAAGGGGGAGGCCACCGTGTTTACCCTCCACTACCATCTCGCCTGCCCGGTCTGCGGGCGGCAGTTCGAGGATTGCCCGAGCGAGTTCCTTCTTTCCTGTCCCGAGCCTCATTCCCCCGCGCTACTGAAGGCGGTGTATCGGCAGAAAAGGCTCGTCGTGCACACTGAGCGCACGGGCGTTTTTCGTTTTTCCGACTGGCTGCCTATCCGCAGAAGCTTCGTAGGAGCTCCCGGACCCGCGGTGTTTCGAAGCACCCGGCTCGGTCCTTCCCTCGGCCTCGAAAACCTCTTCATCATTTTCAACGGCTTCTGGCCGGAGAAGGGCGCGCTCATGGAGACCTGCACGTTTAAGGAACTGGAAGCCCAGGCGGTATGCGGAAGGGTTTCCGCGAACTGGGCGTCCCGCTTGGTGGTATCCTCGGCAGGCAACACGGCCCGCGCTTTCCTGCAGGCGTGCTCCCGCTACGACGTGCCGGCTCTCGTGGTGGTCCCCGGCAACTCCCTTCCCCTCTTGTGGAGCATAGAGCGGCCAAAATCCTCCGTGCGTCTTGCGGTCCTCGAGGGGGAGGCCGATTACAGCGACGCCATCGTCCTCGGCAACGGGATCTCGAACCTGGAGGGCTACTACTCGGAGGGCGGCGCGAAGAACGCGGCGCGCCGCGACGGGATGGGGACTGCAATGCTGAGCATGGTGGAGGAAGCCGGCGAGATCCCCCACCACTACTTCCAGGCAGTCGGCAGCGGGACGGGAGCAATCGCGGCCTGGGAGATGAACCAGCGTCTTCTCGAAGACGGACGGTTCGGAGCAAGGAAGACCCGGTTGCATCTCGCGCAGAACGCTCCTTTCACGCCGATGGCGGACGCATGGGAGACCGGCTCACGGACCATTGCGGGCTTTGACGAGGCGGGCGCCCGACAGCGGGTCCGCGCCATCCGCGCTCAGGTTCTGGCCAATAGGAACCCTCCCTACACGATTGCTGGCGGGCTTCATGATGCTCTTCGTGACACCGGCGGATTCATGTACCGTGTGACAAACGATGAATCCGTGAAAGCGGGGCACCTGTTCGCCCGGGCAGAAGGCTGTGACATCGACCCGGCCGCCGAAGTGGCGGTTGCCTCGCTCCTGCAGGCAAGTGCCGCCGGACGGATCGGGCCGAAAGACATCGTGGCGCTGAATATTACCGGCGGTGGAAGGAGCAAGCTCGAGGCTTCCCGTAACATCAAGCATCTGTTACCCGACGTTCGCTTTCAGCTTGCTGACCTCGGGCTCAAAGAGGCCGAGCCTCGCATCCGGGAGCTGATGGAGGCGGCTGGATGAGCGACCTTTTCGACAAGTGCCGTACGGACTCCGGATATTTCGGAGCTTTCCGCGCCGCAAAGGACATGTATTTCACGCAGCCGGTTCTTGAAGGGACGCCGGGCCCGCACATGAAGTTCCAGGGCAAGGAAGTCATCATGTGGGCCATCAACAACTACCTCGGGATCGCCGGTCGCCCGGAAGCGACGGAGGCGGCCGTCGAGGCGACACGGGAGTTCGGCCCGTATGCCCCTATGGGCTCCCGTCTTCTCACGGGCAACACGAAGCACCACATCGAGTTGGAACGCAAGCTGGCCGCATTCTGCGGGAAGCCTGCGGCCATACTCTTCAACTACGGGTATCTCGGAGTCCTCGGCACCATATCCGCCCTCATCGGGAAAGAGGACGTGGTGGTCATTGACTCCCTTTCCCACGCTTCTATGATCGACGCCACTGTGCTCGCCTCAGCCGGAAGGCGGTTTCGGCCCTTCAAGCACAACAACATGGCAGACCTGGAGTACCATCTCAAAGGGGCGAACAAGGATCGCAAAGGAGGGATCCTTGTCGTCACTGAGGGTGTTTTTGGCATGAAGGGCAACCTGGCAAAGCTCCCGGAGATCTGCGACCTGAAGGAGAAGTACAACGCACGATTGTTCGTGGATGACGCGCACGCCTTCGGGGTCATGGGAGCCACCGGTCGGGGCACCGGCGAGCACTTCGGCGTTCAGGACAGGATCGACCTGTACTTCGGCACGTTCGCGAAAGCGTTCGCGGCAATCGGAGGGGTGACCGCGGCAGCGGAAGACGTAGTGGAATATATCCGCTACAACGCGCGCACCAACGTTTTTGCAAAGGCGCTTCCGCTCTTGTACGTGAAGACGATCGAGAAGTCGCTCGAGCTGGTCCAGGACCCGGAACCGCGGCAGCGCATGTGGCATATCGCGAAATTGCTCCAGGAAGGCTTGACCGACCTGGGATACGACATCGGTGAAACCGAGTCCCCCATCACGCCGGTGTACGTGCCCACCGGGGATGAGAAGTTCGCCATGGGCATGATCTCTCTCCTGCGAGAGGAGTTCGGCGTGTTCGTCTCCGGGGTAATGTTTCCCGTCGTCCCGCCTGGGGTGGTCCTTTTCCGAATGATCCCCACGGCCGCCCACAGCGAGGATGACGTGGAAAAGACCGTCGAGGCATTCCGTAAGATGCGGGACGCGTTGAAGCTGGACCTTTCGCAGAGACCTTCCCTCGTGAACAGGTGAGAGGTGGCTGTCAGGGCTCTCGTCACCGGGGCCTCCCGCGGGATCGGACGGGCCATCGCTGCGGCTCTTGCGGACCGCGGCTTTGAGGTCCTGGGGACCACGCGCAATCCCGCGTTCTTGGGGGAAGATCAAAAGATCCCCGGTGCGCGTTATTTCCCGTTGGACCTGGCTGACGAAAAAAGCATCGACTCCCTCGTTGCACGGGCCGGCGAGATAGATATCCTGGTAAACAACGCGGGCGGCAGCCAGATCGGCCCCATCGAGGAAGTACCCGTGGAAGCCATGCGCGGGCTCTTCGAGCAGAACCTCATCGGCCCAGTCCGGCTCACGCAGGGCTTCCTCCCGCGGATGCGTACGCGAGGCAGCGGCAGGATCATTTTCATCAGCTCGTACGCCGGGGTTTCCCCGGTTCCTTTTCTCTCGGTATACGCCGCCACAAAAGCCGCGCTCACGGCGCTGGCCCGCGGGCTTCGCCAGGAAATCATGGCAGACGGCGTATGGGTTTCCGTCATCGCCCCGTTCGACATTCGCACCACGATTCCGCTCGACCTTCGCTTCAGGGACCGTTCGCCCTACACGACGGCCCTTATGCGCGTGAAAGAAGTGAGGGATCAGTCGCTCGAAGACGCCCCGGATCCCTCGATCGTTGCCCGTAAGGTTCTCTCCGTCCTTTCGACGGAAAAGCCGCGCGCCTTCTACCCCGTAGGGAGAAACGCGCGCCTACAAGGCTTCCTTTTGAAGCACCTCCCGGAACGGACGGTGGAGAAGATCGTCCGAAAGCTTTTCAGGATCGACCGCTAAAAGCGCTTAGCCCCGCGAGTCCCGGGACCGCACTACTCCGCCATAGCCGCTTGGCGCTGCTGGCGGGCAACCGCCGGCTTCGACCTCTTGAGGAAGACCGCAGCCACGAGCGCAATCAGAGTGAAGGCCGCGGTAACGATAAACACGTCGTCGATGGCGTTCACGAACGAAGCCTTTTCCACGATTCCCCAGAGGTAAGCAAGCGCCATGCTTTTTCCGTGCACGCCGCCGCCCACGGCGGCCCCTGCATGCGCCAGAAATCCCATGGCCGTCGAATTAGCCGGGCTCACCTCCCAGGCGAGCCGCGCGGCGTGCAGTCAGCATGGATGTCAGTACAGCAATTCCGAACGAGCGGGACACTCGTCCGACGATGTTCGTGATGGCGGAGGCCCGGCCGATCATCTCGGTGGGAATGTCCACCATAGCCGCGGTTTGGGCGGGCATATTGGCAACCGGCATGACCAGACCGCGGAACAACGTCCCCTGAGCCGATCTTGTCCCTAGGCACCATACGGTAGATCATTGCCATCGTGGTCGGCATGATCATTCCTCCACCGATGGCCTGGATGATTCGTGCGCCGACCAGCGAGTTCAGGTCCCACGCCAGCGCGCACGGGAGTGACCCCGCCACGAACGCCGCCATGGAAAGGATGTAGAGGCGTTTGAACCCCAAGTCTCCTAGCCAAGCGGGATCACGACGCCAAGTGCCAGCATGTAGATCGTCGACACCGCTGGATGGAGTCGGGGTCGGCGTTGAAGACGTTCATCATCGTCGGGGTCGCAACGTTGACGATGCTTGTATCCAGTATGGACATGAACGCCCCGATGAGGGCAACGAGAACCGGCGCGAGCCAATGGTACCCCGACTGACCTACCTGAGCGGCGCCCTCTATGAGGGGTTCCCCTACGCAAAGTTGTATGATCACGCAATCGTAAATGCTTGGCCCAAAATGCACTTGTACAAGGTTCTTTCCCGGACGCCTTCGACAACGCTTTCGGATTTCCGATCCGACGTTGCTGCGCGCGGGCGCCAGTTTTTTGTCACAATGGCTCTGTTTCGGCAGCGAAAGCGCCGCAGATGGCGCGTCGCGAAAGGCTGGTATAGAGGACAACTCGCGAAAATCCAAGCTCGGGACGATCGATAAGCGGAATTGCAGAGAGCGCGTTTACGCTTTTGCGACCGGGACGGGAATGCTCGGCACGAGCCGCCAGGAAGCGCATTATTAGACCACGCTCGCCGACACGCAGGGCAACCGCCTTCTCGGAAGTATGTGCTTCAGCTCCCGCCCGGCGGGATCCCGTCATTTGAGTTCTTGTCAGCGACCATTGATGGCAACTTCTGACCCCCAACCCGATCAATCGTTACAAGATCAGCAGCTTCACTCGCAACCTCGCGTTCAATCCCGACGGCAGTATCGACATCTGGATCCAACCGACCGCGCTTTCCTCTGACAGGATGGCGAACTGGCGCCCTATCCCGACGGGCGGTCGTTCGTTTCTCCTTTTTGCGCGTTGCGATGAGCCGAACGCGGAGGTCTTGAATGGCGTCTTCAACATACCGCTTGCCCAGGCTCGTCAGTGAAGCGCTGAGAGTCCGGCCACCGTTGAACCGCTTTCATGAAGGAACGCCGTACCGCGCTGCCGCCGAGAGGATCGCCTTAAGCGTCTGAAAGCGGCGGTGAATCCATGTTCTGTCTTTCCATCAAGTAGCAGGGCTGCTATAGCTGAGCTATACCTTGCCTTTTGCTGATTCCCACGCCAACGCTTTCGCCGGAAGATCTATCGACACCGACGGGTATTTCACCATGAGGGGTATTTCCGCTTTCGGATCCCCGAAGCTCAAGAGCACCGTGTCCCGCGTCAAAAGCCCGACAACATGAGCCTCCGCCTTTTGGTTTATACGCGCAAAAATCTTGATTCCCTTCGCCCGCAAGAGCGACTCAAGCCGATCCGTCGTTTCGGCGACGGAGTGCGCGCTCGGAATTTCAACAAAGCCTTTGCCTCTCATCGAGCAACCTTTCCGTAGCGGTTACGCTTCCTCTCGCGTTGAAGCGAGCATCAGTTTTAGCCGATTGAGTTGGTTCACCTCGCTGGCGCCCGGGTCGTAATCGATGGCCGCTATGGTCACTTCCGGGTGACGCCGGCGAAGCTCGCGGATCATTCCCTTGCCGGTCACATGGTTGGGGAGGCAGGCGAACGGCTGGATGCAGGCAATTGCTTTCACGCCGTTTCCGATTAACTCCACCATCTCGGCGGTGAGGAACCACCCCTCTCCCGTGACGTTCCCAAGCTGGAGGATCCCGTCTACACCATGCGCCAGCGTCTTGATGCTCTGCGGTGGGCTGAAACGTCTCGATCTTCCAAGCTCCTTTTTCATCCGCGCCCGGAAAAGCTCGATCGTCGCAATGGCCAGCCGGGAGAGGAGAGCGTTCCGGCGGCTCCCGGCGAGCTTCTTGCGGCGGTAGATGTTCCCTGCGCAAGAGTAGAGAAGGAAGTCGATGAGGTCGGGAACCACCGCTTCTGCGCCCTCGGATTCGATCATTCTGACGATCTCGTTGTTCGCAGTGGGATGAAACTTTACCAGGATCTCTCCGACGACGCCGACCCTGGGCTTGCTTTCCTGCCGAATGGGAAGGGAGTCGAAGGCTTTCACCATCCGGCGCATGGTGCGGTAGAACGTACGGATGCGGGGTCGCTGGAGGGCCGCGCTGCAAGTGTCGCTCCACAGCGCGCGCAAAGCATCCGCGGCCCCCGGCTCGATTTCGTACGGCCTTACACGGTAAAGCATCCGCATAAGAAGGTCGCCGTACGCAAGCGCCATGAATGCGCGAACAAGAAAAGGCAGCGAGATGCGGAAACCGGGGTTCTTCTCCAGCCCGAGTGCGCTGAGGGAAATCACAGGCACTTGGGCCATCCCGGCTTCGGCTAGCGCTTTGCGCACGAAAGCGATGTAGTTGGTCGCCCTGCACCCGCCGCCGGTCTGGGAGATGAGGAGCGCGGTTTGTGATAGATCGTAGCGGCCCGAGCGAAGCGCTGCCATCATCTGCCCCACGACGAGCACCGAGGGATAGCACGCGTCGTTATTCACGTACGTGAGCCCTACGTCGACGGCCTTGCGGTCCACGTCCGGCAGTATCTCCAGGTTGTACCCCGAATACCGAAAGGCGTGTTCCAGCACGTGGAAATGGATTGGTGACATCTGCGGGGCCAGGATTGTGTGTGTCCGCTTCATGTCCTCTGTGAAGACCGCCCGCGGCTGCTCTGCACGACGGGTCATGGAACCGTCTCCGCGTGGGCCCCGCGCGTTCAGCGCCGCCTTGAGCGAGCGCAACCGAATTCGCGCGGCGCCGAGGTTCGACTGCTCGTCGATCTTCAGGAGCGTGTATGTTCTGCGCCAAGCAGAAAGAATCTCCTGCACCTGGTCCGTGGTCACTGCATCGAGGCCGCATCCGAAGGAAGTGAGCTGCACGAGGGCCAGGTCCGAGCGGCTTGCGGCAAAGGAAGCGGCCGCGTACAGGCGCGTGTGGTAGACCCACTGGTCGATCACCCTCAGCGGTCTCTGGATCCTTCCCAGATGGGACACCGAGTCCTCCGTCAGCACAGCCATTCCGAGGGAGAGGATCAGCTCAGGGATACCGTGGTTGATCTCGGGGTCCAGATGGTAAGGGCGGCCCGCAAGTATCACCGCGCGGATGCCGCGGGCTTCGATCTCCTTCAGTGCCAGCTCCCCCTGCGTCCTGACCTCGGCCTTGAACGCTGACTGCTCCGCAAATCCCGCATCCACGGCTTCGTCGATTTCACGCGGCGTGACGCTGGCCCAGGCTAGCTCCTGTGTGAGCCTCTTTTTCAAGCCGTCGGGGCGATGGAGCGGGAGGAACGGATTCGCGTAGCGAACCGCGGCTGCGTGGCCCGGTGTACTATCCCTGAGCCCTTCCACGTTGTTCAGGATGACCTCGGGGTAGGATGTCACAATAGGGCAATTGAAGTGGTTGGATGCCTCCTTGTCTTCCTTCGCGCTGTAGGGCAGGCAGGGATAGAAGATGAAAGGAACTCCATCCCGTACGAGGCGCGCAATGTGCCCGTGCACGAGCTTGCCGGGGTAGCAAACGGACTCCGATGGGATGGTCTCCATTCCAGCCTCGTAAACGGACCTGCTGGTGCGCGGGGACAGGCGGACGGAGAATCCAAGCCGCGTGAAGACCGTAAACCAGAACGGATAATCCTCATAAAGGTTCAACACCCGGGGGATGCCCACGACTCCTCGAGGCGCCTTGTCCGGGTCCAGAGGTTGATACCGGAAAAGCCGGGCGTACTTCCAGGCGTACAGGTTGGGCAACGTCGCCGACTGCACCATGTCTCGCGAATGCGCACTCCCGAGTGCGCGCGCGCCGCGTTCGCATCGGTTCCCGGAAATGAAGCAACGGGCATCGGAGAACCGCGTGACCGTCATCATGCAGCTGTTCTGGCACGACCTGCACCTTTCCAGGGACATGGTCGTCGTAAGGTTGCGCAGTTCCTCCCGGCCGAGCATGCCGCTTCGCTCCGTGGGCGCCGCCTTGCTTTTTGCCAGGAGCGCCGCTCCGTAAGCGCCCATGAGCCCCGCCACATCCGGGCGCACCGCCTCACGCCCGGAGACGAGCTCGAACGCTCGCAGCACAGCGTCGTTCAGGAATGTGCCTCCTTGCACGATGATCCGTTCGCCCAGCTCGTCAGGGTTTTTTAGGCGTATCACTTTTTGAAGGGCATTGCGGATCACGGAGTAGGAGAGCCCCGCAGAGATGTCACCAACACCCGCTCCCTCTTTCTGCGCCTGCTTGAGGCGGGAGTTCATAAAAACGGTACAGCGTGATCCGAGATCCACGGGCGCTTTGGCGCGAAGCGCTTCCACTCCGAAGCGCTCCACGGGCATCCCCAGCGACTGGGCCAACGTCTCTAGGAAAGAGCCGCATCCGGATGAGCACGCCTCGTTCAGAAGGATGGCGGAAATGACTCCGTCAGTGATGCTGAGGAACTTCATGTCCTGTCCGCCGATGTCAAGGATGGCTTGGACTCCCGGGAGAAACTCCGAAGCGGCTGCCTGATGCGCAACGGTTTCCACCTCGCCTTCATCCAAGCGGAACGCCTCCTTGACGAGCGCCTCTCCGTACCCGGTCGAGCAGGCCCGCGAGACCCACGCCCCCGGGGGAATCAGGCGAAGGGCTTCCCTGATCATGCCGGTGGCCGCGCCTAGCGGATCACCTCCGTTGCCTTTGTACGCGGACCACACGATGGCGGCGTTTTCATCTATCAGGACCGCCTTTGTCGTGGTGGAGCCTGCGTCGAGGCCGAGAAAAAGCGCGCCTTGAGCGCGATCGAGATCGGCTCGTCTGACCCGGGCCCGGTCGTGACGTTCACGAAACGCGGCAAGCTCGCGCGCGTCACGGAACAACGGCCGCAGGCGCTCAACCTCAGTTTCTCGGGAGGTGCAGAGGCCGCGCGCCCGCTCTCGGAGCTCCGTAAGGGAAAGAGCGCGCTGCCCTTTCGAGGCAAGCGCAGCGCCAACGGCCACGAAAAGCTCCGCACGCGAGGGAGTTCGCACCTGCTCGGGAGCCAGACCGAGCGTTTTCACGAAAAGCTTGCGCGTCTCGGGTAGGAAATGCAGCGGCCCGCCGAGGAAAGCCACTTTTCCGCGGATGGGTTTTCCGCATGCAAGCCCGGAAATGGTCTGGTTGACGACCGCCTGGAGCACGCTTGCCGCAATGTCCTCCCGTCGTGCTCCTTCGTTGATCAAAGGCTGCACGTCGGACTTCGCAAACACGCCGCACCGGGCGGCGATAGGGTAGATGGTGGTGTGATTGCTCGCAAGCTCGTTCAGTCCGGCAGCATCGGTCTGGAGAAGGGTCGCCATCTGGTCGATGAAAGCGCCCGTGCCGCCCGCGCAGGTCCCGTTCATGCGCTGCTCCAGGCCGCCGGTGAAATACGTGATCTTCGCGTCCTCTCCGCCCAGCTCGATGGCCACGTCGGCGTCCGGCAGGAACCGCGACACCGCCCGCGAACCGGCGATGACCTCCTGGACAAAGGGAATCTCGAGCCAGCGGGAAATGGAAAGGCCGCCGGAGCCGGTAATGCTCACCGTTAGCGTGGGTACGGAGCCGTCGCCGCGCAGCGCGTCGTGCGCGGCATCCACGAGGGTAATGAGGCTTCCGCTGATGTCAGCGTGGTGCCGCTCGTACGTGCTGAAAACGAGCGCGTCCGCTGAGTCCAGCACCGCCAGCTTGACAGTTGTCGACCCGATGTCGATGCCGACGTGAAGCGTCCGGGACACCGCGCTCACGAGCTTTCACCCTCCGACAGCCAGTACGCCCCGCCGCCGTCGCGCCGCATGAGCCCGAAGTCCACCAAGCTGCGTCGAAGCGTCGCCGTGTCGTCGCTGAACTTGAGAAGGATCTCATTGACCTCCGCTTCAAAGTAGCGCACGCCCGGGTGAAACGCGGCGCCGGCGTGGTGCAGGAGAACGAGGAACTTTTTCGGCTGTGACGGGAACGCGATGAACCGGCCGTCCGGACCGGTAAACGCAGCCAAGACCTTGCGGTCGAACGATCCTTTGTCGACATCCACGGCAAGCTCGGGCAGTTGATCTGTACGCAGGAGGCGTCGGGCCATCTCCTGGAGTGCGTCGGGCTCCAGGGAATAGACGCTGTAATGGCCATCCGCCCTTGCGCTGACGAGTTTTGCCTCCGCCAGCCGGGAAAGATGATGGGATACGGTGGATTCCCCGAGCCCCAACAGCGCGGAGAGCTGCTGCACCGTGTAGGACTGCTGGGAAAGCAACCCCACTATTTTGAGCCGATTTGTGTCCGCAAGAGCACGAAAAAAGCCCAGGAGCTCTGTTACGGGCGTTTCAGTTGTCATGACGATCCTTTTGGAGTCAGGGAAGATTCGATGCTTTTGGAATCGTTTTTATCGATATCGAAACAAGTCGTCAAGACGGGCGACCGAAAATCGGATGATTCTCGCGGCCCGTAATCGTCATCCGCCGCGGGTCGGCATAAAAAACCAAAATCGGATGGCGCTTTCGTTTTTTGCGTTCAATAGGTGCGTCACTCACACTCCCCCCAAGCGCGGCATGAACGGCTTTCTTCGCAATTGACAGGTGTAGAAAGTTTCTCCATAGTAGACATAGGACGTCTATGGCAAAGACGCCCTATGCCGCTTCGTGGGTCCAGGAGCTTTTCGATATGTGCGATCACTGCATGAAACACGGCGCAGGCGGGAAATGGTATCTCAACGCGCAGAGCTACTCCGAGCAGGTCGCTTCCAAGTACAATCTGCGCGAGTTCCTGCTTGAGCAGTACACGAACTTCGAGCAGATCTCGGTCCGGAAGGTCGCGGGTTTCACCCCTGTGGGTCATGACCATCTCTTCAGGATGCCCATCATCGGCAGGATCATCCGGCGTTCCTCCGAGCGGCTGCTCCATAGCAAGCGGCCCCCTCGAAACCCGTTTCGTCCGGAAGGCCACATCGGCCAGGTTGTCCCGCTAGAAGACGCAGTGGCCATCCTTGAGACCTGCGCAGCAGAGCCTATCATCGAGAAGAACTGCATGTGCCGCTACATGACGCGCGGGGAGAAAGAGTCCTGCTGCATCAACTTCGGCGTCATGTCGGAGATCATCGACAAGCTGCCCCGATTCATTCCCGAAAAGGAGAAGTACCACCTCACCCGGGAAGAAGCCGTGCGCAGGTTCACGGAGCACAACCAGAAAGGATACATCGGGACCATCTGGTACGGCCCATACCCCTACATCAACAACCTCTGCTCCTGCAAGAGCCCCGAGTGCGCGGGGATCCGCCCGCGGATGGACTTCGGCATCATGTCTATCCACAAGGCCGAGTACACGGCGGAAATCCACGCAAGCCTTTGCCGCGGGTGCCTCCAGTGCGTCCAGCGCTGCCCGTTTAAGGCACTCCAGGCGGACCGCGCCACCGGCAGGCCGCGCATCAACCCGGAGAAATGCTTCGGCTGTGGAGTCTGCCGCCACGCGTGCGACACCCACGCGTTGTTCCTCGTCCCCCGCGCCGAGCGCCCGGCCCTCGCGGGCAGGTACTGACACGCCCGTGCGCCGAAAGACCCGAATCCGCATCGATTATTTCCGCTGCGGCGACGGGCGTGGCACCGACCCGCGCGAGTGCTGTGTGTGCCTTCGCGCGTGTGAGCCCGCGGTGTTTCTCCTCCATGAGACGGTCGGCGCGCAACAACCCGACCCGCTCGACCCGCAACTGTGGCGCGTGACGCCGCTGTGGCAGTCCCTATGCACCGGGTGCATGAAGTGCGTCCAGCTCTGTCCGCGGGCCGCCATCGTGGTGAGGTATTCCGCATGATGCGCCGGGAAAGGTATATGGTCATGGGCGGCGCGGGAATGTTGGGGCAGGAGATCGTGCGTCAGTTGCTAGGCCGCGGCCACTCGGTCCGCGTGCTCGATCTGGAGGCGCTCGAGGGGGACCTGTGTGAAACGGTTGTCGGGGACATCCGTGATCCGCACACCGTTGAGGAGGCGTGCCGCGGCGTGGATGTCGTGATCCAGACCGCGGCGGCAGTGTGGAACGTGCGCACGCCGCGAGCGCTCTACGAGCAGGTCAATGTAGAAGGCAACAGGGTGGTGATCGATGCCTGCCTGAATCTGGGGGTGCCGCGCCTGGTCTACACCAGTTCGATGGACGTGGTGGTAGACGGCCGGAAGCCGATCGTCGACGGAGATGAATCGCTGCCGTATCCGTCGAAGCTGCCCAGGGATGCGTACAGCAGGTCGAAGATCGTTTCCGAGAAGATGGTGCTGGCGGCGAACGGCCCTCGGCTCTGTACGTGCGTGCTCAGGCCGGTCGGCATGTACGGCCCCCACGACAAGTACCACCTCGGGAACATCATCGGCATGGCGCGCCGGGGCGTGTCCCTCCGACTGGGAAACGGGACTGCCCGGTTCAGCCATGCCTACGCGGAAAACGTCGCTTACGCCCACGTCCTTGCCGCTGAATGCCTGCATCACGGGTCCCCGGTGTGCGGCCAGAGCTATTTTATTTGCGATCACTACCCCGCGGAGAATCTGTTCGATTTCATGGAGCCTTTTCTGCGCGCCCTGGGACTGCCCGTCCCGCGTCGTTCCATTCCCTACCGGCTGGCGTACGCGCTTTCCGCGGTGGCGGAAGTTCTTGCCCCCTACTCGAACTTCAACAGGTTCGCAGTGATCCAGACGTGCGTGGACCACACATTCGTGGATGAGAGGGCTCGGCGCGACCTGGGCTATTCACCCATTGTGTCTCGGGAGGAAGCCTTCCGGCGCTCCGTGGAGTGGCTCTCTGGGTTCACTCCAAGTTCGCGTGCCGCTCGAACATTGTCTGCTCATTGATTCCGGTCTCCTCCATCAGAAGAAGAACGCAAGAGTCCAGGAGCACGCCGAGGGTCTGCTCGAAGAGCGTCGCCATGGGCTGCACCGACCGAAGACTTCCGCCGACAGCGGATTTCGGAGAGGACGCGGGCACACAGACAACCGTAGTGGACATTTTCGCAAGCGTGGAGCCGGGGTCGATTGTAAGAAGGGCCACTGCACCGCCGCGCGCTTGGGCCTGTTTGGCCACACCAACGAGACCGGACGTGCTTCCCGACCCGGAGCCCACCAATAGGAGATCTCCTTCGGCGAACGCGGGGGTGGTGACATCTCCTACGACATACGCCGACTTGCCCAGATGCATGAGGCGCATGGCGAAACCGCGCATGGCGAGGCCCGACCTTCCCGCTCCCGCTACGAAGACGGCCGGGGCGCCCCGGATGGCGGCGGCGAGCCTGCCCATCTCTTCGGCGCTGACTTTGGCGACAACGGAACGGATTTCCTCAACGGCTGTGAAACGAACCTGATCGTAGCTCATGTCTTCCTCAGGAGGTAGCTCACGCCCACTCTCGGCATGATGCAGCGGAGTGGGCCGGCGAGCTGGCGGATCTTTTCGAGCGCCTGCCGGGGGTCGATGGTGTTGAAATCGAACAGTCCCCAGTGATGGCAGAAGAGGACCTGGATCCCTGCAGTCCTGCAAATTTGGATGGCTTCCTCGAGATGGAAATTACCGATGATCCCGCGCGCGGTGAGGCTCTTGCTCCGCCCGTTGACGGGCAGGAGCGCCACATCGATGGCGCTCGCATGTAACGTCTCCTCCAACCCATCGTAGGGAATGCAGTCGCCGGAGTGGTAAAGCCGAATGCCGCCCACGGTCACGATATACCCGAGGTGAATCATCTCCCCCGAGTTGTTCCTGGCGAGCTCCTCGTGCGCGGCCGGGATGGCCTCCACCTGGATGCCTTCCACCGGATGTAGCGTTTCCCCGGCGTCTATGGTCCGAAGGCGAAGCTCAGGCACTCCGATGGAGACCGCATGAACCTTTTCCGCGCGAGGGGCTACGAAAAGGCAGCTGGGATTGGTTCTTGCAATTGCCGGCAGCGTCCCCGGGTCCATATGGTCCGTGTGCTTGTGCGTGCAGAGAACCGCGTCCACTCCTCGTGCTGCCTCGGGGGCGAGCGGTGACGGCATCATGCGAGCGTGCGGCAGCTCCTTGCCACGGTACTTTTCCGCAAGAGAATCGGAGAGGTAGGGGTCGATGATGAGAAGACGTCCGCCTCCCCGAATGGCGAAGCCTGCCTGCCCGAGCCAATCCACGGCAACGGACCCCGCGCGCGGCGGGCGCCCAAGCGCGTCGGCAAGCGCTGATTGCAGAGGCAGCTCTTCCAATTCAACCATGGGACAAGTATACCTTGAAATACCATGAAGCTGCAGCTTGCTCTAGATGTGGATTCAGTCCCCGCCGCGCTCGCCGTTCTAGAAAAGACGGCTGACTTGGTGGACATCGTCGAGGTGGGGACGCCTCTCGTGCTGCGCCAGGGCGCCTCCGCTGTCCGCGCGCTGAAAAAGCAGTATCCAAAGCTTTTTGTCCTGGCGGACTTCAAGATCATGGACGCTGGAGGGGAGGAGGCGGAGATTGCCTTCGAAGCGGGGGCTGACATCGTGACCGTCCTCGCGGCGGCCCAGATTGTGACGATCAAGCGGGCGTGCGACGCGGCGCGCGCAGCGGGCCGACAGGTCATGGCCGACTTGATAGCCGTGAGCGAGGTCGCGCGGCGCGCCGTTGAGGTCACGGCGGCCGGGGTGACCTACCTTTGTTGCCACACAGCGTTCGACATTCAGTCCTCGGGCGTGGAGGGGACGCGAGAGTTTGCGGAGGTGCGCGCTGCGCTCCCCGGCGCGCTGGTCGCCGCCGCGGGAGGCCTTACGCCGCGGCGCGTCGCCTTTCTGAGGCCCCTTGCGCCGGAGATCATCGTCGTGGGCGGCTACGTCACCCGCGCCGCCGACCCGCGCGCCGCCATTTTAGAGATCCGGGAGGCCATGCTATGATGGTGGCTCCTCATCCAGCCCAGAGGTGTGCCCATGAGAACAAGCGAATTCCTGACCTCCCGCGAGCGTCTTCTGAAGACCTTGAACCACGAAGCGCCGGACCGCGTGCCTATTGACTTGGGCGGTTTCCAGACCGGCATCCACAGGAAGGCTTACGAGGCGCTCCTGCGGTATCTCGGGATGAAGGAAGAGATCTGCATCCTTGATCCCGTCCAGCAACTTGCCAAGCCTTCTGAGGAGATTCTGCGGCGTTTTCATATCGATACGCGCTACATCGGCGCTCACGGCCCGGACGGCTTCGCCGGTGGTATCCTCAAGACGGTTCGAGGCGGGAAGAGCTGCCATGAGCTCAAGGACGAGTTCGGAGTGATCTGGTCCATGCCGGAAGACCAGATGCTCTTCATGGATATATCGCACCATCCATTGTCGGATGCGACCGTGGACGACCTGGCGAGCTACCCTTTCCCCCGGGGGAACGACCCCACGCGTTTCACCGGCCTTCGCGCGGAAGCGCTGCGGATGCGAGCGGCGTCGAATACGGCCCTCTGTACGGCAATCGGCGGGGTGGTCTACGAGACGTGCTGGTACATGCGGGGACTGGAGCGGTGGTTCATGGACATGCTGGAGAACCCCGGTTTCTGTGAGGGGCTCCTCGACAGAGTCCTTGCGTTCTGGCTGGACTTCTATGACGGCTTCCTCGGTGAGATCGGGGACCTTGTGGATGTGGTGATGGTTGGAGACGATCTCGCCGGACAAAGTGGTCCGCTTTTCTCGCCGGATTTCTACCGGCGTATCGTGAAGCCCAGACAGAAAGCGCTCGTCCAGCATATCAAGTCGAAAACAAAGGCCAAGGTCTGGTATCACACCTGCGGTTCATGCGTGGAATACATTCCGGACCTGATCGACAACGGAGCAGATATCCTCAACCCTGTTCAGATCAGCGCACGGGACATGGACCCTCAAAGTCTGAAGCAAAAGTTCGGGACACAGATATCCTTCTGGGGCGGCGGAATCGATACGCAGCGCATCCTGCCTTTCGCCTCACCGCGGGAGGTGCGGGATGAGGTGCGTCGCAATGTGGAGATCTTTAAGGCCGGGGGCGGGTACGTCTTCAATAACGTGCACAACATCCAAAGCGGCGTGCCGCCACAGAACATCATTGCACTTTTTGAGGCCGCCTACGAATACGGGTTCTATGATCAATCCCGGTGAAAAGCTTCTCTGAGGTTTGCCGCGCTACTGGTGGACGAAGGAGCTCCAACGCGACGGCGCAATGCCGGTCTTTTTTCGAAACAGGCGGGAAAAATAGTACTGGTCATCGAATCCCAGGCGGAATGCCACCTCCTTGATAGGGAGGCTGCCGGCTTCCAGGAGCTCCTTGGCTTTGCGGATCTTGATACTGATTAAGTATTGATACGGAGTCATGGCGGTGTAGGATTTAAATACGGAGCTCAGGTGGGACGTGCTCACCCCGAGGGCCTCTCCAATACCGTTGAGGTTTACCTCACGGTAGATGTTCTCTTCCATGAAGAATTTCGCCTTCTCCACGAGCCCTTCGGAGTTCGAGTGCTGGACCGTCTTTCTCTCGTGGGCAAGGACCTCGGCAATGAGGGTGAGCACGAGGGAACTAGCCCTGATTTGGAAGAGGGGCTGCTGGTTGCGCACGAGCTCGAAGATCCCGGCATAGATGGATAGGAGGCTGTTCTGCAGTCCGACTTCGTGAACCGGCTTGCGGAGGGAAAGGAACCCCTGCTCGCGAAGCGCGTCGGCGTAAGGGCCCTTGAAACCGACCCAATATTCGGTCCACCCGACGTCGAAATCAGGCTTGTAGTGATGACGGACCCCCGGGAAAACCATCATGACGGTGCCGGGGACGACGACGTGCGTTTTCTGGTTGATCTCGAAAACGCCGCGTCCTTTCGTGACATAGACGAGCTGGTACTCCGGGAGTGTGCGCCCCACCGCGACGCCCTTGAACGCCTGTGGATGGCCTTCCTTGTTCGGGGGGTACCTGGTGCGGGGCGCCACCTCGGTGTAGCCGGCGTCCGTGCACACGAGCTGCCACTTCTCATCTTCTTCGCTGTAGGTCAAATACCGAAAGAAGCTGGTGCGCTCGTTCACTTCAGAAGCCATCCTGCCCTTATACCTCTTTTCAGCGTCCCGGACAAGTTTTGTCCATCCCCGGAGCTTTGTTCCATCCGCTTTAAGGAATAGTCCATTCCTACGGCCGGGTACCTGTTGGATACTGAGCCCGATGCACCGACAGAAAGGGGTGGAGGCGATTTGCAGGCTGGGGCTTTTCGGCATCGGCTTGGAGACCTATTGGCCTCAGTTCAAGGGGTTGAAGGAGCGACTGCAGGGTTACCAGCGCTCCCTTGCCGCCCGCATTTCCGCGTTAGGCGCGGAGGTGGTGGACGCGGGTTTGGTGGATTCACCGGACAAGGCCCGAGAAGCCGCCAAACTGTTCCGGGAAAAGTCGGTTGATGCGATATTCCTCTACATCTCCACGTACGCACTTTCGCAGACCGTGCTGCCCGTGGCGCAGCAGGCTGGCGTGCCCATTATCGTGCTGAATCTTCAGCCCGTACCCGCCATCGACTATGCGAAGCTCAATTCCCTCGGTGACCGCGGCGTCATGACCGGGGAATGGCTCGCGCACTGCCAGGCGTGTTGCGCGCCCGAAATCGCCAATGTGTTCAATACGTGCGGGGTGGACTACAACCTCGTGACAGGCTGGCTTCAGGACGACTACGCGTGGGAACAGATCAGCGCGTGGGTCGACGCAATCGGCGTCCGACGGAAGATCCGCGACACGCGCTTGGGCATTCTCGGCCACTACTATGGCGGGATGCTCGACGTCTACACCGAT
>Ga0326727_10011978_pt1 | contig 19938 bp, 12 predicted proteins | sample MB2enrmetagenome_FD_207643 | JGI IMG/M metagenome (GOLD analysis project Ga0326727, IMG submission 207643) | Lab enriched peat soil microbial communities from McLean, Ithaca, NY, United States - MB29MY | ecosystem: Environmental > Terrestrial > Soil > Wetlands > Peat | place: USA: New York...
CGCGCGTATAGCGCGGCCTCGGAGGGGCTATAAAGCCCCACGCCCAACAGGTCCCGCGCCGTGATCATTCAGTTACCCTCTAAGGTCCCTGGGCGATGCCTGGCGGGACGCAACAGAATCGGCCGCGCCCAAGCCGAGATATTGCCGTCCGCTGCCGCCTCCAAGCGGTCGCGCTGGTCCCGCGTGAAGCGTATCAGCACAAGCGTGCTCTTGCGATTTTCGGGGGGCTTTGTTGGTGCGCCGCGTTTCTTCCCCACGCTCAAATTGTAATAAAAAAACATTTGGCGTCAACCCCAGAATGGCGGGTGGCTCAGCGTTCCAGCGCAACCGGGCCGCACCAGCCAAGGCCGGCATCACGATCGCGCCTGCCCGCTTCCCTGGCCGTAGGCCCGCAGCACCTCGGCGGCGATCGCGTCGGCGGTCAGGCCGACGGATTTTCGGAAATAGCCCTGGCTGCCCGACTCGTGCAGGAAGACATCCGGCGCTGCGAAACCAAGCAGGCGCGCGGGAGGGTAGGGGTTTTGGGCGGCCAGCCACTGGGCGACCGCGGCCCCCAGCCCGCCGATCCGGCTGTGCTCCTCCACCACCGCCACCAGGGCGAAGCGAGCGAAGCACTCGCGGAGCAAGTCTTCGTCCAGGGGCTTGGCCGTGTGCACGCTGACCACCTGGGCCGAGACGCCCCGCTCCTGCAACAGCGCGGCCGCCTCGACGGCCGTGGCGACCATCGTGCCCAGGCCCAGCAGGCAGACGTCGCTACCCGGGCGAACGGTGATGCCGCGGCCGATGACGAAGGCGGGCCGTTGGCGATGGACGGGCGGCTCGCCCTTCTTGCCCAGCCGGATGTAGGCCGGCCCGGGGAGCGTCAACACGGCCGCAACCGCCGCGTGGACCTCGGCGGCGTCGGCCGGACAGAGGACGGTCATGTTAGGCAAACACCGCAGAAAGGCCACGTCTTCCAGCGAATGGTGCGTCGGTCCCAGCGAGGCATACGACAACCCGCTGCCGGTGCCGACAATCGTTGCCGGCACGTTGTGGTAGCAGATGTCCACGCGGATCTGCTCCAGGACGCGGGTGGTGCCGAAGGGAGTAATGGTATAGGTGAAAGGGCGCAGGCCGCACAGCGCCATGCCGGCGGCCATCCCGGTCATGTTGGCCTCCGCCACGCCGCAGTTGTAGAAGCGGTCGGGGAATTTTGCGCGGAAGGCGTCGAACAGCCGGTTGCCGATGTCGCCGGAGAGGACAACGATCCGCGGGTCCGTAGCGGCCAGCTCGGTGACGGCGGCGGCAAAGGCGTTTCTCATGGGCTTGTCCCCTCTCCCTTTGGGAGAGGGGCAGGGGGTGAGGGCAGTTGCGAAGTCGCAAGCGGCGCGTCGGCTAATCCCAGCTCCCGGCGGGCGGCCTGGACTTCGTCGCCCGTGGGGATGCGGTAATGCCAGTTGTTGTCGTCCTCCATGAAGGAGATCCCCTTGCCCTTGACGGTGTGGGCGATCAGGGCCACCGGCTTGCCGGAGCCGTCGGGCAGGGCAGTCAGCGCGGAGCGGAGGGCCCCGAGGTCGTGGCCGTCCAGCTCGTGGGCGGACCAGCCGAACGCCCGCCATTTCTCCGCCAGCGGGCACAATGCCATGATTTCATTGCTCCGCCCGGTGGCCTGCCACTTGTTGTAATCGACGACAGCCAGAACGCTGTCGATCCGCTGGGCGGCGGCGAAGAGGGCGGCCTCCCACACAGTGCCCTCCTCGCACTCGCCGTCGCTCATCAGGACGAACGAGCGGAACCGTGGGCCGCGGATTCGCTGGGCCAGGGCCATGCCCAGCGCCAGCGGCAGGCCGTGCCCCAGCGAACCGGTTGCCGCTTCCACCCCGGGGACGCACTGCAGGCTGGGGTGCTCGGCCAGCGTGCCGCCGTCGCAATTGAAGCGATCCAGCAACTGCGGATCGAAGAACCCGCGGCAGGCCAAGGTCGCATACAGCGCCGTGGCGGCGTGCCCCTTGCTGAGCAGGAAGCGGTCGCGGCCGGCATCCAGCGGTTGGGCCGGGTCGATCCGCAAGGCCCCCCAGTAGGCCGCGACCAGGATATCGACGCACGACAGCGCCGAGCCCAGATGGGGCGTCTTCGCCGCGTGGGACATCTCCACCACGCGGCCGCGGATCTTCCGCGCCAGGGCGGCCAACTCGTCCAGCGGCGGGGATGGCGAGCGATGGTCCATTGCAATTGAGTTTAGCGGGCGGGCTTGCCCGCCAAATAAACTACTCCCGGTGAACGTACTCGGCGGGCAGTTGGCGGAGCCGGTCGAGGTGCTGCCGCATCCACTGGATCGTGTCGCGGACGGCGTCCTCGACGGTCCGCCGCGGGAGCCAGCCCAATTGGGTGCGGGCCTTGGTCGAGTCCAACAGGTAGGCGGCGTCCTGCCCGAGCCTTCCTTCCACTATCTCCACGCAGTCGTCGAAGGCGGCCCCCATCTGCCGGCAGATTTCCTCGACCAGCGCGCGGATCGTCTGGTTGCGGTCGGTGGCCAGGTGATAGATTTCGCCGGGGGCGCCGCGGCGGGCGATCTGGAGCGTTGCCTCGACCACGTCGCGAATGTGGATGAACGAGCGGACGCTCTGCCCGCCCCCCTCCAGCCGCAGCTTCCTGCCCGTCAGAATCGAAAGGATCGTCTTGGGGATGATGCGATAGAGCTGCTGGCCGGGGCCGCACACGTTGGCGGCGCGGGTCAAGGCGACGGGGAAGCCATAGGCCTTGTGATAGGCCAGCAGGTTCATGTCGCAGGCGGCCTTCGAGATGGCATAGGGAGTGCTCGGGCGAAACGGCGCGTCCTCGCGCACGAGGCCCGACGTGCTGCCGTACACCTCCGGCGTGGAAGCGTGGACGAACTTCTTCAGCCCCGGCAGCCGCCGCAGGCGGTCGTGCAGCCGGGCCATGGCCAGCGTGTTGGTCTGGTACCAGTGTTCGGGACGGGTCCAGCTTTGCGCGACCATGCCCTGGGCGGCGAAGTTCACCACGTAGTCCGGGGCGAACTCGCGGATCACCGCTTCCAGGGCGTCCAGGTCGCGATTCAGATCGAGCCGGCGGAAGGAGAAGCGGGCGTGGTCCATCCAGCGATAGGGCAGCATGGCGGCATCCGGCTCGGCAGAACGGCTCACTCCCAGCACCTTGGCCCCGGCCTCGAGCGCCCCGGCGACAAAACTCGCCCCGGAAAACGAGTTGCTGCCGATCACGCAGAATCGCTCGGTGGACATGGCGGGCTAGTGCAGGTGGACCTGTTTCATCAGCCGGATGTTGTAGTAGCGGGGGTCGGTCATCGCATCCGGGAGCTTTCCCGCGCGAAACGCGCGGACGAGCTGGCAGGCCGCATCCTCGATGGTCCGCCGCGGCGTGAAGCCCAACTCCCGCCGGATCCGCTCGGCACAGATGTGATACGAGCGCGGATCGTCGGACGGCGTCGTGACCACGGGGATCTCCCCCTTTTCCGGCATTTCCCGGCGGACGACGCCGCGGACGATCTCCGCGGTGCGGGCCACCGTGTAGTTCTGGTAGCCGGCGTTGTAGATTTTTCCGCCCAGCCGCGCGTCGGGAAGCTCCAGCAGCAGGAGGTAGAGGTCGACCATGTCCTCGATGTGCAGATTCGGCCGCATCTGCGTGCCGCCGAAGACGGTGATCTGCGGCGCGTTGACGGCGTGGTTGGTGAGGATGTTCACGGTCAGATCCAACCGCTGCCGCGGCGAGCACCCGCAGATCGTGGCCGGGCGGACGATCACCGGCAGCATCGCGGCGGTCTCCTCCTCCAGCAGCACGGCTTCGCACATGGCCTTGTACTTGTTGTACAGGGAGATGGGCACAAGGGGATGGTCTTCGGTGACTTCGGCGGCCTGGCTCACGCCGTAGACGCTGCCCGAAGAGGCGAAAATGAACCGCTGCACGCCGGACTGCTGCGCGCGGCGCACCAGCGGGCCGAACGCCTCGTAGTTGACCGAATGGCTCAAGGCGGGATCCAGCTCCACGCTGGGGTCGTTGGAGATGCACGCCAGGTGGATCACGCTCCGGCAGCCCTCCAGAGCGGAGCGGACCGCCTCGGCGTCGCGGATGTCCCCCTGCACCTGCTCCAGGTGCGGGTGATCGGCCACGGCGTCCAGCACGTGCCGGCCGTAGAGGTACAGGTCCAGCACGCGGACCCGGTAGCCGCGCTCGAGCAACTTGGGCACCAGCACGGCGCCCACGTATCCCGCCCCGCCGGTCACAAGCACCCGGTGGTCAGTGGCTGGCGGCTGGTGGCTCATCGGGTCGAGTTCCAGGAGGTGTAGTTCAGCAAGGCGTGGATTTGGCTGGCCAGGGCGTCGCGGCCGATCACGCTGCGGTTGCCGACGATCTCCACCGCCTGGGCCCCCACGGCGTTGCCCACGAACCCGATCAGCTCCATGGGGGCGTCCTGGGCGGCGCACAGGGCGCTGACGGCCAAGAGCGCGTCCCCCGCCCCGATGCGGTCCACGACCCGATTGGTGAACGACGGCACGGCCACGAACCCCTGGCCGGGATGGTAACAGAGGCAGCCCTCGCGGCCGCGGGTGATCAGCATCCGCTGGCAGGAGAGCTTTTCGGCCGTCTCGGCCATCAAGAGCCGCAGGTCCTTCGAGCGGTTGCGGGCCTCCAGCCGCAGCTCCCGCTCCGAGAGGCAGATGTAGTCCGCCCGCCGGTACTTCGACACGGTGTTGAAACCCTGGTTGGCCGCGTTCGTCTGCGTGTTGACGGCCAGGAAGCGGTCCTGGCTGCACAACAGCTCGATGATCTCCGGCGTGAGCATGCCGTGCCCATAGTCCGTCACCACCACCGCGTCGTAGCGCGGCAACACCGCCGCCAGCCGCGCGTAGAGGGCCTTCGAGACCGTCTCCGGGACGCCCGGCTCCATGAAGTAGATCTCGAACAGCTTCTGGAAGGGGTAAGTTTCCACCAGCCGGCGCTTGAGGATCGTCTGGGCGCCAGGCACGAAGAGGAACGTCGCGTCGATCTTGGGATCCAACTTTTCCCGGATGAACTGCTCGTGCGACTCCTGGGATCCCAGCAGGGTGAGCAGGCCCACGTGGTCCGAGAAGGCCGCGGCCTGGTTGGCGGTGGCGAGGATGCCGCCGGCGAACTTTTCGGCCGAGACGTAGCGGACCGCCAGCACCGGCTCCTTGCCCGACTTGCCCAGCGTCTCGCAATACTGATACTCGTCGATGATGGCCTCGCCCAAGAGCAGCACCCGCAGCGAGCTGGTCCGCTGCAGCCGCTCGGACACTTGCTCGGCGGAGTAGCGGGCACAGAAGGAGCCGAGAAAGCCGCCGGCTTCGCTGGGAAACGCCGGCAAGTAGCGGTGGGTCAAGCCGGCTGACTTCAGGCCGGTCCTGGGCAAGGAAACCACCCGGCCCCCCAACGCCCGCACCATCGCATCCTCGGTGGCGCGAATTTCGGCGGGCTCTGCCGACGGCCCCGTCTCATCGTCCCAGCGGACGTAGATGTCCGGGCGGACCCCCTGGATGGCGTCCGCCGCACGGGGCCATTTGCCCACCGCCACGTAATCCACGCAGCTCAGGGCGGCCAGGGCCTCGGCCCGCATTTCCCGGTTGAACAGCGGCCGGGGCTGCCCCCCGGCCGCGTCGTCGTCGGCCGCGATGGTAATGACCAGGATGTCGCCCAGGGTCTTGGCCTGCTCCAGGTGACGGATGGCCCCGACGTGGAGCAGCTCGAAAACGCCGTGACTATGGACGACGCTCCGCCCCGCGGCCCGCGCCGAGGCCAGCACTCCCGCAAGCACCTCCAGCGGTTGGATTTTCCCGTCCTTGGCCATTTCAGGGGTATTATGCCGCAAATGGCCGGCCCACGCCAGAACGAAAATTCACCAGCTCACTTTCTGCGGCGGCCGCGGCGGTGGGCAGGACGGTTGGCGCGTCCGCCCTGGCCCTCCGCACGGCCCGCTTGCCCGCGACCCGCCCGCTGGGGTGCCGCGGGGCGGGCCATCTCCCAGCGCTGCCGGTATCGCGCAGTCAAGCCGACCAGCACCATCCAGCCGAGCCAAATCAGGATCGCCAGCCCGGCCAGCCTGACTCCCCAGCGAAGGCTGGCCGGCTCGTAGCGCCATTGGAGCGTCTGGTGGCCGGCGGGCACCACTACGCCGCGCAGAGCGTGATTGGTCCGCAAGATCGGTACCGGCTGTCCGTCCAAATAGGCGTTCCAGCCCGGGTCCCACAGGTCCGCCAGCACGATCAGCCCCGCTGTCTCCATATCGGCCGAAAGGGTGATTTGCCTGGGAGTCTCCTCCGTCAGGGAGACCAGGCCCAGGCAGGACGGGGGCAGGGAAACGGGGGACTCCACGTAGGCGACCCGCCGCGGGTCGAAATCGTCTCTGGCCAGCCTTTGCAGGCCGTCCACATCGTCGCGAACGGTCTCGACCCGCTCGGGAACAAACGCCCGCGGCAGCGCCGCGCGGTTCGTCCAGACCCAGTAATCGTCCCCTTCCAGCGTGGCCTCCAGCGGCGCCGGCGGCTGGCGGAAGATGACGTAGCGGACCCCGAGCATGTCCAGGATGGGAGACAGGCGGCCTTCGTGAGACCGCACGATCAAGAGTTTCGGGACCAGCCACTGCGTCAGCGCGTAGGGATTCAACTGGGTCAGCTTCCGGTCTGCGGCCAGGCCCAACAACAGATCGACCATCCGCGCCGGATCGACGGCGTCGTAGCCGCGGACGTCGCGCAGGCCGCGTACCTGCGCGAGCTTGGGGGGGAGGCACTGGTAGCCGATGATCCGGCCGGGCGGAGAGCCGGCCAATTCCTCCAAGGTTTTGATGCGCGGATAGTACAACGCCGGATCGCACTGGGCGTTATAGCCGTAAGCGAACCAGAGCAACTCCCCGACCAGCATCCCGCCCAGCAGCAACACGTGCCACGCGCGGACCTTCCAGCGCGCCGGGAACCAGAAGAGGACCCAGCCTGCCGCGCCCAAAACGGCCATGACGGCGGAGATCGCGTAGTACCGCAGGAAGCGGTGTTGGATCAGCCGGACCCCCTCCAGATCGAAGCGGTGTTGCCGCCGCAGGGCCAGCTCCAGATTGCGGAGCCCGCCCGGGTTGCCGTCGCCGCGGACCGCCGCCTCGAGCTGGCTGGCCACCGGCTCGGGCAAGTCCAGCGTGCGATACGCGCACCAGCCCGCCAGCCCCAGCAGCACGAGCAGGGGCAGCAGGAACCACCAGCGCCGCACCACTTCGCGCCGGGAAAGCACTTCGAGCCCCTCGGCCGCCATCGCCAGGGCGGCGAACGAGAACACGAACACGAAGCGATTGTGGGACATCAGGCGGAGCCCCGGCATCCGCAGCAAGCCGACCATGCCCGGCATACCGACCACCCAACTGAGCGAGATGAAGGCCAGCAGCAGCCAGAGGAGGTTGATGGAGCGGTACTTGCGGCTGCACCAGGCCAAGGGGGCGATCAGCAGGGCGGCCCACAGGCCGGCGTAACCCGCCACCGCGCTCTCCGGCACGTTGCTCGTGTCGGCGATGTAGAAACTGTCGTCCAGCGTCAGGCCGTAGATTTCGGGCAGGACGACTTGCGGCAGGGAGTCCCAGCCGCCCGGGGGCCGCTCCTCTTCGCCCTGGCTACGGCGGATCATGCGCGAGCCGGTGCGGTTGTACTCCAGCATGGGAAACAGCAGCCAGGCGCTCGCCAGGATTCCCAGCGTCCAGGCCAGCCCGGTGAGTCCGGCCGAGACGAAGGCCCGGCGAAAGAGCCGCGCCCGGCCGTACTCGTCGATGATGCACCAAATGGCGTAGATGCCGGAGGTGAGGAGCAACTGGCCGCCGACGTCGCTTTGGCCGCTCAGTAGCACGATGCCGGTCAGCAGGGCCAGGGCCGGCGGGCCCCAGCCCAAGGGGCGCCGCACGCTGCGGTCGACCGCCGTCAGCACCCAGGGCAGCCAGCAGGCCACCGGCGGGATGCCGCAGCCCTGCCAGACGATGTAAGTGCCGGTGAGCGGATAGCACCAGGCGACGATGGCCGCCGGCCAGAACCCGACCTGCAACACGCGGCGGCAGAAGACGTAGCCGCCGCTGCCGGCCACCAGGGCCACCAGCACTTGCGTCCACGCCAGCACCACCGGCGATGCGATCAGGTATCTCAGCAGGCCGGGAGGCGAGAAGCTGCAGCGGTGGTAGCAGGGCACTCCGGCGAATTCATACGGCGACCAGAACGGCAGCCGCCCGGCGCGAAGCTCCGCGACCGCAAACCGCCGCTCCGGCTCGAACTGCAACACCAGGTCCGACATGATCAGGTCATGCGGGACGATCTTGGCGGTTTCCGCGATTCGCGGAAGATAGACACTTTCCTGGGCCAACAGATCCAGCGGCAGCAGGATCTTCCGCCCGGCCAGCGAAGGGCCGTACAGGATCGCCTGCCCCAAGACGATGCCCAGCGCAACCAGCAGCCCCCGCCCGGCGGGACCGCGAAGCTTGCCGTAAACCTCGAGCACCCGGGCCTTCATGCGCTGCGACCGGCCAAGTGTGGTTATCTGACTGCGGGAATCCGGGCTCACTTGGAAAAGGGCCTGGCGCCAAGCCATCGTCTCCAGTGTAACGGCTGCCTGCCCGATCCACAAGGGAGGCACGTGCCGCCGCGACTGAGCGTGTTGTTGTCGGCGATGGTCCCCTCGGTCATGGCCGTGATGTACAATGCGGCCGGTCTGGGCACATTCAACCACGCAGGGGCCCGAGTCATGCGAGTCCTCGCCGTCGCCGGCCTGGCATTGCTCGCTCTAGCCCCGGCCGCACGGGCCGCCTCGCAGTTGAAACCCGAGGAGGTCCCGGAGTTTCGACTCCAGGCCCGGGTGCTCGCGATCGGCGGGCAAGCGCCGGAGGGCAAGAAGTTCTCCTTCGGACTGGCGGGCGTCAACGGGACCGCCGCAGGGAGCCAGTGGAGCACGCAACTTGGGTTCGGCCGGCCGCAGGCGGAGGCCACGCTGAAAGGCTACCCGGCGATGTACCTGCCCGGCTGGCCCATCGTGCTGCGGCTGACCGTGCAAGGCGTCGTCGATCCAACGCTCGTCGAGGCGGAGCTGACTTTCGCGGAAAAGGCCGGGACGGTGAAACTCTGCGGCGAGCTGTTCGGGCCGTCGCTTGGGATCCTGGTGTGGCGGGACGAGCAGCGGCTGCCCCAGGCCGCCACGATGGCCCAGTACAATCGCCGCTACTGGAAGGCCCTGGAAGGGGTCGACATCCCGGCAAACATGCGGCCCAGGTATTTCCCGATCACCGACCGCTTCATCGGCGGCGACGACGACCGGCGCGCGTGGCAAGAGGGAATCGAGCAGCTTCGGCGGGCGGGGTTCAGCGCCGTCATGCTGCCGCCGTCGCGGCCGGTGCGGGAGATGCTCGTGAAGGCCGGCGGGCGCCGCACCGCTTGGGCCGTGTACAGCCCGCCCGGCTATGCCTTCGACTTCGATGTGAAAGTCACGCCGGAGGCGATTGCCCAGTGGGCCCGCCAGGAGGCCAGGCCGTACCTGGAGGCGGGCTACGCCCGGCAGGACATGGCCGTTTTCGCCATGTCGGACGAGCCCGGCTGGTACTATCCGAGCAGCTTCAAGGCGTTGCAGGACAACGCGGCGGCGATGGCCCGCTTCCGCCGATACCTGCAAGACCAGCAGCTTGGGCCGGCCGAGTTGGGGGCCGGCCGCTGGGAAGAGGTCGGCCCGATCGGCCGCAGCCGGGCGCGGGACCTGCCCTCCCGCCGGCTGTTCTACTGGACGATGCGGTTCTTCGCCCACGACTCGGCCCGGCACTTCGCGGCCTGCACCCGGGCCCTGGAGGCCGAGTTCTACCCCGGCCTGCCGATCTTCACCAACTGGAACTTTTTCAGCGGCCGCTTCTACGTGCCCGGGCCGGTGGCCAACAACGCCGACAAGCAAAGCCCCGACGCGGCGATGGGCGGGCACGACTGGCTGGAGTTCGGGCGGCTCCGCGGCGGCACGATGCTCTGGACCGAAGACTGGTTCGCCGACGGCAGGGCCTACCAGTGGTCCTTCTACGCCGCCAAGCTGCGGTCGGCCGCCGTCAAGGACGGCGTGGAGTTCGGCGGCTACGTCATCCCACGCACGGCCGGCGACCGCAAGCAGGGCATCCTGCAGAAGGTGCTGAGCATCGTCGGCCACGGCGGCAAGGCGATCGAGTATTTCGTCTTCGGACCCGAGTACAACTTCCCGGGCAACTGCTATTCGGAGCGGGCCGCGGTCTTGCCCCAGATGGCCGAGGCGCACCGCATGATCGGCGCCGCCGAGGACGTGCTTTGGCCGGGCAGGCCGCCGCGCAGCCCGGTTGCCATCCTCGCTCCGCGCAGTGCCGAGGTCTGGGACGCCCGCGAGATCGCCCTGCCCAATCAGATCCAGGACGCCACCAACAACGACTTGAACCGGGCGACCGTGGATTACATGGCCGAGGTCTTCGATCTGTACCTGGCCTTGCAGCACGCCAACATCCCGGTGGAATTCGTGGACGAGGACGACCTGTCGCTCGCGGGGCTCAAGCCCTACAGCGTGCTATACGTCACCGAGCCGAACATCCCCGCGGAGGGCCAACAGGGGATCGTGGACTGGGTCCGCGCAGGCGGGACCCTGGCTACGGTCAGCGGCGCGGGCCAGCGCGACCGCTACGACGAGCCGTGTGCCGTGCTCCGCGATGCAACCGGCATCCAAGAAGAGCCCCGGCCGCAGCTGCTGGTGGCCGATGCGCGGGCGCTCAAAGAAGTAGCCAAGGGCACGGGCAAGGGCCCGATGAAGGCCATCGGCGTGCGGGGCGTCGTGACCGCCCCAGCCGGCAGCGTGGCGGCGACTTTCGACGACGGCTCGCCGGCCGTGGTGTCGCAAAAGGTGGGCCGCGGCCGCGCCGTGCATTTCGCCTGCATGCCCGGCCTGTCCTATTGGAAGTCGGCCAGTGAAGTGAAGGACGGCCTGCCCGCCGGGTTCTCCGACTCGCTGCGGGAATGGATCACCTGGCCCGTTCGCTTGGCCGACGTGCCCTTGCCGGTCGCCGTAAACCGGCCGCTGGTGGAGGCCCCGCTGTTGGCTTCGCCGCAGGGAATCGCGGTGACGCTGCTTGGCTGGACGGGAGAACCCCTGGCGGAGGTCCAGGTGGACGTGCGGACCGACAGGAAAATCGGACGAGTCGAGAGCGTGCGTCGCGGGCCGCAAACGTTTCAAGCCGTCAAAGGCGGCATCCGATTCGTGCTGCCGCTGGACGGTGCGGACATCGTGACGCTGCGGTAAAGTTACTTCTGCAGCACCCGGGCGGCGCGTGCCGCAACCAGTTGACAGGGGAGGCAATAGTCGGCCTGCGGCTGGCCCGGCGGGAAGGACACCTGCTCGTAGGCCGTCAGATGCCCTTCGGCCTGATGATAGGCCACGTGGCCGTACAGGCTGAACAGGAAATCTCGCTTGCGTCCCAGCCGCCACAAGCCGTCCAGGTAGTTGGCCAGCGGCCAGTCGTCCAGGTGGCCGGCGAACCGCGTCATGCCGCAGAACTGCCCGCCGGCCGCGAGGCGGGCCTCGGCAATCCGGTTGGCCAGCTCCGCCGGTAGGAGGCCGCTGGAGAGCAATTCGGGCCAGTAGCGGTAGTTGGTGTAAGAGGCAATCGTGGTGGCCGTGAGGCACGCAGGTCTTCGCACCGGCTCGACTTGCGGAGGCAGCCACCAGTCCGCCGGATCGGCGGGCCACGTCCGGCGGATTGCGCTCAGCGTATCTTCCGCCAGTGCCGCGGAGGCTTTTCTTACCGTGGCAAGCGTGGTTGTCGGCGACGCCTTTTGCCGCCGGCACAAATCGGCCCAGCGCCGCAGGCCCTTGACGACCCAGGCGTTGTTGTGAAAATAGGTCCCCGTGTCCTTACGGGTGTCGGCTTCAGGCACCCCGGCGATGAGCCGGCCGTCTTTGGCCGCCGCGGCCTGGAGCCCGAGGAGGAACTCGGCCACTCGGTCCAGGGGCTTGAATCCATCGGCCCACCATCCGGCCGCGCCGGCCCGCTCCTCCAGCAGCGCGGCCGTGTGCAGCAGTTGGCCGTACTCGCTGATGGAGGGGCCATAGTACTTGATCGTGCCGTCCGCCCGCACGAAAGTCGCCAGCCAATAGCGGAACAACTCCACGGCACGGCGGTTCATGCCCCAAGCCGACAGTGCATCGACCGCGGCAATGATCGTGGGCGGGAATCCGTCGTGTACGTCCTGTGCATAGGTCCCCGTGCCGTACTTGGGATGGTCGCCGCGAAATGTCGCGTCGACGTGGGCCAGCCCCGTCTTGACCGAGAGGTCCAGAAAAGGGTGGCCCGTCTGGATCGGCGGGGCCGGCCGAAGCCGCTTGACGTTCTCGGCGATGAGCTGCGGATCGAAGGCCGGCTTCCCGGTGGTGCGCGGGAACAAGGCCAGGACCCGGTCGAGGTCCGGCCGGCCGGGAATCAGGCCGTAGGCGGGGTCTTGAAGTGCCGTCGTCCAGTCGGTCTTTGGCCGCTGGCCGGCAGTGGAGGACGCAGTCCAAGCGGAGAGCACGGTGGCCGCCGAAACGGCCGCGCAATGTTCGACGAAACCGCGGCGGGTCAAGTTCGCGTTCATCTTGGTTGGCTAGACGCCGGCTTTGCGCGCTCGCCCTACTTGTCCGCCAGAACCAGGGAGACGCGGAAGCCCGCGTCGTAGCTGCGGTACCGCGTTGCGTCGCCGTTGTCGCGGCGCGCCGACCGGCAGTTCCCCGCCGGGTGGCACCAGCTACCGCCGCGAAGCACGCGGTCCGAGCCCCCGGGAGGACCACTCGGGTCGTCCGCGGGTGATGCTACATACCAATCTTTGTCATACCAGTCCTGACACCATTCCCACACGTTCCCGTGCATGTCATACAAGCTCCAGGGGTTGCCACGCCTCAGCCCCACCGCGTGCGGCATTCTACCGGAGTTGTAGCCGAACCAGCCGCAATCCTCCAGGCCGTGCTCGTCGTACTCCCTGGGTATCGCCCGGTTGCTGGGGCTGAAGCTGAAGCGGCCCGTGTTCCCGGCGCGGCACGCATACTCCCACTGCGCCTCCGATGGCAGACGATACCGTCGCCCCGCTGCCTTCTCCTCCGGTCGCTCCGATAGCTTGCGGCAGAACTCCACCGCCTCGTCCCACGACACACCCTCCACCAGAAACCGCTTCGTGTCCTGTCCACCCACTTTGTCTTTTTGCTTGCCCGTGGCCGAAAACTCGCTCGGGTTGTTGCCCATGACCTTCTCGTACTCGCCTTGCGTCACCACGTACCTCCCCAGGTAGAACGGCTTGGTAATCCGCACCCGGTGTTGTGGCCCCTCGCCCGGCAGACGCCACCTGTACCACTGCTCATTATCAGGCCGCTTCAACTCCTCTTCGATCAGCTCCTTGGGCGAGCCCATCGTGAACTCGCCTGGCGGGATGAGCACGAGCTTCATGCCGATCGAGTTGGTGATTTCGACCGGCACCCCGAGGTGCCTGGCCCAGGCTTCCTGGTGCTCCTTGGCTTTCTTGGCGTCGAATGGGGCGACGGTAGGAGGGGGCGGGCATTGGGGATTTGTGATTTGAGATTTCAAATCTTGGATCCTTGATTCAGTAGTCCCGTGGCGGAGGGCGAGCGTCAAAACGGTCCCCAGCAGCAACAGCAGGGCGCCCGCAAGTCCCACCAGCACCAGCGTCTCGCCCTGGTAGGGCGGTTGGCCGATCAACAGCCGGTAAAGCGTACACCCAAGCGAGTAGATGTCGCTGCGGGCATCGGCCATGTGCGTATCGAAGGCCTGTTCTGGGGCCATGTATTCGCAGGTCCCCATCACCTGGCCGCTGCGGGTCAGCCGCTCACCGCCCGAATCGTCTCGGGACGCAGACGCCTCCAGCCGGGCCAGCCCCATGTCAAGGATCTTGACCGTCCCCTTCTTGTCCAAGAGCAGATTGCCCGGCTTGATGTCGCGGTGGATGATGCCCTGTTCGTGAGCGTATTGCAAGCCGCGAGCGGCCTGCAAGGTACACTCGACTGCCGCCTGAACGTCCAGCGGCCCGTGCTCCTTGACGATGGCGGCCAAGTCCTTGCCTGCCACATATTCCGTCACCAGGTAGTGCATGCCCTGGTGTTCGCCCGCATCGTGGGCGGTGACGATGTTGGGATGCGAGAGCTTGGCCGCGGCCTTCACTTCGCGATGGAACCGCTCGACCGCCTCGGGGGCTTTCATGCCGCCGGCCGAGAGCACCTTGATGGCCACCAGGCGATCCATCCGCCGGTGCCGGGCCTTCAGCACCACGCCCATACCGCCCTCGCCCAGCTTGTCCAGGACGAGGTATTCGCCGAAGACCAGCCCCTTGGTCTTGCCCTGGTAGACGGCCTGGGCCTGGTACTTGGTGAGCTTGCCGGCCTTGACCAGGCCGGCGGCCAGGGCCTGAACATCGCGGGGCCGCTCGGCCGGCGGCAGGCTCTCCTGGAATGTCGAGACTTCGGCCGGCGACATCAGGCCGCTCTCGCTCAGCCGCGCGATGAACTGCTCGACGCTGAGTGCCATGCACCAGCCCCCCACCAGGCCCCGCATCGCCCTCGGGGGCGGCCAACTTCGGTGCCCTGGGCAACGGGGCCCGACACCGACCATTGTACCATGCGTCGGGCGTACCGGAAGCCTTCCTGGTGTGCGGCCAGTTCTTTTGGCCGTAGTAAGCATTGCGTGTGCCACTGCTTGCGAGGAGCCGCAACCCCACACTGCTTGCCGGAAGCCGCTGGCAGTTCGACCGCCCGCAAGCAGTGCCGGATTTCTCGGCAATTCCCCGGCCGGGCACCGACCGAAGGTTGGTCGTGGCACACAAGAGGTTGCCAAAAAATCTGGCCGCACACATGCGGTCACTTCGGCTGCCCCGCGGCCTGGATGGCCTTCTCGATCAGGTGGGCGATCCTGCTCCGCGCCTGCCGCAAGACTTGCGGCTCGTGGGTGAAGTGCGTCAGGTCGGTGACCACGGCAGTGTCCACCGCCAGGGCCTGCTCGGCTTCGGCCACCAGCGCCTGGTGCTCGGCTGCGCCGGCCTTCTTCAGGCGGGCCACGGCGTCCGCCAGCAGCCAGAAATACTCGTAGTCCTGGGCCCCGTCGCGGAAGTTCTCCAGCCGGATCGAGGAAAGCGGCCGGCGGTTGGGGCCGGGGTAGAGCAACTGGCCGTCGCCGTTGTGGGCCTGTCCCGCATCGTTCCGCCACGTGGCCGGATTCCATTTGACCTCCGGCCAGCGCCGTTGTCCCGCCAGGTTGTCCCGCCAGGTGTTCAGCCCCCAGTACAAGAACCCGGTGACGCGGTACTTCTGGTTCTGCCACAAGAGCAACCGGTGGTCGATCGCCGGCCACTCGATCATCAGGTTGGCGAAGGGCTTGACCGGACCGCAGCAGACGTACCACCAAACCGTCTTTCCCTTCGCCTGTTGGGCCTGGAATTCGGAGGGCCGATAGCGGCCCGTGTTGGGGGCCCAAACGTCCAGCACGTCGCCCAGAGCGGGGATGGGATCGTCCTTGTAGAAGGTCTGCATCAGCCGCAGGTCCGGCATCGACTTCTTCAGATCCCCATAGAGTTCCCGGGCGAAGGTGTACTGCTCCTTGCCGACCTCATCGAAGCAGTAGACGTAGGCCCGCTCGATCCAGCCGCGCTGCTTCGCCCGCTCGTAAAGGGGGCGGATCCCGGCGACCTGTTCGGCGTTGTGTTTGCGGCGGGCCTCGGGCGAGCCCTGCTGGAACCAGGCGTTGGCCAGGCAGAAGGCCGAGCCGCCGCCACGGAGTTGCCTCTCCACCAGCCGTTCCATGTCCGTCTGGAAGCCGGGCCATTCGCAGAGCATCAGGCTGATGCGGTGCTCGAGACAGAAGTCGATCCACTGCTCGTACATCTCGATCGGCACGGCCGGCAGCTTGTAGAACTTCTGCATCTCTTCCGGCCGCAACAGGAAACAGGTCTCCAGGTGTTGCTGCTTGGGGATGGCAAAGTTCCACACGCGGACTTCCAGCGGCACGGACTGGGCTTGGTTATCAGCCAGCCGCAGCGTGACGCTGCCGCGGTACAGGCCCGGCCGGGCCTCCGCGGGAACGTGTACGTTGAGCCAGAGCGGCTGGACCCGGCCGGCGGGCACGTCGAACCGGCCCGCCGGCAAGAGCGGATCGGGCCACCAGCCGACCCGGCTCACCGCATAGGCCGGCTTCTCGGTCTGGACGTAGCCCACGATGTTCCAGCTCAGGTTGGCTTTGGGGATCGTGCTGCCCGCCTCCCCGGCAAGCTCGCTCAGCTCCAGCGCGGCCGAGCGGATGTCTTCGCTCGGGGCCGCCACGACAAGCTGGACGCCTGCGACCTCGTTTCTGGCGGCCTCGATCATCAATCGCGCGGCCGGCGGCCGCTTCCAAGGCTCGTCCCGGAATACTTTCTCCATCGTGTCGGCGCTGCCGAGCACGACGGGCGTTGCCGCGACGGCCCACTGTCCGGCCGCCAGGACGGCCAGCGACACAAAGGCGCCGAGCCGGCAGGCCGCGAATTTCGTTTGGTATGACATGATCTGCCTCCGAGGATGAGCGGCAACCGCCCGCTCGCTGATCAAACCTACTCTTCCTTATACGCGAGCTTCCTGGCCCGCACGAAGTCCGCTGCCGCAGCCGCAGCGTCGCCTTTTTTCCAGTGGCTCCAGCCCCGATTGAAGAATACATGGGGGTTCTTCGGATCCAGCCGGATGGCTTCCGTATAGTCGGCGATCGCCTTGTCGTGCTCGCCCTTGTGGGCGTAGACCCAGCCCCGGCCGTAATAACCGTCGGGACTGTGGGGATTCAGCCGGATGGCCTCGGTGTAATCTGCGATGGCCTGGTCGTATTCGCCCTGGCTTCCGTAGGCTCGACCCCGGCCGTAGTGTGCATCGGCCCGTTTCGGATCGAGGCGGAGGGCTTCGGTGTAGTCGGCGATGGCGTCATCGGCTTCGCCCATTTGTCCATGGGCGCGGCCCCGGCCGTAATATGCGTTGGCGTGCTTGGGGCTGAGGCGGATGGCCTCCGTGTAGTCGGCGATGGCCCTGTCGAGATCGCCTTGCTTCTCATAAGCGATCCCTCGGGACACGTATGCCGCGGCGAATTTCGAGTTGAGCCGCACGGCCTCGCTGAAATCGGCGATAGCCTTGTCCGCCGCATCCGTCTTCCCATAGGCGATTCCGCGGTTATAGTACGCCGCGGCAACCTTCGGGTCGAGGCGGATCGCCTCGGTGTAGTCGGCGACGGCCTTGACGAAATCGCGCGTTTCCGCGTAGACCCGGCCCCGGTTATAGTACGCCTTTGCATAGCTCGCTTTAAGCCGGATGGCTTCCGTGTAGTCGAGGATGGCTTGGGCCCGCTCGCCCTTGGCATGGTGTGCTCCACCGCGGCTGAAGTAGGCCTCGGCATACTTCGGGTCGATACGGATGGCCTCGGCGTAATCGGCCAGCGCCTTGTCGAAATCGCCGCCGTACTGGCAGCAGACGCCGCGGAGGCAAAACGTCTGGGCATCTTTCGGGTCAAGCCGAACGGCCTCGTTGCCGTCGGCGAGCGATTTATCGCGGTTGCCCTGCTTCGCGTAGGCCCATCCGCGGACGCTGTAGGCCAGGGCCAGCTTGGGATCGAGCCGGATGGCTTCGTCGGCGTCGACAAAGGCCTTGTCCAAATCGCCTTTCCTGGCGTAGGCATGGCCGCGCTTGCAATAGGCCCCGGCATTCTTCGGGTCAAGCCCAATGGCCTCGGTCAACGCGGCGATGGCCGACTCGTAATCCCCTTTTTCGAAGAAAGAGACGCCCTTGCGGCAGGCTTCGGCCGCCGCATCGGCACCCGCCGCAACGCCTTCCAGCAACAGAATTCCCGCGAGTGCCGCCATCCAGAACTTGCACGTGGTCATGGCTCGTCCCCCGGAAACGCGTTCTCCCCGGCCGGCCCCATGATACTCCTACCATCGGCCGGCCACTAGCCGGCATCCGAACGAGCAGCGAGATCGAGCCGGGGTCTGAGTTCAACATCGCGGCCCGACAGGATTTGCGACCAGCGATTGGGGATTGTCGGGAGAAAGAGCCGCGGGCTGGGCGCTTTAGGCGACAATTGTGCGGCGAGGATGATGCCGCCCGCCTTTCCGCTCAGTGCTCGCTCTTGATCGCCTCAACTATGGCCACGCGAATCTCCTGCTCGAAGCTGCTGGCAAGCCGCTTGGGGTCTTGTTCGTGCAGGCCCTCCCACTTGAACCCCGCGTCAATGCCCTGCTGGATTGCCTGCCGCAGCCGCGGGCTTTCGACGATCGCCAGGGCCACGTCGTCCACATCCCGAAGTTCACCGATCACGCCGTCTAACCAGTGTGGAGGTCTCATCTGAAAACTCCTTGAGAAGAAGGCCGTTTCGGGACAACGCCCACCGTGATAGCACGTTTGCCGGCAAAAAGCAATCGGCCGGATTTGCCGGGGTGCATCCCCGTTATTGCATCGGGTACCGGCGCTGCTTCTGCTGCGGAGCGGCAAGACGTGCGTAGCCGGGGGTGGAGCGAAGCGGAGCCCCCGGAATCAAAATCGCGCGGCCCATGCCGCGTAGCGGCATCACCACCGCGCGATGGGCGCGATCGTGGCGCCGCTACGCGGCTTTTGTTGGTTTTCGCTCGCGACCGGGGGTTGCGCCGCGCTCCACCCCCGGCTATTCGATTTACGCCGCTCCGCGGCGGTTTGCCTGACGATTCGCAGCACCCCGCCCGTTCATTGACGCCCAGAAACCGGAATGCACCCAACCGGCTATTCTGCCCTTCTCCCTGCCGCTATAATGTTGCCGGTGCTGCTGCCCCCGCGGCAATGGAGCCAACGCGATGAAACGCTTCTTTTTGGGAATCCTGCTCTTGGCCGGCGTCTTGGCACTGGCCGGTTGCTGACCGAATCGAAAAGGGGCCGTGTCGGTCCCTCCAGGAAAGGCGACTGCCTATCAAGGAGGCTCACCATGTCAGTGCTGCCCATCGTGCTTGCGTCTCTTTTTGGGGCTGAGCCGGTCAAGTTCCAGCGGCACCTGATCGACAACTTTCCCGCCGGATACCAGGTGGCCGTGGCCGACATCAACGGCGACGGGCGGCCGGACGTGATCGCCCTGTCGACCGACGCCGACCGCGTGGACTGGTACGAGAATCCCACTTGGCGGCGGCATCCGGTGGCGCGAACCGCCAAGAACATCGACCTGGCCGTGCGCGATCTGGACGGCAGCGGCCGCCCAGCGATCGCCGTGGCCAGCGGCTTCTACTTCAACGATTCGGCCCGCGGCGGGGAGATCCAGCTTTTGCGGCAGCCGGCCCAGGCCGACGAGCTTTGGCCGCGGCAGCCCATCGCTGCGGACCCGGTGGTCCATCGGCTCCGCTGGGGCGATCCGGAGGGCAGCGGCCGGCCCGTGCTGATCCACGCCCCGATCTTCGGCCCCGGTTCCCAGACGACGCTGGTGCGGAAGCCGGTGCATCTCTGGGCGTTTCGCCCGCCGCCGCAAGCCGGGCAGCCGTGGAAGGTCTGGAAGATCGACGAGTCGCTCACCGTGCTGCACGGCATCCAGGTGGCGGACCTGGACGGCCGGGGGCGGGACGCGATCCTCACCGCCAGCTTCGAGGGAATCCACCGCTTCGATTTCAAGGGGCAGGGCCAAGCGGCACGCTGGCGGAAGGTTCAACTTGCCAGGGGCGCGCCGCCGGTCAATGACAAGCCGGGCGCGGCCCGCGGCAGCAGTGAAGTGGCGACCTTCCACCTCGCCAAGGGCCGGCTGATGCTGGCTGCCATTGAGCCGTGGCACGGCCACCAGCTCGTTGTCTACTCGCCGCCGGACGGCGAAGGTTTGTGGCATCGCCACGTGATCGACGACACGCTCCAAGAAGGACACGCTCTGGTCACGGGCGACTTCGATGGCGACGGGCAAGATGAGATCGTTGCTGGCTG
>Ga0326727_10011979_pt1 | contig 19935 bp, 18 predicted proteins | sample MB2enrmetagenome_FD_207643 | JGI IMG/M metagenome (GOLD analysis project Ga0326727, IMG submission 207643) | Lab enriched peat soil microbial communities from McLean, Ithaca, NY, United States - MB29MY | ecosystem: Environmental > Terrestrial > Soil > Wetlands > Peat | place: USA: New York...
CCCGGTGTCTCCAGTAAGTTATGATCTCCTCACGCTGGAGGCGGAGATCCTGCGCATCGGCCTGCAGCATGAAGGCCCGGCGCTCAAGGTCCGGGATAGCTGATTCAATGCGTTCGAGTTGTTCGAGAACCTTGATCGGCATTGCGTCAAAAATGGAGGGGCTCATGCCGTCACCCCTTCCGCCGCATCTGTTCCGGTTGAGCTGGCAGGGACCGGGGCAGAAACCCCGATCATAAAGTCTGCCGCTTTCTCTGCCCTGCCCGCTGCGTACATCACAAGATCCGCATCGGCCTTGATCGCCGTTGCCCAGTTCTGAAGATACGCTTCCTGATTCTGGATGACCGCCGATGAATCGATACCGGTGAGCGCAGCCAGGTATGCACTCCCGATCTCGGCGACCAGTTCCTCGCGCCCGTACGTATCGGAGCCAAAGCACACCGGATCCGCTCTCTCGAACCGGTCGAGCCGTGGCCCGGTTGAGTGGATGCACTCATGAAACATTGTCGCGTAATAGTGCTCGGACGTTTTGAACCGGCAGATATCCGGGATGATAATACTATCCATCTGCGGCGAGTATGCGGCCCGGTCGCCGGATGTTATTCTTATCGAGTGCCGGCCGGTATAGTCCTGAATGACCGCATCGCATTCGAGAAGGTGCGGGTTCTCTTTGAGGTCCGGCAGTTTGTATCCCTTTTCCAGATAGTCGGTTTGTGCAACGTTAAAGACAACAAAAGCTTTCAGAAACCGGATCTGTTTTTTGTTCTCGGTCTCCTCGCCGTTTTCATTAATTTTCGTGTCGGTCTTTACAGTCCGGCCCATGTAAATAATCCCATGGCCGTGCTCACCTTTCTGGACCTGCAAACCTGCGGCGAGATACTGGCGATAGGTTGCCCAAAATGGGAGAGGGTAAGGGCTGAGCCCGAGAATCAGCCGGTTCAGCCCGGTGTATGCCCTGCCGCTGAAGAGATTACGCGGGCCGTTCTCAGTCCACGGTTTCAGCCAGGGTATCTTTCCCTCCGAGAGTGCATTTATGATCCGCTCATTGATTTGCGTCTTTACGTCAGCGGCTTTCATGCGGGCACCCCGGCGGGCTGCATGGTCGAAACGTTCGCATATTTCCGCTCGCCCTTGATCATTCCTTTGACCTGTGCAAGAGGGGAGACATATCGCACATCGTTGATGGTGATCATCACGGCTTTGCCGGACCGGGTGATCCATGCCATCCCGACCGGAGCCGCGTCCGGGTTCTTCATTACATCCGATATGTCGTAGACTGATGCGGGCCATTGGTCCGCGAGCTTCCGGATCTCGCCGGCAGGAATGACTGCCTGCATGGTCTTGACATCGATACGGACCGAGCCGTTGTAGAGGCGCGCAGCCCCTATGTGCTCAAAGGTCACATCGCTGTTTGTTGTTGGCGTCATGGTGTTTTTCACCATACATACATCGACGTGAGACCATATAAGGCTCCGCCGTGCGCAGGGTGAAAGTAAAGGCGGTGCGTTTTCCGATTTGCGAAATAAGTCTTTTGCGTAGAATTAATTTTTTTATTTACGCAAGGCCCGCCCAAGCACACAGCGCGACAGGCCCGCTCGCGGTCCCGTAACCGCGCCGTGTGACCATGACCCGCCCCTTCGGTTTCCTCTTGGTACGCGATCGCTTCGGTTGGACCCGCCCGACAAAGCAAGCGACCGTCCGCTGAGGCGTCCGGTAACCGTCGCTTTGTCTTCCCGCCCGGACCCGCTCATTGCTGCCGTAGGCAGGGGCATCATGCAGACCGCCCGTCCCTTTTTAGGGCGGGAGGAGTGCGGCCCGCAGGGTTGTGAGCGTGGGGATGCTTGCCCATCCCCGAAAGCGAACAAAGCACGGGCGGCGGGTTCCACGGCCACAGCGGCCCGAGCGAGCGCCGCGACGGGGTGCGAAGGTAACGAGACGCGGCACGCGGCGAGTCCGAGCCCCACGTGCGTCGTGCGAGCGAGTCACCGAGCGTCTGCATCTGTCGCATCAACAGCGACGAGCATTCCGCGAAGCGGTACGCGAGGAGCGGGCCCGGGCAGCCGCTGGCGCCGGAGCATCGCGACAAGCCAGGGGCGTCTTCGTCTCAACAGGAAACTCCGGAAAACAGCGAGGTGATGTGAAGCGAGCCGGAGTGGAGTGAGCGTCAGCGAATGGAATGAGGACGAGTGAACATGACCGAGCGACTTCATGCCAACCGGACAGGATGGTTCCTGCCCTCGGCGTGGTGGGCGGGACTCCTGGGTGGGCGGTCCGGAGGATAATCACCCGCAGATCGCCGCCCCGCTCCGCACGCTTCGTGCACCTTTTTGCGCACTCGCACTTGCTCCGCGGACCGGCTTACGTCGTTCAACTACCACAAAACCTCATTTTTAGAGCCTCCGTCGGAGAAAAAAATCGTCATATTTGCGTTTTTTTGGCCTTTTCGGGGGTCAGATGGGTAAAAGCATGGGTCAAAATTAACCTCGATTCTAGGGCCTTTGGTGGCCATTAGGCGAGGTCGAAATCTGCCGTATTTTGGCAAACGGGGCTATTATATGACGTATTTTCCACGCGAACAGAAACGGGGTATTTTACTGGTATTTCCGGGAGGGGCCGGGATCCAATATCCGGAAAAGGAGCCCAATTTGGGCGTATTTTCCCCCTATAGTACCTGCACTGTATCCAGGGGCCTTTTTTGGTTCTCCGAGGTGAGGGCAAACGAGATCTCTCCCCATGCCTTTTCGACCAACTCCCGGTAGTAACTATGATCAAACGATTTCTCACACCATGCCGGTCATCTGGAAAAATGGCTTGTATTTTTACCAGTGATGATGTCATTTTCCAAAGATGAAACAGAATAAGTATCCCTATAAATATTAAAAGAAATATTCTTAATTAGTGAGTGAATGAAAATACCCGAATCGTTGAAAACAGATTATTTCACGGTCAATTATTCCACTATTTTCTTGTTTCTGGGGTTTTTAGTTTTATTTTACGCGCTTTTACGTCTGTTTCATTGGGGTACACTGGAGATAATATTCCTTTCAGGAATCGGACTTCTCTTCCTCATTATGGGCCTATACCTGCGGTGCAAACCTGAACGACCGGGAGTGGGCATTCTTGGCTTTCTGATTGCTTGTCTCTCGGTATTGCTGTATTATTTTGCAGTGCATGCAGTCACCGATTTGCTTGCTCTTATTTTTGCAGTAGGACTTGCGCTCATGATCACTGAATTGTTCATCCTAAATCCACCTGTAGATCTTCGGCAGGAACTCTTTGCAGTCTCTTGGAATATTAAAGAAGACCTCAAAGGGTTCATGAAAGCAGGGTCTAATGAGGACTCCGGACAAATCGAAGACCTTGCCGAAATGGCGATAGATATCTGGCGTTTGGAGAGAAAAGTTACAAAATTAAAAGAGCATTTCCCAGACTACCAGAGTCTTCCGTTAGAAAATTCCATCAGCCGCATGAAACGGGTGCTCCAAAAGCATGCGATTGAGATTATCGATTATACTAATCAAAAATACAACGAGGGGTTAAATGTGGAAATTTTATCCGTGGAAAAAAATGAGGCCCTTTTAGAGCCCATTGTCAAAGAAACCGTAGAACCGGCCATTCTGCATAAAGGAAAGATAATGAAAAAAGCAAAAATTATCGTGCTGGAAAAATAAGGGGCTGACCTATGAATAATCAAAACATCCTGATAGGTATTGATCTCGGCACTACGAATTCGGAAATTGCAGTTAATACCGGTGATGAGATCGAGATAGTGAAGAATATCTTTGGGTCTGAATTTACGCCATCTGTTTTTGGTATTGATAAGTCAAAAAACAAAATTGTAGGTAAAAAAGCATATGAAAAATTGTTCAAGGACGCGACGGAAGAAGAGATCGCTAATTACAAGGCGGAGGTAAAACGAATAATTGGTACTCCCGATAAAGTCTTTTTTCCCAGACTCAACCAATATTTATCCTCTGAAGAAATATCTGCCGAGATCTTAAAAAGCCTTAAAGAGGATCTTCTCAGAAAATATCCGGATTTTCCGGTAAATGCTGCGGTCATCACTGTCCCGGCTTCTTTTGATACAACTCAAGCCGAGGCAACGAAACGGGCGGGAAATCTGGCTGGGTTCAGATACGTTGTACTGCTTCAGGAACCCATAGCAGCGGCATTCGCCTACGGTTATAGCAATGCAGGAAATATGAATATCCTTGTCTACGATCTTGGTGGGGGAACATTCGATGTCGCACTACTCTCCTCAAAGAATGGGAGTTTGTCCGTACTCAGTCATAATGGGGATAATTTTCTCGGCGGCAAGGACATTGACAAAGATATTGTAGAAAAGATCATCCGCCCCCAGATTACTGGGCAATTCCAATTCCACAAATTTGAAAAAAGCAATGAAAAATTCAAACCGGTTTTTGCAAAGCTAAAATATAGCGCAGAAGTCACAAAAATTGATCTTTCCTCGTTCCCGAAGACCACACTTGAGGTGGAAAATATTGGTAACGATGATAGCGGCAAAGAGGTATATCTCTCAATTCCTCTCTTAAGAAGCGATTTCGAGAATCTGATCAAACCCCTTGTAGATCGGACTATCGAACTTACCAAAAAGACGATTAAGGAATCCGGGATTACCCCTGCATCCATCCATAAGATCGTTCTCGTAGGTGGACCTACTCAGATACCTTATATCAGGGAGCGTCTTTGTAAGGATTTGAATATACCTGTCGATACATCCATGGATCCTTTAACAGTAGTCGCACGAGGCGCGTGCATTTTCGCGATGAGTCAGCAGATTCCAGATGAATTACGAGAGCAGGGAAAAACAACAATGGTCGGTGCAAAAAAAATCACGCTCTTTTACAATTCACTTTCTTCAGAAACAGAAGAAACAGTCTCCGGAATTATCGACGATTTAAAAGATTCCGTTGATGAATACAAACTTCAGATTCAAAGTGAGAGCGGGCACTATTCCAGCCAGAAGATCCGGGTCAACGGGGGTAAATTTTTTGATACTGTCTCACTGTTACCAAAACAAAATAACCTCTTCTGGCTCTACCTTTTCGACAAGGACGGGAGATCGATACCCGTCGATCCCGATTTATTTTCTATCACGAATGGTCTTTCCGTAAGCGGAGCCCCTATCCCGCATTCAATTGGTATTTCCCTTGCAGAACGGGATCTGAACAACTCCCTTATAGTTAAAGAAACAATGGAGTTCTTTTTTCCAAAAGGGAGCATATTGCCTCTGAAATCAGAGTTCAGAAAATATCACACGTTCAAACTGCTGAAAAAGGGTGAGGATAATTACTTGCCTATCAAAGTTTACGAGGGTGAATCCGAAATACCAGATAGAAATGGATTTGTCTGCGATGTAAAAATCAACGGAAAAGATTTGCCGTTCGATCTACCAGAAAAAACCGAAGTGGAGATTCAACTGGAGGTGAATGAGTCCCGGGAAGTAACCGTAAAGGCATATATACCAAGCATCGATCTATCCCTTAACGCTAGAGGCTCAATTCTTTCGGAAACACTAGACCTCAATCAACTCTCTGACAATTACAGAAAGGAATTGGAACGAGGATCGAAGTTAGAAGAGAATTGTACTCTGGAAGAAAGGCTAAAAATTCACCAATTGGCCAGCTCGATTGACGACAGTCTGAAAAATGCAAATAATGACGAAGATGAAAAACGAAAAGCTAACAAGCAGCTTAAGGATCTAAAAATATACTTTGATACATTGGAAAAGGAGAAAGAGATTCCACAATTAGCTAAAGAATTTTCTTCTTTAATTAACGAAGTGAAAGAAATTATAGAGAAAAATTCGCAATCACCCCAGAAAGAGACATTCCAGAAGCAGCTGGAAAATCTTAAAATAGAGGGGGAGAAGGCAACTCAGGAAAACGATAAATTCCTGTTGATACGGGTAAATGAGCAACTCGGTGATCTGGCGAGAAAAGTATTGTATAATAATCCCGGGTATTGGGTGTATCATTATAATAATTTAATAAAGGAGGATCGTTCAAAATTCCTCAACCAGCAGGAGGCCACTTACTATATCGATAAAGGAAAGAAGTGTATCGATCAAGGAGATGTAGACGGATTGAAAGATAGTGTCTTAAAATTAATTGCTTTACTACCCCCTGAAAAAAAGATAGAGATGCAAACAGCAATAGCGGGCATCACAAGGTAATCTGAAAAATCATCAATTATTGTGCATATATTTGGAATGATCATACATTTAGGAAAGGAAAAAACATGGAACCTGTCCGTTCAAGGTGCAAAATCTGCGGGAATTTGGTCAATCCCGGGGAAACTTATTGCAGCAAATGTTCTCCTTCGCGGCCTGCGTCACCCAATAATAATGATCTTCCAGATTTTTTCCGGAACAACGCGTATCATATTCTAGGAATTGATACATCAATCGCTTCCAAAGATCAACAGAAAAGGGCGAGAGAAATTATAACGAGACTCAAAATTGATGATATCCCCACATATAACCTTGACTTTGAACCTTCAGGAAATTTCCGAAATGAGGCTTGTGTTAAAAATGCCATTCAGAATCTTTCATCGCCAAAACAATGTTTGAAAGAGTTTTTTTTCTGGTTTGATCTTGAATATGTGAACGATGAAAATATTACTAAGCTTTTCCTAAATCAAGAAATCCAAGGTACCATTAATCTTTGGCGACAAGCAATCGACATGTCCGATAATAAGGATAAACAGTTTAGTTATAAGAAAAATCTGTTAATATCGTATAACCTGTTGCTTGCATCCGGGCGATTCAAACCTTACCTTTCACCATCCCTCACCGGTTGGGAAGATCTAATAACATCTGATGATTTCTGGATATGGTTCTTTGAGCGATACAGACAAAAAACCGAATTTGAATTAAATGCTGAAACAATGAACGAGTTTAAAACTCGTATGCCCGAATTACTATCCGATCTTTATGCAGAAATCGGGCAGATAACTCAAGATCCTGACTATTTTAAAGAGTTTCAAAGAAAGTTCAGTATAAAGGGGGAAAGGATTGATAAGGAGGTTTTATCTCCGATTTATTCAGAAATTCAAAGCTATGTTGATGAGTTGAAATCTATTAATTTCGATGAGAAAGATGGAGTGAATTCTTATAAGATCCAAAAATGCAAAACAATCATTTCAAAGATATCAGAAAACCTAACCAAATTGGAACAGCTCGGACTTTACGATACAAGTGAAATAAAATCACTTCGGGACAAGGTTGCCGAATCCATAAGAAATGTCAGTGTGGCTGTGCACAATAAGTTAAATAATACGGATGAAGCACTCACCTTTGTCACCGAAGCTTCCAAGATTTGTGGAACAGGTGCTTATCAAGAAAACTTGAAAGGTGAAATTAAACAGCTAGAAGGAATTAAAAGAGATAATGATCTGGTTAAGCCAATTGCCCTGTCTTTAGAGAGAAAACAATTTGATGAGGCGCTAAGATTAATCTCTGAAATAAATCAATATAATATCACACCAGCTCTTTCCACAACTCTGAAAAATCTTAAAAAATCTAGTATCACTGGTATTGTTTTTGACAAATACAATTTAGCCCAAAATTACCTTAAAAATAAAGAACCTTATGTGGCAAAGCCATTGTTTGAAGAAGTTGGGACTTTAATATACAATAATTTAGAGTTATTTAATTTTAATAAAAAGTTTATTGACGACATAATCTCCAGTTTACCTGGACGCATTCAACACGCATTTTCACGAAGAAATCTAAATGAATTAGATTTTTTCAGAAATGAACTGATATCAATAGCAAAAAAACATTTTACGGGTCAATATGAAGAAAATATTCTTGTTATGTTAATTGACTCAAAAATGTTTCCAATTCTGATTAATTCTGGATTATACTCTCACCACGTAAAATCCAAGTCATGTTGTTTTGTAATAACAGCAACTATGGGCGATAGAAATCATCCTTTTGTTATTTTGTTACAGCAATTCCGAGAGGATTATCTGCTTAAAAGACAATGGGGTCGGTTATTCAATCGCTTTTATGAACGCTTTGGCCCGTATTGCGCAGGAACTATTCGAAACAGCAAATTTTTACAATCGTTAAGTTTAATTTTAATTGTTAAACCGGGCGTTTTTATAGCAAAAAAAATTCTTGGGCTTGATCCGAAAGTATGACCGAACTATTCTCAATACCCCAAAAAATTTCAATTAAACTCATTAGATATCTTTGGCATGGAAATTTTGGAACGTGGTATAAAAGGCAAAAAAATATTATCTGCCCCTTCATACCCTCTTGTTCGAATTACGCTATTCTTGCATTGAACCAAAATGGGTTTCTTAAAGGGTGGTATATGACCATCAAACGATTATGGAAATGTCATTGTAAGCCTGCACCTGGGACGATTGATTATCCCTGAAGAAAGACATAACAAATTTTGACGGCAGATCCAAAAATTATTGTGGTTTTTACAATTATGGTTGCATTCATCAATATCCTAATATCATTTCAACAACATTATCAAAGTACCTACAAGATTATGTCACCAATGAACAAGCCTTTACTCTATGACGGATTTTCATTAGATAATGGGGCAACGGTTAAAAATCGTGTCGATAAAGCATTTTTCACGGAAGTCTATTCCTTATCAGATAACCGGTTCCTCATTCTCTTCATCGAATTCAACCCGGATGAAATTCTCCAGAAACTGAAAAATTATGAAACTATTCGAATTACTAGTAATGATACTCAATATGCGGGAATTATTGCCCGTGAATATTCGAGGGAACAGTTATCTAAAATCATCGACCATGTTAACAACCAGACCGGACTCGACTGCGTTGCTGGCATGAAGGATTTGAAGGCTCTCCTCATCCGAGATATCATCCAACCGATTACAAATCCGGAGAAATTTAAGCGGTTTAAAATACCGATCCCCAATGGTATCCTCTTATACGGACCCCCCGGATGCGGGAAAACGTTCATTGTGCGGAAATTGGCTGAAGAGCTCAACTATTATTATATTGAATTAAACAGCTCCAATGTCGCGTCACCTTTCATTCACGATACCTCCAAAAAGATTGGTGAACTGTTCGAAAAAGCGAAGATCCATGCCCCCTCAATTGTATTTATAGATGAGATCGATGGGTTAATGCCGAAACGGGAGCTTCTTGGTTCTACTGGCCAATATAAGCAGGAGGAAGTGAACGAGTTCCTTCGCCAGCTGAATGATGCCGGGGAGAATAATATTCTGGTCATCGGCGCTACAAATCGTCCTGATATGCTTGATACTGCCATTTTACGATCTGGACGGATTGACAAGAGGATCTTTGTACCACTACCGGATTTAGAATCACGAAAGGAGCTTTTCCGCCTCTTTCTTGCTGGCAGGCCGTGTGCTAATAATATTAATTACGATAAACTAGCCCAAATGACGCAAGGTTTTGTCTGTTCGGATATCGAATACATCGTCACGGAATCCGCCAGGGTCGCTGTTGATACAAATAATCCTCAGATCGAGCAGAATATGATTGAACTGAAAATTCTGAAATCAGTTTCATCAGTAACGAATGATGATCTTGCGAAATATAACTCGTTTGCTGACTTGGAGCGCAGATAGGATTTAAAAAAAATATTGGATACTTGACCTTAAAGCACATCACGCAAGGCTGCAAGATTCTTTTCCAGTTTGTTGACGAGTTTTTCCCCGGCTAGATTCTTCTTGACGGAACGACCTGCACCCGGGTTTTTGAAGATTTCATAATTCACAAAAATTCCGCCATCGGTATCGAGATAGATATTATGACGAATCTGGGCATCCCGGAGATTGTCAAAATCCGTTATTCCTTTCTGTGCCAGAGTCTCGCGTATACGCTTTACTTTTCCCCGTTCATACGCATTCAGGTTTTTTGATCCTTTGGGTCGTCCGCGTGGCATAATAAAAAATCAAATTGAATCTATAAATAAATAGAGGTTGAAAAGTTGTCGAATTAGTCTCATAAAATCTACAAAAAAATTAATTTTTGCTTTGGCATCTGCCCTGATAATTTAATTCACCCACCCATTCCCGTAATCACCCCCACCACCTGCCGGGCAATCTCCGGATCCAGAACCCGGGCCAGGACCAGCCCGGCCATCGAGACGAACATGGTCCAGAAGACTTTTTTCACCTGCTCGTTTTTCCCGAATGTTTCGATCGCTGCATCCACATCCGCCTTCATCGCCCGCTGGATCAGCTTGGGCAGGAAGACGAAGAGCGGCAGGAACAGTACCGAAGCGCCGATAAAGGCAAGAGTCATCTCCGCCCGGCCCGCAAGGAAGATCCCGACCGGGACCGCAAACAGGTCAGCCAGGACTGATGCCATCGCAACCTCGCCGAACCAAAAGTAATGCCGTTTCTCTGCATAGTTCGATCGCTCATCATCGGTCAATGCGGAAACATCGAAGATGCCGAGCATGTTCAGCATCCCGTACCAGACCGCGTGCGTCTCTTCCGGGTCTGCCACGAGGCCGAGAAACAGGATCGCGATTGGGATGATGAGAAGGATAAGGGGGAGGTGGGCCAGCACCAGGACTCCCCCGAGCAGGATCCCGGTCCCACAGATCGCGCACCGGGTCTGCATCTCATTCTCGAACATTGCTGTCCTCCGCAATCCGGATTTCAAAGACCGGGCTCGTGTAGCCGCCATGTTCCGGTGAAAAATCCCGGACCCGGCCTATCTGCGCAAACTTTCTTTTGCCCGTCCGTATCTGGACCGTGTGGATGCCCGGTGCCCGGGGATATACCCGGCGGCCGTCAATGTCCCGCATCTCATCGTATGGCGGGATCTCGAACCAGTCCGGCCAGAACCGGACCCCACGCGGGATGTCCGTTCCCCGGTACAGGTCCTGCAGCCGCCTCGGTGAAAGGTTGTCGTAGATCAGATCGATGATCAGGTTCTCGTCCCCCTGCTCCGGGTGCAGGTCCAGTTCATAGAAAATGGGATTGCGCCGCACCTCCTCGATGGAGAGCGGTGTGTCTGCCGTCAGCGGTTCGAGACCGCCAAACTTTCCGCGATACAGGCCGGTCACCGTGGCGACCGGCTGCACGTTTTCAGTAGCCATGAAGTTTCTCCTTATAGACTGCGTGCTCGTCCCGGAGTTTCTTGAACTCTTCGACGATTTCATCGTACCTGCCGATCTTCTGGTAGATGGCAAAGAGCATGGGATACAGCGGGATTACCGTCCCGAGCATGATCCCAAGAATTTCGATTTCCATATTAAATTCTCCAGTGGATGACGGGAGAACCAAAAGAGAGGGTGGCCGGGGGGCCGTTCTCCCCTCGGCTCTAGACCGTCAGCCAGATTCAGGCAAGCGCCTGGACACCATCGGCCCAGGTCTCGACCTTCGTCCGGATTGCTTCATCCGAGTAGGAGGTGAGAGAGACCCGGGTGCGGGTGAGATTCACCATGTAGATCTCGCCGCTGGGATCATGGCACTTGAGCGTCACGGAATACGCGTCGCTGTCGGAATCATGGGCAGGAATGCCTGCATGAGCAGTCGTGACGGCCGCTGCAGCCAGAAGAGCTGCGATGCCATTATTGAAACCGGCAACGGTGTTGAACTTGTGCGTACCCGTGCCGCAGATCTTGGCTTCGTTGTCCTGGTAGATCAGCTTCGCGCTGTAGGATTCCTTGGTCTTTTCCACGGCGGGATGATTCTCGCCGGCAGTCATATACGATACACACCCGAAGGGATTGTCCGTGATCACGGACTGGACGAGGTTATTGAACGTCGCCACATCCTCGATCGGATTGGTGAGAGTGCGGATCGCACTCTTGACATTTGCGCTCTCTACGAAATCTGCCATTCATTACTCCCACCCTCGGGCGCCGTTGGGTTGAATAGTACTCTGTAAAACTGGAGGCTTAGGTTTTACTGAACGGAAGAGAACATTGAAAATTGAGAAAGTCCATTTAAAGGGATCAAATAAAAAATATAGGATATTAACCAAAACATTCACATTGGGATAAAATCTAGTTACATACATTAATATTCCGGAATTTGGTTAACACTGGATAGGTGACAACAATGGGCTATGTAGAAATTTCACGACGCAATCCAACCTGTTATATTTTTCTTATTGATCAATCGGGATCGATGGCTGAAAAAGTCGCGGATGATCCGGATAAGTCAAAGTCGGACAAGCTAAAAGATTTCATCAATCGGTTTTTGACAAATTTGGTTGTAAGCTGTACAAAAGCCGAAGGAGTCCGTGATTATTTTTATGTGAGTGTCATAGGGTATGGGCTTAATGTCGGCTCAGCATTTATCGGTCCTCTCGCGAACAAAGATCTCGTATCCATAAGCGAAATCGCAGATAAGCCAGCCCGGATCGAAGAACGTTTGAAGGAAGACGGTGCAGGCGGTGTTGTTAAAACCAAATTTCCGATATGGTTTGATGCTGTTGCCGATGGCCAGACGCCCATGTGCCAAGCTTTGAATAAGGCAAAGGGAATTCTTGAGGGTTGGTTAGCGCAACATCCCAATTGTCATCCTCCTATCGTGGTTAACATCACAGATGGTGCAGCCACAGATGGCAACCCGTTAATCCCGGCAGAAGAATTAAAAAATCTCAAGAGTAGTGAGGGAAACGTCCTGCTTTACAATATTCATCTGTCATCGGGATCTGCGACAGCGATAAGATTCCCTAATAGTGAAACGAACCTTCCTGAACAATATGCTCACCTTTTGTACTCAATGTCAAGCCCATTGACCGATGATCAGATCACATATGCGAATAAAACTCATGAAATGAATATCGAGAAAAATTCCAGGGGCTTCGTTTATAACGCCGATCCAATCTCTGTCTTTTTAGCACTGGATATCGGTACAAAAATGGCATCTCCACAAGATACTCCTGAAATTAAAGGCGATACTCCCGAGTAATAACGCCGATATCAATGAAAATTGAATATTCTCATTTTTGGTTATCAAAAGCCGGTAACATGGCGAGTATATGTGAAGATGCTTTTTATCCCTACAATTTTCCATTTGAGATAATTTCCCACGACCAGAAATATCAACGATATGCAATCGCGGATGGAGCTTCAACAGCGTATTTAAGCGGACTATGGGCAACCGTACTGGTAGATGGATTTGGATCTTATGACGATGATATTACAAGCGCAAATTTTCTCGACCTTATTCAGACATTGATCATAAATGAAAATTGGAATCCCCGATTAGCCGATTATATTAAAAAACGGGAGCATGAGGGCAAACCTCTTTCATGGTACGATGAGATGGCACTTCAAAATGGGGCTGCCTCAACATTGTTGGAGGTTTCGTTCTCACTAGATGAGAAAAAAATCAAAGAAAATTTTTGCACAATCGCAATCGGTGATTCTTGTTTGTTTCAGGTCAGAAATAACGATCTCATTACCAAATTTCCACTTAATAGTTCAGCGGATTTTGATAACTCTCCCTTACTGATTTCAAGTGATCCGAAACGGAATGTGCATCTTCAGGAGAAAATCGCAGTTCTGGAAAATCAGAATATGGTAATCGGCGATAAATTTTTTTTAATGACGGATGCCCTTGCTTCATGGTTTTTTCAAGAATATGAAAAAGGGGACAAGCCTTGGGAAATTATCGGTGAAAACGCGATTGATAATTCCAGTTTCACGAATTGGATTGAGCAGTTGCGTGAAAACAAGATAATGCGAAATGACGATGTCACGTTGATGGTTTTAACAATTCTAGGAGACTGATGCAGTGACATTGCCAGAACCGGGTGCATACAGGGAGGTTGTACAAAATCCCAAATCTTGTTTTAAAGATCCCGAATTGAAGGATGGCACAGTAGAGACAGATAAATTGGGATTGCCTAGAGTCATCTCCGGACAAAACGCCCTTGTTTTTAAAATCACGAGCCCCGCAAAAAAAGTGTACGCGGTCCGCTGCTTTTTACGATACGATCCTGATCAGAAGGAAAGATATCAAAAAATCAGCGATTATTTAGGCAAAAGAAATCTCAAATATACTGTCGGATTTAAATTCATCGAAGAAGGCATCAAAGTACAAAACACTTGGTATCCAATTTTGAAAATGGATTGGGTCGAGGGATTACCTTTAGATGATTATTTGAACAAAAATTACAAAAATCCTCGCTCAATATTGGATTTAACTTATCGTTTCCTCGAAATGTTAAGTTTGATCAGAAAAGAAAACATTGCCCATTGTGATTTGCAACATGGGAATATATTAGTGGTCGGCAATGAGTTGAAGTTAGTAGATTATGATGGAATGTATATTCCTGAATTTGTGGGGAAAAAGAGTCTGGAATTTGGCCATCCTAATTACCAGCACCCATCAAGAGTTTTCCAACGATTCGATAAGAATATGGATAACTTTTCTGCGTGGGTAATTTTCTCTTCTCTGGCGGTAATAGCAGCAGATTCTAAAATCTGGAAGACCAGCGATTACGATAATCAGCTTCTTTTTAATGGGAAAGATTTCCTAAATCCTGAAGATAGTTTGATATTAAAAATTTTAAAGGGTAATTCTCACCCCACTATTGCGAAATTCGGAAAACTTATGAATTCTCTCATAATTTCACCCGAATTATTGCCATCTCCCGTCGATTATTCTCTTCCCTCATTTACTTCCGATGTGAGTTGGATTGATAAATACGTCGAATCCCTTCTCAATTTTAATTCTTACGTTGGTGCACAAGATACAACCGCCGAAGCGGTAGAACCTCCCTGGTATGTCGAATATATCCGAAAAGGGATAACACCGTTAAAGCCTTGGTATATGGAAAGATATGAGGATGAAGAGACCCCAGTTTCAACCAAAACAAAACCCGATAAAAAACCCGTCCATGGAGGGTGCTCATACCCAAATTGTGGAAAACACGAATACCTTCTATGGAAATGTAATTATTGCGGAAAAATGTTCTGCGGAGATCATCGTCTACCTTTCGACCATAATTGTCCGGGGATTGACCGATACAATAAACGTTACTCTCCTTAATGGGTTTTCAGGATAGAATCAATGGCAATTTATGATGAATTGTTTAATCGTTTGTTCCTCTTCTTTAAGGATTCAAATGATCTCAACAGTACCGGAATAAATTTTTTCAATAACGGGAAATACGCCGAGGCAATGTTGTGTTTTAACAAATCTCTGAAATTAAACCCGGAAAATTCAAAAAGTTGGTATAATAAAGGTCTCGTATTGAAAAAAATTGGAAATTATGAGGAAGCATTATTCTGTTATGATCAGGCCCTGGTACATAATCCAAATTTTCTCAGCGCTTTGAACAGTAAAGCAAATCTTTTGTTTTTATGCGGACTCTATCAAAAAGCCCGAGGAGGGTATGATACAATCCTCGATAAAGACCCTGCATATTCCAATGCATTGTGGAACAAAGGTCTACTCTTAAAAACACTCGGGTTTGACAATGAAGCCATGCTTTATTTTAAAAATTGGCAAAATGTAACGTCAAAAAGTATCGCGGATTCTAATCAATTCATTCTGAATTTGCAAACAAATCGAATTCAAGATGGACATATCAATATACGATTTCCTTTTACTCTTAAAGGGACTTCAGGATATGTCAGCCTGACGGTATATGAACGAATCTATTACGAAATTGTCAGGAAACTCTCTTTGAGGTTTGTTAATTGCTTTGACCAGGTATTTTATCTTACTCTTCTCGAACACGACGAACAAAAAAGGGCATTAAAATCCTTTATTGATTCAATTAAAACTTTAGGTAGATTCAACACCTTTGATGATCTTCGCATTGCCGTGAGCCTTGTTCAACAGATTCCCTACGGAAAAATTAAAAACTATCTAACAAGACGATGTTACCCTTACGAAGTAATATACAACCAGTGTGGAGTCTGTGAGGACAAATCCGTTTTATTAGCATTTTTATTGAAAGAGCTTGGATATGGTGTGGTTTTGCTGGAATTCGAAACAGAGCGCCATATGGCAGTTGGTATTAAAGTTCCGGACGAATTCAGTTACAAAAAAACCGGTTATGCCTTTGTTGAAACGACTACACCCAATATCATATCTGATTGCCATTGTGAATATGTAAATACTGGAAAACTAGGATCAACACCATCTCTCATCCCAGTTTCAGACGGTAAAACGTTCAATGGTATTAAGGAAGAATACAGGGATGCTGCTGAATGGAATGATATTCTGTCTCGGGGAAAGATTTTGGATCAATATCATTTTTCACGATTTCAATACCTGATAAACAAGTACGGTATGACGAAAAAAATTATATGTTAACTATTTCATTTCGATACTTCAGGATTCTTGAATACTTTTCAAAGAGACTATCGCCCAGTACTTCACAAGAAAATCCGTATCGGACACTGCGAATTCAAGAGCGTGGAGAGCCCGTTTATCCTTGAGCCTCCCCAACGTCTGAATTATTAACCATTTGACATCGGATGAGGAATAGGTAAGTGCGTTGATTAATTCCTCTGTGACTAATTGTCCTGTCTGGCTTTCTTTGCTGAGATAATATAGCATATTGACAATTTCCCTTTTGACTCCTGATGGTTGCTTTTCTAGTTCTTTGATGATTTGTTGTACTGCAGTTTTGCCGTCAGTATTTACCAGAATGATAAGTTGTCTTTGAGCGTCTTCCCGGTCTTCTTGAGCTTTTGAGGCGAGTTGCGCGATCAAATCCTGAAGTGGTAATTTCCGTTTAGATTTCGGAAGGACAGGCTTTGGGGGTGTCGACGGTTGGATTTTTCGGAGGTTCGGAGAATAGTGAACAGTTTGTCCGGGATTGACATAGATCCGTTGAGTATCTGAATCATATCCGTTTAATGTAGCCTTCAGGGTATGGCCTCCAAGCCAAACATTAGGAATGGTTATGGGTGAAATTCCGACGTATGTACCATTGAAATAAATTGCTGCTCCGTGTGGAATCGATTCAGCATAGATTATTCCTGTCTGGGGAGTGGACGGCTTTTTTACAGTAGCGGGTTTTTTTCTTCGACGACTTGTGAAAATTGCCGAAAAAAATAATAGAATTATCAAGATGAAAATACCCCACGCGAGGTAATTATTCCACGAATCGCCGGATGTATCAATCGTTCCGGGATTATTATCGGATGAGGTTAATGAAGGGGATATTGACGATAGGGGTTCTGAAGGACTTGGGACAACTTCAGTAGTTGCAGGTCGGTTTGCCAAGTTTCCATTTAAGTCAATGTAAAAAGCCTCATTTAATGCATTAGAAGCGTCGAGGTAATTGCTGTCTGAGGAAAATGAAATCGAATCGATTAATGCGTCACCGAACGATTTCTTCCATAAGAGATTTCCATTCTGATCAAAGAGATAGATTAATCCTGAACCACTTCCGACGGTAACATATTTCCCGTCAGGGGATATAGCGAGAGAACCGATATAACTACCAACATTGTAAGTCCAAGGAACTGAATTTTTGTTGTTGCTATTGTCGAAAAAATAAATATTGTTATCACTTGTTGATTTCACTGCATACAAATTATCAGATGAATATGATGTGAAAACATAATTGGTATTGATCGTGGATGGATCAGATGCTGAAACACATGCTATTAAGAATGATATTGATACCGAAAGGATGATTATCAGAATAAAGTTTTTTTGAAATCCCTTCATTTGAGATACACTATTTTATTTTGTTATTAACATTTGGATATATATACTCAACAGTCATGATTTTTGAAATTATCGATGGGTCAATGAAGTGAGTGAAATTCAAACAAAAAAATATATTTACATCACACATCACAATTCCTGTCATCAAGGTGTGTTATAAAATGAATATTGATATATCTCTCAAATCATTTTGGTTGGCGGCATTCATAACATACATGGGATTAAACGCAGTACTTTGGATAGCTCTTGGGCAGCGAAGAAGTCGGACATTCTGGACCTGCTGGAATGGGTTAATGGTTATTATCTGTCTCGGTTGGTGGCTTTCATCATAACTCTCAACACAAAATGCATCTAGAGCGTGTACTCAAAAAATCTTATCTTGTTTATGCAAAGTGAGACTATCAGATGCTTATCGAAATTCGAATTGGTCCCGGAAAACGAAAACTTACCAGTTGGATTTCCCAGTTTTGTGATAAATGTCGAATCCCTGATAGTAAAATCCACCGGGTTCCGCACATTTCTTTGTATGGAAGTTTTTCCGCGAATCCAAGTCAAGTTGAAAAAATAAAATCATTGTTAATCTCTATCGGAAAAAAATATTCATTCTTATCCTTCACTATTGATGGCCTGCAATGTACTCAAGGGGAAAAAGGCATTGTTATTTATTTCAATATTGTTCCATCGGCAGAACTTAGGCAATTCAGGGATGAGCTGGTCTGGAACTTAATATCTATTGCCCCAGATACAAAACCCTTTGATTTCGATAAGAATTTTCTTTTTCATTCAACATTGGCCTATAAAATATCTGAATCGGAATATGAAAGAATATCAGCGTATCTAAATTCAGTTGATCCAGGATCTGATGAGTTTGTAATGCCATATTTCTATTTGCCGATGGATGCATTAAGGATCACTTTTCTCAATAATCAAGCCCGGATAATTTGTGAATACGATTTACTCCAGCAGAGGCTTTTATCGAGATTGGAGTCGCTAAATAAACGAGAATGGCAACGGAGTTTGAAATTTTTCCGGATACGAAAAGGAATGGAAAATTATCATGAACAAACTCATTCGATTTATCTAACCAGCGATCTTCATCTAGACCATGCAAATATTATTCACTATTGTGCCCGTCCATTTTTAGCTTCCGAAGTAAATGAAATGAATTCTGTTCTTATCGAGAATTGGAATCATGTTATCCGCGATTCGAATACTGTTTATCTTTTAGGAGATCTTGCATTCGGCAGAGGGGCAAGACCGGCAGAATATTGGCTCTCCAAACTGAAAGGAAAAATTCAATTCATTCGAGGAAATCATGAATATGGAGTGAAAAATTCTCGAGAGTATGCAATTTTAAATCACCAAGATCATCGTTTTCTACTAGTTCACGATCCGAAAAATCTTCCAATAAAATGGGATAGCTGGGTAATCCACGGCCACGTTCATAACAATGAGATGAAAAACTATCCATTCATCAATGGTGAGAAAAAGACAATAAATGTGAGCGCTGAACTGACAAATTATAGGCCGGTCAGTCTGGATTATATTCTTTCGTTAGATCTCGATTCTATTGAGAGTATGGATACGATAGATAGTGTCCCGCAGAAAAAAACACAGAAACGGGAGTGAAATGTGATGGGGAGGTGTCCTAAGTACTGTATTCTAGGACGATGTCCATATGGACGGGAGGGTAGCCCTCATCTCTATTGTCCTTATCCGAACTTTAAAGAGAAGATCCAGCGTGAAAAGGGGTACCTCAATTTTATCGGTAAGGATGGTTACATCTGGGCAGCTCCGATGAAACATAATAAAACAGGTATAAAAAAGAAAGTAAGCACAGAGAAAGTAGGAGAGAAATGTAAATTTTTTATCGCCTCAGCTAAGGCGAAGAGAGATGGGGGGACTATGACTTTGTGGAAAAAAATAAATGAATTTTTCAAAAGATAATCCAAAAACTGTTAAACCCATTCAATATTTTTGAAGAATTTCTAAACTAAAAATCAAATTAATTCAAAAAGCGGTGCTTTGGCTCGATAATCGTTTTTATCGTGCGGATGAAAGAGGTCTCGAAATTTTCAAGGTTGTAGATAGCATTTACACCACCCCGGCCTCCTGCACATCCTCCCTTACCCCTCTCCCGTAACAATGCTCGCAGAGCTTCACGCCCGCCTCCCGGTCGAGCCAGACAGCCTTCGCTATCTTGCAGATCGAGCACTTCCCGATATCCGCAGTCACCCGGGCGCACCGGGAGATCTCCACGGTCCCGGGCAACGGGACCGATGCTGTC
>Ga0326727_10011980_pt1 | contig 19934 bp, 10 predicted proteins | sample MB2enrmetagenome_FD_207643 | JGI IMG/M metagenome (GOLD analysis project Ga0326727, IMG submission 207643) | Lab enriched peat soil microbial communities from McLean, Ithaca, NY, United States - MB29MY | ecosystem: Environmental > Terrestrial > Soil > Wetlands > Peat | place: USA: New York...
CGGGATGGATCTGCGCGAAATCGATCTCGACCATTTGCGCGCCAACATAGGAGTCGTGCCGCAGGAGAACTTTCTGTTCAGCGGGACCATCCGCGACAACATAGCCGCGGCGCGGCCGAATGCGAGCTTCGACAGGATCGTGCAGGTTGCGCAACTGGCGGGGGCCGAGGAGTTCATTGAGAGGCTGCCGAATGGTTACGAGACCGTGGTAGAGGAAGGGGCAGTCAATTTTTCCGGAGGCCAGCGGCAGAGACTGGCAATCGCCCGGGCGCTGCTCGTGGATCCGCCCATCCTGATTCTGGACGAGGCGACCAGCGCCTTGGACGCGGAGAGCGAGGCCATTGTCAACGCAAACCTCGTGCGAATTGCACGCGGCCGGACGGTGATCATCGTTTCGCACCGCCTGTCGGCGCTGTCAATGGCCGATTCGATCCTGGTTCTGGAGCGCGGCCGGTTCTATGCCGTTGGCCGCCACAAAAAACTAATGGTGAGCTGCGACATTTACCGTTCCCTCTGGTCGCAGCAGAATCGCCATCTCGAAGCGGAGACTCGAAATGCCGATCATGAAATTCAGCCAACCAAAACGGCTTAAACCCGCCGCAATTGTCCCGGTTCCGTTTGAATCGCCGACAGCCGAGATCGTTGCCCGCCATCATCCGATCAAGGAAAGAGCCGCGCTCTATCTCCTGACAGCCTTTTTGCTGACGGTCTTCGGCTTCATTTCTTTCGTCCGTATCGATCGAGTGGTCACGGCGAGGGGGCGCATCGTGCCCACCGGCGGAGCATTGACAGTCCAACCGCTCGACAAGGCGATCATCAACCGTATCCTGGTCTCGGTAGGCGATGTGGTGAAGAAGGGCCAGGTGCTGGCCACCTGCGATCCGACCTTTGCGCAGGCCGACCTCTCCGCCCTGCGGGAAAAGGTAGCCAGTCTGGAAGCGCAGAAGAGCCGCATGGAAACGGAGGAAGCAGGCGGCAGATTCCATCCCGACCCCTCAAAACCGAATGAGGTCTTCCAGTCCTCGGTTATGCAGCAGCGCGCCACCGAGTTCCAGGCGGGGGTGAATGACTTCGATCAACGCATTCACAGCTCCGAGGCTCAAATCGTCGGCTTCAAGGAAGCCATCGTCGACTTGCAGGCGCGGTTAAAGATCGCTCGAGAGACCGAGGAAATGTACACCAAAATGGAGCACGTGGGGGTCGCGACGCACCTTGACCTGATCGGAATGCAGGACAAGACCCTCGATATGGTGCATCTGCTTTCCGATCAGCAAAATGGTCTGGCTGCCGCCGAGCATCTGCTGGAGTCGCTCAAGGAACAGCGAAAGGTATACGTCGACAAGTGGCGTGACGACAACCTGGACAAATTGACGCTTGTGCGGGACGAGTACCAGCAGGCGGTGAACGATCTTACCAAGGCTCAAAAGCTGAGCGAACTGGTCAACCTGACCGCTCCGGTGGACGCAGTCGTTCTCAAGATCCCGGGATTGTCGACCGGCGGCGTGGCGATGGATGCCGAACCGTTGTTCAGCCTGATGCCGCTCGACACGCCGGTAGAAGTCGACGCGCAGATCGATGCCCAATATAGCGGCTTCGTGAAGGCGGGCGATCGAGCCATCATCAAGTTCGAAACGTACAAGTTCCTCGAACATGGTACCGGCGAAGGCGTCGTAAAGACGATCAGCCAGGACTCGTTCACCGAGGCGAACGATCAAGATACGGTCACGAAGAACATTGAGACAGAGAAGGTTCCGCCGTATTTCGACGCCCGCATCACAGTAACCGCGCTGCACCTGCACGATGTGCCGGCCAATGTTCGCCTCATTCCGGGAATGACGCTGGAGGCCGACATTGTGGTGGGCAGCCGGACCATCCTGTGGTATCTGTTCGGAGGCGCACTGCGGTCCGGCGCCGACGCAATGCGCGAGCCATGAAGCCGAGTTCTTCAGGAGCAGCCCCCGCGCTTGATCTGCTCTAGTTGCGACCCGATTCAAATCGCGCGCGAAACGCCCGGAAGTCTTTTGTACCCCTGTTCATGGATCCCGCCGATTGGCGGAACCGGCGGTTAAGGGGTCGGTCACCTGTTCTCCGGGGCATGAACTCTGCGGCCGCGGCGCCATTCGATGGGAGACTTGGTTGGCTTCCAGAAAATCCCGCATTACATCGTAAGCGTGCGGGACGCGGGCGTTGAAGTCGTCAAACAGGCCAGGCTGCAAAACCGCGTCGAGGGAGAAGTCCTCATTACTCATGATGTCGTATGACGGAATCGCAAAGTGTTCCACAAGCTCGCGAGTCCGGCTGTCGTAAGTGTGGTAAATGGCGGGCCGGCCCGAAGACAGAGCCATGATATTTCCATGCAGGCGATAGCCCAGCGTCAGGTCACAAAACGTCAACATGGATTCGTAAGCGGCAGGCGAGGTTCCAAAGAAGATCCGGGACCAATACAGCTTCTCCAGCCATGGCATCTTGGCGAGATCCCAGCCGCTGTTCCTCATCAGAGTCTTAGCTTCCTCAATCCGGTCGTACCTGCGATAGTAGAAGAGCTTTTCCGATTTCTCGCTCTGGGTGATCAGGTAGAGTTCGTATCGCTCGCTAAGCTCTTGAATTAGCTTGAGCTGCTTCTTGCGAGCCACATGGGGCGCGTCGCAATATGGGCCCGCGAGCCCGCGAGCGACGGTGAAGGCGACCCTCCTTATCTCTTCCGCCGGCGGCAGCACGACCCTGAGCTCGCGGTCATTTCTTCGGAACAAGCTGGGGCATCCGATAGGGACAGCATTGCGGATGCCCATCCGTTCAAGCGTCTCCGCGGTAAAGCGCCCCCTGCAGCCCACGGAATGGGAGCGCTCGGCAATCACCTTCATGATGCGCTCGGTCTCCGGCGAGACCGGAACGGGCTCGTAACGCGGCGCCTGGACTCCGACTCCGAAGGCCACCACTCGCACCTGCGATCTCTCGATCGCCGCGCCCGTAGCCCCCCAGTTCATCTGGGAGTGGATGTAATTCGAACCGCGCAGGACGGCGACGTCGCAATCATTGAGTTCCTTTACAACACGATCGACGCTCCCGTCTTCGAAGTCGATTACAACGGCTTCGTCGAAATCGAGCAACCGGAGTGTCGCTTCGAAAACGAACGTATCGCCCACGTTCATGTCCACATCCACGATTCGCCGCGGATCGTCATGGTAGTACGAAACCACCCGGTCGCGGCCGATAACCGTGCCTGCCGGACTTAGAAAGGCAACTCTACGATGGCGTTGTGGAGCCTTGCCGGGACTCTTCGGCCCAAAGTCCTGAACCGCCGGCGATTGGAGACCAGAGCGATGGGGATCACAGCCGCGAGGCTTGGTGTCGTGTACCTGGATCCTGGTTTCCTCGTCTTTCTGAGGCATGCCGCTCCTTCTTCACGGCGCTGTGCGGGTCTGAGTTGCTCTCTGCCCAGGACAGACCGGCTTTCGTCCAAATGGGACTGTAAACAGGCGGAAACTTACCCTCCGCGAATCTTGGGCCCGATGTCGCGATGACCGGTTTCACGGCGCCGCTCAGGGGGCAACGAACCAGGCCGGACGATGGCGCCAGGATCGTAGCCGCGCGCGGGCGGAGTTCACGGTCCCGCATTGATTTGGCAGCGGTCGCGGGGCAACTGAACTCGTTCCGCCATCTTGTCTGCCTACCCATTCCAGTCTTTTGCTTGCTTTAAGGCCGCGCCTTCGAGATACGATTCCACCATTGCCTCGGGGTTATCGACAATTTCCACACCGCAAATAGCGAGTCGATGGTAGCATACTTTTGATCGGTTTCCTCGCTCCTTTGGGCGGCAATACACACGTCCCGCGCTCAAGTCATGCACCTTGATCGCGCGTTATGGCGACTTCTTCTCCTTAGTAACCTCGGTGTGCTCTCTTTCGAGGCAGCGCTTTTGCCAGGCTGCCATGACTCTCACTCCCGGGCCCTCCCGGAACGTACATGGACGGAGGTGTGGAATGTTCACAGAGTTAAGGACACGCGGATTGAAGCTCATTCTGCGGCTGCTCGCGTCCTGCGTGGTGCTCTCGCTGCAGCTGGCTTCGGTCTCGGCGCAGGCGCCGAAGGTCAGCTGGGGAAATCCCGACCAGCCTTGGGGTGTGCGCCGGCCTGTGACGGCCGCGGACCGCGCTTTGATCGCCAGCTACCGATCGGGCCAGAAGCATCCGGCGTACTCGACCAACTTTGCCGACGATGCCGATTTCAATCAGAAATGGGCGGCGCAAACCGACGAGCGAACCGACCTGGCGTCATGCCGGGAACCGGCCAGCGTCACGGCGGGACCAACCCAGCTGCGGCTCAGGACCCTTGCGGCTCCGGCCTGCCATAGCAAATTCTCAACCGGGTCGATCTGGAGCAAATTTAAACAGCGCTACGGCTTCTTCGAAGCCAGCATCCGGATTGCCGATTCACCCGGCTTGAACAATGCCTTCTGGCTGGTCACGGACGACAAATTCGAAATCGACATCGCGGAGGTTCATTTCCCGGACGACTTGCACATCACCCTGCATAACAACAACAATTGGACCCCCAGCCCCGATCACGCGGTCGGATTCGATGTCAAATACCCGATTAATCTCTCCAAGGATTACCACGATTACGGCGTACTTTGGAAGCCGACCGAATTGATCTTCGAAGTGGACGGCGAGCCCGTGGCAGCAATGACCATCAAGGGCGCATCGGGAACCGCCGACGTGCGGCTTTCCACGGCGTTGGGCGATTTCGGAGGCAAGATTCCCGCCAATCCCGTGGGCCACGAAATGGATGTCCGGTCATTGCGCATCTTCAACCTCTAGCGATGGGCCGCCCCCGGCGCCGGTTTGACCGGTTGCCTGCAGGGCGTCCTCAATCAAAGCGATGGAGGTGGAGATATCGGCGCTGGCGAGCCAATCGAAACGCGCAGGGTTTCTGTATTGGATCAGCTGGCATGGCAGTTTGACATAGGGTATTCCAAGGATAGTGGCGAGCGACCTATAGGCGGTGAACTTCCAGTTTGCCGCCTCGAATTCCATCAGGCTGTGGCAGCGTCCCGCGCAGATCATCGGAGTGATGCCCTGGCCATGCACGCCGACGATGATCTGGGCCGCGGAAAACAGCTCGAGCTGGGTCTGGAACAGGAAGTCGCCGGGGCACAGAATGGTAAATCCAAGCCGGCGAAGTTCCTGGATGAGCTCGGCCTCGTTGCTGAGATTTCGGGCGGGAATGTCTGCACGGGACACAAACAAACGGAGCGCGTGATGCGCCGCTGTGCGCGACAACGACTCGCGCAGCCTAGCGGCGACAAAGAGGACCGGGTCGGCCAGGAAATAATCGTCGACATTGGCCAGAGGCGGCGCGATAAGCCGGTCAATTCTGTAGATTCCTTTTTCGAGGCAGACGACATCCTGTCCGTTCAGGAATCTCGAATGAACCCAACCCCGGCCCGAATCGGTTGTATTGGCTTCGGGAAGCCCCCAAAAAGGGATGCCAATCCGAAGGGAAGAGGGGCCGTGTACCTTGTCAAGAAAGTACAGTCGGGCGCAGTTATCGAACAGGATATGAAACCAATTCCCGGCAACGCTGAATGGCGTAAAGATAGTCCCCTCCAGCCGCCGTTCGGTAAGATGATCGACATCGATTGACAGCGCCCGGCTCTGAGGCACGAAATGCCGCGCATAAGGCCACGGCTTCGGGTAGAGCTGGGGAAGGTAGTGCCCATCGCCGGTCATGTAGATGATCTCGCGGTCACCGACAATGACTTTCGCATTCTCGACGCTTATGAAATTTGCCGCAATCTCCCGTCGATCGAGCTCCGACCGGGTGCCCAGCAGCTTCTGCCAGCAATAGAACGCCGTTTGCGGGGCATCGAAGAGATCTTGCGGGGAGGGAACCTCAACCAATGCGGAGGGGTCGACGGGCGGGACGATCATGGTGTATTCAATTCCCCTTGAGTTTTGCGACGGTCCGTGGTTCGCCTGCAAAGAGTAGCTTTGCGGAACCGGCCGGACACAGGGGATCCCTGAACCGGTGTCTCTTGTTGTGGTTTCCGCTTTGAGGGATCAAAACCCGCATTGACCCTGCTCCCGCTTTCAAACAGAGTATCAGGGCGGTCGCAGCGCAGAATTGGCCGCGAGGCCGAATCTTCGCGCGAACCGGACAAGACGCGCGCCGCGCAGCTGGAACCGTGTTCCGCAGTCAGGGATGGCTGCTGTCCTGGAACAGGACTCCATGCGGCTTTACCGCCCGGCGCAAGGCTTAGGTTCAGGCGTAGCCGTATACCTATGGACTTCGCCAGACAATTATCGTAGCGTTATAGCCACTGGTGAAGGACATGGTCCAATGTTGAGATACGACACGACTTTACAGCCAAAGACCAGGTTCCAGATTGCGATTCTGGCCGATACGCAGGATCGAAGCGACGATCTGGCAGAAATGGCCTCAATCGACTGGCTGTCCTGCAGACAAGAGGGTAGTTCGACACTGGATTTTTATCGGGAGGACGAGGTCATTTCGTCGCTGGATCTGGACAATGCGCGCTTGTGTCTCGAATACCTCCTGGGCATCGTGGTGGTGGGAAGCGCCGATAAATTCGAAGACTTCAAAAGCAAATGGAACTCGGCACTGCCTTCGGCTGGCATTGCCCTGAAGGCGGTTCCAGCCTGGGATCCGGATGCGATTCTGCGGGCTGCAATCGACTGCATTACTGAGAACCTGACGCTGCAGCGATACCAGAGCGGCCGGGCGGCGCTTGAGCTTGCGACCTACCGGCGCGAATTCGACCGCCTGCAATACAATTTCGCGCGGCTGGAGCAATATATCGGCAGTCACTCGTTTCGAGCGGCGAACGAGATCTTCGAATACACGCCGGAGATTGATCCCGCGACGGGAAAGAGCCGCAAATCGATATCCGCCGCCACCAACGGCTCGGCGGGAGGCACGGCGGTTCAGAGCCTGCCCGTCGATTCGTTGGGATTATCCAGCTTCTCGATTTATGTCAACTCGAAACCGGAGCCATCAGGGGAGCCACTCGGCATCCGGCTGAGAGCGATCGAGACCTGCGCGGTGGTTGGAGAGTGGTCGCTCAATCCTCACGAAGTGCAGATCGGCTGGGTCGAATTGGCTCTGAACTCTGCCATCGACGAGTTTGCCCTGAGCCTGGAGCTTCTTGTGGACTGGCCGCCGGACAGCACTGAGTGGGCGCTGGCGCTTGGTCCTCCGCATCCTTACAAGGACTTCTGCGTGCAAACCGCGGACGGCGAATCTCTCGGCGCTCCGATGGCTCTGCGGGTGTATAGCAACCTTCCGGGAGTCCGGGTTCCGCCGACTACGGACTCGATCCGACCGAAAAATGCGCTAAACGTCGCGGCTGAATTTATTCCATACGCTGTGTATGGGACAATCACGCAGGTTGCTCCTCCTCCGCAGGACGACGGCATTACGCTAGTTTTTTACGATCGGGAGATTGGCTGTCTTACAGTCCATCCGCATGCAGGCGGTCCTACGATCGCGCGGATGAATGCCGCCGTTCCCAAGAACGCCTGGGGTATCTCCGCGGAGATCCAGTTGGCTCATGAAAAGGCAAGTCAAACAAGCTTTGCGATCATGGTCTGCGACGCACGCGATGAAAGCAGGGAGCTTGCCCGGATTCGGCAATTCGAATCTCCTTCGCCGTGCTTCTCCGGCTGGAGGACTCTGTCGCCCATGGAGACGCGCAGCATCTCCGTAATCCTTCCCGCCTTTCCAGAGGAACAGCTTTCTGTTTTTCTGTTGACCCGGCAGACTCCGGGGCAGAGTCCGGATTTCGGCTGGGCAAGATTCAGCAAGATCCAATTCCACCTGCTGCCGAAGTCCCTGGCCAATCAACACAAGGTCGATATACCGGCGCGCGTGCGGGAGGGTGCAGGCTCTTCGGACGAAGGGCTCGCGATCAAGTCAATCGAGGGATGATCTTCCATGCCGCAACTTCCCGGCAAGTGTCCGGTGAGCGATTCTCTCAGGAAAGACTTCGAACGACTCCCCAACCAATAAGGTGCAACGGACATTCGCGGCGCTTCATTTGCGCATCGCTCGGCCGGGCTTTGGGCCGATTCACTCGCACCATGCCCGGATCCTCGGTCAGATTCGTCCCAGGCGACACACCCGTCCGCAGGCCAAAACCATGGTCAAGTCAGGACGAAGTCGCCGCATCGAGCTTGTGCGCAGGCGCCGTGCGCAGCGGCGGCATTCGGTTTTCACTCGAATCGACGAGGGCAGCCATTTTATCGATCAGTTCGAACGAAGCTTCCTGCCAATCGATCACATTGGAAGCGTTCGCTGCAATCCTAGACCGGAGCGCGGGCACTTCCGCGAGAAGCCGGAGCAAACCCAGGGTCTGCTCGACGGCTGTTTCCCGCTCAACCAGGAAGCCGTTGGCGCCGGAGGTGATCACCTCCGGCAGTGCGCCGACGTTGGTAGCGATTACGACGACTCCAAGGCGCTGAGCTTCGAGAACAGAAAGCGGAATCCCTTCAAATTCAGACAGCAGAATCATTACGTCCGCCCACCCATAGAGTTCGGTGAGACGCTGGCCGTCGAATACGGCGGGCTCGAGCATCTCCTGCAGAACTGGCGGAGTGCGACAGTCGCGGGTGACACTCGATCCGACGATTCGCCAGTTGATTCCAAGGTCGAGTTCCCTGGACTGCTTCACGACTTCAGCCAGGCGCTCCATTCCCTTCTGGCGATCCAAACGCCCAATATAGAGGACATCGAGCCGCTTGGGTATCAGCGACGTGCGCTTGGCCAATATTCTCTCGCGCAGACTAGGATCTACTGCATGACCCGGTGCATTAGGAACGTGCAGCAGCTTCTCGTGCGGGATGCCTGCGGCATGCATCCATGACCTTAGATGCTCGGAGTTACACACGATCAGGTCGTATGCGTGCTCGTAGGCAAGCGTGATCATCGGATGACCGACCGGACGGCCGTTGGGGCTCAAATCCAGCAGATGAAGGTGCGCAGCGGTTTTGACACCGAGCCGCCGGAGTTCGGCGGCAGCAGCGTTCAGCTCACCGGAGTGGCAATTCACAATCGCATCGAGCCATGCCAGTGCCGCGACAATGCGGCTCGTCGCACGTGGACGATTGCGCGCAGTCGGCAACGCTGTGCCCTGGTATTCGCTCTCCGGATCCCAGCCGCCGAAGCTGGAGTCATTCAGGAAGTTGATCGACGACATGGATTGGCTGAATTCGGCGGGAATCTCGATGTGGGTTTGCCCGATGACGAAGAGATGTACCTTCCAGCCTTCTCGTGCGAATTGGCGCGCGAGGTTGTACGCTACGCGTTCGACGCCGCCGAAGCTCGCAAGCGGCAGAATGAAGCCGATGTTCCTGGCGCCCGTCGATGGAAGCGGATAGACGACATCTCCTCCGAATGCAGCCCGGACATTGAAGTACAGATTGTGCGGGGGAGGGACGCTTAACTCCCGCCAGATCCATTTCTTTTCGCTCGCAGCACGGTATGGAGACGCGCGCCAGGCGCGGATTCTCTGCAGGAGCGCCACCGCGGCGCTCCCTTTTGTCATTAACCCGGATTCCGGGCAGCGGGGAACCTTGAGGGTCTTGGCCAGCACTTTCATCTCATCGTCGGGTTGGACGATGCGGTCGACCCAGCTCGTATCGACCGAATGAATCGTTGTGCAAACCAGGTCGCGCCCCAGGACCAGCACATCGCTGTCGCTGGGCCTGGCGCCTACGAAGATCTGGAATGCTTCCGAGGTCGTCGACTCGATGCTGTAGCAGCAGATGTTCTTGTCCTTGAGCGTAACTTCGCTGTCATGAAGTACCCAAAGGAGCAGGCCCAAGCGAGAAAGCAAATCAAAAGTGGTGCGATTCATGAATGCAAAAAAAGGCGGGACATGTTGCCGGGTGGGAAGGATAATGTTGCGCCAGAACATCTCGTCGAACTCGGCCATCGGGATGGCGGAGCCGGGATCCGAGGTTCCGGTCGTCAACAGGACTTCGTTGGTATCGGTGAAGACGAGGGCGTAGCGCAGCGCCTCCTCCGATTCAAGGCGCAGCAGGCTTCGTCTTCCCAGCAGCGAGTTATGCTTCCTCACTATGTTGAATTGCAGTTCGGAATCGATGCGATGAGCCTGGCTCAACATGCTTTCGCCGCGGTTTCGATAGCGGAACCCGAAATGCGGGTGGTTGGCTCCTTTGAATCCACGGGCTGCCGCTGTGAGCCAGAAATCCCAGTCTTCATAGCCGAGTTTCATTTGCTCGTCGAACCGGATCCCGGCATCGAAGATTCTGCGATGCACGAGGCTGCCGGCCTCGCAGATGTTGTACTGTGTGTGCTTCAGGACCGAATAGGGGCCGCTGTAGTCGAAGTTCCTTCTGATCCCGAACATGTCGATGTGAGGGTAGATCCAGCTGATCTCGGGCTCCGCCATCAGCTTCGTATAAGCGGCATCGATTGCTCCCGGAAGAATCAAGTTGTCCGCATCCATCAGATAAACGGCTTTCAGCGCGGGGAAGTGCTTCAAAGCATACTCGATGCCGGTGTTTCGCGCGGCGCTCAAGCCTCCGTTCCGCTGAACTACATAGCGGATCATCTCCGGGCAAGTGGCCTGGACGGCCTTCACCTGGAGATCGGACTCCTGGAAGGGACAGCCGTCGTTCACAACGACAATGGCAAACGGATATCGTGTCTGCTGCGCGATCGCCGACGCGAGTGCATCCACAACCAGAACACTATGCTTGAAGAGCGGAATAACAATTGCGATGACCGCGGAGTCAGACAGATTCGCCATTTGATTCCATCCCAAACCCTTTGCGGCGTTGATGCCGCCTTATTCCAGGATCAGCAATTCGTGAAATACTGCGTGGCAGTAGTAAACATCGTTGAATTCCACCACTCTGGTCGCGAGATAGAGGTCCATGGCCTCGCCGGCAGGCTCTTTCAACCGCACGGTGAAACTGTGCTGCCGGAACTTGTCTCGGACCGAAAACCAACCGCTGAATGCATCGGCGGGAGTGAAGTCCGCTTCGCTGTGTGCGGGATTGGATGACGATCTGATCCAGGCCGCGAACTGCACGGGGTGCGCCTCGGCGAGATCCAGCGAGACCGTGCTCCGTACCCCAATCGAACCCTGAGGTACCGCGCCTTCAAATCTGGCGACGACGACTTTACCGGGCATCGGATGCAACAGAGTCTTATCGCCGGGCACAAATACGGGGAACGGGAAACCCGACGAATCGGTCAACAGGATTCCTCGATTGATCGTGCTTTGCGGAATCGGCCTCGTCTGTTCCACCTGCTCGATCGAACTCTCCGTCAATGTGCCGTCCAATGCGAATGACGCGGACACAGATTTCCAGGTCAACCTTCCCTCGCCAGGAGACGCATCCTCCCCCACCTTGCATAGAAAATGCATGTCGAGCAACTCCTCTGAGGGCTCGAGGATGGAAACCAGGAGCTCCAGCTCTCGGCTTTTTTCGGGTAATGGCTTCCATTCCGTCCACCAGAAGGTGTCCTCCGAGTGCAGCCCCGCTGCGGTCAGGCGCAGGCGGGCATTGGCCGGCGTCAACACCAGCGCGAGCCAAATCGAGGGCTGCTCGGCGGCTTCTACCTGGGCGACTGCCCGGACAAACCTCGTTTGTGGGGGACACGCGGCTGCGGCCTTCAGAGCCGTTACGCCCGGTTCGAGCGAGTGCCCTGCAACTGCGTCCTGCAGGCGAACAAAGTCCGTTGCCGGGAAAGCGCCGACAGACCGGACGCGCTGCCTCACGTCGTCGGTGAGTTTGACTTCGTGCCACAAATCCAGCGGGTGACGCCGTACGGCATCGAGAGCAAGAGCCTCACCCACGATTTTTGCGGATCCAATGACATCGGAAAGGAGCGACCGGTCGTTGAAGAGGGCGAATTCCATCGCCACCTCGATCTTTTGCCGTTGGATGCAGAATTGAACAAAACCGCGGAGAGCCTCGTCGCCGTTCGGGTCATATGACGACGAAACGCGGAGCGCAATCTCCCGGGCCTCGCCGCTCAAGCCTTCGGGCACGCCGCGCGTCGTCTCACCGGGAGCACTGTCCAATTGCACGACCGCTTCAATCAGATGCCGGACGAGATGCAGCTTCTGGCCACTGTATGCTTCCAGGATTTTCCTGCGATTCTCGACATCCCTGGGACTTTCAAGACCCAGGGCGCGGCGTCGCAGGTATCCGAAGAGCGGCTCTGGAACGACTTCCAGGGAGAGCCCTGCCAAAACACAACTGGCAAGGAAGTGCCAGTCTTGAACTTCCCTGTCGCACGGCGACTGAAAACCGCCGCTTCGCTCGAAGCTTTGCCGCGCAATAAGAATGACTCCGCTCCCGAAGCAATTCTCAATTACTCCAACCTCCGCGCAGGCCCCAATGGGAAAACTATCAAGCGTACCGGACCTCAGGTTCGCCCCCTCCCTTTGAAGAAGCGAAGGGACGGCGGTAACGGTGTCGGCTCCCGTACGGAGCGCCGCCGAAACCAGGGTTTCGACGCAATCGGGCGCCAGAATCACCTTGTCTTCTTCTGCGAAGAGAAGATAGTCGCCTCTGGCATTGGCCGCCAAGGCGTTTCTTTGCGCGCCACGATCGGCTGAAACTCCAGGCAAGATGCGGAACGGGTCCTGCCCGCCATTCGCCCGGAGCGCCGAAAGGGCTTCGGGGGAGCGTTCCCCGCCCCCTGCTTCGTCGAATAGCATGAGATCGAGGTTGGGATATCTCTGTTCCAGCAAAGAATTGAAAAACGCTTCGGAAGCCGGCGACAAACTCGAGGACGTCATGCAAACCGAGACGGTGGGCTGAGCATGGCCGCCATTTTGAAGAGCTTTCGACCGAAGACCACAAGGATGGGTGACCTCGTCGCCTTTCGACTCGGGCAATAGCGGGTCGGTTAGCCGCAGCCATTCATCGAGCTGTTCTTCCTGCGGATGAGCCCTCCGCGCGGGACGATGCCCCCGTCTGAGAATCCCAGCCAGTTTTTCCGCCATTTCTTGCGCATCGGGCGCGATCAGGCAGTGCTCCCGGTCCTCGGGAGCAACAAGCTCCACGGTTCCACCGCGATCGGTCGCCACAAACGGAACACCGAGCTGGATGCATTCCGCTACGACACATGGCAGATTCTCCGCATGGGAAGGGATCACGGCCACCAACCCAGGCCGCATGAGGTAGCTGAGCGCCTCCTCCTGCCCGTACTTACTCAGTATCCGCAGCGACGCTTGCCAGTGGCGCGCTCTCTCGATCAGGTAGACTCCGGAATGAACGCCGGCGATTTGGGCGAACTTGCCCATAAACGTGATCCTTACGCCGTTCAGAGAACCCGATCGATTCAACAAATCCATTGCGTCACAGAACAACTCGATGCCCTTCCGCACCTCGAGCCGGCCGAAGAAGACAATCTCCGAGATTGGGACTGGATTTACGGGTCGGGCAATGGGGCTCAAAGACTCCGGGAGAGGCACAAGATTCTGGATCACTCGGACTTCCTCCGGCAGAGTCCAGCCGTTCGAGATCATCCAATCGATGAGGTATTGGCTGGGGCTGATCAGAGCGTCGGCGAGTGCCGCGCATCGGCGTTCAAGGAAAGCGGTAATTACCGGCGCGCGGCTCCAGTAGCGCAACGAATTCAGCTCCAGAACCCACTCCTGCGGCCCATGGGCGACGACATACATGCGGGGCGCATTCCGGAAGACGCCGGTGTGCTTGGCCAGCAATGAATAGAAGCCCTGGCCGCCGCAGTCGTTGAAATAAACAACGTCAAATGCATGCTGCTTCAGGTAAAGGTAGACGCAATAACTGGCCGATCGCGGATCGTCGAACGCGCGAGTTATATGCGGGCTGGCCGGTACATAGTCCAGGTCGATGCCTGAATGACGAAATTCCTCCTTCAGTTCCGCGAAGTTTCCTACTTTCACCCGCGGCCCATTCTCGTCCGCATCGGCAAACGCGACCGTAACCTCAATGCCGGCTCGCGCCAGCGCAAGAGCCAGCCCGGTGTTGGCGGTCCCAATCCCGCCGTTCTTGAAGAGGCCGTGGAATTCAGTGGTGATGAAGCAGACGCGGAGCTGCCCTTGCTCTCCGGAGCGAATCAGGCGGGCTGGCGAGGGGATCGTATCACTGGGTCCCGGCAGAGTGCTGGAGGTCTGTATTTGTGATGGTGTCATATCTATAAGGACTCCGCCCCGTTCTCCAGGCACCGGCGGCCCAGACGATAGGTGCAGGTGCGACGCCTCCATGCTTTCACAAGCCTGCGGGGTCTGAGAAGCGAATTCAGCGCAAATGCAGCGTGGTAATCTTAAATGACGCCTTGAATTCCGCCTCTATCCCTGAGGCTCCCCAGGTGCGGCTGATGATTAGCGGAATCGTCGAGCTGTTAACTCCACGCCGTGCCGCGGGATGGGTGTATGAAGACAACGATCTGAAGGCTACCCTGGACTTCAGGGTCCGGCATGGCGCAACGATTCTCACTCAGATACAGATGACTCAGGGGGCGTCGCAGGACCTGGCGATTTCCTCAGCGGGAGATTCTCGTGCCCGGTACTTCAGTTTCCAGTTTGCAAAGCCCCTCGGCCGCATACCGCTGCGCGAATTGACGATTGAAGCCGCCGTCGCCGGCAGCGACAGTTGGCGGCCTCTGCCACGCCACTTGAAGGTCGGACCGCTCCTTCCTGAGATCGATCCCCCGGCCGGAAAGGATCTGGCATTTCAGTCGCAGCATGTCGAGGGAACGAATCGCGACACGGATTTCTGGTCGAATGACACGGCGCAGGAGGCTCCCGGAGCTCTTGAGAGCCGCCCGGTATTCGTGCTCGGCGCCGCCCGATCGGGGACCAGCGCCATCAGCGTTGCCCTGGAAAAAGGCACGCGCTACAAGGGCTTTCCGGAAGGGCATGTGCTCGATATTTCGATCCGCATCGCACACGCCGTCAACATGCATTTTGAGAAGAAGGACCAGTGGATTCAACCCAACACCTGCGCGTCCTACCATCTTGGGCAGATTGGCCATGCCTGGCTGCGGGAGGAGACAATCGCGCTGATCCGGCGCATGGCCGGCGGTTATACTACGCCATTCTGGTTCGACAAGACGCCGACCTACCAGATGGTCGCCTCCGCGCCCATTCTCGCCGAGGTATGGCCCCATGCGCGGTTCATCTATATGAAGCGGCGAGGACTGGAGGTCCTGCGTTCACGTATCCGCAAGTTTGCCATCCCCAACTTCGCGGGCAACTGCCGTGATTGGAACATCATCATGGCGAGTTGGCGCGCGGTGCGGGAGATGGTGCCGGGGAGATTTGTGGAACTCGATCAGCGCACGCTGGCTGTAAGCCCGGATTCGGCTGCCGCTTCCGTGGGGAAACTGCTCAGCCTCGACCCGCCTGAGATCGAGGCGTTTGCTTCCATCCTGCAAAACGAGCAGCCCGAAGCGACGGGTCCCGCATCGAGCATCGCCGCCGACATATCGGAGCTCGGCTGGTCCGCTGAACAGATCGAGACATTCCAGGAGATTTGCGGAGCAGAGATGGATGCTTATGGTTACACCTACGACGCGAATTACTGCAGCCAGGCAGCCGAGTAGCCGTGGAACTCGCTTCCGGCACCCCTCTTTGCGGTCCCTATCAGGCGGCTCACCATCCAAGCTCTGCTGTTCGAGTCTTGCTTCGCAAATGACAATGCGCTCTGCCCCATGGATGCCAAAGCGCCTTTCGGATGGACTGCCGAAGCACCCCGATGCAGCCGACCGGACCGTGGACTTTCACGGGCCTTCGTCTGACGGCACAATGGAGGCAGAGCGCGGCAAACCTGCTCGCGGCCGGGCCAGGTAGTCTTCAGCCCGGCGTCGATTTCAACCTTACTTTGATTTCTTTGGCAACAGTCCGATCCACGGAGGTGATGCGTATGCAACGTTTTGCATTGTGGGCACCACTCAAGAGGTCAGCCGTGCTGGTGCTGTCCGTCCTATCGGTTGCCGCTTTGCGGGCCCAGGATCCGTCCGCGCTTCCCGCGACGCCTGTGCCGAACTCCAACCAGCCGCGGCAGCCTCAAACCACGGACCTGCAGCAGGCTCTGAAGCCGCAGCCGTATTTTCCTCGGCTGCTTGCACCTTATACCGCGCAGCATCCGGCGCTGCCGCGCACGGGAAACTCGCCGCGCCTCGACCAATTCTTGCACGACGGCAAGCTCTACTTCTCGATCAACGACGCGGTGGCCCTGGCGCTTGAGAACAACCTTGACCTGGCCATTGCGCGGATCAATCTGAAGATCGCCGACACCGACATCTGGAAGGCGGATTCCGGATCTCCGATCAGCGGCGTGAATGCAGGTGTTGTGCAGAACACACCTGGCGGGGGCGTTGGGTCGCTGGGCGCCCAGATTGGCTCCGGCGAAGGCGGAACCACGGTAGGCGCTGGAGGCGCCGGCGTCGGAGCCGGCGGCATCGTCGGCTCAACGTTGGGAAGCGGCGCCCAGGTCCCAAGCTTCGATCCCGTCTTGACCGGTTCATTTCAGATCGAACATCAAAAGAGTGAATGCAACACTCCACTTTGCGCCACCAACATCGACACGGGAACCGCAAATTTCACCTACACCCAGGGATTCCACTGGGGAACGGATATGGAGGTCGGTTTCAACAACAGCCGGGTAAGCTCAAACAGCATCTATAACAACCTGACTCCGGCTTTGAACTCCAGCTTTCAATTCAAGTTGAATCATCACCTTCTACAGGGTTTCGGGCTTGACACAAATACCCGGTACATTCAGATAGCCAGGAACAACCGCCGCATTTCGGATGCCGCGTTCCGGGATCAGATCGTGGTGACGGTGAATCAAATCGAGAACATGTACTGGGATCTGGTCTACGCCTATGAGAACCTCACGGTGCAGAAGAAGCAAATGGACTTCGCCCAGACGCTGCTCGAGAACAACAAGAAGCAGGTGGAGATCGGCAGCCTTGCGCCGATCGAAGTGGTGAGAGCGCAGAGTGCGATTGCCACCGACCAGCAAAGCCTGACCCTGGCAGAAACGAACCTGGAGCTGGCTCAGCTACTGATGAAGAACGCGATTACCCGGACCATGGATGACCCGGTGCTTGTGGATGCCGAGGTCATTCCCACCTCGACGATCGAAATGTCGGGGCAGGAGCCGGCTGTGCCTACACAGGAGCTGGTGAATGAGGCGTTCAAGCGCCGCCCCGATCTGGAAGAAGCGCTGATCAACTTGACCAACGCAAAGATCAGCGGCAAAGCAGTCCGCAACGCTCTTTTGCCCACCTTGGACTTGTCCGCGTATTACGGCGGCGCCGGACTGGGTGGCAGCCAGAATCCTGCGTATGTCTGCATCTCCGATCCGCAGATCTGCGGTCTTAAGAAGGCGCCGGCGAGCAAGCCTTCCATCTCTTATGGCGCAACCTTGAATCAACTGATCGATTCGAGCGCGTCGGATAAGGGCGTGAGCTTGAATCTCACCATTCCCATTCGCAACCGCGCCGCCCAGGCGACGCAGGTGCGGTCGGATCTGGAGAGCCAACAGGCGCAGTTTCTGATCCAGCAGCTTGAGAACCAGATCCGCATCGAGGTAAAGAACGCTCAATTCGGAGTTCAGCAGAACCGCGCCAGCGTGGAGGCCGCGAAGTCAGCCGTGGATCTGGCGCAGCAGTCTCTCGAAGCCGACCGGCAAAAATTCGACATTCGCGCGGCCACTTCAATTACGGTTTTGCAGGACCAGGCTGCCCTAACACAGGCCGAAGCAACGCTCATCTCCGCCAAGATTGCGTACGAAAAGGCGGTCGTCCAGTTGGACGTCGCGACCGGCCGCCTGCTCGATCGCGCTGGCATCACGATCGCCGACGCGGAGCGGGGCCTTTTGACTGAGGTGCCCCATGTGCCGAATGCCACGGCACACCCATCGGGCCATTTCACCCCCGGAAGCACTCAGCCTAACCCGTAGAGCGGCCAAACCCGTCGCTTGAATCCCGATCCGGGCTTATGATTCGCAAACAGCGCGAGCCGAGACCTAGCCCTGTGAGCGAAACTCCGCCACGGGGTTGAAGAAACCCGTGGCGCGAAGGCGGTCGAGGGAACGCAGATGGCGATGGCGGTCTCGCTGACACGTCAAGTTGGACCGTTTTCTGAAGTCAGAGAGAGATTTGCTTCCTTCACGAGAGCCGCCATGACTTTTGCGACGCTCTCCTCGACCGTTTCGACGTCGGTCCGGCACTCGACCTCCGGATCGATCGGGGGCTCGTAGGGGTCGTCGATGCCCGTGAACCGCTTGATCTCGCCGTTCCTCGCCTTTTTGTACAAGCCCTTCACATCCCGGCGTTCGCAGACAGAGAGCGGCGCGTTCACAAAGACCTCAATGAACCTGCCCAACATGCATCGCGCCTGGCTTCTCGCCGTACGATAGGGCGCAATGGCGCAGACCAGTACGACAGAGCCGGACTCAGCCAGCATCTTCGCGAGCAGGGCAAGCCGCCGGACGTTTTCGCGGCGATCCTCCTCGGTGAATCCTAGGCCTTTGCAAATGTGAGTCCTGACCATGTCCGCATCGAGCATCTCGACCCGGCGGAATCGACGGAGGATTCGTTCGAGTTCGCAGGCGATGGTCGTCTTCCCGGCGCCGCTCAGGCCGGTAAGCCAGACGGTCAAACCTGGAGTAACTTCCTCGGATTCCGCGAATCGAGTTGATGGTTCGCGGAAGATGGCGAGGCCCGCCGCAACGAGCGCATGGGACGAATTGTCGCGAAGTTCGATGCGGAACGAGCGATCGTCCAGCATCGACTGGCTCGTTGCTGATCTGGGGATTTCGACCAGGATCGCGGCGAGTTGGCTCCAATGGGGACTCCGGGCCAGACTCTTTCGATCTCTCAGATCGGGTGTCTCCAAGTCGAGCGCAGTGACAGTTCCCGATGTCAGGTTCTCCGCAGCTGCGACGAGATACTCGCCACCCCGCTGTGGGGCGGTCTCGAAAAACGCGACAATCGCGCTGATGGTCACTACGGGAAGGTCCGTTGCCATGGTCTCGCTCCCAACCCGCGCCGGCTGGACCAGCAGGATGTCCGCTGGATGCCTAGTCTTGACTCATCATAGAGGTAACGCAGTGGAATCTGCATCCTGCGGGATATTCCTTAAGTAGACAATCCCGCCGGTGTGACGCCACCGCGGGTAGAATCGTTGTATCGTAAAAAGAGATCGCCGCGACGGCGACGAAAGGTCGTTCCGATGCTCTCGAGCGCAGCGTCCGAACAGTTGTCCCCAGAAGCGCCGGAGCGGACGGATTCGGCGATGCGGTCCAGCATTTCCGTGCCGGACGGGGCTGCCCGGATCGATTTTGCCCTTGTTGCCGGAGATCGTTTTCTCGTACACGGGTGGATATTGGGCTTGGCGAGCGCCGTAAGCTACGCCTCGGTCCAGTTCGGCAACGTCACAATCGATCTGTTAAGCCAGGCGGCTCGCGTGAGGCGGCCGGACGTTGCCCAGCATTTCTCCAGGTCCGCAACCGACGACCTGCATGGATTCCATGCGCTGGTGGACCTGCCCGAAGGCTCTCTCGCTGCCGATCAGCTTTGCTTGAGGTTTGTCCTGTTGTCGGGGGAGGCGGTCGAAAGCTTCTGGCCAGTCCGAAAATACGGCGATCCCTCAGGTCCGGCGCCGGAGTCCGTGATCACGACGCTGAGAGGTTTGATCCGGCAGCTACCGCGAATCGAATCAAGGCGGCTGGTCAACTTCTTGCCGGCCGAAGAGCGGTCGAAGCTCGGGATTGCCCCGTCTCTTAAACTGCCTCCACCCATTCGGCTGGAGATCGAGCTCTGTGGCATCCTGGAGGACCGGATCCTGGTGATCTACGGATGGATGTTCGATCCGGCTGGGGAATTGAAGTCCGTCAAACTCAAGCTGAATGAGCAGGCCTTCGACCTGTTCGAAA
>Ga0326727_10011981_pt1 | contig 19934 bp, 19 predicted proteins | sample MB2enrmetagenome_FD_207643 | JGI IMG/M metagenome (GOLD analysis project Ga0326727, IMG submission 207643) | Lab enriched peat soil microbial communities from McLean, Ithaca, NY, United States - MB29MY | ecosystem: Environmental > Terrestrial > Soil > Wetlands > Peat | place: USA: New York...
CTCCGTAGCCGGATACTATGCCCGATGCTGACTTCTGCTCCGCGGTCAGGTTGCCTTTCGGCAGCCTCAGTCGCCGAGGCGACACGAAGCAGATCTCCTGGGGTAAGCTCAGCCGCCTTCCGTGCACAATCGCCGAATCTACGCTTCGCACCTTGATGGAAGTGGACTTCGCGGTAAGTTGCCCGCTCGTCCGGTGCTGGCGCCTTATATCCGGTTCTTGTCCATCGACTCGCACGTTTGATCCATGCTGCCTTCGGACCCCACCTCGCGGCGGTAGCCCTTGCATCATCACTAGGCCTTCACCTCCATCAGGTTGGCCAGAGGACTTTCACCTCTAGGCTGCTGAGCATGCCCAGCACACAACGAAGCCGCCCGTGCGGCGGACGCTGCGCGTGCGTGTTGCCCACCAGACTGCCCTGATCAAGCTATTATCGGGTCATAAGGAGGTTCCCTATGACCCGTCTGCGCAAGCTGATGCTCGAAGAACTCGAGCGTCGTAATTACTCTCCGGGGACCGCACGCTGTTACCTGCGTGAGGTCGCTGAGTTCGCCCACTATTTCCATTGCCCTCCGGACCGGTTGGGTCCCCAGCACATCCGCGAGTACCAAGCCTTTTTGTTCCGGCAGCGAAAGCTGGCTCCGAGCAGCGTTACCCAACGGCTGGCCGCGCTGCGCTTCTTCTTCATTAGAACCCTGAAGAGGCCCTGGAGCGTGGCGGAAACGCCCTATCCCAGGAAAGTGCAGCGCCTGCCCACGGTCTTGAGTCCAGAAGAGGTCGCCCGGCTCATTAACTCCGCACCCAACTCCTTTTACCGCACCATCTTGATGACCCTCTACGGGACCGGTGCGCGCTGTGCGGAGGTCGCTCGACTCAAAGTCCTGGATATCGATAGCTCGCGGATGGTCGTGCACATCCAGGGCGGGAAGGGTCGTAAGGATCGGGACGTTATGCTCAGTCCCGTCCTGCTGGAAGCCTTGCGCGAGTACTGGCGCGGACTGAAGCCCAAGACGTGGCTCTTCCCCGGTAATCGTTCGCATACCGCCCCACATCCGATTACTTCCAAGGTGATCTGGCACGCCTGCTTCTTTGCAGCGCAGCGGGCAGGCCTTAAAAAGAGGGTGCACCCCCACACGCTGCGCCATTGTTTTGCCACGCATCTGCTGGAAAAGGGGGCGGACCTGCGCACCATCCAGGTGCTGCTCGGTCACCGCGATTTGGAAGAGACCACGATTTACCTGCACCTTTCCAACCGCCATCTGAGCGCCACCGCCAGTCCCCTGGATTCGTTGGCGCTGACGGGCACAGGCAAGAAAGACGAGCCTCCGGGAGACGCCTAGATGAGCCGGCCGCCGCTGGAGGTGGCCGATCTTATCCGGGTGGCGGGACAGAGATTTATCGAAGCCAGTCGTCGTTGGATCAGCGGCCAACATCTCAAAGTGTTGGCGGCCATCGAGCGCTGCCGCACCGCCGCCCTGGGCGGGCATCGTGATCGCTGTGCCCGCTGCGGGTATCGTGCCCACTCGTTCAACTCGTGCCTTATGGGAAGTTTTTTCTAATGGGGAGTGCGCTGTGCCTAGGATCGCGCTTTAGCTGGGCACAAGGAGTTTCGGGGAGCATTCAGCTCCCCATAAAGATATGTGTCCTCTGGTTAACTGGATGTGGCCATTTCTGGCCCATTTCAAGGAGGACATCATGTTGGGAACATACTTCTCTGCACCTAAAACCCTGGCTCGTCTGCGCTCAGGGCTCAGTGGTCCGTTCATCGACGGCTTTGCCGAGGCTCTCGAGCGGGACAGCTACTCGCCATTGACTGCCGTACGATACCTGCGAGCGGCAGCGCATTTTGGCCGTTTTCTGCAGGGCCGGAGCGGCTCTTTCGCTGGGATCGATGCGAGCACGCTCGATGCCTTTTATCGCCACCTGCCCCGCTGTCACTGCTCTTCCTCAAGCAGCGGAAGAGACGACTACCATACACGCTTCGGGGCGAAACGGTTTCACACCTACCTGGTCGGAATTGGGAGCTGCCAACCCCACTGCAGTTCGGGTATCGATAGAAGTGAACCCGAACTGATCATTTCTTTTCGCGATTGGTTTCGACAGCATCGTGGCGCGGCAGAGTCCACGTTGCGCCAGTATATTCGTGGCGCTAACGCTCTGCTCCACGCTCTGGGTGGGGACCCCACGTGCTGGAAAGCGGTGCAGGTACGGGAGTTCATGCTTGACCGTTCCCGCCACTGCGGGGCTGACACCACCCAAAAACTGATCACCTCCCTGCGGGCTTTCTTGCGATATCTCCAGTTCCGGGGCTTGTGCGCCGCTGACCTTGATCAGGCTGTGCCAGCGTTCGCACATTGGCGCTTAGCGAGACTGCCGCGGTGCCTCTCAAGCGAGGAGGTACGCCGACTTATTGCTGCTTGTAATGGCAGTTCTCCGCGACGCCTGCGGGATCGCGCCATCATCTTGCTGCTCGTACGGCTCGGGCTGCGCGCTGGCGACGTAAGCCAGCTTCGGCTATGTGATATTGATTGGAAGTCCGGCACTTTGTGCGTAGTCGGGAAGGGACGCTACGAAGTGCGGTTACCTCTTCCCCAGGACGTCGGTGAGGCGATCCTCCAGTATCTGGAGCGTCGGCCTTCTGTCCACTCTTTGGATCGTGTCTTTCGTCGGCACATTGCCCCTTTTAAGCCGCTCCTCTCTGGCGATGGTGTGTCGAACGTGGTGAAGAGGGCTCTGCGACGTGCTGGTATCAAAGCACCAGCGAAAGGTGCTCACCTCCTTCGCCATACCGCGGCCACCGAGATGCTGCGGCACGGCGTTCCCCTCCACCAGATCGGATTGGTCCTGCGCCATCGCAGCCTCGACATGACCGCGTACTACGCTAAAGCGGATGTGGCGTTACTTAAACAGGTCGCCCAGCCCTGGCCGGAGGTGAACGCATGATCTCCACTGTTAACAGGTATCTCGCCGTCCGGCGCGCCACCGGCTTCGAACTCATGAATACGGAGTATCTGTTGCGCAGCTTCGCATGTTGGGCTGGCCGGCGGGGCGAAAGATACGTCCGCACCGAAAGCGCCATCGCTTGGGCCAGCCAGACCGTCTCGGTCGCACAACGAGACGCACGCTTGAAAACCATCTGCCGCTTCGCCCGCTATTTACGCGCCGAAGATAACCGACACGAACTACCTCCCGCGAATCACTTTGGTTATTGCAAGCGCCGCCGCGTTCCTCACATCTATTCCGCCGCTGAGATCCGGCGCCTGCTCGACGCCGCCTTGCAGCTTGGACCACCTGACTCATTGCAGCCCCACACCTATACCACGCTGATTGGGCTGCTGGCGGTCACAGGCCTGCGGATCTCGGAGGCATTAGCTCTGCAGTTTTCCGACGTCACACCCCAGGGACTGCTGATCCGAAAAACGAAGTTCCAAAAGGCGCGTTTGCTGCCCCTCCACGGCACTACAGTCGCAGCCCTCGATCATTACCTGACCCGCCGGCGAGAGCATTACGGCGGGGAACGCTTGTTCATTCGTGAGGATGGGCGGCCGCTGCGGTATCGGGATGTTTACTCTACGTTCCAGAAACTCGCGAAAGCTGCAAGAGTGTCCGGTTCCCGCGACCGTCGCCCTCGTTGGCACGAGCTTCGCCACACGTTCGCGGTCCGGGCTCTGGAGGCAAGCCCCAAGGGTCGGCAGCAAGTCGGTCAACACCTGTTAGCCTTGGTGACCTACATGGGGCACGTCAACATCGATGCCACGTATTGGTATCTGGAGGCCACGCCCGAACTGTTGCGGGACATCGCCCGAGCGGCCGAAGCCTTTATGGGGGGAGGGCAGCCATGACCGCCATCGCACCCCATATCGAAGCGTTCCTGCGCGAGCATCTCGGGCAGCATCGAGGAGCCAGCCAGCACACCTGCGACTCCTATGCTTACAGTTTTCAATTGCTCTTTGAATTCGCCGCCAGGCGATTCGGCGTGGGTCCCTCAGAATTGAAACTGGAGCAGTTGGATGCGGAGCTGATCGGCGCCTTTCTGAAAGATTTAGAGTCGGGGCGTGGAAATTCACCTGATACGCGCAACACCCGTCTGGCGGCGATCCGCTCTTTCTTCCATTTCTTGGAGTATCGTGAGCCAGCAGCACTGGAACAGATTCGTCGCGTCCTGGCCATCCCCTTCAAGAGAACCAACACGCGCCTGGTTCCGTATCTGGCCCAAGACCAAGTGCAAGCCTTGCTCGATGCTCCCGATCCGGCAACCCGGGATGGGATCCGAGACCGGGCCATGTTGCACCTGGCCGTGTGCAACGGCCTGCGAGTATCAGAACTGACGGGATTGTGCACTACAGACATCACCCTTCCCTCGATGACCATTCGGGTCCAGGGAAAAGGCCGGAGAGAACGCTTGCTGCCCCTCTGGAAAGCGACGGCGACAGCACTCCGAGCATGGTTGGCTGTGCGTGGAACAGTCGCGGTGCCAGAGTTGTTTGTCAACGTGCGCGGCCAACCCCTGAGCCGATGGGGAGTCGCTTATGTGCTGCAACGCCATGCACAAAGCGCGGGCCGAAGTTGCCCGTCGCTATTGAAGAAGCGGGTCTCGCCGCATGTTTTGAGGCACACCTGCGCGATGATCGTGCTCCAATCCACCCACGATATTCGTAAGGTCTCGCTCTGGCTGGGGCACAGTAATCTGGCTACTACGGAAGTCTACACTCGCGCCGATCCTACGGAAAAACTCGAGGCTATTGAGGCGATCGTCCCGCCTCATTTGCGCAAGGGATCGTTTAAGCCACCGGACCGACTAATCGCCTTGCTGAAGGCCAAATTATAATGGAGAGTCGGAAGGGCGTGTGGCGAACGCTGCACGTCCTTTCGGCAAACCGCACTCCCCATTAGGAAAAACTTCCCATAAGGCACGTAATGGAGAGCTCTCCATTACGTGCCGAAATCGACACTGCCCCAAGTGTCAGGCCCACGCTCGCGACCAGTGGCTAGGGGCGCGCCGCCGCGAACTTTTGCCTACTCCCTACGTCCATGTGGTCTTCACCCTTCCTCGGCGGCTCGCCCCGCTGGCTTTGCAGAACAAGAAGGTGATCTACGGTCTGTTGTTCCAGACCTGTGCTGAAACGCTGCTGGAAGTGGCGCGTGATCCCCGCCATCTGGGCGCCGAAATCGGCTTCTTCGGAGTGCTCCACAGTTGGAATCAGAAGTTGGAACATCATCCCCATGTCCATTGTGTGGTCCCGGCCGGCGGCCTCTCCCCCGATCACCAGCGCTGGATCCACCCCCGCTATCGTTTCTTCCTCCCCAGAAAGGTGCTGGGTCGTGTTTTCCGCGGCAAGTTTGTCGACGCTCTCCGGCAGGCCTTCGCTGAGGGCCAACTCGGCTTCTACGGTGACTTAAAGCTTCTGGTGGAAGCGAAGGCTTTCGCTGCTTTCCTCCGCCCCCTCTTCCGGCAGGACTGGGTGGTCTACTGCAAACCGCCCTTCGGTGGCCCTCAACACGTTCTCCGTTATCTCGGCCGCTACACCCACCGCGTGGCCATCTCCAATCACCGCTTGGTCTCCCTGGAGGGCAGGCAAGTCACCTTTCGCTGGAGAGACTCCGCGCATGGCAACCAGCAGCGCCTGATGACCCTGGCGGTCGAGGAATTCTTACGCCGCTTCCTTCTCCACGTGCTTCCCCCCGGCTTCGTCCGCATCCGTCATTTCGGCTTTCTGGCCCACCGACGGCGCGCCGCGCTCTTGCCTCTTTGCTTTCAGTTCCTGGGACGACCGAGCGATTGGCCAGCCGCACCAGAACCGCCAGCCGGGGAGGAAGCAGGCTGCTCGACCCCACCGCCTTCCACTTCCACCTGGTTCTGCCCCCAGTGCGGCGGCCCGATGATCATCCTGGAGCGACTGACGGCGGCGGAAATGTGCCTGCGCTCTCCACCCCTCTCCTCCGCGAGGTTCTCATGAAGTACCGCTCCCTCACGCGAAAAGACCGCGCCTGCCCACCACGCACACGCCTTAGTGTGCTTGGCCACCTACCCACAAACCTTCCGTCCTTAGCTCAACAGCGCACACCGCACCCCATCCAGCCTGGCTTCACTCTCCATCCGTGCTTCCTGGCCCTCACAAACTCAATCCGCCGGCTCACCCATTTAACCTACGACCCTAGCTTCGCCATTCAAAGCCCATAATTCCCGCGTCCGCCGCAAACACGGCCGGCTTCCTTCAAGTCGCTGTATCGAAAGCGCGCCGGGCAGAGTATCTGCTATTCCGCAACTTTGCGCAGTCGGCGCGCTTCCGATACAGCACTAAGACTTTTCATTCCCAATCCATTCTGTGTCCATTCAGCACCCATGATGCGCACAGGAGCCCTTGGAGAAATCTTGGTCTGCAGCCGGGACCGCTTCGCGGTCGATCCAGCACGGCGAGGTGTTGCCGCAGACAGCACCCCTGGGAACCGTTCCGCCGCTTGAACTGTCCCGGATAGTCCTATTGCGTTGACTTGGCTGCAGACGCGGCCTAAGATTGCTGTCAAAGAAGGTTTCCTCGCATGGTTGGCCGCATAATCGGTCACTATCGCATCGTTGAGAAGCTCGGTGGCGGGGGCATGGGTGTGGTGTATAAGGCCGAGGACACCAAGCTCAAGCGCACCGTCGCCTTGAAGTTCCTACCTGAAGAACTCTCTAAGGACCGGCAAGCCCTGGAACGATTCCAGCGCGAGGCCCAGGCTGCGTCCGCGCTCAATCACCCCAACATCTGCACGATCTACGACATTGACGAGCACGAGGGCCAGCCCTTCATCGCTATGGAGTTGCTGGAGGGGCAGACGCTGAAGCAGCGGATCGCCGTAGGGGCACGGCGCGCCGTGCCCCTACCCACAGACGAAGTACTGGACCTGGGCACTCAGATCGCCGACGCACTCGACGCCGCCCATGCGAAGGGAATCATCCATCGGGACATCAAGCCGGCCAACATTTTCGTGACCCAGCGTGGCCAGGCGAAGGTCCTGGACTTTGGCTTGGCCAAGCTGGCGCCAAAGCCCAGGCGGGCGGCGGAAATGGCGGGGGCCTCTGCGCTGCTCACCGCCTCCATCGAGCCCGAGCATCTCACCAGCCCCGGCGTGGCGATGGGAACGGTTGCCTACATGTCGCCCGAGCAGGCGCGCGGCGAGGAGATCGACGCGAGAACAGACTTGTTCAGTTTTGGTGTGGTCCTGTACGAGATGGCGACAGGTCACCCCGCCTTTTCCGGAACAACTTCCGCGCTCATCTTTGACGCGATCCTCCACAAAGCCCCGACCTCACCGGTGCGGTTGAATCCCGAGTGTCCGGCCGAACTGGAACGTATTATCAACAAGGCGCTGGAGAAAGACCGAGACCTGCGTTACCAGGGTGCCGGAGACCTCCGCACCGACCTGAAGCGCCTCAGGCGCGACACCAGCTCAGGGCAAACGCTGGGCATAGCGGGTGCTCGCTGGACAGCCGCCCATGGGGGCGCCGTCGCCCGGGCCATGTCTGTGCTCCGCCAGCGCTGGTGGGTTCCTGCGATCGTGGTGGTCGTCGCCGCTGCCGCCTTCGCCTACGTGGGACTTCGCCCCTCGCCGCCGCCCCGGGTGACCGCGTACAAGCAAATGACAAACGACGGCATCTCTAAGGAAATCGCCGGCACAGACGGCGTGCGGCTGTACCTCAGCGAATACGTTGGCACAGAGCACTGGATTGCTCAGATGGCCATCAGCGGCGGAGAACCGGCGCGCGTGCCCATGCCTTCTCCGTTTTTCCACCTCTTCGATGTATCACCGGACGGTTCGAGTGTGCTGGCCGGGGAAGTCACCACTTATATGAAAGGCCCGTTGTGGACCGTGCCAATTCTGGGCGGTTCTCCCCGTCGTGTCGGCAACCTTGTCGCCACATCGGCGGCGTGGTCGCCGGATGGCCGGCGCGTTGTCTATGCACAAGGCGGTGACTTGTTCGCAGCCCAAGACGATGGAAGCGGGGCGCGTAAGCTGGCCAGTGTTCCGGGCAAGGTTCTAATGCCCGCCTGGTCGCCCGACGGTAGCCGAATCCGTTTCACTGCGTTCGATGAACCAAGGCTTTCGCCGGCCCTGTGGGAAGTGTCGGCGGACGGAACGAATGCGCACCCTATGTTTCCAGGCTGGCACAGCCCCCCCAACGAATATTACGGCAGATGGACGCAGGACGGAAAGTACTTCGTCTTCACCTCGCAAGGGGGCATCTGGGCTGTGGCGGAGAGGCGCGGCCTGTTGCGGCTTGCCAACTCCAAACCGGTGCTGCTCACCAGCGGCGCAATTCCCTTCGTTGAGGCTTTGCCCTCCAAGGATGGAAAGCACTTGTTCGCAGTTGGAGTCGCGCCACGCGGAGAAGTGGTCCGATACGATGACCGGAGGAAACAATTCGTACCATTCCTCTCCGGCATTTCCGCGGAATACGTGGCGTTTTCGAGAGACGGCCACTCGGTAGCCTACGTGACTTTCCCGGATGGCGCCCTTTGGCGGAGCAAGGCAGACGGGAGTGATCGACTGCAGCTTACGCAAGCATCGACCCCCACCGCTTTGGCTGCCAACTTGGCTGAATCCTACGTCTTCAACCCACGCTGGTCGCCGGACGGGACTGAAATCCTGTTCTGCTCTGGGGGGCCTGGGCGGTTGTCGAAAATGTATCGCGTTTCAGCCAGCGGCGGCCAGCCGGAAGAGTTGCTCGCGAACCTGAACCAAGTGAAGTCAGACCCGAACTGGTCCGCGGACGGCAAGAGGATCTGCTTCGGAGGAGCCTCCGCCAGCACAGCCCGCCTGCCTGGCCCCAACATCCACATTCTTGACCTTGAAACCCAGTCGGTGACGGATGTGCCAGACTCCAACGGATTCTTCTCTCCTCGCTGGTCGCCCGATGGGCATTACCTCGTAGCGCTAGGCCTTGATTCATCCCGTCTGGCGCTCTTCGATTTCTCCACCCGGAAGTGGGATGAAGTGGTCAAGGGAACCTTCCTGAGCTGGCCTTGCTGGTCGGACGATGGTCGTTATGTCTACTACATCCAGGGGGTGCGTAATGCCGCCGTCATGCGCTTCCCCGCCGCCGGGAGGAAAGTGGAGCGTGTGGCCGACCTCAAGGAGGTCCGCACGACAGGATTCTATGGCGTGTCGCTTACCCTCACCCCTGACAATCAGCCAATCATGACTCGCGACATCGGCTCACAGGAAATCTTCGCGCTCGATTGGCAGGCGCCGTAACCTGAGCAAGGTGAAGGCGGTTGGAGCCTGATCGTTGGCGGCAAATCGGGCGCTTGTATCACGCCGCTCTGTAGCGTGAACAGGGCAGAGGGCCGCCTTCCTGAAGGAGGCTTGCGGCGGTGATGAGGACCTCCGGCTCGACCTCTGGCACTCCCGCCTGCGCTTCCAGGGCCTCGTGCGCCGCATGAATCTTCCGCCGTAAGGTCGCTCTCGGCTTTTGGCTCCCCCGTATCTTACGTGCGCTGCGACGCGATTCCGTTCCGCACAAACGCAGTTGCGGAATCGACTGGCATACATGACAACAAAGGAGAACGGCCCTTCCGGGCACCTCTGCCGGATTGTGCCTGTGAAACGCCCTTCCCACGCCGGAAACCTGCCACGCGCTGGGATAGTCGATGGGAAGCCGACTTTCAGGTCGAATCCTGCTGCGGGAGTTCGGGGCGCGCATCGTGCAAATTGACGTCGGCCATATTTGGGAAGTCGTCACCACGAACCCATCAGCCAAGGAAGATCTACCTTCCACATCCCGCCTTCTGGGTTACATGGTTCGGTCCATCGAACCGGGAGAGGACGGAAAACTCATTATTCGTGTGGAGCATGGCAAACGAGCAAAAGCGTGCTTTTCCAGTGTACCTATGGCAAAGAGGCTCCCGAACGCGCAGTTCTACTCTTCGTGGCGGCCATTGGGACCATCTCCAATAGGGCGGCTCCCGTTGCCTTTGCCTGATACCTTGAAGTCTCCCAACGGGCCGGCGCAGGACCGAGTTCAGCGTGCCAGAGGCACAGTTGTCGATTCAGCGGTCAAACATGGAGCCCTGCTCTGCGCCGGCCTGCGCACAAATACGGATGAATCATCCACACCAGGGGGTGCACAAAGGAGTTGCAAGTGGCCCTGGCAACGGTCACGGGTCTTCTCGTCGCGTATCACGAATCTGTCCGCTGCTTCCCCACCTTACGACATTTTGGCACGCCGTTTTTCGCAGTACTTTGCCGTTGGCGCACCCCCCCTTTTCGATTAACATGGCCCCTTCGCAATTCTGCACCAAAGCAGGAAATCGAATGTTTCATTGGAGAGACCCCATGCGATCAAAGATCCCCCTAATCCTGGCGATGTACCTTGCTGCAAACCTAATGGCGCAGGCACCTCCCGTCGCCCACCCGGTGCAAGCCGTGGCGACCGCTTCCGAAGCTCTTCCGGCTTACCGCAATCCGCGGCTTCCCATCCAGGACCGCGTGGCTGACCTCATGATGCGTATGACGCTAGAGGAAAAGGTCGCGCAGCTTGCTCCGGCACCGCCGCAAGGTTTGATTGATCCCACCGGAACGTTCAAGGACGCCGACGTCCTGCAATTGTACTTTCAAATGGAGGACATGCGGCATCCGTTCAGCCCACGCAAGGCGGCGATCCTGAGGAATGCCATCCAGCGTTACCAGATGGAGAAAACGCGCTTGGGTATTCCTGAGGTCTTCTTTGGCGAGGCGCTGCACGGTTCCATGCAGCACGGTGCCACGATGTTCCCAATGCCCATCGGCCTGGCGAGCACGTGGGATCCCGAACTGCTGGTGCGCGTCTATACGGTGGCTGCCAACGAGTCCACCGCGACGGGCATCAAGCAGGTCTTCGCGCCGGACCTCGATCTGGGGTGCGACCCGCGCTGGGGACGCACGGAAGAAACCTTCGGTGAGGACCATTACCTGGTCAAAGCGATGGGCCTGGCGGAAATCCGCGGGCTGCAAGGGCCCTCCTACGACATCGGCCCCGATCACATCATGGCCACTGCCAAGCACTATACCGCCCACGGAGCGCCCGAGGGCGGCACCAACACCGCTCCGGTGAACGTTGCCGAGCGGACGCTGCGGGAGAGCTTCCTGGTTCCCTTCCAGGCCGCGGTGGAGGAAGGGCACGTTGGCAGCGTGATGGCCTCCTATAACGAGATCAACGGCGTTCCCGACCACATCAACCGCTGGTTGCTGACCGACGTCCTGCGGCGCGAGTGGGGCTTCGACGGGTACATCGTGAGCGATGGCAACGGTCTGCAAATGCTGGTGGACCGGCACCACGCCGCCGCGAACCTGGCGGACGCAGCGCGCCTGGCGCTCCATGCCGGCGTCGAGTACGACCTCTCGAACGGCGCCGTCTACCGCACCCTGCTCGAGCAGGTGAAGGAAGGACGCGTTTCCGAAGCGGCGATCGATTGGGCCGTGGCGGACGTTCTGGCGGCAAAGTTTCGCATGGGATTGTTCGACCATCCCTATGTGGATGTGGATGCCGCCGAGCACGCGCTGAATACGCCTGCTTACCAAAAAGTGGCTCTCGAGGCTGCGCGCGAAGCGATGGTCCTTCTCAGGAACGAAGGCGGCCTCTTGCCGCTCGATCTCGACAAGTACAAAACCATCGCCGTGATCGGTCCCGACGCGGCGCAAGTTCACGTGGGCGGGTATTCGCGCGATCCTTTCCATGAAGTCAGCGTGCTGGAAGGCATTCGCAATCTCGTCGGAGACCGCGCCAAAGTCGTCTTCAGCGAAGGCTGCAAGATCACGACCGACGTCAACGACCAGACGCCCGGCTGGCTGGCCTGGTACAATGACGGCATCCATCTGCCCGACCCGGCCGAGCAGGAAAAGGAAATCGCCGCCGCTGTCGAGGTGGCGCGCCAGTCCGACGTCGCCATCCTGGTCATCGGCGAGAACGAATCCATTGACCGCGAGGCGTGGAGCTTCCAGAACCTTGGCGACCGGGACGACCTGAACCTGTTTGGTGACCAGGAAAAGCTGGTGCGCGCCGTCGTGGAGACCGGCAAGCCGGTCGTCGTGGTGCTCATCAACGGCCGTCCCATTACCATCAACTACGTCGCCAAGCACGTTCCCGCCATCCTGGAAGCGTGGTACCCCGGGCAGGAGGGCGGAACGGCGGTGGCCGAGTCGCTGTTTGGCCAATACAATCCCGGCGGGAAGCTGCCCATCACCTTCCCGCGCACGGTGGGCGACCTGCCGGATTTTTACAACCACAAGCCGAGCTCGGTCATTCCCTGGATCGGGACCGATCGCAGTCCTCTTTATCCGTTCGGATACGGACTGAGTTACACCGCGTTTAAGTTCAGCAACCTGCGTTTTGAAGATCCCTATGCGAAGCCCGCGCCGGCAAGCGCCACCCCGGCCGCCATGGTGACCGTCAACGGCCATTACGAAGGCACCGGACAAAGCAAGAGCGGGCACACGCAGCCGTTTTCGCTCGACTTGACGGACAACGCCGGGGTTCTGACGGGGGAAGCCAGCAGTCCCGCCGGCGCAATTCCCATCCAGTCCGGCAGCCTGCATAACGGACGCTTCAAGATGGATTTTAACGTTTACGGGCCGTACAACATGAACATGACCGGCACTCTAGAGAGCGGCGAAATGAACGGCACTTACACCCTAACCGGTCCACGCAACCAGATTCTTGACAGCGGGACGGTGACGGCCAAGAAGTCGCCGGGCCCGGCGCTCACCATCGGCACGGAAGGCAAGGCCGTCGTTAAAGTGGACGTCACCAACACCGGGTCGCGCGCCGGCGACGAAGTTGCTGAGCTCTACATTCACGAGCGCGTCAGCGAAGTGACTCAGCCGGTGATGGAGCTTCGCAAGTTTCAGCGCGTCACGCTCCAGCCGGGCCAAACACGCACCGTTACCTTCACCCTTGAGCCCAGCGATTTCGCGCAGTGGGACATCAACATGCACTTCCACGTCGAACCCGGCGAGTACGACGTAATAGTCGGCGGCAGCTCGGACCAAACTATCAGCTTGCCGATTGAACTGGTAGGGAGGTAGCAGGTTACCCAAACCTGTCTTTTTCGAGGTCCGCAACTTTTTCCGGGCAAGATTCGCCATGCGCCAACCCACCGGTACTGGCGAGCTATTGCCCTCTGGTCACGCCAAGATAAGTTTCACAGCTTCGTGCTGTATAGGGTACATAGCTTCCGGTGGTACAAAAACTCGGGCGGGTCAAAGGTACCTGGTGGTTGCCCTGCCGCTCTGACGCAACGCGCGATTCTGGATGGCTGGCACTCGGAAATAACCCAATTGGCAGATAAACGGCTTACGCTGAGAAGTGCTCTCGCTCAACGATTGTGAGTCGCCGCAGAAACAACCTCATGAGCGGATTACGCCCTTCCCTGCCGGAATCCGAACCGGCCCAAGGTGGGCGAGTTAAAGGGTGGGCGACCGCCTGTCCGCATTTATGGGATTTGCTGAACAGGGAGATCCGGGTCGCCAGATGTGCGGGTAAGCCGTCAAAGTGCCGGCCGTGGCGGTGTCCGCGGCGATTAGTCAACACGCCGACTAGAACTAACCCCGCGATTGGACACCAAGCTAATTTCTTGAATTCCAACGTGAGCTTTCAGCGTGTATGTGCAAATCAGGAGCGATAGCTCTGGACGACTCTGTAATGCCAGCTGGCGATGCCTTCGGCTTCTGTTTTGGGCCTTTTGGACAAAAGTGTGGAAAGATACACCTTAACGTGGTATAAGGACTTGCCGTTTAAGGGGATAGATAACTGCAAAAGGAGGGACCGTGCCAAAAATCTATGAGGAAGTCGTTTTATCTTGTTCCAGGGAAAAAGCGTTTGCCGAGATGACGGTTGTTGATTTTATAAAGAAAAGCCAGCCGGACGTAAGCATTGAATTCGAAACCACATTTAAAAGCGAACGGCTGACCAGGTACAAAATGAAGGTCAGGAAATGGGAGCTTGAGTCGGAAAAGGTTATCATCCCAGAGGTGTTCACTTTTGTGACCCGGCGAACGGTGTCTTCTCCTGCCGGATATTCCCTAATTATCCAGATATTCGAGGCCCACGAAAAGGGAACCTTGCTGAAGCACATAGAAGACTTCGAACCCCAAGAGGGTGAGGAGCGCTTGTCGGATTTGAAGAGCAAAGTAAACCAATATCTTCAAGGGGTGCAAAAGTATTTTGGGAGTGAGCACCACGCAAGTGTATTGGGGATGGAATACAAGTCAGCAACCTCATCTGCTGGACGTTGAGCTTATCGATCCGAAACCGCCTTGTATCCAATGACTCCGTGGGTCGTCCAAAAAGAGATGCCGTACAATGCTTCCGTACTCAGTCCTCCTTTTCCTTTCGCGGTTTGGGCCACTAGTTTTCCGGCACCCGGACCTATAGTCGCCAAACCGTAGATCTTGCGCCCACGTTCGCCTGCTGATTCCTCCTGGATAATGCACTGGGAAGGTAGGATGTCTGGCTAATTCCACGGATACGCCCTTCCCGTCCCGGAATCCAGTTCTAGTTTTTTCTCTGCCCCCCTATGCCGCTAACGCATTGGAACCCCCAACGGGGAAAAATTCTCGCCCCGATTGTCAAAGTCGGGTTGGAGGTTTGATTTAGATGATTGACCGGTTAATTGGCTAAAGGGCGCCAACCTTGCCGTCGCCCTAAACATAGATGGGCAGTCCGAGGCGGGTATCTTCAATCATCACGTTCTTGACCGCTGCCCCAAGCGCCATTTCCGCGCTGTTCAAGCAGCAATTCAAGGACATTGGACGAGGGCTTCGTCATGATCTTCCCTAGCGAGCCATGAGCTCGTCGCAAAGCTCTGGTCATACTACTCAAAGGAATGATGGATCGCCTCGCGCAGGGCTTGTCAAACCAAGTCCATCAATCCGCCGCTGGGCGCGATTTTAGTCGCACTTCACGATCGTGGCGCTATCAACCTCGTGACCGCCGGGGCTATGCGGACCTGACTCGCCCGGGAAGGGCCAATTCACATTCAGCCACAGTTCTTGTTCGCGGATCTTGGGAGGGACTTTATCGACCCGCAGGTTCTCAAGCCAGTGCACCCCCGTCTTGCCCGCTACAAGAATATCCTTGTCTCCGTCGCCGTCGATATCGGTCACAATGATTTGCGTCCCAATCTCGGCGGTGCCGTTATAGCTGATCGGGAAACGCGTGAACGTGGCGGTCCGGCGGTCGAGCTTGTAGTAAAAGATACAGAGCGGGTCATACAATCCAGGATCGGGATCGCCCCGGTAACGCTTGCCCGTGATCAGCTCCAACTCCCCGTCATCATCGATATCGGCCAGTGTGAGCGCGTGCGCTTCAGAAAAGGAATCGTCAATCGTGTGACGCTCCCACGTCCGGCGGCCGCCGCTCACCTTCTGTTCAAGCCAGTACAGACCGAAGTCGTGGCCGTGACCGTAGATCAGGTCCGTCTTGCCGTCTCCGTTCACGTCGTAGCCGAGGATGGGGAAGCCTGCATCGCCCAACTCCCAATCCGGATGCCAGGTCCACTTGTCGTGATCCGCGTCCACGTTTTCCAGCCATCCATGAACGGATAGAAGATCCGGCTTGCCATTGCCAGTGATGTCTGCCACCCCCACTCCGTGACCGTCTACCGTCTTGCCGCCGATGTAATGCGGCACTGGACTTGAGCCCGCGAAATTGATCCAGATCAGATTGGAAGGGTCATAATGGGCCAAGATGACGTCAGGCACACCATCGCCGTTCACGTCGGCATAAGCCCCGCCTTCTGTCGCTTGGGAATGGCAGATGAAGTGAGGTTTCCAATCGACGCTGGGATTCTTAGGGTTCTCATACCACCAGACGCCGTCCGTCTGCCATGCCGCGGTGACAATATCCGGCGTTCCATCATGGTTCACGTCCACCACGAACTGCGCACAATCCGCCACAAACTCGATTTTGTCGACTCCGGTGATTTGAAACGGCCAGACGCTGATATCGCGCCATTGGTGGCGCTTCCATACGACGCCCAGCGCCCCGGGATTCTCATACCAATAGGCGCCACTCACGATGTCCGGGCGCCCATCGCCGTTCATGTCTAGAACGGAAAGGGATTCGGCGTGATCGGTGCCGATCCGGTGGGAGAGGAAAATATCGGCGTGACGCGACACGGGGGTAGCCATCCCTCCCGTTTGCGCCGGATCGGGGGAAGCGGGAAGTGGCGCAGCAGCAGCGGCAGCCAGTGCAGGCACCGCGGCCGCGTTCAATCCTAAACTGAGAAACTTGCGCCTGTGCATAAAGCCTCCTTGTATGAGCCATCAATGGCAACGCAATCGATCTCTTCCTTGTCCAGTAGGTCTCGGTACCGTCGCGTCATGGGCACCAGCTTGCCGGCGACACCGTTGATAATCGGGTCGGCTAAGGTGTGTCGTCCATCGCAAAGATCGCACGCCGCCACGAACTCGACGCCGGGCAGTCCAATCGAAGTCTTCAGCACCCCCGATCCTTCCATCCCGATGCCAATCATCCCAAAATGAACCGTGTCACTCCGCGGTACGGGGCGCTCGGCCGCTCGAAGCGTGCTGGACTCTAACAAAAAGGACTTCGCGGCTAGCGCTGCGCCCGCTCCTGCCGACCCGCGGATAAAATCGCGCCGGGAGTACCGTTAATTCTCATATGACAAATCTCCGTAAGGAATTCATCCGGGCTACCGACGTCCTATGCTAGTACCCGTGAGCGTTTAGAGCAAGACTTCAGATGGCCGGTTTCATTTCCTGACCGGTAACATTCACCCAACCGCCTCTATAGTCCAAGTCGAGTTTTCAGTGCTGGGTGCTTCCACGGACCACGGGACGGGCCAGCCTTACCTCTCCGGAGAATCCCAAAGCGCTGAGGGATCCAGTGCAAGGAGGGTTCAATCCAGGCCACGAATCGGAGTGTGGGACTGGACTCTTCCGTGTCGCTCCCACGAAAGCGGGGACCGGGTCACATTTCCAGTAGGCCGACAGCCAAGTGGCTGTGCGCGTGGGTCCTTCCCATGGTTGCAAAGGCATAGCCTGTTGGAATGGCTGAATCCCGTGCGGAAAGCGCTGGCGAAACACCTTGAAGATTGGCGGAGGTCAAGTTCCAGCAATTTTGCTTTGGATAAGGCAACGGTAGTCGCGTACCCCATCCAGATTGACGACGTGCGGATGCCGCCGGGACATCGGGCATGGGAAAAACCCACGGGCAGGACGGCGCTGACCGTTGCTACCCGCTGGCCCCCTCCACGCCAGCGCTTTGCTGCATCTTCGTTACTGCGAGAGTTTTTTGTGTTTTCGGTCGATTTCCGCAGTGTGCCTCGCGGTTGAGCCTCCAGGCTAGTCTTTCAGCCGCGTTCTCAGGAAACCGCCCAATTGAACCACGCTTCCGCTACTTCTGGCAGGCGTGGCAAAATTGGCAAATGCGGTAGGCTTGGAGCCTGCTGGCAATAATCACCCTGGGGGTTCAACCCCCCCAAGGTCAGCGAATGCCAGTGATGCTCACACGCCAGCTTCTGCGCTGCCATCAGGAGATCATCCCCCACTCAAGGCTCATTGCCAACAGCGCGCCTGAGTTTATCGTCGGAAGCTTTTTCCCTATAGGCCCGCATTTCCGTTTTCAAATTCGACCGCTAGCCTTATACTGACCTCCGGCGGCAATCTTTATGCGGGTTCCGGCGTCAATATGGCCTTCAGGAGGGATGAACCCATTTGAGGAATTGGTATGTCGTGCCGCAGCGCGCGCTTCGGGATTGATCCCTGCAAGCGGCTCTGGGGTAGACTCTCGTTTGCCCCCTTGCACCGGGACTCGGGTTGGCCGGAGGCATCTCCCGTTCCAGGCTGAGGCGGGAATCAGGCGGATGTAGGAGCGGACGTATGAGAAAAAAATCGTGGTGTGGCTGGCTGATCCTGCTCGTGCTCCATATTGTTCCCGGACTCGCGCTCTCGCAGACCGTGCAGCAGAGCCGCACGCTCATCGTCAACGGCAAATCGGGGCAGGTGAAAGTCATGGAGATCGACGGGCGGTCGTACGTGGACCTGGAGTCACTGGCGCGCATCGCGAATGGCACGCTGGGCTTCAGTGAAAATCAGATTACGCTCACGCTGCCCAGCTTCGCCGCCCGCACAGCGTCCGCGGCTGCACCGTCAGGCCCGCCTGCCAATACCGGATTCTCGAAAGAGTTCCTGGGGGCCAGCATCGAAGAACTGGCCGTGATCCGGGAATGGCGAAGCGCGCTGGTCAACTCCATCGAGAACAATTTCCCGATCCATGAAGACTGGGTGGAGCGTTACCGCGGCCAGGCCTCCACCAGCCTCGGATTGGCGTCCGTGGCCGCCTCCACCGATTCGGATCGAAGCGCAGTTCAGTTGCTGAGCAACGAGTTCGACAACATGAAAGCGCTGAGTGTTAAGCTCTTGGCCGAGCGCGAGAGCGCGCACCATGTTTCTCCCGAAGATCTCAGAGACGATCCCCTGAACCAGAACATCCTGACCTGCGCTCGCTCCCTCGCCTCGATGGCCGTGGGTGGCCAGTTTGTGGATGACGGATCGTGTCATTGAATCATCAGAACTATGAGCCATTATGTGTCTCGCCACAATCCAAGCTGCATCAAAGAAGGTGCGTGATAGGTGAGAGTTTCTGGCTTGAATGAAGGTTTGGGCTGGCGGTAAAATGTTTCCTGGCAGTGTCCTGCTTGAGTTTGCCTGGAACCGCAAACACTTCTCCCGCGAGCAACGCAAGAGTACAGAGATCATTCTGTTATACAGGCACCTGTGCAAAATGGGACAGACACGCGTCTTCGCCGCTTCTATCATGATGTTTAGGGAAAGAGTAAGAAGAACTTCCTCTTACAATCGGCGGCTGGACATGGGAACCAAAAGGGAACCTAGGAAAGAATCTAACAAAGCGACACTCGCCCGCATCAAGAAAGAAATGGCACAGCCACGCATTGTCAAGTCTGCGATAAAAGGGGCGTCAACAAGACAAGACTCGCAGTGACCGCGCCATAACCGTTAGTCGCCGCAGCTACTTCCTCGAAAGCTCGCGTTCAAAACGCCCTTCGACGTCTTCACGACTCAGCTTAGTTTCTGCTTTGCTCATCAGGATCGAATAGACGACTTCGTTGCCTTGGATCTGAGCGGTGATAAACGTAGCGTCCGTCAGCTCGTCGTGATTGAATTTCACCTTTCTGCCGTCTGCAAGTGTTCTAATCCACTCGTCGTTTGGCATTTTCGTTATCCCCCGAACTTCAAGTGTAGGAGACGCCTCCAGATTCTCGGTGAAGGGGGCGGAGCAAGCACAGTCCGCTCCGATCAGCCACAGACACGACAACGGCAACAGTGCTTAGGGCAGTATAGCTACCCGTCCCGATCAACTCAATCTTTTTCCCAATTAACAACACGCGTGGCGCCTGTGCCACGAAAAGGAGGTCCTGTGTTCGTCGAACTCATGCCGCTTCTTGCCGGCCGTACTGTGGTTATCACGGTGGCCAAGGTGGATGACAAGGCTCTGCGTGTCAATGTCATTCCCGCTCTGGCAAAGGCCGACGACAATCCGGCTCTAACCACCCCACACTAGGTGGGGTGCGGCAGATGATCCTGGTCGTCGACTCGGAAACAATCCCAGTGCATTCCGGTTCCTCCTCGAACGTTGGTAGTCACTTGGACGTACCGTCGAAACCGGTTAAATGGCCCATCACGTTCAGATCCCCCGAAACGGTGTTCTGGGAACTCGGCGGGGCGGCGGACGCGGAATGCCTCAAACGCATAACGGCCTCCCCAGAAGGCCGTGGAACGTGAAACGATGGATTCGGAACGATAAACGTGACGTGACCGGGCTTTTTTGTACCAGGTGAAATGAGAGAGAATTCACCTAAGGAGGAGTACCGGTCATGTCGACGAAGAGGTACAAGCCAGAGCAGATTGTAAACCTGCTTCGGAAGATTGAAGT
>Ga0326727_10011982_pt1 | contig 19933 bp, 22 predicted proteins | sample MB2enrmetagenome_FD_207643 | JGI IMG/M metagenome (GOLD analysis project Ga0326727, IMG submission 207643) | Lab enriched peat soil microbial communities from McLean, Ithaca, NY, United States - MB29MY | ecosystem: Environmental > Terrestrial > Soil > Wetlands > Peat | place: USA: New York...
AAGGCGGCGGGCGCCTCGCACATCTGCCTGACCACGACATTCAACCGGCGCCACCATCACCGCATCGCCGGGCGCACGCTGGCCGATCACCTGGCGGCGGCGAAGCGTTATCGCGAGGCGATCGGCGACATGTTGTAGGGGGTGCGAGCGATGCAACTTGGTGCGTCACTGCCACTGGTTGATATCGGTGGCGATCCGGTCGTCGTGCGCGACTATGCCCAGGCGGCGGAGGCGCTGGGCTTCGCCTATCTGGTCGCGCCCGACCATGTCACGGGGGTCAATCCAGCCACGCAGGGCGATGGGCTGCACGCTGGTACGACCGAGCATCTGTATCACGATCCGTTCGTGCTGTTCGGTTTCCTCGCCGGCTGCACGCGGACAATCGGTTTCGCGACCGGCGTACTGATCCTGCCGCAACGGCAGACCGTGCTGGTGGCGAAACAGGCGGCATGTCTGGATGTGCTGTCAGGCGGACGGTTCCGCCTGGGCATCGGTGTCGGCTGGAGCAAGCCGGAGTTCCTCGCGCTGAACGAGGAATTCCACACCCGCGGCCGGCGGTCGGAGGAACAGGTGCCGCTGATGCAGGCGTTGTGGGCCGAGCCGCATGTCAGCTTCAAGGGGCGCTGGCACACGATCGACGACGCGGGCATCAACCCGCGGCCGGCGACGGGCAAGGTCCCGGTGTGGTTTGGCGGGCACGAGGACGTGACGCTGCGCCGGGTGGCGCGCTGGGGTGATGGTTGGATGCCGCTGGCCTATCCGCCCGACGACAGCGCGCTGGCCGCTTTCGAGACGTTGCGTGGCTATGTGAAAGAGGCGGGGCGCGATCCGGCCAGCGTGGGGCTGGAGGTTTGGGTCTCGGCCGGGGCTGGTGGTCCCGCGGACTGGCGCAAGGAGATTGCGTTCTGGCGGGCGGCCGGCGTGACGCACGCGACCGTGCACACGACCTATCCGCGCGGGCATCATCGCCGGATCGATGGGCGGACGCCGGCGGCGCATCTGGCGGCGATCACGCGGTATCGCGAGGCGGTGGCCGATCTTTTGTAGGTGGGCCTCCGGGCGGGGGAGCACAGCACCAACCGCTCCCCCCGCCCTTGGTCCGCTTTGCGGCCCAAGCCCTCAAGCGGAGGGGGAGAGCCGTCGTCTGTCACCCCTTGCCGAACACCGGTTTGCGCTTCTCGACGAACGCCGCCATGCCCTCGCGCTGGTCGGGCGTGCCGAACAGCGACAGGAACAGCGCGCGCTCGTAGCGCACACCCTCGACCAATGTCGTCTCGAAGGCGCGGTTCACCGCTTGCTTGGCCATCGACACCGCAACTGGCGACAGCGAGGCGATCTTCTCGGCGATCTTCAGGGCCTCGGCGATGAGCTGATCGGCTGGGAACACCCGCGAAACGAGGTTGGCGCGCTCGGCCTCGGCCGCGTCCATCATCCGCGCGGTCAGGATCATGTCCATCGCCTTGGACTTGCCCACGGCGCGGGTCAGCCGCTGCGTGCCGCCGGAGCCGGGCAAGACGCCGAGGTTGATCTCGGGCTGGCCGAACTTCGCGGTGTCGGCGGCGATGATCATGTCGCACATCATTGCCAATTCACAACCTCCACCCAGCGCGAAGCCGGCGACCGCGGCGATGATCGGGGTCTTCACCTGCAGGATGGTCTCCCACCGGCTGATGAAGTCCTGCTGGTAGGCGGCGGGGTAGGTACGGTTCTGCATCTCCTTGATGTCGGCGCCGGCGGCGAAGGCGCGCTCGCTGCCGGTGAGCACGATGGCGCCGATTGCTGGGTCGGCGTCGAAGGCCAGGAGTTGCGCGCCGATCTCGGCCATCATCGCGTCGCACAGGGCGTTGAGCGCCTGGGGACGGTTGAGGCGGATCAGCCCGACCTTGCCGTGGGTCTCGACCAGAATGGTCTCGTAGTCGGCCATCGTTTGTCTCCGTGAGGGGGGCGGTAAGCGTACACCTCTCCCGCGCTTCGCGGGAGAGGTCGGGGAGCGTAGCGACACGGGTGAGGGTTCCTCGCGGGTCGCGCAACCCTCACCCTCGCCGCTGCGCGTCTCGACCTCTCCCGCGAAGAGCGGGCGAGGTGTACCCATCATCGCTGCGTGCGTGGGCAATAGAACGTGCTGCGGCCGGACTGTACCAGGCGCCTGATGCCCTGGCAGACCGGCTTGCCGGGGCAGCGCTCGCAGGGTTCGCCTTCGCGGCCGTAGACCTTCCAGGCGTGCTGGAAATAGCCGAGCTCGCCGTTGGTCTGCACGTAGTCGCGCAGGCTGGAACCGCCGGCGGTGATCGCCTCGGTGAGCGTCGCCTTGATCTCGGGCACCAGGCGCGCCGCGCGCGCGCCGGGGATGCTGTGGGCGGAGCGCTGCGGGCTGATGCGGGCGCGGAACAGTGCCTCGCAGACGTAGATATTGCCGAGGCCGGCGACCACCTTCTGGTCCAGCAGCGCGGCCTTGATCGGGGTGCGCTTGCCGGCGAGCGAGGCGGACAGGCTGGCCACGCTGAAGGAGGGGTCGAGCGGTTCGGGGCCAAGGTCGGCCAGCAGGCGGTGGCTGTCCTCCTCGGCGGTCGGCACCAGGTCGACCGAGCCGAATCGGCGGGGATCGACGAAGCCGACGCGCCAGCCCTCGTCGGTTTCCAGCACCAGGTGCTCGTGCGGCGTGACCTCATTGCGGCCCGCGCGCTCGATCAACATGCGGCCGGACATGCCCAGGTGCAGCAGCACGCTGTCGCCGCCATCCAGGCGCATCAGGATGTATTTGCCGCGGCGGCGAAAGCTCAGCACGCGGGCGCCGGTGAGGCGCCGGCCGAGGCCGGGGGGGATCGGCCAGCGCAGGTCGGGGCGGTGGGCGGCGGCGCGCGCGATGCGGTGGCCCTCGAGCCGAGCCCGCAGGCCGCGCATGACAGTCTCGACCTCGGGGAGTTCCGGCATGGGTGGCAGGCAGGCTATACCTGCGTCCCATGAGCGACAACGCCACGACGGATTTCGGATTTCGCCAGGTGCCGCGCGCGGCAAAGGCGGGGATGGTGCGCGCCGTGTTCGACAGCGTGGCGCCGCGCTACGACGTGATGAACGACCTGATGTCGCTGGGCGTGCATCGGGTGTGGAAGCGGATTCTGCTGACCGCGCTGGATCCTCGGCGGGGGCGCGCGCTGCTGGATCTGGCGGGGGGGACCGGGGATATCAGCTTCGGCTGGAAGCGGCTGGGCGGCGGGGACGTGACGCTGAGCGACATCAATCCGGCGATGCTGGAGGTGGCGCGTGACCGGGCGTTGAACGCGGGAATCGTTGCGGGGCTGGAATTCCTGGTGGCGGACGCGGAGCATTTGCCGCTGCCGGATGGCGGGTTCGATCGCGTGTCGATCGCGTTCGGGCTGCGCAACTGCACGGACAAGGACGCGGTGCTGCGGGAGGCTCGGCGGATGCTGAAGCCGGGCGGGCGGTTTTTCTGCCTGGAGTTCAGCCGGGTGCAGGTGGCGGCTTTGCAGCCGGTGTACGATGCGTGGTCGTTTCGGGTGCTGCCTCGGTTGGGGCAGGTGATCGCGAAGGACGCGGAGAGCTATCAGTATCTGGCTGAGAGCATTCGGACGTTTCCGGATCAGGAACGACTGGCGGCGATGATGCGGGCGGCCGGGTTCGCGCGGGTGGACGTGCGGAACCTGTCGGGGGGGATTGCCGCGATTCATTCCGGGTGGCGGTTGTGAAGCGGACTGCCGGGATGGGTGTAGGGCGGAAGAGCGAAGCGTCCTCCGCCATCGCGACGTGGCGGATGACGCTTCGCTCTCCCGCCCTACGCTTGCTGGTGGCACGCGCATGACCGACCTTGCGGGCAAGCGCGTGCTGCTGATCGTTCCGGGCGGGATCGCGGCGTTCAAGATCCCGGAACTGATCCGTCTGCTCCGGGGGCGCGACTGCGGGGTGACCTGCGTGCTGACGGCGTCCGGGGCGCAATTTGTTACGCCGCTGACGTTGCAGGCGCTGACCGAGGCCAAGGTCCATAGCGATCTGTTCTCGTTGACCGATGAGAACGAGATGGGCCACATCGAGCTGTCGCGCAGCGCGGACCTCGTGGTGGTCGCGCCGGCAACCGCGAACATCCTGGCGAAGATGGCCGCCGGGATTGGCGACGACCTGGCAACGACGTTGCTGCTGGCGACCGACAAGGCCGTGCTGGTGGCGCCGGCGATGAATGTGCGCATGTGGCTGCACGCGGCGACGCAGGCCAACATGGCGCTGCTGGCCGCGCGTGGCATTCGGGTTGTCGGGCCGGATGAGGGCGCGATGGCCTGCAATGAATACGGCCCGGGGCGCATGGCGGAGCCGCCGGCCATCGTTGCGGCGATCGAGGCGATGCTGTCGCCCCCCGCACGCCCACTTGCCGGCAGACATGCGATCGTTACCAGCGGGCCGACGCATGAGCCGATCGATCCGGTGCGCTATATCGCCAACCGGTCCTCCGGCCGGCAGGGGCACGCGATCGCGGCGGCGCTGGCGGCGTTGGGGGCGCGGGTGACGCTGGTGAGCGGGCCGGTCTCGGTGCCTGATCCGCTGGGCCTGGCAGTGCGGCATGTCGAATCCGCGCAGCAGATGCTGGCGGCGTGCCAGGCGGCGCTGCCCGCCGACATCGCGGTTTGCGCCGCGGCGGTGGCGGATTGGCGCGTGGCCAGCGCGGCATCGGCAAAGATCAAGAAGACGCCAGGCGCGGCGCCGCCGACGCTGGAGCTGGTGCCGAACCCCGACATCCTCGCGACGCTGTCGGCGCCGGGGCCGGCACGGCCGCGTTTGGTGGTGGGTTTCGCCGCCGAGACCGACGATCTGCTGGCCAATGCGCAGGCGAAACGGCTGCGCAAGGGGTGCGACTGGATCGTGGCGAACGACGTCTCGCCGGCAACCGGCATCATGGGTGGGGCGGAGAACGCGGTGCATCTGGTCACCGCGGACGGCGTGGAGGATTGGCCTCGGCTGGCGAAAGATGAAGTGGCGCGACGACTGGCGGCGCGCATCGCTGCCGCGTTGGCATGAGCGCGGCCGCGAACTGGACCATCAGGCGACTGACGACGGCGGATCTGCCGGCGTTCCGCGCGGTGCGGCTGGACGCGCTGCGATTGCATCCGCAGGCCTATGGCAGCGCGTATGCGGAGGAGGCCGATTTCACGCTCGACGACTTCGGGGCGCGCTGGCCGACGGCGCCGGGCGCGATGTTCGGGGCGTTTACGGGCGATCGGCTGATCGGCATTACCGGGCTGATGGTGGAGCCGCGAGCGAAGCGGCGGCACAAGGGGTTCATCTTCACCGTGTATGTCGAGGAATCGTTCCGTGGCCGTGGCATCGCGGCGGCGCTGGTCGATGCGACGATTGCGGCGGCGCGGGCGGCGGCGTTGCGCTTTGTCTGGCTGTCGGTCTCGGTCGGTAACGATGCGCGGCGGACGTACGAGCGGCTGGGGTTCCGCACATTCGGGATCGAGCGGCGCAGTTTGCTGGTTGATGGGGTGTTCGTCGATACCGAGCTGATGCAGCTCGATCTTGATTGATTCTGGGCTCGATTGATCCTGGGACGGTATTGTTGTGGGGGACCGATGAGCGTGACAATCCAGGTGCGGCTTCTGCCGCATGGCGAGGGACTGCCATTGCCAGCCTATGCGACGGCGGGGGCAGCCGGGATGGATCTGCTGGCGGCCGTTGCGGCGCCGGTCACGATTGGTCCCGGCATGCGCGCGCTGATTCCGACCGGCCTGACAATCGCGCTGCCGCCGGGGTACGAGATGCAGGTGCGTCCGCGCTCGGGCCTGGCGCTGCGCCACGGGATCGTGCTGCCGAACAGTCCCGGCACGATCGACGAGGATTATCGCGGCGAGGTGCAGGTGATCGTGATGAACGCCGGTGACGCGCCGTTCGTTGTCGAGCGCGGGATGCGGATCGCGCAGGCGGTCGTTGCACCCGTGGTGCGGGTTGCCTGGCGGGAGGTCGATAGCCTGGATGACACGACGCGCAGCACGGGCGGGTTTGGCAGCACGGGCACGCACGCCTGACACGACGGTGGCGAACTGCGCGGCACCGCATGCTATATTGCCGGCGGAAGGACTTGGCCATGCGTGACGACCGCACCGCGGAGATTCAGGCACTGTATCAGCAGGCTTTTCGTGACTTCGGCCCGGTGGCGTTGTGGAGCATGCGTCCGGTCGAAGCGCCGACCCGAGCTGACGCCCTGGCGATAACGATGGCGCTGCGCACGCATGGCCGCATGGACGGTCGGCGGCTCGCGGAACGAATCGAAGCGGCTTGTCGTGCCGATCACTAGATTTCAGTCGGACGTTCTGCGGCTGCTGGCGGCCCAGCGTAGTCCTGATAGCTATATCGCCGGGGGCGTGGTCATCAACCGCGACGGCCCGCGTATTTCCGACGACATCGACATCTTCCACGACACCGCGGACCGATTGGAAAGTGCGGTCAAAGCGGACGCAGCCGTGCTGACCGGCGCTGGCTATATAATGACCTGGCCGCAGAACCAGCGCACTGGCAAGCGGACCGCGACGATCGAGAAGTTCGGCGAACAGATGCAGCTTGAATGGGTGGCGGACTCCGCCTTCCGGTTTTTCCCGACCCAGCCGGATGAGCTGTTCGGGTATGTCCTGCATCCTGTTGATCTGGCGGCCAACAAGGCAGCAGCGGCGGCAGACCGCCGCGTGGCGCGCGACATTGTCGATCTTGTCACCATCCACGAGGACATATTGCCGCTTGGCGCCGTCGTGGCCGCGGCGGTTGGCAAGTTTCCCGGCACCACGCCGGAAGAAATGCTGGCCGAAATCACCCGGCACAGCCGCTTCACGGCTGAGGAATTTCAAGCTCTGGCAACCGAGCAACCGATCAACGTCCCTACGCTCCATCGTCGCATCCGCGAGATGATCGAGGCGGCCGAGGGATTCATTGCGGAGCTGCCCAGCGATGCCGTGGGCGTCGTGTTTTTGGAAGGCGATAAGCCGGTGCTGCCGGACCTGTCAGCGCTCGGCAAATATAGACGCAATCCGGGTGCCCCAAGCGGCCTATGGCCGTCGTCGCCGGAGATCGCACGGGGTATGCTGGATCGTTATGTTGAGCCGAAACCCTCGGGGCCGGGCTCGATATGATGGATGGGACTAGCCAAGCGCTCGATGCACGTCGTTCCGTGGAAGAAAGCCGGTATCAAACGATGTCACGATATCGTTGCTGCCTATCGGCCTGCTTATTGGTTTGATGCCACAGGAGAGCGTAAGGGCGAGCGGATCGTTTGCTGTGGCCCGGCAGGGCAGCTACATCCCCCGATGCGGCGCCGCAATCAAAAACGCGCGCAATTGCTCCACATAGAACCCGGCATTGCTTGTTGTCCCGTGCCCCAAGGTCTTCGCGCTGGCCGGGATCAAGTAAATCCGCCCGTCCTTCACATGCGCCATCGCCTGCACGAGCGTGCCCGTCTCCGGCGGGTTGCGCTCGTCATCGGCGGAATTGATCGCCAGCACCGGCGCCTGAATGCTGCTCAGCAACGGCGCCGCGTTGAAGCCGTGTGACGACTGCCACTGATAGACGAAATCGTTGGCGTCCGACGGGGGCGGCGCGGCCAGGCGTGCCTCCACCAGTTTGTCCGCCAGCGCACTGGTTGGCGCCGCCGCCTGGTAGTTCAGCGTGCCGCCACTGGTGGCGATGCCGAACATAACATTGGCGAGACGCAACGACGGCGGCTGCGTGGTATAGTTGCCATCTCGATACGCCGGGTCCTGCTTGATGGTTTCAACCAGCATGCGCCGCATCATCCAGTTGCGCGCCGACATCTCGGTGGGCTGCGCCGCCATCGGCACCAGGGCGTCCATCATCGCGGGATGCGCCTCGCCCCATAGCCAGGTCTGCATGCCGCCCATCGAGTTGCCGATCACCAGGCGCAGATGGTGCACGCCCAGCGCCTCGGTCACCACGCGATACTGGCCTTGGACCATGTCGGCGTAGTCGTAGGCCGGGAATTTCGTGCGCAGCCCGTCCGAGGGCTTGGCGGAACGTCCGGCGCCGATCGCATCGGGCAGGATGATGAAATACCGGGTCGCGTCCAGCGGCTGGCCTGGACCGAACAGCGTGCCGGCAAACGCCGGGGTCAGCATGCTGTCACCCGAGCCGTTGGTGCCGTGCAACACCAATACCGGCTCGTTCTTTGGGTCGCCAACCGTGGTGTAATGCAGCTTCAGCGCGGGCATCACCTCGCCGGTGTGGAACCTGAAGTCGTGCGCCACCCAGTCGTGCTCCTGCGGCGGGGGATAATTGGCGGCATTGGCGGGCGCCCCGATCATCAGGAATGCGGCCGTCATGAATATGGCGGTCAATACGACGCCGAGACTGAGTGCTGTTCTCACGACGATCCCCGTGTTGTTCTGCGTTTTTCATCGCTATGGGTATTGCCCTTCAGCAACCCGATCACAGCGTCGATGTTTGAGCAGGTATCTCACCTGAAGTAGTCAAGCTCGGAGCGGTCTTGTGGCGCCGGTTGTTCGCGCGGCCTGCGCAAAGCATCATCCAGCTCCCCGGTCAGTGCGTCCAGCCCCGCCCAGGCTTTTGCGATCGGTTCCAGAATGACCACCGTGCCATGCCGGCGAATCTGGACCGTGTCGGTCTGGAAGCGGAAATCCTTGGGCAGACGGACTGCCTGGGAGCGACCGGACCAAAAGACTTTGGCAGGTTTCATGTGCACATCCTCAGCGGATAGGGATATGGCGTAAGATCAACGATTCTCATTATGGCCCGATTCGTTGTAGAGACGTTATGGCCGGGTCAAACCCGGCCATGACGCTGAGAGGAGAGGACGTCTCGTCCATAATGAGAATCGCTGGCGTACGTCGGAAGTCGGTTGCCGATCAGAGCTCGGCCGATGAAGGGGACTTGCCGTCATTTTCGTCCCATAAGACCAGCCTCGGCCGTGTGCTGGGCTCCAGCGGCACCCGCTCGTAAAGCGATCCGAGACTTATCGAAAGCCCGAGCTTTGGCATCTCAATCACCGATGCAGGCTCGCGCAACCACTGGCTCTGCCAATCGCCTGTCGCGTCTCTCGACCAAAACCCGACTTCAACACGGGTGGGATCAATCATGACGATGTAGTCGACACTCACCATCGACTGGTACTCACCCAGTTTGAACAGACGGTCGACATGCTCGGTCGATTCAGACAGCACTTCGACGACCAAACTCGGACGGTCCGTTGTCACTGCGTCTTCGTCGAAGGGCGGACACAGCACACTCACGTCGGGTCTGCGGATGCGCCCCACCGGGGTCAGAATTCCGATGTCATCAGTGAACGCATCGCAAGCACTGTTGATGGCCCGGAGCTGGTTTCCAATGGTCCGAATCGCATTCGCCGTCACGCGGTCATGTCGGAGCTTGGCTCCAGCCATTGCCATGGGTAAGCCGTCCACCAACTCGTAAAGCTGGTCCTGGTCTGTCTGCCAGGCGAGGAACTCCTCGACGGTCATCCTGGGCGCTCGGTCGCTCATGTCGGCCTCCTTGCCACGACGCCACCGTAGCACGCACGTGGGCGGGTAAAACGCCTTGCCAACACAGTGCCCTGCCAACACGAGGTGAGGCGGGCGACATAAACGGACCGGGGCGCCATTTGACACCCACCCCCACCTCCCGCATCTTCAATGACCAACCGAGGGGAGCCCCGCCGCAGGGGGCTGAGAGACCGCAAGCCGCAACACGACGCGGCGGCGCGGTGACCCTTGAACCTGAACCGGGTCATGCCGGCGGAGGGACGGGGGAAGCGACCGCCCAACACCCCTCATCCGCCCGCACAAGCCCGTTTCGCGCGTGAGGAGACAACGATGACGGTCCAGTCCAAAACCGCCGCCCGCCCATCCAGCGTGACCACCGGCCCGATCGCCGGCTCGCGCAAGATCTACACCTCGCCAGAGGGCCGGCCGGACATCAACGTGCCGTTCCGCGAAATCGCGCTCGACCCGTCGGCGCGCGAGGAACCCTATCGCGCCTACGATTGCTCGGGCCCCTACACCGACCCGGCCGTCACCATCGACCTGGAGGCCGGCCTGCCGCCGGTGCGCGCCGAGTGGCTCGCCAAGCGCGGCTTCGACCACATCGCCCCCCGCCCGGTGAAGCCCGAGGACAATGGCGGCGCCACCGGCGACAAGCTGGTGCCCGGCTGCCCCGCCGAGCTGCCGGTCTACGGCGGCAGGCCAGGCCAGCTTGTGACGCAATATGAATTCGCCCGCGCCGGCATCGTCACCGAGGAGATGATCTACGTCGCGCACCGCGAAAACATGGGCCGCCTCAAGATGCTGGAGGGCGCGGCCGAGCGCATCGCCGACGGCGAAAGTTTCGGTGCCGAAATACCGGCCTTCATCACCCCGGAATTCGTCCGCAGCGAGATCGCGCGCGGCCGCGCCATTATACCCGCGAACATCAACCACCCGGAGCTGGAGCCGGTCATTATCGGCCGCAACTTCCTGGTGAAGATCAACGCCAATATCGGCAACTCCGCGGTCACCTCCGGCGTCGCCGAGGAGGTCGAGAAGCTGGTGTGGGCGATCCGTTGGGGCGGCGACACGGTGATGGACCTGTCGACCGGCCGCAACATCCACAACATCCGCGGCTGGATCATGCGCAACTCGCCGGTGCCGATTGGAACGGTGCCGATCTATCAGGCGCTGGAGAAGGTGGACGGCGATCCGACGAAGCTCGACTGGGAGGTGTTCAAGGACACGCTGATCGAGCAGGCCGAGCAGGGTGTCGACTATTTCACCATCCACGCCGGCGTGCGGCTGAAATACGTTCCGCTGACGGCAAAGCGCGTCACCGGCATTGTCTCGCGTGGCGGCTCGATCATGGCGAAGTGGTGCCTGTCGCGCCACAAGGAGAGCTTCCTGTATGAACGCTTCGACGAGATCTGCGACATCATGCGCAAATACGATGTCTCGTTCTCCCTGGGCGACGGGCTGCGTCCCGGGTCGAACGCCGACGCCAATGACGCGGCGCAGTTCGGCGAGCTGGAGACGCTGGGCGAACTGACGAAGATCGCCTGGGACAAGGGCTGCCAGGTGATGATCGAGGGTCCCGGCCACGTGCCGATGCACAAGATCAAGGTCAACATGGACAAGCAGCTCGCCGAGTGCGGCGAGGCGCCGTTCTACACGCTTGGCCCGCTGACCACCGACATCGCGCCGGGCTACGATCACATCACCAGCGCGATCGGCGCGGCGATGATCGGCTGGTTCGGCACGGCCATGCTTTGTTACGTTACGCCAAAGGAACATCTCGGCCTGCCCGACCGCGATGACGTGAAGACAGGGGTGATCACCTACCGGATCGCCGCTCACGCCGCCGATCTTGCGAAAGGCCATCCGGCGGCGAAATTGCGTGATGATGCGGTCAGCCGCGCCCGCTTCGAGTTCCGTTGGGAGGATCAGTTCAACCTCTCGCTCGACCCCGACACGGCGCGGAAATTCCACGACGAGACATTGCCGAAAGAGGCGCACAAGGTCGCGCATTTCTGTTCCATGTGCGGGCCGAAATTCTGCTCGATGCAGATCACCCAGGATCTGCGCAAGGAAGCCGAGCGGATGAGCGGGCTGGAGGCCAAGAGCGAGGAGTTCCGCGCCAAGGGCCAGGAGATCTACCAGCCGGCGGAAGCGGCGGAGTAGCGCAACCGGGGCGATGTCGGATCCGCGCCGCGCGCTGGAGGCGATCGGGCAGATCCCCGATGTCGAGATCGACATCGGGGAGGCCGCGCTGCAATTCGCCCGCATCGACGAACCGGAAGCGGACTGGGCCGCGGCGCGCGCGCATCTGTCGGAGCTCGCGCGCGACATGGCCGGGGTCGGACGCGGCATCACCGACCTGGAGGCGCGTGCCGGCGTGCTGACACGGCTGCTGGTGGAGCGGCACTTCTATCATGGCGACGCACAGACCTATGACGATCTCGCCAACGCCAATCTGATCCGTGTGACCGAGCGGCGCCGCGGCATGCCGGTCGCCCTTGGCGTGATCTGGCTGCACGCCTGCCGGTCCGTTGGCTGGAGCGCGCATGGGGTCGACTTCCCCGGTCATTTCCTCATCGCATTGGCCGCAAAGGGTTCGCAGCTCGTGCTCGACATCTTCAACGGCGGCATCGAGATGGAGGCACGCGACCTGCGCGCGCTGATCAAGCAGGTGGAGGGCGAGGCAGCCGAACTGCGTCCCGGCGTGTTGCAGCCCATGAGCGCGCGCGGGGTTCTGCTACGGTTGCAGAACAACATCAAAAGCCGCAGGTTGCAGGCTGGTGACCTTGCGGGCGCGCTGGTCTGCGTCACCGACATGGTTCGAATCGCGCCCGATCATGCGTCGCTGTGGCGCGAGGCGGCGGTGATGCATCACCGTCTCGACGAAGTGCACGCGGCGGTGCGCTGCTACGAGCGCTTCCTGATGCTGGTACCCGAGGGCGAAGTCGCCACCCGCGTGCGCGCCAGTGTCAAATCGTTACGTAGCCGGCTGAACTGACTCCGTCCACCTCTCCCGCCTGCGGGAGAGGTCGGCGCGCGCAGCGAGCCGGGCGAGGGTCGTGCCGCGCGCTCGACCCTCACCCGCGTCGCTACGCTCCGCGACCTCTCCCACTCGGTGGCAGAGGTGCGTCGTCGGCACCCCCCTGCTCAGACGTTCCGGCGTCCTCCATCGGCATGAACGGCATCAACAACTGATCCGCCATTCCTTTCGGTATCGGATGATCGGTCCCGTATCGCCCCGGCAACCTGTCCTTTGGCAGATGCAACGTCCCGAACACCCAATCCATCCACGGCAGCGTCGCTGCGTAATTCTTGTCCACCACATCCGGCCCGTCGTTGGCGTGGTGCCAATGATGGAACGCCGGTGTCGCCACCAGCCGTTCCAGCAGCCCAAAGCGCCAGCGCAGATTGGCGTGGATGAAGAACCCCCACACGATCCCGACCAGCAGCACGATGACCGGCACCAGACTCGCGCTGCCCGCCATCGGCGCCGCCAGCCCCAGTGCGTACATCGGCACCAACCCGCATAGCCGCGTGAAGATCATGTCGACCGGATGCGCGCGCGTGTTCACCAGCCAGTCGATCTGTTCCGCGCTGTGATGGATGGCGTGGAAATGCCACAGCAGGGGAATCTGGTGGCTCCACCGATGCCCCCAGTAGAAACCGATCTCGCCCACGATCAGCGCAGCGATGACCCGCAGCCACACTGGCCAATGTGCGATCGCGGTTGTCATCGCGGTCGGCAACGCCGCGTGCGCCGCCCGGGCCAGCACCGCCAACGGCGAGCTCAGCAGCAGGCTCGGCAGCACGCCGTTCAGGAAGAAGTACCCCAGATCGAGACCGATGTGCCGGCGAAATACTGTCTGCCGGCGCACCGCGAACAGCCGCTCCAGCGGCACGAACACGGCGCTGAGCATGGTCAGCCAGATGCACAGCTTGACGATCGTCAGAACGACGCCAGGTACCATTTGCGCAAGCTGGTGCACGACTTCCATTTCAGGCGGCATTTATCATGCCGCGCGCCGGCGGCCCAGGCGAACCGAGGATCAGTCTGCCTCGCGCGCCATGCTGCTGGGCCGGCGGCGCCAGCGCATGTAACCGATCAGCCCTACCAGGCCACTAACCATCAGTCCCCAGCTCGCGGGCTCGGGAACGTCCGACAACGTAACGCCATCCAGTAGCGCAAAGGGCGGCTGCCCGCTCGGTGTGCCGATCGCGAGGGACGACAGCGTTTCCGACGTGCTGGTGGCTGTGAAGGTCATGGTCTCCTGCATCCAGCCGGAGAAGCCTTCCGTCACAAGATCCACGACCGGCGTGTACTGCGTCTGGCTGCCCAGGCTGACTTCCCACTGGTCGGTCGTCGGACCGGTGAACCCGGACTGCTGTGCCCCCGCCCAGTAGAAGGTCAGGGTGGCGGTGGTACCAGGGACCAGACCGACGTCTGCGAGATGGCCGCCACCTCATACGCCCCATCGGCCGCAATGAAGTTACCGCCATTCGGGCTATTGGTCAGTCCATTGCTGGACCCATCGCCCGGCCCCCACAGCTTCACATTTCCCGCCGAACCGGTCGCGCCGGCGTTGTCGGCCGACGTGCCCGAGGTTGTCCCGCTGGCCGGGGCGAACACGAAATTATAGCCGCTGGTGGTCCAGTCGGTCAGCGTGTCGACGGGGTTGCCGCCGGACTCATAGCCGGTGCCGAACTGGTAGGACCCCGGGGTCGAGGTCAGCGAGAAGTTGCCGTTCAGCACCAGGTTGTTGGCGTGTGCTGCGCCGGCCCAGACACCACATGCCAGTACCGCGAGCGCCAGAAGGGCGCTTTGCCGCCAACATGGCGTCAGGGTGCTGAGGCGGGCTCGCTGGGTCCCTCGCATGGCGTCGTGTGTCCTGAACGGCAGTACGTCGTATCATTGCGCCGACCTTGCGCTGGGTCGCACGATGCACGCGTACCATTTTAAAAGATCGCGATTCATGAAGGGGTTCGCTGTATCGACATTCGAACCGACATGTAAAATTTCCCGACACGCCCACGACCGCACGTCCCGTCGTCGCTGTGCCGCTACGGCGGGTAGCCTTGTGCGAAGCACGCCTCATCGGTGCAGTTGCCTTCGCGGCAGGCATTGGTGCGCACAGCCAGGCGGACATCGTGCATCGGGTCGCCATCGATCCAGGTCACGTAGTTGCAGAAGCGCGTCGTGTGGACAGGCCGCCCGGCAATCGGCTCGCGGTATCGCGCTACGCCCCAGATCGCCAGGAAGCCGGGGGATTGCTTGGCGGCCAGCAGCGACTGCGCCGGCAGGGTGAAATCGGGCACGGTCAAGGTCGTGCGCGGCCCCAGCGTCAACGACCCGGTGAGGCTGGGGGACGCCTCTTTCTTGGTGAATCCCGGTTCCAGCCCGGCACCGGTCCAATAGCTGATCTGGGTTTGCAGATCGACGGCGGTGGTGTTGCCGGCGTTTTCCCACGTGGCAACGAACTGCCAGGCCGGCTGGCCAGTGCCGGTCACCGGCAGGAACTGGCCGTCCTTGAACGCGACGAACGGGCGGCGCGCCTCGGCGAGGTCGGTGCCGATGACATGGGCCTGCCAATAGAGCGCCCCGGCGATGCCAACGAAGCCCAGCACCACGATCACCTGCAGCCAGCGGATCTGCCGGCGCAGGCGGTGCACAGGCTCGGCCGGGTCCGGCTGGGTGCCGTCAAGCTGCTCCATGCTGTACTCCCGGACCGTCTTGCCGCGTCGCTGATCTCATGACTGACTCCGCATGGCAATGTCATTCCGGACATCGTGCCCGGCGCACATCACGCGGCCGGGTAGCCGAGCCCGAAGACGATGTGCGCCTCGGCGAACATGGACAGGCCGTCGCCTCGCAATAGCACCGGAACCTAAGCGACGGCACTGCGCGGAGACGGGTGCACCCGTCTCCGCGCGGGTCCGAATTGATCTTCCACGTCACCAATCGTGTTGGTTGGGCCAGCGTGCCGGATGGCTGATGCGCAACGCCATCCGGCATACTGCCAAATCGTTGCAAACGCGGTTTTTCCAGGAGCGCGCTAGCACTCTTAGGATACCAGGCCAAGGCATCAATCAGGATTTCCATCTTTCATAACAGGCTACCGCATTTGCCTTGACCTGCTTCGATTTCGAGGGCAAAATAGTTATTGAGATGAAAAGGGACAGTTCGATGCGTTTGCATCCTGTGATCGTCGGACCCGCTCTATGTCTCGCCGCAGGCGCGGCACATGCCGATCTGCTGACCAATGGCAGCTTTGAGTCGCCGGTCGTGACGCCGGGCAATGAAGATCAGGTGCTCACGGGCGGTTCGACCGTGACCACCGACGGCTGGACCTGGAATTATCTGACCGGGGTCATCAATGGCAGCGTCACAGGTGGCTTCAATGGCGCTGATCTTCCGACCGGCTACGACGGGGCGCAATACGCCTATCTCCAGGCGGCGACGTCCAGCATATCGCAGACCTTCATCCTGACAGCAGCAAGTAACGTTACGATTACTTGGCTTGCGGCCGGCCGACCCGATCTGGACGCGGGGTTCGATGGCGACACGACGTATGACGTGACCGCGGGAAGCCTGTCCTTCACCGGCACCACCGTCAGCGGATCCGATTTCGTGTCCGAGAGTCTGAGCGGGGTGCTGGACGCCGGCACCTACACATTGACATTCGTGAACGACTCACCGGCAGGCGACCACACGATGTATCTCGATGATGTTGTCGTGTCGGCGAGCGACGTGCCGGAGCCGGCATCGCTGTCGGTGCTGGCATTCGGCGTCGCGGCGCTGGTGCGGCTGCGCCGCACGCCCCGACGCAGTCCTGACCGTCGCGCGCTCGTTCAGCCGATCTCCTGAGCACATCCGCTTTGACATCGAGAGGAACAAAACAATGCCGCGCTTCTCCCCTGCGGTCATCCTCGCGGCCACCCTCGCCAGCGCAAGCCCGGCCATGGCGAACGTGGTTGTGTATATCGGCAATGATCCGAGTGCGACCGGCGATCCTCTGACCTCTTTTCCCGCTGCCACGTCGGCCCTTGAGAGCTGGTCCGCCGCCCTGAGTGGTGCGCCCGTGCTCCACGGTGATCTGGGCGCGCTGGCGGTCCAATCGTATCCGAGTGGAACCTCGCTCGCCTTCAGTCCCGGCCTGTCCGCCGTCCTCACCGCCAACACTCTGAGTGTCCACGACGTTCCGGAAGCGAACGGCCAATATGCGACGCTGGGCGCCACCGACAATTACTTCGTGTCCTACATCGGCGGCGTTCAATTCCAGTTCAATGAGCAGGTTTCCGGCTTCAGTGTGTTCGTCACCGACCTGGGGGACGTGAGTTCCGAAACAGTGACAATGACCCTGCTGAACGACGGCAACCAGGTTGCGAGCTATCAGGTGACCTGCGGCGGCAGCGAGGAGACCAACTGCGTTCCCGTCGGAACAGGCAATGGTGAGAGCGGCTCGGTGTCGTTCATCGGCGTCACCGACACGGCCGGTACCTTTGACACGGTTGTCTTCACCAGCACTGATTCCGAGGATGCGATCGGCTATGATAACATGGAGGTTTCCGTACCCGAACCGGCGTCGCTCGCAATCCTGGGCAGCGGCCTGCTGGCGCTGGCCGTGCTGCGACGCAAACGCCTGGGCTGATAGCCCCCGCCGGCATCGACGGGATGGGTGGCGGATCCAGCGGCATGATAGTCAAGCCCCGATACCAGCCCGCGTGAGCAGACACGCCCGACTGCGTGCCGCGATTGACCCGCTCCGCTCGGGATCGCTCCGCAGGAAGCGCCAAGTCTCGGCGCTGGGCTGAGGCATGGCGTCATAGGGATCCCATCCGCGTTGGCTGAGCTGGTTGTTACGCAAGCAGTCCCAGAGGTTCTCCATCGGGTTTATTCCCGCATGATATCATACCAGGCGCCAGAGAGATTGACGTACCGTGGGCTCCGCCTCTCCCGTCGTGGCCGGGCGCCTGTCCCCGGATGTGACCCGGGGATGACCCGGCGATCCTCTTCGTGGCGCCCAAGAGGATGGCCGGGTCAAGCCCGGCCACGACGGGTTGGGCGTTGGTTGCGCGATAGTCTCGGAGAGTCCGCCTTAATGTCGGCTGGTATAATTCCACGAGACCTTGAGTCCCATGCATCCTCGTCACGCCTGCGAAAGAGGATGCAATGCAATCCAGACTTGGCGACGCTCGCCCGCAGTCAGTGGATCCGCCGGCGCTCCTAGGTCCGCATGCGCGTGGCGATGTCGCCCAGCACCTTGTGGGCGGAGCGTACCGCGCCTTCCTGCCAGCCGGTGATGAACGACATGTGTTCGCCGGCAAACAGATAGGGCCCGTCGCCCTTCAGCAGCAGCGGGAACTGTGTCGCGCGCGCATCGTGGCTCCACTCCGCCCAGCCACCGCGGGTGAATGGGATGTTCTTCCACGCCACCGACACACCCTGTCCCAACCAGCGCGACGCACCCGGATGCAGGTGCCCGACATCATCCAACGTGTCGCGCAGCCGTTGCGCCAGCGGTTTGGCGGCGAAGGCGTTGCCCAGCTCTTGCGACCAGATATACGCGCCGACCAGGATCCCCTTCGTCTGCTGCAATCCCGCCGAGGGGTACCACACCTGGGTCGACTCGCGACTGGTCCAGGAAATCCCGCCATAGATGTTGTTGTCGAGCTCCCAGAAGCGGCGTGCGGCCTGGAATGCGACCTTGCCCGCCGGCACGTAATCCAGCGATGCCATCGCGGCGCGGACCGGCGGGGTGAAGTCGGCCTCGACATCCGTCAGCGCCGGAAACGGTACGGTGACCACCGCGACAGGCGCGTCGACGTGATGCGTCGTTCCGGTTCCCGCATGCCGCCAGGTGACACGCGCGCCGGTATCCGTGCGTTGTAGCCGCGTCACCACGGCTTCGTAGACGATCACGTCGTGCAGCCTGGCACCGAACGCCTGCCCGATGCGACCCATGCCCCCCACCGGCTGCATCATCGTGGCCGCCATGGTCGACAGTTCGCCGAACTGCATGGGCAGGCGCCAGAAATCGGACTCCACAATACGGCGCAGGTCGAGCGGCTGGTTCGCCACGCCATCCTGCGTCGCGCCGGGTTCCGTCGCCCAGCCGGCACGCGACGAACCGTGATAGGCCAAATCCTTGTCCAGGGCGCCGAAGGCGCGCAGGAAGTCGCGCAGCCTCGCCTTGTCGTCCACGCTGACGGGCTGTGCCATCAGGTCCTTGTCGACGGCCTTCGCCGCCAGCTCCGCCACATAGCCCCGCGCGTCATTCACCACGCGATGATTGAGCTGCGGTTGGCCATCGAACGCATGGTCGTCCTGCATCAGCGCGCCGCGATTGTCGTTGCACATCACTTCCAATGGCACCATCAGGGTGCGGCAATACGACAGGATGCCTTCGTGGTGGTACGGCAGTCGCGCCGGGCCCGGATTGAAATACAGATGCGATCCACGATCCCATTGAACGTGCTGCGTGCTGTTGACTTCCTGCACCACATCCCCGCCGCGCAGCGACCGGTTGCGTCCCCCTGGCCGCGATCGCGCCTCCAGCACCAGCGGGGCATAGCCGGCCTTGCGCAGTTCAAATGCCAGTACCATGCCGGCGATCCCGGCACCAATGATCACCACGCTCCGCCCGCGCCCGGCCGGCAGGTCCGGCGGCCCGGCGTAGGCTTCCGGCACCGGCAACAATCCCAAGGCGGCCATGGTCTGATACGCGGCCGCCACGCCACCGGCCTTGCCAACCAGGTGGATCAGCCCGCGGCGCGGCAGCATCACGCTGGCCGCCTGGACCGCAGCGCGGCGGCCAGCGTGCCGTCGTCCAGGACATCCAGCGCGCCGCCGATGGGCACGCCTTGGGCGAGCCGCGTCACGCTCACGCCGAGCGGCTTCAGCCGGTCGGTCAGCCAGTGCGCTGTGGTGGCGCCATCCACGGTTGCCGGCAGCGCCAGAATGACCTCGGTCACGCCGCCGTCATTGATCCGATGCAGCAATGTTGTCACGTTCAGGTCCTCGGGCCCGATCCCGGCCAGCGCGGATAACGTTCCGCCAAGCACATGATATAGGCCGTGGTGCACGTGCGCTCGCTCCAGCGCCCAGAGATCGGCGACGCCCTCCACGACGCAAATCATCGACCGGTCGCGTTGGCGGTCGGAACACACGCCACATGGATCCCGACTGTCGAGATTGCCGCAAATGCTGCACGGTTTCACCGCGCGCGCGGCCTCGGTCAACGCGGTCGCCAGGGGGAGCATGCGGGAGTCCGGCTGTTGCAGCATTTTCAGCGCCGCACGGCGCGCGCTACGCGGCCCCAGGCCGGGCAGCTTGGCGAGCAACGCAATCAGTCGTTCGACCTCGGCACCGCCCATGATTGTTGTTTGTCGCGACGCGCGCCGCTGGCCCCACCGCTTCCGTCATGGCCGGGCTT
>Ga0326727_10011983_pt1 | contig 19929 bp, 18 predicted proteins | sample MB2enrmetagenome_FD_207643 | JGI IMG/M metagenome (GOLD analysis project Ga0326727, IMG submission 207643) | Lab enriched peat soil microbial communities from McLean, Ithaca, NY, United States - MB29MY | ecosystem: Environmental > Terrestrial > Soil > Wetlands > Peat | place: USA: New York...
TTGCATTATAGCGACATGTTGCATTAGCGCTACAGTAGGTGTCGATATATACCTTTTTCTAGGGCAAAATGCAACCCTTCCCTGGCGGGAGTTCGGAAAAATCCTCAAGGTTAACCTTCTCGTGTGTCGCTCTGGCGCAACAGCCCGAAAGACTGCGCGAGTCACTGCCATTGCCTGCCTTCCTTGTATAAGTCGAGAGATTGTAACAGTTTGTGGCTCCCATCCATGGTTGTTGGAAAAGGACCAGTAATTGCTGTTGTTAGCAGTCGAGGCTTTCCCGATTCAGAAAGAAGTGCGGGCCAAAGTTGGGGATTGTGTTCCCCAGGGACACGCTTGTGGAAGAAGACCCATTGTTTCTCCTCAGAGCTTGGGGAGCAACAAGACATTGTTAGCGATGTAGGTTCGCAATCTTAGCCATAGAATCACGGGGCTCCGGCGAGATTTACCACACCAAACATATTCAAATTAGAGGTACTGCTGATGCCGAAAAAAGCGACCACCTTAGCGCACGCGGTCGAAATGATACCGGATGGGGCAAGTCTCATGATTGGGGGGTTCATGGGCGTAGGCTCTCCCCATCGGCTCATTGAAGAACTTGTACGTCAGGGGCGCAAAAACCTGACGGTCATTGCCAATGACTCGGGCCGGCCGGGATGGGGTATTGGCCGGCTGATTGACGCCAAACTGGTTGCCAAACTGATTGCCAGCCACATCGGAACCAATCCGGAAACGCAACGGCAGATGATCGCCAAGGAGCTGGAAGTGGAACTCTGCCCGCAGGGTACGCTGGCGGAGCGCATCCACGCCGGCGGCTACGGACTGGGCGGGGTGGTAACTCCGACCGGGCTGGGGACCATAGTGGCAGAAGGCAAACCAACGGTCGAGGTGCAAGGCAAAGTCTTTTTGCTGGAAACGCCGTTACGGGCGGACTTCGCCCTGCTGCTGGCGCGCCGCGCCGACTATCGCGGCAACCTCGACTATCAACTGACGGCGCGCAATTTCAATCCGCTCATGGCGCTGGCCGCCGACAAAGTCATCGCCGAACCGCTGGAGATTGTGCCGGTAGGCATGATTCCTCCGGATGCGGTGGTTACGCCGCACGTGCTGGTAGACCACTTTATTGGAAGGGAGAAAGCCAATGGACGATAAAGTTCTCATTGCCAAGCGAGTGGCCTTGGAGCTCAAAGATGGCGATTTGGTGAACCTGGGGATCGGCTTGCCGACCTTGGTGGCCAGTTATCTGCCGGCGGGGATCGAAGTCTGGTTCCAATCGGAAAACGGCATTATCGGCATGGCGCCGGTGCCGGAGCCGGGGATGGAAAACGATCTGGCCTGCGACGCGGGCGGCAGCCCTATCGGGGTACTTCCCGGTTCGGCCAGCCTCGACAGCGGCCTGTCGTTCGGCCTGATTCGCGGCGGCCATCTGGATATCACCGTGCTGGGCGGCCTGCAAGTGGATGAACAGGGCCAGTTGGCCAACTGGATGGTGCCCGGGAAGATGGTGCCGGGCATGGGCGGCGCCATGGATCTGGTTACCGGCGCGAAGCGGGTGATCGTCGCCATGACGCACACCGCCAAGGGGGCGCCGAAGATCCTGAAGAAGTGCACTCTACCGCTGACTTCCTTGCGTCGCGTTAGCCTGGTGGTGACTGAGATGGCGGCGATCGAACCGACGGCCCAAGGGTTGGTCCTGCGGGAGGTCGCCCCAGGGATCACCGTCGAGCAGATAGTGGCGGCGACAGAAGCCAAATTAATCATCCCGGCGCAAGTTCCGGTGATGCCTATCTCTCAGGATGGCAAAGCTGCGGCGGCCAAAGCCTAGCCGCGCTGCGCGCAAGAAGCCGAGCAAGCCGGCGGATTCATCCGGCCGGCCTGCTCGACCGTCTAAGCAATCCGATGCTGTAGCAGGTGCAAGATGTGCGGCCGCCTGCTACAGCGTTTCCCCGCACTGGCGATCCGTTGTTCCCGGCTCCAACGCAGCATTTGGGGATCGCCAGGATGCGGAACTGTAATCCGCAGGCCGGCCAAGAAGCACGATCAAGAGAAAGAAAAACGTTGAACGGTTTCCTTAAGTGAGGAAGAGGAACAGGCCGTGACTTGGACTTTTCTTGTCTGCCTATTATCACTTGGTTTCTTGATGCTGGTCGCCTATCGGGGATTCAGCGTCATTCTTTTCGCGCCGATTGCCGCCCTGGGAGCGGTGACGCTTACCAGTCCGCACTCGGTGCTGCCTGTCTACAGCGGTCTCTTCATGGAACGCATGGTGGTATTCGTCATCGCGATTTACTACCTGAGTGGCGGGCACATTGTGTAGGGCGCGGGCCACGGCCTGAAAGGCAGTTCTCAGTTCCCGGTTCTCAGTTCTCAGTTTTTGTTCGCTGAGAACGTATGACGGTGAACTGAGAACTGACGACTGAGAACCGAGAACTGAGAACTTGAAGAGAGAGAAGGAGGACTCATGCTAAAGGGACGCAGAGCTGTCGTTACCGGTTCGACCAGTGGAATCGGCGAGGGATACGCCCGCGCGCTGGCGGCCGCGGGTTGCGCGGTGATGCTGAATGGCTTCGGTGACGCCGGCGAGATCGAGAAGCAGCGCGCCGGCATGGCCAAACAGTATGGGGTCGAGGTGCTGTACAACCCCGCCGACCTGTCGAAGCCGGAAGAGTGCGCCGAGTTGGTGCACGACGCCGAGAAGCGGCTGGGCGGCGTCGATATCCTGATCAACAATGCGGGTATCCAGTTCGTTTCGCCCATTGAAGACTTCCCGATAGATCGTTGGAATGCCATCATTGCCATCAACCTGTCTTCGGCTTTTCACACGATCCGGGCGGCCTTGCCGTGCATGAAGCAGCGCGGCTGGGGACGTCTGATCAATACTGCATCAACCCATGGCCTGGTGGCTTCGATCAACAAAGTCGCCTATGTATCGGCCAAACACGGCATTGTCGGTTTGACTAAGGTGGTGGCGCTGGAGACGGCGCGCACCGGCGTGACCTGCAACGCGATTTGTCCGGGCTGGGTGCTGACGCCGCTGGTGAAGAAGCAGATTGAAGCCCGCTCTAAAGAGCAGAATATTCCCCTGGAGCAGGCGGAGCACGACTTGCTGGCGGAGAAGGAACCGAGCCTCCGCTTCACCACGGTAGAACAGCTAGGTGGGTTGGCTGTTTTCCTGTGCAGCGATGCGGCCAACAACATTACCGGCGCAACCATTACTTCGGACGGTGGTTGGACCGCGCAATAGGAAGCAACAAGCCGCAAGTAACAAGCAAAAGATGGATCGCTCTAGATTTGCTTCTTTGGCTTATTGCTTGCGGCTTGTCGTTTGTTGTTTTTCCACACGCCGGTTAGTCCCAAGCAACAAAGCCAGAGCGCGCAAGTTGTTTTTTAGCTTGTTGCTTGTGGCTTGGTGCTTGTTGCTGCTTTTCTACGCTGCCTTCTTACGGATTCGCGTAGCCGCGGCTTTAGCGGCTGCGCGTTTCATCCCTGATTTTCCCTTGGGGCGCACCGCTTTCAGGGCTGCCTGGCGGCAGCGAGGCGCCGCGTCGTTGCCGTGCAGCGCTGCGTGTCTGCCGGGATAGACTCTTCGTTGAAGCTGCCGCCCGTCCTTCCCTTTTCAGGGTGCCTAAAGTAGCGCGCGACCGCGTAGACGATGGCTTGCGCCGGCCAGCGGAGCGTCCCGGGCGCATATCCCGTTGTGCCTTGGCTCGGGTCGCGGAAGACGCCTTGCCTTTCTTCGGAGCGGACAATTTGACTCCCGAGCGGCGCGCTTGGGAAAGGCCGATGGCAATCGCCTGTTTCGCTGATCGCGCGCCATGCTTTCCCTCGCGAATGTGATGCATCTCCTCGCGGACAAACTCACCCGCTTGGGTGCTCGGCGATATGCCTTCCCGCGCATCCCGCCGGGCGCGCGCAACGGTCTCCTTTTCTGGCAGCCTCCTCACCTCCCACAATGATTGTTTGGACTAGATAACAGGGATGCGCGCATTACAAAAACAGTGGCCACTGATCCAAGACATCGGGTGATCGGGTGATCCGGCGATCGGGTGATCTTAGAACAGGCGTGCACTTTCTATTGGCTATTTTCCTGAAAGATGCCCTGAGGATTTTCGCTATGTCGGCAGAAGCGGTGAAAACAATTTTGGTTGGCCAAAGGCTTCGACGTTCCCGATGCCGCGAGTGTTTTTCGATCACCCGATCACCCGATCGCCGGATGTTTTGGATCACCCGATGATGAGAGGATCACCGGATCACCCGATCACCGGATGACAAGAGGATTTGATTGGTCTTGGAACGCGATTCTCCGATGCTGGTCACGTAGACGGCCGGTTGATCCTGTACCGGGCAGGCAAATTCACAGGCGCCGCAGCCGACACACCGTTCCGGCTGAATATAAGGCTGACGTACCTGGCGGATATTTCCGGCGCCGTCGGTTACTTCCGCCGGCCGCACATAGATCGCCTTGGGCGAGGTCGGGCACCATTCCTCGCAGACAATGCAATCGGTAGCCATGGCCCAAGGGAGGCAGCGCCCGCGATCGTAGAAAGCGGTGCCAATGCGGATAGGCTTTTCAACCGAAGTCCCCGTGCTCCAGCCCTTTGCCCGCGACGTAAGCTGCCAGATGGCGCCGGTGGGGCAGACGTCCCCACACAAGGTACAACTGGGCTCGCAGTAGCCGACTCGCGGGATCAACAGGGGAGTCCAGAGGCCCTCCAAACCGGCTTCCGTAAAGGTCGGATGGAGCGCGTTATTAGGGCAAGCCTTCATACACTCGCCGCAGCGGATGCAACGCGCCAGAAAATCGCCCTCCGGCAGCGCGCCGGGCGGCCTGAGCAGACGGGGGTTATGTTCAGGCCCGAAGGCGGTGGCACTGCGCAGGAGCGGAACCAGTGCGAATCCTGCCGCCGCCCCGGTAAGCGCGCGGCGCCGGCGAAGGTCTGGAGCTTCCACTACGTCCTTGCCGTGGCGCAGCCAGCGCCAGCGCAAGGCCTGCTCCGGACATTCGGCCGAGCAGTTGAAGCACAAGTGGCATTCGGGTTTGCGCCAGCGTGCTCCCGGAACGGGATCGTCGCCGCCCTGGCAATGCAGCAGACAGCGGTTGCAGTCGTTGCAGTTGTCCTTCTGTTTTTCCAGGCCCAGCAAGGACCAGCGGGAAGCGATTCCCAGCAGTGCGCCGAGCGGACACAGCAGGCGGCACCAGAGCCGGGTGATGCGCAGGTTCAGCGCCAGCAGCAGCACCAGGATCCCGCCCAGCAGGAAAGCTTGGCGAAAATGCGGCTGACGAAAGCTGAGGATGGTGGCTCCCAGCAGTAGTTGCAACCCGTCCGCCACTAAACCCAGAGCCCGAACCTGGGTGTGGTACAGCCCGCCGGTGACCATGTTCACGGCATGGTTGACGGCGGGCAGGACCGAAAGCCCAAGCGAACGCACCAGCAGGGAGATGGGATCGAACCAGCCCACCGCCCCGCTGCCCAGCAGCGCAGCCACCAGCAGCGCAATCAGCAGATAGTACTTGAACGTCTGCCAGGGGCGATAACGGTTCGTGTCGATTCGCTGCCGCCCCCGCTTGCTTTCCGAACGCAGATGACCGAAAAAATGATGCAGCGTTCCCAGCGGGCAGATCCAGCCGCAAAAAAACCGTCCCAGGAAGAAGCCAGGCAACAGGATTGCCAGCGACCAGAGCAGTCCGCGATATAAAGCACGGGTCGCCAGCGCATTTGCCGCCGCCGCCAGAGGGTCCAGTTCGAGAAACCAGCGGACCGGATACGGCAAGTGAAGATCGCCGTGGACCGCGCGCAGCGAGCCGCTGAATTCTGTTTTGAGCAACAGGAACAGGAAGAGCAGCAGAAAAATAATCTGTGCGGCGCAACGCAGCCGGCGAAGGTTCCCGTATGACAAGGTGTTCCTCTGATGGAGAGCAGCCTAGCACAAGCCTGAAGGGCCATGCTGTGCGGAGGAGCACAAAGTGTAGCTGCCGTATGAATGCGGGCCCAGGGTCCCCAATAAGCCCGGTTCTTTGCTTGCCGGGTGGGGGCACGACCAGGATTGGGGTGTTTTCTCTGTGACTCTGTGTCTCTGTGGTGGGTGTTAGATTTGCTGCATTGCCGTTTTGCGCGCCACCGATTACAGTGCTTGATCATGGCAGATGCAGAACGCGCGGAAGAAAAGCCGCGGCCCTCAGCGGAAGTTTATGCCGTCTATGGCGTCGAGCCTGAGATTCAGGCTTACGCCATGGCCAAGTACTCGCGTTCCGCTCTATCGCTGAAGGAATCCCTCCGCGAAATCAGCGAGCAGAAGGCGGAGAAATTTCTTAATACCTTCTATTTCCAATACGGGCACCGTTCCATCGCTGACCTGGCGCATATCGCCTTTGCCCTGGAACGGGTATCTCTGCTTGCCGCCATCGCCGTAGTCGATGAGCAGCGCTGGGACGGGCAGGAGCGTTCCACCCGTTACCAGGACTTTTCCCATCCCGACTACTACATTCCTGCCTTTGCCGGCAACCCTGATGCGCCGCGGCTCTTCGAGGAAACCATCGAGCTGCTGTTCGGCGAATATCGCGAGCTTTCCCAGGCGGTCTTCAACCATCTCTGCGCGCGCGTGCCGCGTCCGCCGGAAATGAAGGAAGAGACCTATGCGCGCACGCTGCATGCCCGGGCTTTCGACAGCGCGCGTTATCTGCTCCCCTTGGCCACCTGCACCTCTTTGGGGCAAATCGTCAACGCGCGTACGCTGGAAACCCAGATCACGCGCCTGCTTTCTAGTTCCTTTGCCGAGGTGCGCGAGCTGGGGGAGAAGCTGAAATATGCCGCCAATCACGCGGCTTACGACACCGCCGGAGAGGCCAAGCGCCAGCTTTACGAAGAGATTGGCCGCCGGGATCCGAGCTGGGGCGAGCAGGTGCGGGAACTGCTGCTGAAAGAGGTGCGGCCGGCGCCCACCCTGGTCAAATATGCCGAACCCAACCCCTATCTGATCGAAACCGGCAAGGAGCTTCAGGCCGCAGCGGAGCAGTTGATGTGCGGCGTGGAAGTGGTGGCTGCTCCTCCGGTCGATCTGCTCGACGATGAGCCGGTCGAGATAGAGCTGGCCACTACGCTGCTGTACGAACACAGCCACTACCCGTACCGCCAAATTCGGGAACGGGTAGAAGGATTGACGGAAGCGGAGCGCCGCGAAATCGTCGATCTGGGAGTGCGCCACCGCGGCAAGCACGACGAGCTGCCGCGCGCGTTCTGCACGGGCGCGAAGTTTCGTTTCGACATCCTCATGGATATCGGAGGTTTCCGCGATCTGCATCGGCACCGCCGCTGTATCCAGATCGGCCAGGGATTTACCACCGTCCATGGCTATGAGACTCCCGAGGACGTGCGGGCGGCGAACTGGAGCGACCGCTATGCGATCGCGTTAGGCACAATGCGGAACATGATCAAGCAGTTCATTTCCGAAGGCATGGATGCCGGCGAGACGCAATATCTGATCCCGCTGGCCTACCGTAAACGAACGCTATTCAAGATGGACTTCGCCGAGGCGGTGTACATCACCGAACTACGGACCGCGCCGGCCGGCCATTTTTCCTACCGCGCCATTGCCTGGCAGATGTACGAGGCGGTAGCCCGCCGCTATCCATCGCTGGCGCAATACTTCCGTGTGCACGACCCCAGCCAGCCCTGGGATTTGCTGCAGCGCTAGGGCTTGTATCTTCGCTTATCTTTCGCCTGGGGACGGGGCAGTGTATAATGCGCCGTCAGCAGTTTTTCAACCTATTTCAGGCTGGCGCCGGCACCCTACCGCGTCCGGCGCATACAGGAGATCAGCATGGCAGAGACAGAACGTGACCGGGCGCTCGGCTTGGCCGTGGCGCAGATCGAAAAGCAGTTTGGCAAGGGATCGATCATGCGTCTGGGCAGCAAGGAAGCGATCGTACCCATTGCGGTCATATCTACCGGCGCGGTGTCGTTCGATGCTGCCCTGGGAGTAGGGGGAGTTCCGCGGGGCCGGGTGGTCGAGATCTTTGGGCCGGAGGCTAGCGGCAAGACCACGATTGCCCTGCAGGTGATCGCCGAGGCGCAGAAGGCCGGCGGCATGGCGGCCTTTATCGACGCCGAACATGCCCTGGATCCCGCCTATGCCAAGAAGCTGGGAGTGGATATCGACAACCTTCTGGTCTCGCAACCGGATTATGGCGAGCAGGCGCTAGAGATCGCCGAAGCCCTGGTCCGTTCGAGCGCAGTGGATGCGCTGGTGGTCGATTCGGTGGCGGCCCTGGTGCCCAAGGCGGAGCTGGATGGCGAAATGGGCGACAGTCATGTTGGCCTCCAGGCCCGGCTCATGTCCCAGGCTTTGCGCAAGCTGACCGGCATCGTCTCCAAATCGCGGACCTGCCTGATTTTCATCAACCAGATCCGCGAGAAGATCGGCGTCATGTTCGGCAACCCGGAAACTACTACCGGAGGCCGGGCGCTGAAGTTTTATTCTTCCGTGCGCATCGATATCCGCCGCATTGCCGCCATTAAGGACGCCGATCAGGTGATCGGCTCCCGCACCAAGGTCAAAGTGGTCAAGAATAAGGTTGCCGCCCCCTTCCGCGAGGCGGAATTCGACATCATGTACGGCGAAGGCATCTCCCGGGAAGGCGACCTGATCGATCTGGCGGTGGTTCACAATCTGGTGGAGAAATCCGGTGCCTGGTTCAGCTACAAGGGGGAACGCATCGGCCAGGGACGGGAAAACACCAAGCAGTTTCTGCGCGAGAACAAGGATATTTTGGCCAAAATCGATGCCGAGGTGCGCACCGCGCTCGGGCTCACACCACCTAAGGTGGAAACGCCGCCGCCCGCCAGTCCGGCCGAGAAGGCTAGCGCCAGCGCCGCGGTCGCACGCGGGACAGATGCGCGCGGGCCGGGCCGGCGATAGCGCCTAAACCTTTATTGCCGTTTGCGTCTTCTACCGCTTAGAATCAACGTAGGACGAACCAGCCTTGTGCTGCGCCCTCTTGAGGACTCGTGAAACACGTTGTCGCCATCTATCCTGGCTCCTTCGATCCCCCGACCAAAGGCCATTTGGACCTGGTCGCGCGCGGGAGCCGGCTGTTTCATGAGCTCATCGTGGCTATCCTGCGCAATCCCGACAAGGATCCGCTGTTCAGCCTCGAGGAGCGCCGCCGCATGCTGGAAAGGCTCACCCGCCGCTTCTCCAACGTGCGCGTCGATACCTTTGATGGCTTGTTGGTGGATTATGCGCGCCAGCTCGGCGCCCACGTCCTGCTGCGCGGCATTCGCGCCATCAGCGATTACGAGTTCGAGCTGCAGATGGCGCTGATGAACCGCAAACTCGAGCCGATGCTGGAAACCGTATTTTTGACCGCCGCCGAAGATTATTCCTACATCAGTTCGCGCATCGTAAAAGATATTGCGCGGCTCGGCGGCGAAGTGCACGAAATGGTGCCGCCGCTGGTAGAGGAACGTCTACAATTTAAGTTAAACGGCCACAAGCCGAGCCAGCTTGCTTCCAAGCCGCGGGCCAAAGCCAAGCTACAACGAACCTAGGAGGAACCTCAAGAAATGGCCGCCAGCAGTTCCCTTGTCCAACCCCTGAGCAAGCGCATTCAGCGCATTGAAGTTTCCGCCACGCGTGTGGTGGCTGCCGAAGCCGAACGCCTGCAAGCTACAGGCGCCGACATTGTCGATTTGGGCGCCGGCGATCCGCACCTCGCCACCCCGCAGCACATCAAAGACGCCGCCATTGCGGCTCTGGGCGCGAACTTCACCAAGTACACGGCAGCGGGGGGGATAGCCGAACTGCGCGAAGCTATCGTCCAGCGGCATGCTGCGGATTTTGGCTCTGATTACAAACCCGCAGAATGCGTGGCGGTCTCCGGTGGAAAACATGCCCTGTTCGGCGCCTTTCAGGTACTGCTGGAGCACGGCGACGAAGTGATTATTCCCGTGCCCTACTGGACCTCGTTCAAGGACATGATTTGCTTCTCCGGCGGCGTTCCCGTTTTCGTATACCCGCCCGAGGAGAAAGGCTTCGAGCTGACTGCCGAAATGGTGGAGCGCGCCATCACGCCGCGAACGAAAATCATTCTGGTCAACTCTCCCAACAATCCCTCCGGCGCGGTCTACGACCCAGAAGATCTCAGGGCGATCGTAAAGATGGCTGCCCGGCATAATCTGATCGTCATCAGTGACGAGTGTTACGGGTACCTGGATTTTACGGGCCGTCACTTCTCCTTGGGTTCGCTGCGCGAATACCGGGACCGGTTGCTGATCGTAGGCTCGCTGTCCAAAACTTATTCCATGACCGGGTGGCGGTTGGGCTTTGGCCTCGGGCCGGAATGGCTCGTCTCCGCCATTATCAAGCTCCAGAGCCAGAGCACCACGCACCCGACTTCCATCGTGCAGAAAGCCGGCGTGGCCGCGCTGACTGGCCCCCAGGATTGCGTCCGGGAGATACAACAGGAATACACGCGTCTGCGGGACCATATCACCGCCGGCTTGCGTTCCATCCCAGGCATTACCTGCGTCGAACCGCAAGGGGCGTTTTACATCTATCCGAATATCTCCGCCTTCCTGAACAAAGGAGGGAAAAAGATAACCGCGGCAGAGCTTGCCGGCCGCATGCTGCGAGAGGTGGGCGTGGCCGTGGTTCCCGGAGAGGCTTTTGGGACCACCGATCATGTGCGCATCTCCTTCCCGGCCCCCACTGCCACCCTGGACAAAGGGTTGGAGCGGATGCGCAAGTTCTTCGCCAATTTCTAAGCGTGGATTTTCGGTGTAGCGCTGGTTCCGCGAAGCGGGACCGGCGGGCTGCGGATGCCAAACATGGGACCCCGCCGGCAGCGACGCCAGCGCTACGTTTTTTGGGGCCCCGGACATGGTTTTGGGCTGTACTTCGTCTTGTACGAATCCCAAGGGCCTGCCGTAATCGATCTGACTCACGTGACGGAACTATATCCATTGTTAATGGCGCCCCACTTCGACCGCCGTCCGTGGGGTGCGCGTGATTTGGCGCCTATCTATGACCGGCAAGCCGGCCCCGGCGAGGAACCGATCGGCGAAGCGTGGCTGACTTGGGACCAGTGCCGCGTGGTCAATGGTCCTCTGGGTGGTGCCAGCTTGGCGGAGCTGTGCGGCCGATTTGGCCGCGAACTGGTGGGCACGGCGCCGCAGGAAACAGGGCGCTTCCCGCTGCTCACCAAGTTCCTCTTCCCTTGCGATAAGTTGTCGGTCCAGGTGCATCCTGACGATGCGGCGGCGAAGCAGTTGGGTGAACCCTGCGGCAAAACCGAGTGCTGGTACGTTGTCCACGCCAAGCCTGGTTCCCAGATTGCGCTTGGATTGAAGCCCGGCATGACGCGCGAGGAGTTTGAGTGTGCGATCCGGCAGAACCGCGCCGAGGAGTTGCTGAACTGGATCGAGGTATTTGCCGGAGACATGATCTACGTGGATGCGGGCACCGTGCACACCCTGGGTCCCGGTCCCGTTATTGTCGAAATCCAGCAGAATTCCGACACCACCTTCCGGCTTTACGACTATGGCCGGCCGCGCGAATTACACGTTGCGCAAGGTCTGGCGTGCCTGAAAGAAAACACGGCTGCGGGCAAAGTGCCGCGCCGGCGGCTCGAGGCCCGCTGCGAACGCCTGATCGCCGCTTCGAATTTTATCGTCGACCGGATGGTTCTCGAACGCGGTGAAACTTGGCCGACCGAGACGGGGCATTCTCCTCAGGTGTTGGTGGCGATTGCCGGTTGTGGCGTGGTCGAGATGCCGGCCGTCGGCCCGCTGACCTTGGCCCGTGGCGATGCGGTGATTATCCCGGCCTGCGTAAGCCAATATCAAGTCCGTGCCCAGTGGAACGTAGAGTTCTTGCGGGCAGGACTGCCGTAAATTTTGATTTTTGATTTTTAATTTCCGGGCTCCTGATGGGTGAGGGAGTCTACAATGCAACCTGAGCTCGCCGAACGCCTGCGGGAAAGAACGCGACGTTTCTCAGTTCGGATCCTCAATCTCTACCAGGTGCTGTCCGCCAAACCGGCAGGACGCATAATCGGTAATCAGTTATTACGGTCTGGAACCGCAATTGGGGCGAATTATCGGGCTGCTTGCCGTTCTCGGTCAGCGGGGGAATTTGCGGCCCGAATAGCGGTTGCCTTGGAAGAAGCTGACGAAACTGCATATTGGCTGGAATTACTGGTGGAAACGGCATTGATTTCGCCGGGACGCCTGTCGGATCTGGCCAGGGAATGCGAAGAGTTTATCCGGATTTTCTCTGCCGCTCGCCATACAACGCGGCAGCGGTTTGGAAATCAAAATTCAAAATTCAAAAATCAAAATTGAAACAGCTCTACATGAAACCCAATTTCTACTCCATAATCCTCGCCGGCGGCCGGGGCACGCGTTTCTGGCCCTTAAGCCGCCAGCGGCGCGCCAAACAGTTGCTTGCCCTCGACGGGCGGCGCACCATGATGCAGCAGACCGTGGCGCGCCTGCTGCCCTTGTGCCGGGCGGAACGCTTTTGGATCGTTACCAATGGCTATCTGCGCGCCGGCATCATCAAGCAATTGCCGCGAATTCCTGCCGCCCAGATTCTGGCGGAGCCGGCCGGCCGCAATACCGCGCCGGCCATCGGTCTGGCCGCCTTTCTTCTCTTGCGTCGCGATCCCAATGCCGTGCTCGGGTTGTTTCCTGCCGACCATGTCATTGCCGACCAGAAGGCATTTCACAAGAAGATCCTTCGAGCGGTCCAAATCGCCGCCAGCGGCGCCAATATCGTTACCCTGGGCATCGCGCCGACCCGTCCTGATACTGGATATGGCTATATCGAGGGGGGAGCTGCGGCGGCTGAAGGGGAAGCAGGCATCAGTTTCCCGCCGGGCGAGGATGTTCTGCGGGTGCGCCGGTTCACCGAAAAACCTGATCTGCAACATGCTCAGCAGTTCGTGAATGCCGGCAATTATTATTGGAACAGCGGGATGTTTGTCTGGAGCGCGCGTACTCTGGTCGGCGCTTTGCAAAAATATTTGCCGCGCACCGCGGTCCAGTTGGAGAAGATCGCCGCCGCCTGGGGTGCGCGGGATTTCGAGCGCACCTTCAAGCGTCTGTATCCCAAATGCGAAAACATTAGTATCGATTACGCCGTACTGGAACCCCAGTCGCAAAAGGGGGAACGAGCATCCAACCTGTTCTGCATTCCGTCCTCTCTGGGCTGGAATGATCTGGGCTCCTGGGCCGCGCTTTACGAACATCGGCTGCAGGCGGGCCCATCCGGGATGGATGCTACGAACGTGATCGACGGCGGGCCAAGGGTTTCCCTGGGGGCGGAAGGCAACTACGTTTATGCCCCCGGGAAATTCGTCGCGCTGGTCGGCATCAAAGACGCGGTGGTGGTGGAAACCGAGGACGCCTTGCTCATCACCACCCGGCAGCACTCGCAGGACGTAGGCAAGGTGGTCAGGTATTTGGATGAGAAGAAACTGAAAAAACTGGTTTAATCGGCATGGCTAATGAAAATATCAAGTTTGGTACCGATGGCTGGCGAGCCATCATTGCGGACGATTTCACTTTCGACAACGTACGGCGCGTAGGCGGCGCCATTGCCAGCTACATCCTGAAGAATGAAGATCCCAGCCGCGGCCTCATCGTGGGTTACGACACCCGCTTCGCTTCCCGGGCCGGGGCGGAAGTGATCAGCGAGGTGCTGGCCGGCGCCGGTATCCCGGTCCGCCTCTCAAACGAGTGCATTCCCACCCCGGCGATCTCTTACGCTGTGAAGCATTACGGTTGTGCCGGAGGAGTTGCCGTTACTTCCAGCCACAACCCGTGGAACTGGAATGGCGTAAAGTTCAAAGCCAAGTATGGCGGGTCGGGAAGCCCCGCCATCATGAAAGCCATTGAAACCGAGCTTTACGCGGACGCCATGCCGCGCGGGCAAAAAGCAGCCCTGGAAGTCCTTGATTTCAAACCGGATTATGTTTGCGCCATTACCAGGTTTGTGGATCTGCCCGCCATAGCCCGCGCAGGTTTCAAATTCGCCATCGATTGCATGCATGGCTCCGGCCGCAACATTCTGTCCGGAATCTTCGCCCAGCACGGGATTGCCCACGTCCAGATTCGCAGCGAGCTGAACCCGCTTTTTCCGGGCATCAATCCGGAACCGATTGAGCCGCATGTGGCCATGCTGCAGGAGACGGTGGTCCGCGAAGGGTGCAGCGCCGGCATGGCTACGGATGGAGACGCCGATCGTCTCGGCGCCGTGACCGAAAAGGGCGAGTTTGTGGACGCCCACAAGTGCTATGCCATTTTGTTGAAATGGTTCCTGGAAAAGAAGAAGTGGCCCGGCGCGGTCACCCGGGCTTTCAATACCACCCATATGCTGGATCGCATTGCCCGCAAGTACGGGCGGGAACTGATCGAGCACGGCATCGGGTTCAAGTACATCTGTGACATCGTATTGTCCGGCAAGCCGGTGCTGATCGGTGGGGAAGAGTCGGGCGGGATCGGCATTCCCCGCCATCTTCCCGAGCGTGACGGTATCCTCAATTCACTGCTGCTAGCCAATGCCATGGCGGACTACGGCCGCACCATGGGCCAGTTGGTCGCCGACCTGCAGCAGGAATTCGGACCGCATTATTACGGCCGGCGCGACCTGCACCTGGCCCGGACGCCTATCGACTCGGCCCTGCGCCGGGCCACACAATCGCTCGACCGTGTAGGCGAGTATAAGATTGTGCGCACCGAGGACCTGGACGGCATTAAGTTTTTCCTGGATGCACCGACGAACGGCAATGGCGCCGAAGCCTGGCTTCTGCTGCGCGCTAGCGGCACGGAACCGCTGATGCGCCTGTATTGTGAAGCGGCCTCTCCCGAGCTGGTAAATCGCATCCTCGCCGATGGTGTGGCGTTTGTGGAAGCGGGGAAATAGCAATTTCACTGCAGGGGACGCAGAAGAACAATTTTGATTTATGAATTTTGAATTTTGATTTAACCAATGCGATTGGCAGTACCCGATTTTCGATCAAAATTCAAAATTCCTCTGCGTCCTTTGCGTACTCTGCGGTGAAGGTGTTGTAGGTTGCGCGCTGCATCAACGCACGGCACAATCAAAATTCAAAATCCGAAATTTAAAATTCTTTGGAGCCTATTACTCATTTTCTGTTCGGCGGCGTGATGGCCCGTGCGGGCCTGAATCGTAAGTCTTCGTTGGCTACCGCCACCCTGGTACTGGCGGCGGAAGCGCCGGATCTGGATGTTTTGGCCAACCTGGGGGGACGAATCTCGGGTTTTGAGCACCATCGGGGAATCACCCACACCTTTTTGGGCGTGCCGCTGATGGCAGGGGTAGTGGTGCTAGTGATGTACATCGGTTTTCGATGTTTTGGAGGACGCGGGGCCAGGGCGGGAAAACCATTACCCCGGTGGGGCACTTTGTTCTGGCTCGCCTGTCTGGCGGGACTGAGTCATATCCTGCTGGATTTCACCAACAGCTACGGAGTCCGTCCTTTCGAACCGTTCTCCTACCGTTGGTATTCCTGGGACATTGTTTTCATAGCCGAACCGGTATTGTGGGTCCTACTGTTGGGCGGTTTATTGTTGCCCTCGCTGTCGGGCCTGGTGAGAGGCGAGGTGCGTTCGAACCGCCAGGGAAAAGCCCCACGCGGACGGGTGGCCGCGCTGACCGCCCTGGGGTTGGTATTTGTCTTCTGGGGATTCAGGGATTACCAGCATCGGCGGGCGAAAACCGAGCTGCGGGCGCTCACCTATGGCGGCGAAGTTCCGGTGCGAGTCTCCGCATACCCCTACTACGTGAATCCGTTTCGCTGGTATGGAATCGTGGAAACCAGCAGTTCTTATCATTGCCTGGAGGTGAACTCCCGCATTCCCGAGGTGGATCCCGCAGATCGCGGCAGGACACACCTCAAACTCGAGCCATCGCCGGTGATTATGGCGGCCGAACGATCACGCCTAGGACGAGTATTTCTGGATTGGGCACAGTACCCGGTAGCCGAAGCAGAGCGGCTGGATGAACCGTCGCCGGGATTTCTGGTCCGCTTCTTCGACCTGCGCTTTCAATATCCTTTGATCAGCCGCCGTCCGCTCGGCGGCTGGGTAAGACTCAGCCCCACCCTTCATGTTTTGGCCGAGAGCTTTGGCTGGCGTCACTTGTCTGGCAACAGCCGCTGAATGGGTTTGATGCGTCGCAAAACGGGCCGCTTGTCAGGGGATGGGGGCCACGTAGCAACCAGCCCGGCTCGCTCCGAGTCCAACCGTTGGATTGAATATCAACCCGGAGTCGCGAAAACGCCGGCCCCGTGCAGTCAACGGGGGAAGGGCGTCGAAACGGTTCCTGGACGGGAGCAGCAATGGCAGGGAAAAGGACATTTCGTGCGGTGCGGGTCGGGGCCGCCGCCGTGGGAGCCTTAGCGCTCGGCGCATTTGCGGTTGGCGCTCTGGCGGTTGGAAGTTTGGCCGTGGCCCGGTTGGCTATCTATAGAGCCACACTTCGTTCTCTCGAAATTGGCGACTTGGCGGTCGAGCACCTGCGAGTAGGTGATCTGGAAGTGACTAAGGCATTGCGGTTGCCCGCAAATACTCCGGCAGAGTTGCGAGAATCGCCGGTGCGCGACCAGGGTCTCTCGGCATAAGTATCGGCCCGCTAGCGCCGGGGCGCGGTTGGGTGTGCCGATCTGGGCGAGGGCAGAGGTTGCTGGGAAGCAAATGCAGCTCTTTTGGGCGGCTTCCTGGGAGCTTGTTGCCGGGTCCTTCGCTGTGGCCACTGTGGCCCTCCTCCAGTTTGAAGTGGCTTACGACTTGGCGGAGATCTAAGGCCAGATTCGCCAAGTCCTGGCTCGCATTGGCAGACTGTTCCGCGCTCATCGCCGATTCGCGTGTAATCTGTGCGATCGATTCCATGCTGTGCCGGATCTGCTCGGTCGCACTGGACTGCTGCTGCGCTGCGGTGGCAATTTGCGCGACCATATCCCCTACCTGTTGCGCCGATTGCACGATCTCCGCCAGGGAGTGGCCGGCCTGGTCGGCGATCTGGACCCCGGCTTCCGCTTGTTGCATGCCGGTTTGCATGTTTGCTACCGCGCTCTTGGTCTCGCTTTGGACCGCCGTGATCATGTCGGCGATCTCCTTGGTAGCCTTGGTAGTCCGCTCGGCGAGTTTGCGCACTTCATCCGCAACTACGGCGAATCCCCTGCCTTGTTCCCCGGCCCGTGCGGCGTCAATGGCCGCATTCAGTGCGAGCAGGTTGGTTTGCTCGGCGATTTCGTCGATCACCGCTGCAACATGGCCGATCCGGCCGGAACTATTACCCAGTTCCTGAACCTGACGGGCGGTTGTGCCGACCGTTTCCACCAGCGACCGCATGGTGGGCAATGCCGATTCCACCACTTTCCCGCTGTGCTGGGCGCTTTCCGCGGCTTGCTGCGCGGCATTCGCAGCGCGGCTGGAATTGTCCGAGACCTCCCGCACCGTCGAGGACATCTCCTGGATCGCAGTGGCCACCTGATCGGTCTGCTCGTTCTGCCTCTGCGAACCCTCCGAATTCTGGGTCGCAACCGCGGAAATCTCCTCGCTAGCGCTGGCTATCGATGCCGCATTCTGCCCGATGGTGTGGCGTATTTGACCCAGGCTGGCCTGCATCTGGTTCAAAGCCTCGCTCAGGCCGGCGATTTCGTCTTTGGATCGACTCACCAGGGGAGGAGCGCTTAGGTCTCCGGTGGCAATATCATCCGCCCGTTTCACCGCCGCGGCCAAGCCGGTGACCATGGCCCGGGTAGACAGAAACACCAGCACGCTGCCGGTCACGATGGCCGCAATGGTACTCAGCAGCAGCGCCCATATAGTTGATTCGCGGGCGGTATCCATCTCCTGGACCGACAATTTCATGAGGTCGCCGGCTGAAACGCCGAGGTCGGTCGCTAAAGCCCGAATCTCAAGGGTTTTCGGGTTGGCCTGCGCCTGCAGGACTCGGAGCGCCTCCGGAATGCCTTCGGCGCCTCGTACGTCTATGACTGCCAATACCGCCTCCCGGTTGGGTCTTCTCAAGCATGCTCCCCAGCGGCGACAATGGGTCTCATGGACCCGTTCCTGGAAGCAGCGATCGAAGAAGCACGGCTGGGGATGCAAGAAGGCGGTATCCCCATTGGGTCGGTAATCGTGTATGGCGGCAAGATTATCGGCCGGGGCCACAACCGCCGCGTGCAGCAGGGAAGCGCAATTCTCCACGGTGAAATGGATGCCCTGGAGAATGCCGGCCGCCAGCCGGCCTCCGTCTATCGGCAGTGCGTCCTTTATACGACGCTGTCTCCGTGCCCCATGTGTTCCGGCGCCATTCTCTTGTATGGCATTCCCCGTGTGGTGGTGGGCGAGAACCGAACCTTTATGGGCGAGGAAGAGCTACTGCGTGCGCGGGGCGTGTCCGTTGAGGTTCTTCAGCAGGAGGAATGCATTCGGCTCATGCAGGAGTTCATTCGGCTAAACCCTGCGCTGTGGAATGAGGACATCGGCGTGTGAAGAAGAGAATAGGAATGGTTGGCATCTGGTGCAGCCCGATCGAACGCTAATGCCTCATTCCGCGACTTGGGAAGGCGGGCTGCTCCGCAGGCGGCGGGCAACGAGCGCTACGGCGACCACCGCCAAGGTCACCGCTACGCTCAGCACAGGGTGCCGGCGGAATGCCTGGTTGAATCCGGCCACGACCTGCGGTCCAAAGCGAATGGCCAGCAGCGAGAGGACGCCGTAGCGAACCACGCGGGCCACCAGCATGACGCCCAGAAAATGGGTGCGGCGCATGGCGAAGGCCCCCGCCGAGAGCACGAAGATCTTGAAGGGAAAGGGTGGCGGCAGCACCGCCGGCAGCGCCAGCGTGAGGACGGGGTGCTCTTCGAAGTCGCGGCGAATCTTGTCGTATTTCACCGGCGACATCCGCTTCTGGATCAAAACGATGCCGCCCGCCGCGCCGACCGAGTAAAGCACCAGGCATCCTAACATTGAACCGCCGGCCGCCAAAAGGACGTAAGCCCAGGCCAGCAACGGTTTCTGATAGACATAGGCGATCACGACCGCATCCACGGCGCCCGGCAGCGGCACCCCGGCCCCGTCCAGCACGGCGGCGGCGAACACCCCCCAGGGGCCCAGCGAATGCAGCAGTCCCCAGAGCCAGTTAGTGCATTTCAGTAGAGTCTTCAGCGGAAGTACCCAGCACCCAGCATACCGCACTCGACCGGCGGGCGGTCAGGCATTATTGCATCGCCGCGCCCGGTTTTCTAATCGAATGGGTGGAGGTGGTGATTACTTGCATCGGCTTACGCTGGGTGACTTCGAACTGACGGTTCTTTCCGATGGCCATTACTTCCTGGATGGCGGCGCCATGTTCGGCGTGGTTCCCAAAGCGTTGTGGGAACGCAAGATCAAGGCGGATGCGCAGAACCGCATCGAGATGGGATTGAATTCGTTGCTGATCCGCGATGGCAAACGCACGGTGCTGGTGGAGACGGGCGCCGGGCCCAAGCTGCCGGAGAAAATGCAGCGGATCTACGGCAACGAAGCTCGCCTGCTGCGAAGCTTCGCGGAGGCCGGAGTTGCGCCCGATGAAGTGGATATCGTCATCAACACCCACTTACACTTCGACCATTGCGGGTGGAATACCTACTACAGGAATGGCCGGGCAGCAGCCACCTTCCCCCGTGCCCGTTACTACGTGCAGCGGGGCGAGTGGGACTGCGCCCAGAATCCCAATGAACGGGATTCCGTCAGCTACATCAGCGACAACTATAACCCCCTGGTGGAAAGTGGGCAAATGGAGCTGATCCGCGGCGACCGGGAGATTGCGCCCGGTATTTCTGTTCGCGTCTATCCTGGCCACACCCGTTACCTGCAGGCAGTGCTGATACGCAGCGGCGGCCGGACCGCCTGCTACATC
>Ga0326727_10011984_pt1 | contig 19928 bp, 14 predicted proteins | sample MB2enrmetagenome_FD_207643 | JGI IMG/M metagenome (GOLD analysis project Ga0326727, IMG submission 207643) | Lab enriched peat soil microbial communities from McLean, Ithaca, NY, United States - MB29MY | ecosystem: Environmental > Terrestrial > Soil > Wetlands > Peat | place: USA: New York...
GGCATTCTGCGAGACACAGATGCCTTCATTGATAAGCAGATCAAAGACTGATTTTAAGGGTCCCAGTCCCGATGTGGAGATGCGCTACTATCAAGCCGTGACCGGGAAGAAAGATTCCTTTGCGGAGACGATGGAAACCGGAAGGAGGATATGGAACCTCGAACGAGCGATTCGCGTGGCGCAGGGGAGGCACAGGAATCAGGAAAAGTTTGCCCCGTTCATGTATATGCCCGGAGCCGCTTACACGACTATGACTGGCGGGGTGCCTGTTTACGAAAATGGGAAATGGAGTTGGCAGACTCTTGTGGACATGTATCTGGATGATGCTGGTGTGGAGCTATTCAAAACTAATTTTTACAAACTGGAGGGGTGGGAGGTCGACACCGGATGGCCGACCCGGAAGACTCTAGAAGGATTGGGCCTGGAGAGGGTCGCTGATGCAATGGCGAACAAGCGGAGGCTGGGCGTTTGACTCAGGGCAATCGGGGCCGTATTCCCATATCCACTTTATCAGTCGTGTTGCAACAGCTTTAGGATCTGATAAGGCGAGTGATGGCATTTCCACAATAGTTAGCTCTCCCAGATAACTATTGAACAGCCCATTCCATGAACAATCCGCCTGGTGGCTCTGAAACATGGCTGTCAAACACTTGTCAATTTCGTTATTTATAAGCCCGACTTCTGAACCGCTTTTCATCGCATTACTTCGGATGCCGACGTGGAGGGGATGCTTTTCATGATAACCAAGACGACTGGGCCACTATCAAATTTCCGATCAACTCGGCAAGGGAAGCATGAAGGGGGCGTAGTGGGAGCCAGGAAGTTAAATTGATCCTTTTTCTTGCAAAATATTTTTCTCCGTACTTGGAAATTTTCATGGAATAAGGGCCCCAATCATATTATTTGAAGATCCAGAGTTCTGATTCCGGCTATGCCGAGTTAAGCTAATGATCAGAAACTTGACATTTGGCAGTACAATTCGTCTCATAATCAGGGTTAAAAATTCCAATCGCGAGGCGACAACATGGCAGATATTGAAGGTAGCAACGGACAAAGAACGGAATTCAAGGCCGTCGGTCGAGCCAATGTGCCCGGCAGGCTGTCGTATACCATAGCCACCGGCGGAGCCAAGTTCGGAAACGATGTTGTTGTACCCAACATGCTTCACGCCAAATTCCTCCGAAGTCCCCATGGCCGCGCCAAAATAAAGGGCATGGATATCAGCAAAGCAAAAGCACTGGAAGGTGTGGTGGAAATCGTTACCTGGGACGACCCGGAGGTCAAGTCTATCAACGGAGGCCTGACCAATCCGGAGGTCAGGACGATGGCTGGAATCCATGGGCCTCTGATCCCAAGCGAGGCGGAGACGGAAGACGAGGAGATAGGCGCAGTTGTTGTCGCCGAAACGCCTGAAATTTGCGATCAGGCCCTAAAATTGATCAACGTGGAATGGGATGTGCTGCCAAGCCTTGTGGATGCCCTGGACGGCTTGAAGCCCGGTGCCCCGGTCATTAAGCACGACCCGAGGCGCCTGGCGTCCAATTTCGCCACGGGGGATGTTGAAGCCGGTTTCAAAGAGGCGGATCAGATCATCGAGTTCGATTGGGCTCACTCTCGTACAGCTTCTCACGTGCCGAATCCAAACGGGAGCTTGGCCTGGTGGGCGCAAGATCCATGGGGAGTCGAAGGCCCAACCCTCTACGTCGAGGGCATATCTCCTACGTGGGGCGCATTTCAGCTGCTCCCCATGTATCAGGTCACCTTCGACAAGCTCCGTCGCAGCACGCTGTTCCAAGGGGGCAAATATTGCGACTGGATCATCCGCCGCGCACAGCTCATTACGCCTTTGCTGGCAAGGAGAACGGGGAGGCCTGTCCGATGCGTCAACGAGAGACAAAACGACTACTATCCTGCGAATCCGCAGCGATATTCACACGCAAAGATTGGGTTCAAAATGGACGGAACGATTATGGCGGTCGAAGAGAGCACTATCGGGGATCAGGGAGCTCCAGACGAAACGGCTTCCGCCGGGGGATTCGAAGCCAGATTCAGTCCTTTCAATACAACCCGATGCGTTAATCAAAAGAGCTATTTCCAGGGAGTATTCACTAATTCGGGCCGCAATACTCTTAGCCAGACCTCTCCATTTAACTGGGACGTCATGACCATAGCGGAGCAGATCATCGCCGAAAAACTCAATATGGACCCGACCGATGTTGCGCTCAAGAATGTCCACGGACCGGCATCCCAGACCGATCCCGGTGTCCCTCCGGGGTTGCTGATGTGCATTGAAAAGGGCAGGAAAGCCATGAATTGGAAATGGCATCCCGCCGGGACCCAAAAACTCCCGGACGGCAGGATGCACGGCTTGAGTTTCAGATATGCACTGTCGCCCCGGCACGCCCAACAACCGTACACCGCGACGGTTACAATTCAAGCGGATAACAAAGTGTATGTGCCGCTCAAGGGTCCCTGGTGCGGCGTCTATTCTGCTGACGCCTGCGCGCTGGTTGTGGCCGAGGAGTTGGGAGCAAAAGTCGAGGATGTGATTCTCCTCTATGACGACAAGGCTCTCTTCACTCCTGTTGGAGGAGGAAGCGATGGTACTTCCGCATCCGCCTGGGTAATGAAAGAGGCGGCCGTGGCCTGCAAAAAACAGCTTCTGCAGTTGGCCGCTGCCAGGTTCAAAGCCAAACCTGAAGATCTTGATACAAAGGACACAATGGTTTATCTGAAGTCGGATCCCGGCAAATCCGTTCCGTTCGGGACATTTATCGCCAGCGAAGGATTCGGCGATCACGATTTGGATATCGCCGCGACATTCTTTGGCCGGCCGCCGGCCACTACGTGGAGCCTGGGCGGGAAAGTCCTTGATGTAATGAACGCGAGTTTCTGCGAAGTGGCCGTGGATCCAGAGACCGGTGGGGTAGAGGTGACCAAATATGTGGTCGTCTGCGATCCGGGCAAGGTGCTGAGGATGACGTCATTCGAAGGTCAGCTGCATCAGGCGATGTTCTTCAGCCAAGGGGGATTATCAGAGGAGTTTATTTACGACAAGGCGACAGGCGTAAAACTCAGCATGAACATGTTCGAGTATAAGAAACCCACGATCTTGGATTTGGGGCCGATCGAAACTTACGCCGTTGAGACTCGATCAGGGAACGCCTGTTATGGGGCAACAGGCATCAGTCACTGCATGGCAGCTCCTCTGCTTCCCGTTTGCGCGGTAGCTAATGCAATAGGAAAGTGGATCGATCCGCCCGTCACGCCGGACAAAGTGCTGAAAGCTCTAGGCAAGTGTTAGACTGCCCATGGAGACGCGGACCATTGTTAAGGCTACCAACGCTGAAACTGATCTCCGCGCCGAATCAGAATCGCGGTAGGATCGAGAACTGGTGTGGTGGCCCTTAGGTGGATTCCCTGTCACACTTTCCGGGGTTTCCCCCTTCGTGCCGGGTTAAGAATCACGGTGGAGCCATCTCCAGTTCCCGCCGGATCGCACGTACCGTGCGGATTTCCCGCGCTACGCGCTCACGTACGCTTCGCATCAAGGTTTATGGGACCTATCTCTTGGAGCAACTTTCGCCAATGACTTTCAATGGGAGACCCGGGACTCATGAAAAAACCCGGCGTCCCGCATAGCCATTCGCTACTTCACCATTTTCAGCCAATCCTTGACGTCAGTGCTAGATGAATATGGCTCCGGAGTTTCCTAAACTGGTGGTAGCAAGCTTATCAAACAGCCGCGGGGTGAAAGGCAAAGCTGGTTTTCGAAGCTGCTGTTACTCTGCCGTTGACAGTATGGCTCTGACGGATCCTATTTAATGATTGAAAAGTCCCAAACTTTGGCTTGTGAGGTCCCGGGTAAGTTCCCAGATGCATCGAAACTGACGATGGCATAATCGTCAACATCCAGGGGAGACAATGGATTGATTTCAAAATACCCATTGCCGAGATCGTTTAGAGATGTCGGGATTTGGATCATCTTCAGGCTTCGGGTGAGCCGGCCGCTTATTTCAAAAAGCAAACGGTCATTTTTGTTCTTTTCCAAAACGGATATCAACTGCAATTTGCTGACGTCCTGGCTGGGAAGGTGTACCAAAATATGGCAGTTGTCCTTGGACAACAAGATCTTGGCTTTTGAGCCGTCGAGCTTAAAAGATTCCCTGATTGGGATGGTTCCCAGCGCCATATATCGGGCATTGGTTTTTTTCCCCTCGACGTTGGTCGATGGTATTTGGAAATAATCCTCGCCATCTCTGAAAAAAATTCCGATGCCGCTTGGCAGTGTCCCTTTGTAAAGCGCTGTCGATGTCCGGGTGATCGCCTGATCGGGCTGGGTGGGCTGGCCCGGGGCTTTTGTCAATGAATTTGAACTTGCAGGCTGGGCAGCTTTTGTGAGAATCGCATTGATGATCTTTGAGCTCACCCCCGCGTCCTTTAGCTCGACTAGCCCTTCCACTGAAGTGTCGAAACCTGGCTTGTTAGCCTCGATGGCTTTGAGGATGGTGTCCTCATCAAAGCCCGCCTTTACCATTTTCTCCACATCGACGTTTGTGAATGGCTTCTGCGCTTGGGCAAAAGCCAGTACAACTGCCATTGCAAGAAATACGATCACGCGGGATACCTGCATAAACTACCTCCTGGGCTCATTGATGGCTGTTCCCTTGGTAGAATCGCGGACCGTCACAAGCAACGGCAACAAGGCATCGTCGGCCAAAGAGCCCTACCTAGGAAACATTCATTGTACAATATTGGAGCCAAAAGTTAGCGCACCAAGTTCTAAAAAAAGTTAAATCTGCCAGGCTGAACGCGAAAGGATACGAGAAGGATGGCGCTCCCGGCCCGACTCTACTACACACATCTTGCTGCTCTTAGATCTCGACCGCTGAGGCCAACGAGATTTGGCCGGCGTTTGCGATCCTGGCCTTTGTCGAGCTTACTGGATTCTCATCCCTGCAACGATTTTCTCGACCTCCTCTTTTGTGAAACTGTCGACCTTTTCGGATTTGTCGGTTGCCTCCCTAACCGTTGACGCGACAATGACTTTGCCGTCGATCAGAATCGCTGTCCGGTTGCCGATGGGTTTCACCGTGGCTGCATGAGTTTTCCGGGCGCCGGCAGGATTAAATGTAACAAAGATCGAGTATTGAGATCCGCCGGGCCGCGGAATGATTTTCGCCCGTGCGATGTCACTGTTCGTTACAGTTGCCTCGTTGTGGAGATAAACCGAACGTCCTTCGCCTGCTGCCTATGCCTCCTTCAGACGAGGGAACGGGTTCTGCCCACCAGCCTGACTTCAAATCGGACTGCCGTCTGCACATCGTTAATGAATGGCGGCCACAGCCGCAAGCCAGCCACGAACGCCACAATGACCATCAGCATAGCCACCTAGATCGACCGGAATCGGCGACCGGGATTTTGTTGCGGGTAGGGGCGTGATTGCCACCGCTGTCAAGTTCGCCTGGCGTCGAAAACGGCGATCCGCTGCCTAGGGGTCTGATTCGACCCGAAGCGGGTCTGCCTCAAGCCAAAGATCTTTCAAGGCGTTCATTCTGGGTCTCCTGTATGTTGCATCACCTCGGGTTTTATTACGCGAGCAACTCTCGCATTCCTCGTGACAAGTGCCGGCGAACGGTTATCGAGGTGATTCCAGCCAGCGATGCAATCGACGAGATCTGCGACTCCTCGACCTCCGACATGGCGATGGCCGCACGACGGCGCGGCGGCAGCAGATCGAGCGCCTCCCACACGGTTGTGCGTAAAATCATTGCGGCTTAGGTTTGGCGGCCTGCGCTCGCACTTTTGCTGCCGTTCGTTTTTGTAATTGGATTGAAGGGATCGAGCATAGAAGTATACCGCCACTGATCTCGCCGAATGTTTACGAGAACGCGGACAAGCCATGCCTCATCATTCCTGGCACCAACTGGAACAGCGTTTGGAGAACGTGCCTCTCTAAAAATTGTGTCCTGCACAAGTTCAAAAGCACCGTCGGCTGTTGGCACGAGGCGTTGCAAACCGGTATAGCCGGTCGCAGTAAACATCAAACAAAGCACCCAGCCGAGCAGCCGGACCGCCGGCTGAACCCTATCACCTGTTCTGGGATGACATCGACTAGATCAAACTGACGGATTTCAAAACCGAGGTGCTGTTTGATCTTGCAGATATTCGGTAAAGCCGAAATCATGGACTGACCGTTACGAGCGACTTTGCGCTGCGAGATCTGATCGAACGGGAACGGATACATCCCGCAATTGTCCGTCGGTCCGACGAGACATGCCGTCTTAGGGAGCCTTGAAACCATGCGATCGCGTGATCCGGCTCCGGGAACCAGCCATTCCTCACCCGTTGTCGTTTGGAGGAAGTACCTGGGTGGCACATTTCGAGTCTGCAGGCGCAGAATCTGGGTCGGAATGGTGAGAATGACAGAGAAAAAACTTTCAGCGTGGAACCCGATAACCAGCATGTGTCTGAATTGGTTAGAAATTCACTCCTGTGATATGCCATTAAACTGGTCCCGAAGAGGCTGAAAACTGGGCATATTCATATCCAATCAAAAGCGTAGCGAAAGGAGCAGGAGCTTTCTTTGGCTCTGGCGAACATTCCCTCAAGCAGAACGCGGTTCCGGCTTGACCAGCGCGCACAAGCTGTTATCCAGCTTCAGACCTTGAGAATATCCTCTTTACGAGCAACAAGCGCATAGAGCACAGGCGCAAGGAATATCGAAAGCAGCAGGCGCGAGAGCAGCCCGCCAACTATTACGATCGCAAAGGGCTTCTGCGAGTCGCTGCCGATGCCTGTTGACATGGCTGCGGGAAGAAGGCCCAGGCAGGCCACGAGCGCAGTCATTAGGATAGGCCGCAGGCGCAGTAGGGAGGCCTCATAGGTTGCGGCAAAAATATCTTTTCCCTCCAGGCGCAGTTTATTGACGAAGGAGTAAAGGATAACGCTCGTCTGCACCGCAACCCCCATCAACGCCACAAAACCAAGACCCGAAGAAACGCTAAATGTTGTATGCGTCAGACGAAGCGCCAGCAATCCTCCCACTGGTTCAGTGACGAGCACGCTGAAAATAATGATCATGGGATATTTCAGGTTGCCGTAAAGAGCAAAAAGGATGAGCAGGATCAATAATACCGTCGCGGGCATTATGATCTTGAGCTGCGCGATCGCTGCCAGGTAGTCCTTGTATTCTCCTCCCCAATCGAGCTTGTACCCCAGAGGTAATTTGACCTGTGCGTCCACCAGTCGACGCGCTTCTCCGATGGCGCTTGCCAAGTCTCGGCCTTGGACGCTGAACTGGATGCCGATGTAGCGCGAATTGGATTCCCTGTAGACAAAGGATGCGCCGTTGCCGACGCTGATATCTGCGAACTGGCTTAACGGGAGCTGTTGCCCGTCCGGTGTGGCAACCAGCAGGTTTTTGATGGCATCCATATCCTTGCGGTAGGGTTCCTGCATCCGCACGACAAGATCGAACTGGCGCTCTCCCTGGATCACCTGAGTCGACGCTTTCCCTCCCACCGCCGTTTCAACAATGGTGTTGATGTCGGAAACGTTCAGGCCGTACTGCGCGATTTTTTCCCGGTTGGGCACGATATTCAGGCTGGGCTGACCTAACTCCTGAACAATGGTTATGTCCGTAATTCCAGGCACGGCGGAGATCAATTTTTTTACCTCCCGAGCCTTGGTTTCAAGAGTATTCAGATCAGGGCCGAATATCTTGACCGCAAGCGCGCTTTTCAGTCCGGTCTCCGCTTCATCTACGGCATCCTCCGCCGGCTGAGTGTAATTGAAGATAACCCCGGGGAACGCCGACAATTTCGTTTGAATGGCGTCGATAAGCTGCGGTTTTGTGCGGATCTCTCCTTTCCATGCCGTATCGTCATAGGATTTCAAGCCGACATAAAACTCGTCGTTGAAAAAACCTGTCGGGTCGGTGGCGTCGTCCGGGCGTCCCAACTCGTTTGCGACCGTGGTTGTCTGGGGGAAACTCATCAGGACTTGGCGAATCTGGGGTGCCAGCTTGGAAGCCTCCTCGAAGGAGATCGTGTAAGGGGTGGTGGCGCGCACCCAGAGCGCCCCTTCGTCGAGGTGGGGCATGAACTCCGCACCGATCGAAGGAGTAAGCAGCATGGAAGCACTGAAAATAGCCAGGCAGATCGCCACAGTTATCACACGGTGTTTGAGGCACAAGGCCAGGATGAGGCCGTATACCTCCCGCAAGCGCTCATATAAAGGCATGCGGGGTTCTTTGACATGCTTCCGCAGAAAGGCTGCGCAAAGCACCGGGAGCACAGTGAGAGCACAGAGGAGGGCGCCAATGAGCGCAAAAGACATCGTATCGGCCATTGGGTGGAAAAGTCGTCCCGAGGGCCCGGTCAATGCATAGATCGGCAGGTAACCCGCGATGATCACCGCGACAGCGTAGAAGATCGGACGTTCTACGTCGCGAGCCGCCGACCGGATCACGTCCATGAGTTTGTATTCCTGGCCGTAGCGCGCCGCCAGTTCCCGAAAAATGTTCTCCACCATGACCACCGCGCCATCCACGATGATGCCAAAATCAATGGCGCCGATAGAAAGCAGATTGGCGGGAATCTTGTCCAGATCAAGGCAGATAAAAGCAAAGAGCAGCGAGAAAGGGATGGTCACCGCTACAATCAGGGCAGTGCGGGCGCTGAACAGCATTAGACCGAGTATCACCAACACCAGCAGCATTCCCCGGAGTAGATTCCGTTCCACTGTCTTCGTTGTCTCGTCGATCAGGTCATGCCGGTCATAAAACGGAACGACCTTGACGTTCGGCGGCAAAACGCTTTTGTTGAGTTCATTTGTGACCTGATCCACCTTATCAAGCACAACTTGTGCCTGCTTGCCTGTGCGCATGAGAATTACGCCCTCCACCGCATCGTCCTGACGCATGTAGCCGAATTGTCCGAGGCGGGGCGCATGGCCGATTTCAGTTTTTGCTATGTCCCGAATATAGGTGGGGATCCCGTTGTGTGTGGCGATGACGATGTTGCCGATGTCCTGCGTATTTTTCACAAGCCCCAAACCGCGGATGTAATAAAACTGCCCGCCTTGCGAGTAGAAACCGCCCCCGGCATTTGCATTGTTGCTGGCGAGCTGTTGAAAGATTTGAGGCACGCTGACGCCGTATGAAAAAAGCTTGGTGGGGTCCAACAGGACCTGATACTGCATCGTGGTGCCGCCTAGGCTCGAATCGTCCGCAACTCCGTCAATCGCGCGATAGCGCCGCTCGATGACCCAATCCTCGATGGTCTTCAGCTCCTGCGGCGAAAGATCGGGGCTCTGCAGAACATATCGGTAGATCAGCCCGCTCGGGCTGAAGAGAGGGGACAGGGATGGGGTGATTCCCGCTGGCAATGTAGCGGCCGCGATGCGCTCGAACGCCTGCTGGCGTACGAAATACGGGTCAGTGTCAAATTCGAAATTCATCTGGACTGAAGACAGGCCGTAAAGGGATATAGAGCGCAGCGCTTCCAGGCTAGTAATTCCGTTCATTTCGATTTCAATCGGGATTGTGATAAGGCGCTCGATCTCTTCCGTCGCGTGCCCGGGCCATTGGGAGATTATCTCCACATGCGGCGGCGACAAGTCGGGGTAGGCGTCGATAGGGAGCTTCTGAAAAGCGTAAACTCCCCAGACCAGAAGGAAAAGCATGGTCACTATGACCAGGAAACGCTGGGATAAGGCAAACGAGACAATTCGATCGATCATTCCGACCTCAGACGATTGGACCAAATGCTGGATTCAAGCCGCGGAGTATCATGCGCATCCCGAGCAATTAGGGGTTTCCGGCATCCGGACCCCCTACTGTTGGTATGTATTTGCAAACTGGAGGAAGACAGCTCCTTCGGAAACGATCTTATCCCCCTCCTTGAGGCCGCTCAGGATTTCCAATTTGCCATCCTGTTGTATGCCGGCGGTTGCCTGCCGCTGGGCGAACCGGTTGCCTTCCGTCTGGACATAAACAAACGGCAGATTGTCGGAGTCGTAGAGCACGGCGGAAGTTGGCACCGTAAGCACGTTTCGTTTTGTCCTGGTCTGAATCACCGTGTCCAGAACCAGGTCTTTTTTCAGGAGGCCCTTTGGATTCCCGGTGACGATGCGGACCGGCGTCGTACGCGTCAACGGATCCACCATTGCTCCGATATAGGAAATCACACCATGAAACACGCCTGGCAAGGCGGGATTAGTTTGTGAGACGGAATCGCCGATCCGGATAGCCGTGAGGTCTCTTTCATAGATATGACCCTGGACCCAGACAGTGGATGGGTCGCTGATGACAAAACAGACCGTCGCACCGGCTTGAATGAGCTGCCCCGGAAAGACAAGCTTCTGTACCACAATTCCTTTTATTGGAGAGCGTACGGCAAGCCGTGGGTTGATCGAAACCCCCTGGTGTTGTGCCTCTTCGATTTCGTTTGCCGTGATCCCGAAAATCCGCAACGCCTGCAGTGAATTCTGAAGATCTGTGGCTGCATCGTTGTAATCGGCCTCCACACTTTCAAAATCCTTTTGGGCAAGGGCCTTATGCGTGAGGAGATCCCGGCTACGTTCCAGGGCCGCGGATTCAAAGTTCAGCCGATTGCGCGCCTTCCGATAAGTCGCGATTGCGTTCGTGACGTCAGGGCTGGAGACATAAAGCAATGGATCATTGGCCTCTACGAACGATCCGGTATCGACAAGAATCTCTGTTATCGGGCCGGTCACCTGCGTGATGGCCTGAGTCGTATGGTCGGCATCCCAATCGACTGTTCCGGTCGTGCGTACGATGATCGACCAATCCTCTCTTTGTACCGGCCTAACCTGCAGATGTGCCAACTGGTTTTCGGGAACCGAAAAACTGCCGGATTGGGAATTTTGAATCTCCGACTTTGGACCTGCTGCGGCTACGCCCGCATTCGGAGGGCCCGCGCAGGAAAGGCTTTCAAGTATTAGGGCCAGGAGGAGGATTAGTGTACTCAGGGAAAACTCTGAACTCCGGATACTCATGGCATCACCTTCTTTCCGACCACGAAATTGATCTGTTCCGTGCTGGCCATGTACACAGCCAGCGCCTGGCGGTATGCGAGCTGAGTAGCTCGATAGCTGCGCTCGGCGTCCAGCATATCCAGCAGGGTTGCTGCGCCTCTTTGATAGGCATAATTGCTGATTTCGCGCGATTGAGCGGCCTGATCGAGGTACCCCGATTCATATAACGAAGCTACCTCTTCCGCGGTGCGGTAGCCTGCATACGCACTTCTCACATCGGTCAAGACTCCAACGCGCACAGATTCCGCCGACTCGAGCGCTTGGCTAACGGCAGCCTTGCTCCGTGCAATTTCTCCCTGGTTCCGGTCGTGAACCGGCAACTCGATCGAGAATCCGAAACCCAGTCCATTGACCGGCCCGTTCCGCTTGTACTCGGATTCAACGGTGAGATCACGGGCGCGATTGCCGTAAGCGAGCGTCACCGTATCGTTGGCGAGCTTGACCGCACTTTGAGCTGCCAGGTGATCAGGCCTCGAAAGCAGGGCCTCGTTCTCCAGATCTTTTTGAGTCGCGGGATACTTTGCATGTTTGAGATCCCCGATGATATCGAAATCCTCCGGAACGGTGTCATAACCGACCAGTTGTCTTAAGCTTGCCTTGCCCTGGACCAGAGCGATTTCTGCCGACGAAACATCCTGTTCGAACTGAAGCTGCTGGAGCTTGATTTTCAAGTAGTCCGCTTCCGCAATGTCCCCCGACTTCATCCGTTGTTGGTTGATTTCCACAACCTGCAGGAAGTTCTTCAGGTCCTCCCTGGCAAACTCAAGATTGGACTTTGCAAGGAGTGCATTGATGAATGCTTGTGCCACCTGGAATCTCAGCTGACGCTCATTATCAGCAACGGTTTTGACCGTGACGTCCGTGGTGTCTTGCGCAACCTGAAGTCGTTTCAGCCTTTTTCCGCCACGTTCAATCGTGTAGGCAAGAGAGTTGGTAAATTCCTGGTTGGTCCTGAGATTGTCGAGCGTCAGGTAATTCGGGCTGAGAAGCGGGAAATCCTCATTCAGGTTTGTGTACACGGGATTTGGCTTGAGGGCCGCCGTGATTTCACCGGCTTTTGCCTGGTCAATGGCGAGGCGCTGGGCTCGCAGGGATTGATTGTGTTCGAGTGCCAGCCGCGTCGCATCATCCAGCGTGAGCCCTGAGGGTATGGGCGATTGGCCAGCCGGGGATGGGATCTGTGCGCTCAGACTCCAAGGCTTAAACAAAGAGAAGACCGCAACAACAAACAGAATTGCGAACCGTTTCAATCGTGAAAACATGAGAAAGTCTCCCTGAACGGATAGTGGGCTTTAAGGCCGAATTCACATAGCGTTCTATGACCCAACGCGATTCTGGAGGACTCCGGTAGGTTTGCCGGATATCGGAGACTGGACTGACTTACGCGCAGGCGGGAGGAGCTCGTTTGGGGGTGGATCGAAAAAAGTCGGTGATCGCAATGACGGGAGCATAGGTGCGATCCAGAGTGGATGAAATCAAGCGAGTGGCTACCGGTTCAGGCTCGCCATGGAAGAGAAGGAGGGTTTGTGACAGCAGGCATGCCTGACAGACATCGTTTTTGTGATTTTCGTCAACAGCGCTGGACTGCCAATCTTTGTCTTGGCCATGGCTGTCCGGGTAGGATAGTGCTGACGCCGGGTTGGCGTAGGAAACGTGATTGAGGCAAGCATGACCAAGTGGCAGACAGATCGAGAAAGAAAGAAATAAGCCAATTCCTAACCCAATCCGTATTGGGCCAATATGCTTTCTCATTTCCAATGGACCCTGGCCTGGTCAGAACTTACGAACCGGAGAACCGTGCACCGGCGCCTATATGATTGAATACTTATGGAAAAAGGTTCAAGCCGTTTTTTTGACAGCCTCGCCAAATCCGAATCTGGGGCTTTCTTCTGTGCCCGCGTAACCCGTCACCGATATTCCACTCGGGCTTAGTTTTCAGTTTCTGGCAAGAGCTCGCTCACGTTTCGACCAGCCACAACCTTCCGCCCATCATAGTCATAAATGATCGCGATTTTGCCGATAGGGGGGGCGCTCGCTTCACCGACGGAGATTTCGGCAGCGGTGATTAACAGCCCATGACAGCGTCGTCCGCATCGATCCTAACCTGCATCGTTTCTGGCTGCAGGGTGGATACTTTTTCGAGATTGCCGTTTGGGGCTGGCCGCTGGCCATGGACTGGTGTGCTGGAGTTGCGGTGGCGATTTCGTGATTTGCGAGGATTAAACCATCCCGGCTAGTACTTAGGAGGCGTCAATAAACAACATATACAGGGTCCTGTCACGGTGATGCGCGCAACTTATTTCTGAGTCTTAGGTAAACTCAGGGTCCTTTGTGCAAGACGGGAAATGCTTCCCAGGTTGAACCACTGCGCCGGGGTGATCCGGAATCGTCTTTGCGTTGGACCGCAAAAGCACCCGGACTCTGGCCATGGATCAAGATGGAACACCGTCTGGCTTCGTTCATCTCCTCTCCCATGGCACGTGGAACTGCACAATTCAACCGGAATCAAAATTTCAGGGGTGAAGCTTGTTTATTAATGATGTCTTACTTTGTAACATTTACACAGGTGCGTATGTCCACGTGATGGATTTTGGTATGCAGGGATGGGGTGCGCTGTGCGGACGGTGTATCCCTGCAGCGGTTACATCCTCGGTAATATGCTCAAACATGAGCAGAGCGTTACCTCACGGATGCGAAGAGGAGCAAGGCACTAGGCGTGAACTCCATTAAGATTTCGTAGTCGGCTGGGAGAGTTGTCGGTGAATATTGTCTCCTTTCGACACAGGGCCAACCTGCGGTAGCGTCGGGAGAGTGACTGAGTGAGCCCGCTTGCGCAAGGGATTACGATCCGGGTGCGGCAACAAGATCTGCTTTCACCTCGATGATTTTACCCGGTACAAGATAGATCCGCTCGGAGTATGGTGTGTATCCCGGAGCGCGGACTTCCAGGGTGTAGGCATCGGGCCGAAGCCACATCGTTTTCAGTTTTGCGGCTTTCCCGGCGTAGGCGCGGTTGATGTATACATCGGCGTCCTTTACGTTCGTCTTCAGCTTCAGCTCAGAGGCATTTGAATACATCGGGTAAGCTCCGTAAGGTCCATACCACCAGTACGGGGCGTAGAAGTACGGGTTGTACCAACCATAGTAACCGAAGGCCGGACCCACCACGATGCCTCCCCCGATCCGCGGGGCAGCGCCTGCGGGCAACGCCATAATTAGCCAGGCGCCAAGAACCAATGCGGCCACCTTGACATTTCTCATTGACTTATCCTCAACTTTCCAAATCACCAAATTGTTGTGATTGTCCCTTCTAAACATATTTGATTCATTTGCACTAGAATAGGTTCACTCGCCCCCATGGCTGCCGTGTTTCATAGCACAGAAGCCACGAACGTCTGGAATAATGATCAATGCCGTTGCAACGCCCAGGTCCGATCACAAATGGGATTTTACGTGCGGATGATGGTAGATATCGCGATTTTCTATTTATTCGCACAGCATTGGGACATACTTGATGGTGTACGAGACAGCTCGTATATGTCCCAACCGCCTTTTCGATAAACGATGGAGTTAGTTCATATGAACAGACACCTGCTTTGTTATATAGTTTTAATATTAGCCTGCCCCGCGCTTTTTTCAGCAAATGGTTTGGGCCAATCCAAAAACCAGGGTGAAGGCGCTGTGACGATTCAAAATCTCAGTGTTTCCCTGGCAGATTTGGCTGTGAAGGTCCGTCCGTCTGTCGTTCAAATCCGCACCATAGGCTACGGGACTGTCGAAGGGCAGGAGGTCGGATTGGTCACATCGCAGCGGGGAACCGGATCCGGTGTCATTCTCGACAGCGATGGATTCATCGTCACCAATGCCCATGTCGTGAAAGGCGCGAAATATATCGAGGTTTGGCTCAATGAAACCATGCCGCCAGGTAGCCGAGCCAACGATGCCATGCAGAAAAGATCCGCTGCCGCACGCCTGATCGGGATGGATCAGGATACCGACCTTGCGGTTATCAAGATTGACCGTAGCGGCCTTCCGCCGTTGAGTCTGGGAGACTCGGACTCTCTTCGCCAGGGACAGATCGTGATGGCATTTGGAAATCCAATGGCGTTGGAAAACTCGGTTTCCATGGGGGTGATCAGCTCACCGGATCGTCAGCTTAAACCGGACGATCCTGGGGTGTACATTCAAACGGATGCTCCGATCAACCCAGGCAACAGTGGCGGCCCACTGGTCGACGCTGAGGGCAAGCTTGCCGGAATCAACACGTTCATCTTGACTCAGTCAGGGGGGAGTGAGGGGATCGGGTTTGCCATACCAGCCAATGTGGTTAAAAGCGTCTATACAGAATTGCGCAAGGAGGGACATATACACCACGGACATATCGGGATTCGCCCTCTTGCCGTTACGCCTTCTCTGGCAGCAGGACTCCAATTGCCGCAGGATTGGGGCGTAATCCTCGAGGATGTGGAACCTGGTGGCCCATCCGACGATGCCGGCTTGCAACCCGGCGATTTTGTCACAGGCGTCGACGGCAAATCGATAAGGGATCTGCATCAACTGCTATTTGCCATTGACCGACATGCAATCGGGGATGTCATGCAGCTGAGCATTCTGCGCGGAACAGATAAGGTCGAGGCCAAAGTTGTTGTCCAGGAACGATCCGATGATCCGAATCGTTTCATGGACATGGTCAGAGAAAATTCAAATCTCATTCCCCGCCTGGGCATCCTGGCAATCGATCTAAATGAGCCTCTATTGAAGATGATCTCCGAAATGCGAAAACCCGCCAGTGTCTTAGTGGCTGCGCGCGTGGCAGGCCTGCCGGAATTGGAGGAAGGTCTTGCACCCGGAGATCTGATCATCTCCTTTAACGGCAAAGGAGTTCCTAACGTCGAAGCATTGCGTGAGTTTCTCCGCAACTTGCAACCCGGGAGCCCGGTTGTGCTGCAGATCCAGCGTGAAGATGAGCTGAGACTCATCGTGTTGGATTTGCCGTGAGGGCGTAAGGGCTCATCCGTTCTCATCAAGGAGGACTTCATCCTCAAGACCCTGTGTTCGTTACTGGAGTTCATCGCTGCAACATCTTTCTTTCCGACATGCTCGACTAGCTAATTGTCAGATTGTTGATAACGCTGAAAGCTCCAGGAACAGATCTGGCTGCCATCTCCGCCATGGTTTTATCTGTCTGGTTGCCTAGCCACTGAAATACATTATCGTTAACGAAAGAGCATTTCGGAAAGGTCATGGCTATCTGACGATTGTCAACGGCCTCGTGCACGGCCGTTTCCTGCGTGCGGCCGAGGAATGCACGGAAACGACTCTGGATGGCTTTTGGCCGGCACTCAGCGAAGAACAGAAGGATGCGGTCGAAGGCGTGGCCATGGACGTGTGGGATTCCTTTATTAGCTCGGTGCGCAAACATATGCCGGAGGCGGACAGACAGATCGTTTTTGACAAATACCATATTGCCGGACGCCTCGGGAATAGGGTGGAGCGCGTGCGCCGGCAACCATACCTGCCATTGGATCAGTCACCCTGCCCGAAACCCTTCGCGTTGAACCTACGGCCAAACCGCTGAAATAATCAGGAAACTGATGGCCTCACGGCCCATCCGGAGATTCTAAGTTTTGCTTCATTCATTTTTCGTCCTGGGCGGGCAGATCGAAGCGTGCGTCGAAACCGTACAAATTCAGCATCATGAACCTGCAGTTATTGTATCCTTGACTATCTAAGGTCCAGAATTGCGATTTACAAATCAGCGATCGATGGCGTATCGCGAGATTGACAAGCGTGTTACTACCAGGATCCTTGCCGCTAGGATTTCGGCAGTGGCAGCCCTTAAATCGGGAAGCGGGGGTATGGAAAAATCCAGTCAATTGATTCGTTTTGGCGTCTCAATGGGAAAAAGCCTGTTGGATGAATTCGATTCCCTATCTCACTCGAAAGGCTATGGCAATCGCTCAGAGGCCATTCGTGACATGGTCCGCGACCTTCTAGCCGACAAGAAATTGCGGGAAGAAAACACGGAAGGGGTGGGCACGCTCACCCTTGTCTACAACCATCATCAACGGGAACTGGAAGAGAAACTAACTGAATATCAGCACCACCACTTAAATGCGATCGTCTCGACCGTGCATATCCATCTCAATCCGCATCTTTGCCTGGAGGTGTTGCTGCTGCGCGGAAGGACGAAGGAGATAAGAAAGGTTGCCGATGGGCTGATCGCGACCAAAGGGGTTCAGCACGGGAAACTTGTCTTGACTACGGTCGAATAAAAAGTTCCGCCCCCTTGCAGCCATGGGAGAAATTGCTACCCGGGCTGCAAACCATAGACCTGCACTCTGGATAATGAGAAACGGCGGTTTCCTCTCGCCATCCTGCCGATCGCAAACTGAGCACACCTTCAATAGTGAAACCTGTATTTCGCCTGGACGAAGATTTCACGCGGATTGAAAAAGTGCGTCCCTCCAAAAGTCAGGCTATTGTCGAGCAGAAATCTGCGGTTTGCGGCATTGAGCGCGTCGATTGATGCAGAAAGGTGCTCGCCAAGGGTTTTCCCTAACTCCAAATCAAAGGTTGTGTGGCCTGGCAGGTGTGCAGGACCCCCATTGTCAGTGAATCCAGAACCATAGTAAACGTTCCCGGAAACCCAGGCGTTCCTTGGCAAATCGACATCAAACCCCGTGTTAAGAGTGTGGCGCTGGTCATGATCCAGGAAAAACCCTCCCACGGGAGGCGAAAAATCAGTCAACCCGCCGTTGATGGCTCCAAAACCTTCCGCATATTGATGCGAGTAGGCGACGCGGACCTGAGCGCGACGGAGCAACCGGGGAGAACGGACAGTTGCTTCCGTTCCGCGGATGCGCGCGTTGTCTATCGTGAGGGGCAGGAAGACATTGGAATTCCCGACTGCGTTGTGATCAAAGAAATTCCGCGCCTTGGTTCGAAAGTTGTCGACGTCGAGCGTCCACCCTTTGAGCGGAATCGTCAAACCAAATTGGTACTCCTCGTCCCGTTCACCGTGAAGGGGAATAAACCCAAGGCCTTGTTCCAACACAAAGTTGAGCAATGGCCCGGAGATGGTAGAAAGCGGTGGCGCCTGGTAGAAGCGCCCGTAAAATCCACGCAGCACCCAGTTCAAGCGAGGAATACTGATCGCGGCGCCTGACCGGGGGCTGACGGCATGTTCGGAAATCTCGCCGGAAAAATGGGTCAGTCTTGCTCCTCCGCTGAGTCTAAGCCAGGATGCTACCCGGTATTCATCTTCGAAGAAAACCACCTCCAGGTGTCCCGTGGGGTTATCCTTTTGGCTTAGGGAGGACCGATCCCCGCCCGTTGCTTGCACGTCGATAAGGGTGTTGTCCTGTTGCGCAAATCCATAGAACCCGATGCGGGCATTGTGTGCTTTGGCGACCGCACCGAGGGTGACCTGAGCGCCCTCGTAACCTGAGGAGCGCTCTTGTCGAACGCTGAACTCCGGATCGTCGGGGCCACCAATGAAATTGGTACGGTTAAAATGATAGAACGGTGAAACGGTCAACAAGAAGCCGTGCGCGGCGGCGTGGATCCAGGAGAAGGCTGCAACAGCATCGCTCTCGTGCTCACTGTCGTAAACCCCGGCGATTTGCTGATCCGGGCTGTTTGGGACCTGATAGAAATCCTTGCGCAAAGATGTCACGAGGCGGAACTGGTCGTTCCGGTTAAGATTGAAAAGGAGGGTGGCGAAACCGCCAGATCCGTCTTCGCTGTCGTGAATGACCTCTGGGATAGGCGTTTGTAATCCGAGATCACTGCGGTTGCCGTTCAAACTGGCAAAATAGGCAAATCGTTCCGTGTGGCTGCCGACGCTGATCTGATCATTCGTCTGATGGAAATTACCGTAGCTTGTCACAATCTCAGCTTCATTTCTGCGTTCGAACCCCGTGCGCGGAACCATGTTGAAAACGCCATAAGTGCGGTCGCCGTAGTCGGCGGAATAACTTCCACGCTGGACCTCCAGATAGTCGATATCCTTGGGATCGAATTGGGGACCGACATTGCTGGCGATATTCGTGTTTGGAATCGGGACACCGTCCACCGCCCAGGTGACCTGGTGTCCGCCGCGGATGTGGAGTTGATCGTGGGTGAGATAGGCGCCGGGAACAAAATCGGTAATCATTGCCAGGCTGTTTGTCCGATCGGCACCGGGCGCTCTCGTGATTTCCTGCCGCCTGATGATGGTTTCCGGAGTCGGAGACTGACTTGCGATGGATTCCAGGGGAACTGACACGTCAATCTTTACGGACAATCCTTTCAATGTCAGGGGGAAATGGAGAATTGGGGCGCTGCCCGAAGTTACCGTAATCGCCTGCCGCATGGTGGCAAAACCTGGAGCGCTAACCGCGCACTCGTAGTCTCCTACCGGCACTGCATCAAACCGAAAACTCCCTTCGGGATTCGACTGGGTGGTTTGCGACCACTGTGAGGTCTGAGAGGAAATGGTTACTTGTGCGCCTTGGATGGGCAGATGATGGGAATCATGGACAATGCCTCGAACGTTCCCCAAAATGGTTGCGCCATGCGACGGGCAGACACCTAAAATCGCGCACACAAACACTGCGGCCAATAAACGCCTCATGCATACACCTCTTCCTAAATATATAGTTGTCTGCACATGGGGGCTAATGGCACCTCTCCGGAACGAACCACTCCAATATAATATCAAACCGGCGACACAACGAGAGACATTCGCCAAATCAATATCCTTGGAATCTTATTGGATCAGAGACTTGGTGCTACGGTCGGCGGCCGCAAAGGAAGACGGGGGAAGCCCGATAGGACATAAATGAATTTGAGGGACAGATTTTCGCAATAGGCGTCGGGCACCT
>Ga0326727_10011985_pt1 | contig 19925 bp, 20 predicted proteins | sample MB2enrmetagenome_FD_207643 | JGI IMG/M metagenome (GOLD analysis project Ga0326727, IMG submission 207643) | Lab enriched peat soil microbial communities from McLean, Ithaca, NY, United States - MB29MY | ecosystem: Environmental > Terrestrial > Soil > Wetlands > Peat | place: USA: New York...
CGATTTTCTGACCTTCTGGGTCATGCTGAGTTTCTTCCATGCAGGCCAGGTGCTGTTCCATACGGGCTGGTTTGTCGAGTCCCTGGCGACGCAAACGCTGGTCATCTTCGTCATCCGCACTGCCAGGAATCCCTTCAAGAGCCGGCCCAGCCGGCCCCTGACGATCACCACTCTGATCATCGTGGCCGCGGGCCTTCTGTTACCGTACAGTCCGCTGGCGGGCCCGCTCGGCTTCGTGCCGCTGCCGGGCGCTTACTTCGCGTACCTCATCGCGGCGACGCTTGTGTATCTCGTGCTTGTGGAGTTCGGCAAGAGAGTTCTTCTACGACACACTGCTAAAGAGGAACATTAAAACCGGCTATCCCACGTTTCCCTCGTCTCTCGCGAAAACGACGAAGCCATTGGCTGGGATCGTCAGTGCAGCGGAATTCGCAAAGCCGTGCAGCGGCGGGCCATTGGCGTCTACTCCGCCTCCATTGCCTGCGGTGATCGGGTTGACCCAATTATCGTAGACATCGCTGTTGAAGACCTCCCGCCACCGGCCAACCCCTGGAAAGCCAATCGAGTAGTTATACCAGTTCCTCTCAGCGAGGCTGACGATCACCATGACGTCGCCACCGGCTCCCTCAACCCAGCGCTGAAAAGCCAGCACTCGGTTGTCATTGTGGACATGCGTCACCCGACAGCCCTCTCCGCGCAAAGCAGGCTGGCTCCGGCGCAGACCGACCAACTTCCGGGTGAACCAGAGAAAGTCGCTCATGACCTTATCGCCGCCCTCCGCGCCTTGCCACCAGATGAAGTTGGCTGGATCGGGTTTGTCGCTCCATTGCTTGTCTTCGAGGAATTCCTGTCCCATGAATATCATGGGAATTCCGGGAGAAGTGAGCAGGAGGCCCATGGCGACGCGGCTGCGGCTGCGAGCGAACCAGGAGCGAGAGTTGGATCCGTCAGCGAGCCGGGCAATCCGCGGATCCCGGCCATCATACACGCGATCGTGATCTTCCAGCGATTGCACTGCGCGCCAACGGTTCATGAGGTCCGAGTTCTGAATGGCGTTGGCGATGGCGTCCATACTCACGTGTCCCGAGGCGCCCACGGAGGCGGAGGCCAGCGCGCCGCGAACCGCATTACGCAGGGAATCATGCCAGGTTGCATCGAAACCGGCGCCGCCTGCGAAGGTGCTCTTCACCACGCAATCGTTTACTGGCCAATACTCCGCAATCTGAACGGCCTCCGGTTTGGCCGCACGCAGACTGTCGGTCAGGAGCTGGCACGTCTGCCAGCCGTCGAAGCGGTCCATGACGCTCACCTCATCGAAGCGGAGGCCGTCAATGCGGTACTCCTCGTAGAGGCACCTTGCATTGTCGGCCAGGAATTGCCTGACATCGCTGTTGCCGTATGCAAAGACCAGCCCGCCGGCCCACCCCTGATTCGTAAAATACAGGCTGTCACAGTTGTCGCCTTTTGGCATTCGGTCGAAGAACCAAAGACTGTAGTCGTCGAAATCTCCGCCGGCGTGGTTGTAAACAACGTCGAAGAGCACAGCGATGCCGTAAACATGGCAGACGTCGATCACGGCACGCAGTTGACTGTCGCTCCCGCGAAGTACGTCGATATTGGAATACCCGGGTTGCCCCGCGCGGTTGAGAATCGAGTTAATCTGATCGAAGTACCGCTGTAACTTCTCTTCCGCGGCTTCGCCGTACTGATTCTCAGGGCTGTAGAGGTCCGTTCCGTTATAGCCAAGGCTGAACCTGGTTTCGAATTCCTGGATCGGCAGCAGTTGGACGGCGTTGACTCCGAGGGCGGCCAGATAAGGCACGCGAAGAGCCAGATCGAGGAACTTGCCGTCGTCGTTGCCGGGCGCGATGGAGTAGGTGCCGACATGCAATTGATAGATGATCAGGTCGTTGAATGCGGGCGGACGAAACTCAGTCGCATGCCATGGGAACCGAGCCGGGTCGCGGAGCACGCAATAAGCATCGGGGAAGGGCGGCTCGAAGGTGAGCAGACGCGCGCGAGGATCGCGTTTGTTGCCGCTGCTTCCGGGACCGTCTATGAAGAACATGTACCGGTCGCCGTCCTTGAGTCCGGCGATGGATCCACTCCAATGACCTCCGCCAATCGGCCGGAGCTGGCAGGAAGCGTCCTGTTTCCAGCCGTTGAAATCGCCGCAGACGTAGACTGTTTTGGCGCGCGGAGCCCAGACGTCGAAGGTGGCTCGCCCGGGCACAAGAGTGGCGCCGCAGAGGGGTTTGTATGACGTCAGTTCGGCCATGATCGGGTCTTAACCTCACACCACCCGGCAACTCCGGCCACCGCGTTGTTGGCGGAGCCGCTTGCTACAGGTGCTAAGTGGCTAAAAGCTTGGCCTGATTTCAGGAACGCTGTCCTCACGGATTTCCCGCAGACCGAATGCGAATACTATCCAGGTGATGCCGCGGGCCACGAGGTCGATACCGATAAACATTCCAATGGCCCACAGTCCGGAAACTGGCCAATGCTCCACCACCATGATCCCCAGAAATATCGAAATCACGCCGTTGAGCACGTGCCAGGCAGCATCCGGCAAGCCCACAAAAGGCGGAGCAACCACTTCGAAACTCCCGCCGATAATGAAGTACGCGGCCATCAGCTCGGTGAGGTCCTCAAGACCGACAGACGGGTATCTCAACAGGAGAAAGCCCGTGACGGCGAAAAGCAGAACACCGAGCAGGTGAAGGAAGAAGCCGGTCCACTTCCCCACCATGGCTGCATTCATGGCCTCGATCACCGCCGCTGCAACCAGCACCCCTCCGTAGAATTCCATGGAGAGCACTGTTGCCGCGGTTGAATGCACAATGCCGAGCACTCCCAATATTCCGAGGCTGATGCCGAGAGCCAGAAACCATCTCCAGCTCCGCCCCAGCTTGCGCGGAACATCAATCGTCAATGCGTTAACCTGATACATTTCCCTGACTCCTTCAAGTTGTGCGTTACCAAAGTCATCGGGTCAGCAGCCTGCTACCTGTGGCTCGTCTTCTCTGCGTAGGCGTCTCTGAGCGCGGCGATATGATCGTCCTGCCGCCGGCGGTTTTCTCTTTCCACTCGGTTTGCCTGCGCTTGCAGGGCCTCGATCCGTGCTTCCCTCTGCCGCTGACGCGCTTGCATTCTGGCGCGGCCTCGTCCAATGGCGCTTTCCAGTTTTACTAACAGGTGATCGATCCTGGCGTCGATTCTGGCCAGCCGCTCGGCCGTCGCCAATTGCCGATGTGCTTTGAGCTGGTCCGTTTCCCTTTTATGTGCCGCTGCATCACGGTGGTTCTGAGTGGCTTTCACGACCTTGCGTATTTGTCGGAACACCACTCCTCCGATCTCTTCCATCCGTCTGTCCAGAGGAGTCACCCACTCTTCAACAACGTCGGCCACAAGGGCCACCTTACCGGGCGTCAGCGCTGTCGAAACGTCGTGGACGAAATCGTCGGTCGCTCCAGTTTCTTTCACGGCCTCGATGGAACCTACCAGCGCGCCGGTAGTGGCGCCAACCAGCACGCCGATCGATCCGCCCAGCAGGCCTATGAGGGCGCCCACCGTAGTGCCGCCAGCCAATAACGGGAACATCGCCATATCGTCTCTGTGGATTACGCGGATGGCGTCGCCCGCTGTTTTCGTGACAACCTGCGCTTCGTAAACGGAAAGCTGGCCTTCGTTGTCCAGCTCCCGGAGGATGCCCAGACCGTCGAAAGCCCTCGGTTGATTGTCGAAGACGACCACGATCAGTTTCTCCATGGGAGTCCTCGCTGTCCGGAGCAAACCGTTGACCAAACTGCGCTGCAGGATCAAATCTGGAAGGGCTTCCCCGTCCGGGGCATTTCCGCTGCGATGGTGCGTGGAGGTGGGCGTCACGCACTCTGCAAAGCCCAGTCCTGGGCTCGATGTCCAACACTTCGTCACTTCGCCAAAGCGCGCTCAACGCGGGAGATCCGGCCAATCAAGCTGGGCATGCACGTGCACGGTCGAAGAGGTTACGACCGCAGCGCAATGGTGGAAAGTGAAACATGAACGTCGACGACCTCCCAACTGTTGATGGAGACATGCCCGCCAGGGACGGCCCTTCGCAGCCAGAGCTGTTGATTCAGGCTCCGTCCGAACGCCTGGCTCAGGAAATGGCCGACCTCGACCGCCGCCTCGTGGAGGCACGCGAGGACTACGACAATCTGCGCCGCCGAACTGAGCGTGAACGCTCCGACTGGATCGAACAGGCGAGTGCAGAGCTCGTCGGTCAGTTGCTGCCTGTTCTGGATGACTTAGAGTACGCGACCAGAATAGAATGTCTCGATCCGCAGTATGCTCGTGGCATCAAAATAATCTATCAACGCTTCGCGGACACTCTGAAAGGCGTGGGGTTGGAGCCGATTCCGGCTATTGGCGAAAGGTTCGACCCCCGGCTGCACGAAGCAGTGCAGCGAGTCGAGGCCGGGTCGCCGAAGGAACCGCTGATTGTGGACGAATACCAGAAGGGATACACATTCAACGGCAGGTTGCTGCGAGCCTCACGCGTAAAGGTTGCCGTAAGGCTGTAGTCTCTGATTTCTCGAATCCGGCCCGCGAAATCAATCTGGCTTATCTCAGAACGGCCCGGGCGCCTTGGTACTGGCACCCGGGCTTCTCAAGCCGTCGCGACGTTTGGAAGCAGCATCACTGCGTGTGGAAGCGCAACGAGTTGAGCATGCGACCCGGAGATAGCCTATCGGTAGTCGCGGCGTCGGTTGTTCCCCTTTGCACAGCAGATGAGCTTCCATTCAGAGCGAGTAACGATCATTGAATTCCGCTTGTAAACGCTGGTGATGAAGTTGCAACCATTTCGGACGGATCGTTCAACGTGAAAGAGACTAACAATGTTGTCACTCGCCAGAATCCTTCTACCCGTGGACCTGTCTGATCGGTGCATTGGCGAAGCACGCTACGCGAACGTGCTGGCGGAGCATTTCGGCTCTGAGATCACCCTGTTGCACGTTCTGCCTCCGCATATATATTTCGAGCTGGAGACTGCCGGGGCCCGGAAGGAAGACCGGCAGGATCTCCTGAAGGAGCGATCCGATCGCGCCAAACGCGATCTCGATGCCTGTCTCGAAAACGAATTGCACGAGCGCCCAGTGAGGCGTGTCCTTGAAGAGGGGGATTCCGCAGCAAAAATCGTCGAGTATGCGCACTCCGGCCAATTCGGCTTGATCATGATGCCTACCCATGGCTACGGTCCGTTCCGGCGATTGCTGCTCGGCTCCGTGACCGCGAAGGTCCTGCACGATGCCGATTGCCCTGTCTGGACGGGCGTGCACATGGAGCGTGGCGCACCCGTTGAGTCGCCCAGTTTGCATCACATTGTCTGTGCTGTGGATCTTGGCCAACAGAGCGCTGCGGTGCTGGATTGGGCATCGCGCATGGCAGCAGAATTCAAGGCCCGCCTGAGCCTCGTCTATGTTGTGGTTTCGCTCGATCCCCGAACTGAAGAGTATTACGTCTCACCAGAATGGCGCGCGCAGATGATGAACTTCGCAAAAGCGGACGTTGAGAAGCTGCAGAGTACTGTCGGCAGCCATGCCGAAGTTCACTTAAGAGTCGGCGATGTCCATAAAGCGGTTTGCAATACGGCAGAAGACTTACACGCCGATCTGCTGGTTACCGGCCGCAGTGCGATGTCCGGGGTGACTGGTCGGCTGCCAAGCAACACATATGCGATTATCCGGGACTCGCCCTGTCCGGTGGTCAGCGTGTAATTACTGGCCGGCGGCGCGTGACATCGCGCAATTCGGCAGTCCGCGTGCTGCATGACCTGCGTTGCGGGCTACTCGTGGACGTTAGCCCGAGATCCGTTTATGACAACAGACACAGTCAAGGAGAAACAACAATGTCACATGTCGCAGTTCAGAAACTCAGTCCAGACGAAGCGTCGCTCATAGCGGACGTGCAGGCTCTCACGGACCGAATTCGCCTGCGGGCGTACGAGCTTTTCCAGAGTCGCGGAGGCGGAGATGGACGCGCTCTTGATGACTGGCTTACGGCCGAGGATGACATAGTCCTCAGTCCCGAGTCGGATCTTGTTGAAGAGGAAGGCAAATTCGAGATGCAAATCGCGGCGCCGGGATTCGACGCCAACGATATCACTGTCAGCGCCCTGCCGGACGCCTTGATCGTGCGCGCCGAAAACGCACACGATCATGAAAGCACGGAAGGAAATGTGCGTTTCTGCGAATTCGGCGAGAAGAGCCTGTTTCGACGGTTCGATTTGCCAGCGCCCATCGATGTCAACAAGGTCACCACAAACCTGCAGAAAGGAATCCTGAAAGTGACCGCCGCGAAAGAGGAGAAGACGGCTCCGAAGAGCAGCTCCGCGGCTGCCTGAGATTGTCAACACGCACGCCGGAACTGCCGTTCGCGGCAAAAACATAGGTCCGATACTCATGAGCAACACCATTCTGTTCGTGAATGACGACGCCGGCAGCACGACGCAGGCGATGCGGGCCACGCTCACTGTTTTCGGCCATTTTTCGGTCCTGCAAGCAAACACCGTCGAGCAAGCGCTGGCTCTGCTCCAACACGAATCACCGGACCTCGTGGTGCTGGACATCAACATGCCTGGCATGCGCTGCCTGGAAGCCTGCCGGGCTATGAGGGAGATTTCAGATCTCCACATCATCGTCACTTCCGTAAGCAACGCCGAGCGCGACAAGGTCCTGACGCTTGACGCGGGAGCGGACGATTACGTCACCAAACCGTACAGTATTCAGGAGTTGCTTGCACGTATTCGCGCGGCCCTTCGCCGCAGGCAGAAGGCCGAGCTTGAGCTGGAACCGTTCGTCAGCGGCGATCTCGAAGTTGATTTCGCCAGCCGGCGTGCCAGTCTCGCGGGCAGGCGAGTGCATCTGACTCCCAAAGAACACGACCTTCTCCGGATTCTCATCGGCCATGCTGACCGTCCCGTCCCCCACCGCAAGCTTCTCCAGATTGTATGGGGACGGGACTACGGCGATGAGCTTGACTATCTTCACACGTTCATCTACCAGTTGCGCAGGAAAATTGAACCTGAACCCTGCAGACCCAGGTATTTGTTGAACGAACCGAATGTCGGCTACTACTTCGCTGCGAGTGCCCGGGACTGCGGCAGTCCGTTCAGGAACCGGATGCATCCAGTGCGAAGTGGCCGGGAAACCGAAGCGAGCCGGCGCTTTCCTCAGACTCTAGCGTCGTGATAGGCTTGCTTGCTGGCCGGTATTCGATATCGATGCGAGGTGTTGGCCTATGAAAGTCCGTGAACTGATGAGCCCGGGAGTTGTCACAGTCGACCCCGGAACGCCACTGCGCAAGGTTCTGCAGCTTATGCTCCGTTATCATCTGAATGACGTTCTGATTCTGGACAGGGAGCAAAGGCTCGTGGGTATCGTCACCTACCCTGACCTCAGCCGGAAATTGCTCCCAACTGAGCAGGAATTAACGGAGCACGAGGAGTACATGACAAACCCCGAATCGATGGAGGATCGCTTCATCGACATCGCAAGCGTTCCAGTTGACCAGATCATGACCCGAAACGTCATCACTGTCTCCCCCGATCTTGAGGCGCTCGAGGCCGGGGCGATAATGACCGCCCGTCGCGTTAAGCAATTGCCGGTTGTCCAGAACGATCAGGTGATCGGAATGATCAGCTATACCGATATTGGCTGGGGCCTGATGAAGCAGTACGCTGAATTCATGATGGGTTGAGTCACATCAACGCCGCCGGCCTGGCGGGTCGCCCTTGGCAGCCAGCGATGCGTCGCCCTGTGCCTCGCGCGCAATATCGGCGAGCAGCCGCCTCGAAGCAACGGAGAATGGTTTTTCTGTCAGAACGTCGCTTGTTGAAGCGTATTGGTCCCTGCGCTTGATCAGAAGCCATTGCTGTTGTTTGGAAGTTCCGTAGCCGGTCGCGGCGCGAATGAGGACCCAGGAACCCCGGAGCTTCTCGCCAAACAGCTCGAACTTCAAATCGCCTTGCCAAAGACTGGCGTCGACATCCGGCTCTTTCGGAATCCAGATCCCCGTATCCCAGAGCATGACGGTGCCGGCGCCGTATTCTCCATCGGGGATGACACCTTCGAAACCGCCATACGCCAGTGGGTGATCTTCCGTTCGCACCGCCAGTCGTCTGACCGAGGGACGCAGAGACGGTCCTTTCGGGATTGCCCAGGACAATAAAACGCCGTTCCACTCGAGGCGGAAATCGTAATGGAGATGCGAGGCTGCGTGCTTCTGAACAACGTATAGCAGGCCGCTCTGACGCTCTCTTTCGTAAAGGGCAGACGCCTTTGGCTCCGGCGTGATGGCGAAGTTACGCTTCTTCCGATAGTCCTTGAGAGCGTTGGCTTGTTTCGGCATTAGACCCTCTCTTGAACCAGCATCAAACTCTGTGCAATGCCCTCACGGCCTCCCCAAGGGACTGGCGCCTCTTAAAGAAATCCTGCCACGGGTCGGGGCCTGCGAGCTGCTTTTCGAAATTGCCGAGGTTAAAACGCGACGGATCCAGCGACGGTTTCACGTCCTGCCACCGAAGCGGCATTGAGAAGGGCGCCTTCGGGCGGCGGCGCACCGAATACGGCGCCACCACGGTTGCCCCAAACGCGTTGCGAAAGGGATCGAGGTATACGCGGTTCCCTCGCGCCTCCAGGCGTTGCTCGACAGTCAACGTGTCGGGATGGGCTGCCGCCAGCCGCTTGCCAAATGCCTCTGCGAAGGAGAGCGCCTCATCGAAATCAGGCCCCACCTGAATCGGCAGGAAAACATGCATTCCACGGCTGCCTGAGGTCTTTGGAAAAGAGACGAGGTCCATTGTTTCGAGCGCGGCTTTCACCAGCAGGGCTGCCCTTGCCGCGTCGGCGAATTCACCAGAGCCGGGATCGAAGTCGAAGACCACCCAGTCGGGCTGATGCGGATGGCTCGTGCGGCTGCCCCAGACATGCACCGGAATGCAACCAAGATTCACCAGTGCGATCTGCGTCTCGATCAGTCCGCCAACGACGTAGTGAACGGCACGATTCTGATGACGGATCAGTTTAGTGGGAGTGCCTGCGGGCATGCCTTTGGGCGCCTCCTTCTGATAGAAACATTCACCGCGCATGCCGTCCGGACAGCGTTCGAGCGAAAGCGGCCGATCCTGAACATACGGCCGGAGTTTCGGAAAGACCGTTTCATAGAAGCGCGCAAGGTCGAGCTTCGTATAGGCGTCCTCCGGCCAGAACACTTTCTCGGGATGGGTCAGAAGCGACTCGATGTTCATTTCGCCTCCGGGAGTGTGACGTCCTGCGGGCGTTTATCGTCGCGCAGGCCGAGAAAAACCGGTTGCCGGAGCTTTCGATCATCGGTCCATTCTTCGAAGGCAATTTGCGCAATCAATCGGGGCGCCAGGTATGTGACGTCTTTTTCGCGTGGCGGGTCGGCCATGGCCGGTCTGGTCCTCACCAGCGATTGGAAGGTGTGAAAGAGCTTCGCCAGCGAATCTTGCGTAAATCCGGTCCCGACTTTGCCCACGTAGTGGATCTTCTCCCGGTCGTAAGCTCCCAGCAGAAGCGCACCGAAATACCGCCGGGATCCCGCCGGGGCTGTGTAACCCACAACGATGAACTCGTCTTCCTGGTGGACCTTGAACTTCAGCCAGTTGGTCGATCGTCCCTCGGTGTAAGGCGCCGACTTGTTCTTCGCGATCACGCCCTCGTAGCCTTTGCGCCTGGCGACCTCGAAGGCTTTGAGTCCATTCGCGTCCAGGATCACCGACGGAAAGACTTCAGCGCGTTCCAGGACGGCCTTTCCGACGATCTCCTCAAGGGCTGCGCGACGAACGGTGAGCGGCTCCGCCCGAAGATCGCGTCCGTCCCTGTAAAGGCAGTCGAATACTGCGTACTTCGGCTCGGACTTCAGATTCTGAAGAAGCTGGAATCGGGAGACGCCCCGGCGATCGAATGCCACCACTTCTCCGTCGAGCAGCAGGGTACGGGCTGAAAGGCCTGCAACGGCTTTTGCCACGCTGGAAAATGTATGAGTGCGGTCTTTGGCGTTGCGTGACAGCAATGTCACCCGGGTTCCCTGCTTGTACGCGAGGATGCGATATCCATCGTATTTCTCCTCATAAACCCACCCTGGCTTGTCGAAAGGCTTCGCGACGAGAGTGGCAAGCATGGGACGAACATGAAACGGAATGTGATCGCGCGCGTTCATTTGATCACCCGGTTACCGATACCTTGAACAAGCGACCGGTCCCGAACGTTACGGAGGCAGCAAGCCAGCCCAGCGCCAATTGACGGCCACCCGAGTACCACACCCCCGATCCAGTGAAGATAGTAGTTGCCGCCCCGATCAGGAAAAGTGCAATCGAGCTCATCGCAAGGCTGGTCAGTACCGCGGTGTTCCCCTGGAGAAATGCGAATGGCGCTACAGGGAAAATCGCCCCGGCGATGGAAAGTCCGAAAGACATGGCCGCAGCCACCCAGGCAGATCCTCCCAGCTCCTTTGGATCGATGCCAAGTTCCTCTCGAGAGAGCGTCTCAAGAGCTGTCTTCGGCTCGGAGATGAGGCGGTGCGCCAGCCTCTCGGCATCTGCCTGGGCGAGCCCTTTGGCTTCATAAATCAGTGCCAGTTCGTCTGCTTCCTCCTGAGGCGAAGTTGCGACCTCCTGAGCCTCAATCCCAATTTGCCGCCGATAGAGTTCACGGGAACTCTCGACTGAAAGCCATTCGCCGATAGCCATCGAACATGCACAGGCTAGCAGCCCGGCAAGTCCGGTTACAAGAATGGCATGGCTGGACAATCCTGCACCAGCGACGCCCATCACCAGACTCAGATTCGAGCAGAGACCGTCGTTGACGCCAAGCACGCCGGCTCGCAGGGCATTTCCGCCCATGGCCCGATGGCGCCCTTCAAAGCGAGCGAGCGAATTCCCTTCAAAGCCGCTGCTGCCTGCAACAGCCTGAAGTAGTCTTGCATGAGAGGCTTCGTCGGCTGGTAATCCGGCGGCCTTAGCCTCTGGCTGCGAGTCATAGACGCTTCGATCGCGTTGCTCTAACGAAATCACGGTTGGCAGCACGAACTGCGTACCAAGCCTTTTTGACAGCGAGCCAAGCACTCTTGTGCGCCATCCGGGCTTGAGCACCGCAGGTACCTGGACACCGAGCTTGTCCGCCCAGACCTTCGCATGCCGCTTTTCTACGGCGGCGAGCCGTTTATATACCTCGGCAAGCTTCGGATCAGGCTCCGATTTTGCCAGAGCCTCATACAAATACGCGCCATCGATCTCGCCCTGAAAATTGTCGCGATACCGCTTTGCATCGTTCTTCATGGTGGCGTCCCCCTGGAACCAGAAACAACGGCATTGTTCGGACCTTTGCTTTGCCACCCCATCCGGGAAGCCGCTCGGCACGCGTCAGAAGTGTGTGGCGTTGCGAGCCTGGCGAGCACGAGGTACCTATGCAATCGGAAGACCGAAAGAAACTGACGAGCGGCACCCGGAATGCTCCGGAGAAAGCGTGCCGAGCTGTTCCACACCGGAGAGCTTCATGAAGACCAATGCGCCATGTGATTGATGCAACCAGATTACTAATGCTCTTGCTAACGGTGCGCGCCTGCGATCAGGCCATGGCGCAATGCAAGCCGGAAAACGTTCCCGACATCGTCCAACGCGGAGCCGCCACAATGCGTTCAGACTGGCTCGCGTTCCCGGAATTCTCATTCGTGGAGCGCGATGAGGAAATATCGAAGGGCGTCACAACGGTCAGAACGTACCGGGTCTTCATGATTGAAGGCACCGACTACTATATGCAAATCGCCTTCAACGACAAGCCCTGGACGAAGGATCAACTGGTTCAGGAACATGACAAGCTGTTGCAGGAGCTCGACCGGCGGCGTCACGAGTCAAATAAGGAAAGGAAGAAGAGGTTCGACCGTTATTGGAAGGAACGGAACCAGGTGGGAATCCTGCTGGAACAGTACGTCAAGGCAATCGACTTCAGGCTGAGCGGGGAAGAAATCATAAACGGCCATTCGGCCTGTGTGCTCGATGGGAAATCCAGGCCCGGTTACAGGCCACCGAATCGTGAGGCCAGGGTTCTGGCAGGCCTGCGGGGCCGTCTGTGGGTTGATGAGCACGACTTCCATTGGTTGAAGGCTGAAGGTGAGGTGCTCAAGCCCGTCTCTATTCTCGGAATCGTCGCGAGGGTTTTGCCGGGGACACACATGGAACTGCAAATGGTCCCGGTCAAACCGTCGGTGTGGTTGTGGAGCCGATTCACCGTCGCGGTGAAGAGCTCGATTTTCTGGAGAACTACCGAACGTGCCACGGTGACAACCTGGAGCGCGTACCAGCCGACGGCCGAGGCGCTGGCCGATGAACTGGCCACACCGAGCAGGTGACGTGGACAGCGACCCTGATCCAGTCCGGAAGTGGCCCGATCACTATTGCGGCTACAAACATGCACGAACTCCAGTCTGAAGAGGCTCCCAATGAAGGCGGTCATTGCACTCGCGGTTCTGTTCGTTGGTCTTGATGGCTGTCCAGGGAAGGCGCCTTCCGAGGACGCGGCCCCAGTCAGCCCCACCTCACCGCAAATCACGCGCTTCATCGTCCGCCCTGAGTCGATCCACCCCGGGGAAAAGACGGTCCTTATCTGGAATGCGAGAAACGTGCACTCGGTGCTATTGGAACAGGCGATAGAAGCGCACGATGGAGCTGAGGGGGAGTTTCTGCGCTGGATTGGCGAGTTTCCGGCCAGCGGTACTCTTGAACTGTCGCCACAATGGACTACGATCTACGTGATTAGCTGCGGCGATTCGGGTATCGGTTACGCGTATGCATCGGCTACCGTCGCGGTGCAGTGACAACCTCCAGCGGTCATCGCCGGTGACTGCGACATGCGACTGCGGTTAACCCTCGACGCCGGCTTCCCGCTTGAGTGCGCCCATGAAGGCGTGCTGGTGCGATATCTCATCCTGCAGGATACTCCCGAATGTGTCAGACGCCTTCGAATCGCCTGCCTTTGAAGCCTGCTCCGCGAATTGCTCGTACATCTTGATTTGTTTGGAGATGTCCTCGATCGCCTGGCGGAGATTCTCTGCGTCGCTACCGTTGGCACCCGCGAGATCCGCCTCCATTGAGAAGTGATGTATTCGGTCTTCATCCGCGATCGTCTGAAACAACCGCGCCAGGTCCGGGTCACCATGCATACGCGCGCACGCAGCGAAGCGCGTGAACTTCGCGTGCGTGAAAGCCTCCGCCTCCATTGCCGCCCTCAGATTTCGATTGGTCTCCGGACTCATCCTTTACCCCTCGCCCATCCGTGCAAGCAAGAGGCCACCAGGTCCGGATTCATGCAGAATGACGGTCGTTGCCGGTCGCCGATTTGCGTCGGTGCCATTTGTAGTAGACCAGCGCGCCGATGCCGGCCATCACCGCCAGCGCGATCAGCAGATACATTGCCGGCTTGTAATGCCGCGAGAAGAGGCCAATCATCTGCTGGCCATAGATCCTGCCCCAGAACGCTTCGGCAAAGAAGCGCACGGCACGCCCAGCCGTTAGCGCGGAGAAGAAATTCCTGCGCGGATAGTGCATGACGCCGGCGGTCATCAGTACGGAAGTGAAAGGGAACGGCGGTGGCAGGATGGCGCCGGCGCACACAGTTATGAACCCGTGTTTCTCGAAGCGCTTGTAGAGTTTTTCGGCACGGGGCTTTCCGATTTTCCTCTCCAGGGTCTCCTGACCACCCTTTTCGGCCAGCCGGTAAGTCAGATAGCCGCCAAGCACCTCGCCAACGGTGGCTATCAAGGCGTACCAGGGCCACCACTCCGCGCGGCTTGCCGAAAGCAGGATGACGAGCACATCCATGCTTCCCGGTGGGGCAGACACGAACGGAGTGTTGTCGAAGATGCCATACAGGAGCAACCCAGCTCCGCCCAGGCGCCGGATCCAGTTCCACGCCGCGCCGGTCATCATAGAGAGGCTCTTCATGGGAGGCTGAGCGTCGATATCAGGCCGTCGGAAAAACAAAAGGCGCGGTTCCCGTCGGAAACGGGGACCACGCCCTGAAGCGAGCCGATCTCCGGAATTCCCGAACTAGCCGATCGTCAGACGGTCTTCGACCTTGGTGACGCCGGGGGCGGCCCAGGCAGCGTGTTCGGCTTCTTCCCGTTCCGCCCACGAGCGGACGAGACCGCGAAGCGTTACTTTCCCGTCGAACGTCTCCACCGTAATGCGGTTGGCATCGATCTCCGCATTGCGTTTCAGCGCGTCCTGGATCTTGATCTTCACGTCTATGGCGCTGACTTTCGGGGTGACGACGACGTCGTTAACAACCCCCTTGACGCCCTTGAGCGGACGCACCGTTCTCTCCGCCTCTTCCCTCTGATACTGCCATTCGGCCGTGCCCTTGAGCGTCACCCAGCCGTCGGTCACTTGCACCTTGATGGTGTCGGGAAGTAAGTAGTTCCATCCCAGTTGGTTCTTCGCAGCAAGCGCGATGTCTTCATCGGTTCGAGTTGCCGAGGCGGGCAGCTCGACTTTAATTTCGCTCGCCACGGCCTTGACCCTGGAAACGCGCATGGCGGCGCGCTCGGCGGCCCACTTCTCGTAGTAGCTGTCGACGTGGCCGTCGAGTTCCACAACGCCGTTCTTGACGGAGACGCCAATCTGCGCCGCATGGACGCTGGGCTCCCATCGCAATTCCTGCTCGACGTCGGACCTCAATTGTTCATCGTTCGTCATGAGTAGTCTCCCTCCTGTTGGAGCTTCGCCTCGCCACCCGTTCGAGCGTGGCGCAAGCGTCACTACATATGTGCAATTGGAAGACCCTGCTTCGAATCGTTGTGCAAGGGGCCCAATGTGTGGTTTTCATGGGTTCGATTTCGTGACGAAGTGTTGGACACCGAGCCGAGAAGTGGACTCCGTAAGCGCCCGACTGCGGGCCACTGGCGCGTTCAGGCAGGCATGAGGTGGCCCTACAGGTGCTCCACCTCCAGCAGGAGCCTACGATGCTGCCAATATCTCGAGTTCTGTTTCCCGTAGATCTTTCGGATTGGTGTCTGGCAATGCTGCCACACGCCAAAGCAGTTGCCGCGAAGTACGACGCCGAGCTGATTCTGCTTTACGCTGCGAGTCCGGTCTACCCAATTGCCTTCGCTGAGTACTCTGGCCCGGTATACGCGCCGACACCCAAAGAAGTCATTGACGCGGAGGGGGACGAACTGGAAAAGTTCGGCGCGGATCAGCTCCGGGACATCAAAGTGCGGCATGTCCTCCACGTAGGCGACCCAGTAGAGAAAATCGTCGGATTCCTGAAATCCGAGAAAGTCGATCTGATCGCCATGCCAACCCACGGCCGTGGCGAATTCCGGCGATTCCTCATCGGCTCGGTTACCGCCAAAGTCCTTCATGACGTGGACTGTCCGGTTTTGACCGGCGTCCACATGAAAGAGCTGCCGGCTGCGGCGTTCGGCACTTATTCGAATGTCATCTGCGCAATCGACCTCGGAAAGCAGAGTCCCGAGGTGATCAGGTGCGCAGCGCAACTCGCCGCTGACTTCCATGCGCAACTGAGCGTTGTCCATGCCGTGCCGCCACCCAGTCTGGGCGTCGACCCCTTGTTATCCCCCGACTGGCGGAACGAAGTTGTGAATGTGGCCCGGCTGGGCGTTGAGAAGCTCCTCAGCGCGAACGGCGCCGCAGGGGCCCATGTCTACATCCAGGAAGGTGAATCGGCGCACGCAGTGTGCTCCCTCGCGAAGAAAGTGGGAGCCGACCTGCTCGTGATTGGCCGGGGCCCCCAGGACGGAGCCGGCGGCCATTTCACGACACACGCCTACGCAATCATCCGTCAGTCACCGTGCCCCGTTGTGAGCATCTGAAGAGAAGTCTTGAACCAGGTCATGCCTGACATCCGAGAATACGACCCGAAAACGGCATACTTCTCAATGGAGATTGCTTTGGAGTCGGGCGTTCCGACCTATAGCGGGGGGCTTGGTGTCCTTGCCGGAGACACGCTGCGGGCCGCTGCGGATCTGGGCTTTCCAATCGTCGGGGTGACGCTGCTTTACAAGAACGGTTACTTCCGCCAGAGTCTGAATGCCGCCGGAATCCAGAGCGAACGCCCCGAACAGTGGAACCCCTCGGAGAAGCTCCAAAACGTCGGGCCTCTGTCCACCGTTACGATTGAGGGTCGCCGCGTGCGGATTGGGGCCTGGTGCTACCGGATCCGCGGCGTATCCGGTCATGAAGTGCCCGTTCTTCTGCTGGATACCGATCTTCCCGATAACGCGCCACAAGACAGGCAACTGACGGATAGCCTTTACGGCGGCGACGACGTGCACCGGCTTTGCCAGGAGATTGTGCTGGGAATTGGCGGGTATGGCGTCCTGAGGGAGCTGGGCTGCGCGAGTATTTCGACCTGGCACATGAACGAAGGGCACTCCGCTCTTCTGACTCTGGCCCTCCTTGAGGACCAACTGACGGGCCAGGCCCAGACACCAGTGGCGGATGCGGACATCGAGGCCGTCCGTCAGCGATGCGTCTTCACCACGCACACACCCGTCCCGGCGGGGCACGACCAGTTCTCCAGAGATCTCGCTGATCGCCTGCTCGGTGGAGACCGCGCTCGTTTGCTCGAAGCCGCTGGCTGCTATCACGACGGTTCCCTGAACATGACTTACCTCGCTTTGAGATGCTCCCATTACATCAATGGGGTAGCCATGCGCCACGGAGAAATATCGCGAGGGATGTTCCCCGGTTATCCGATCAGCGCGATTACCAACGGCGTACATGCAGTATCCTGGACGGCGCCTCCGTTTCTCGCGCTCTTCGATGAGCATCTTGCGCCGTGGAGGCGAGACAATCGCTATCTACGATACGCGATCGGCATTCCAGTCGATGAAATCCGCCGGACGCACCGGGAGGCAAAGCACGCCATGATCGAGGCCCTCAAGAGGCGAACTGGAGTGCAACTCGACGAGAAGATACTGACGATTGGGTTCGCCCGTCGCGCGGCGGCATACAAGCGGCCGGAACTGCTGTTCTCCGACATCGAGCGCCTGAAGTGGATCGCGCAGCACGTCGGCCCGCTTCAGATTCTCTATAGTGGAAAGGCCCATCCCCGCGACCAGCAAGGCAAAGAGACGATTCAGCACATCTTCGCAGCAGCAGCCGCTCTCAAAGGCATCATCCCTGTCGTTTACATCGAGAACTACGACTTGCAGTGGGGGCAGATGCTCACCAGCGGCGTCGACCTGTGGCTGAATACGCCCCAGCCTCCGGAAGAGGCTTCGGGAACGAGCGGCATGAAAGCGGCGCTGAATGGGGTCCCGAGTTTCAGCGTCCTGGACGGCTGGTGGGTCGAGGGTTGTATCGAGGGAGTGACAGGCTGGGTGATCGGCGCCGACGGCCCCGCCGATCCAGGAGCCGAGGCGTCTTCACTTTACGGCAAGCTTGATTCCACGATACTGCCAATGTTCTACGGGCGGCCGGCTGATTACGGGAGAATCATGCGGTTCTGCATCGCGCTGAATGGCGGATTCTTCAACACCCAGCGGATGCTCTCGCAATACATCAGCGACGCCTACTCCGCCGACTGCCGGGGCCATTGGCCGACCAGAATCGACAACGTTACGGTTCGTACAGGTGAGAATCGCCCGGCTGCATGAGATGTGGCCTCCTGATTGCTCTCTGCATGGCGCGGATCTGCTTCCAGGAGGGGGTGTGTGATGCAAACTAATATCAAACTCGGCCGAGTCTTTGGCATCCAGATCGGATTGCACTATAGCTGGTTTCTGATTGCTCTGCTGATCGTTCTGTCGGTTGCCGGCGATTTCAGCGCCGCCCACAAGGACTGGAGCCAGGGGCTCATCTGGTCGCTCTCCATTCTGACGGCCCTGCTCTTCTTTGTTTCCCTGCTGGCGCATGAGCTCGCACACTCGCTCGTCGCGGAAAAGCATAGTCTGCCCGTCCGATCCATCACCCTGTTCGCCCTCGGCGGCGTATCCCAGATTGAGAAGGATCCGTCCGATGCGAAGACCGAGTTCTGGATGGCGATTGTCGGTCCCCTCACCAGCATTGCGATCGGCGTGGGCTGTCTGGGTGTGGCACACTGGGCCGGCTGGAACCCGGGCACGAGCGGGGCCACCCCCGTCATTGCCATGCTGGTCTGGCTCGGCTATATTAACTTCGGCCTCGGGATCTTCAACATGGTTCCGGGTTACCCATTGGACGGCGGGCGCGTCCTTCGCGCAATCATCTGGTGGAAGACCGGCGATGCCAACCGGTCGACGCGAATTGCGGCTCGAATCGGCGAAGGCGTTGGGGTGATCTTCATCGCCTTCGGCATCATGCAGGCGTTCGGGGGAGCGGGTTTCAACGGGCTGTGGATCGCCTTCATCGGCTGGTTCCTGACCCAGGCCGCCGCGGAAACCTACCGCTCGGTGGGAGCCGCCCCGGTGCTCACCAACCTGCATGTCGCCGATTTGATGTCCAGCGACTGTCCGATTGTGGACGCGCACATGGATGTTCAGCATTTCGTCGACGAAGAAATGCTCCGCACCGGGAAACGCTGCTTCCTCGTGCAGCAGAATGGCGCTTTCGTTGGCCTGATTACTCCGCACGAAATCAAGCACCTCGACCGGAACAAGTGGTCTTCCACTACACTCAGTACTGTTATGGTGCCCGTGGCGCGTCTGCGCACGGTGACGCCGGAAACGTCGCTGAAGGATGCGCTCGACCTGATGGGAACCAATAATCTGAACCAACTCCCCGTCGTCGCCAACGGCCACCTGCGTGGCACGGTCTCCCGTGGCCAGCTACTGCAACTGTTCCAGACTCAGGCTGAGTTGAGAGCGTAGACTCGAACCCATCGACGGAGGATCATTGAAATTCGGTGTTCTCGCACTCGATTACGACGGAACAATAGCGCGCGATGGAGTACTCGATCCGGATGTCCGAACCTCGCTGGTTGAACTCCGCGCCCGCGGGATCAGAGTGATCCTCGTAACCGGCCGCATTCTGTCGGACCTTGAGCGAGTAGCTGGAGACCTGAAGTTCGCGGACGCCGTGGTGGCCGAAAATGGTGCGGTAATCGCCTTTCCCAATGGTCATTCCTGGGTCGTCGGACAGCCTCCTCCGGCGGAGTTCCTCGACGAACTCCGGCATCGCGCGATCAGTTTCACCGAGGGCCAGTGCATTGTCGAAACTGACGCGACGCTGGCTCCACAGTTACTGTCCGTGATCCGTGAACGCGAACTGCCACTCGCGCTGCTGTTCAATCGTGGCCGCGTCATGATACTTCCGCAGGCGGTCAGCAAGTCGACCGGTCTCCGCGTCGTGCTCACGGCCTTGCGCCTCTCGATTCACAACACCGTCGCGGTTGGCGATGCCGAGAATGACAATGACCTCCTTGCAGCCTGCGAGATGGGCGCTGCAGTGGGATGGGGAAGCCGTTTTCTGCAGAAGACGGCGGACGAGGTTGTGCCCGGCGCCGGCCCTCCCGACCTCGCCCCGTACATCCGGCAGGCCGCCTCATGGATGCGGCTTCCTCCAGATCGGGTCGGCAGGCATCGAATCTCGCTGGGTGTGGCCGATGATGGCGAGCAACATGGATTCGCGATCGGAGGCCGTAACATGCTGATCACCGGGGATCCAGGATCCGGGAAATCGTGGTTATGCGGGCTCCTCTGTGAACAGCTCATGCTGCACGACTACTGCACCTGTGTCATCGATCCCGAAGGAGATTATGAGCAACTGGAGTCTCTGCCCCGCGTCGTCGCATGGCGTGGTGCGGACCTGCCCTCCTCGTTACCCGATCTGGATCGTATCCTCCGGCACCCGGACGTGAGCGTTGTCGTTAACCTCTCTCGCCTGCCGTACAAAGACAAAATCGCGTATTTGAGGTCCCTTCTGC
>Ga0326727_10011986_pt1 | contig 19925 bp, 16 predicted proteins | sample MB2enrmetagenome_FD_207643 | JGI IMG/M metagenome (GOLD analysis project Ga0326727, IMG submission 207643) | Lab enriched peat soil microbial communities from McLean, Ithaca, NY, United States - MB29MY | ecosystem: Environmental > Terrestrial > Soil > Wetlands > Peat | place: USA: New York...
AGGCGCTGGAGATGTTTCGGCAGGTGAACGTGGACGTGCTGGGGATTGTGGAGAACATGAGCCACTTCACGTGCCCGCACTGCCACCAGGAGATCGACATCTTTTCGCGCGGGGGAGCGGAGCGCACGGCGCAGCAGTTTGGCGTGCCGTTTCTGGGAGCGATCGAGCTGGTGCCGGCGATTCGCGAGGGCGGCGACCGCGGAATGCCGGTGGCGCTGGCGGGGCCGAAGAGCCCGCAGGCGGCGGCGTTCTACGCGGTGGCGGAGAAGGTGATGGAACAAGCTGAGCTAGCGGCGGCCAAGGCGACGGAAGTGATTGAGATCAAGTGATAAGTGGTAAGTGGTCAAGAAAAGCGGGGCTTGCGCCCCGCTTTCCTATTTTGAATTGAAGTTTAGCGCCAGTAACCTTCGACCAGGACATATTGACCATGCCGGTGGACCCAGTGGTGGGCGACCCAGCGTTGGCCTCTATGGGGTGGTTGCTCGTAGTGGCCGGGTGTCCAGGCATAATGTGCACCGTCGTAGCGGTGATAGCCGGGTTGCCATACGTATCCCTCCCCAGGAGGTGGGCCGCGTCTTTCGTACACAGGCGGGGGCGGCCCGATGCGAATCACGACCTGCGCAAACGATGCCGCAGGGATCAGGGTAAAAGCGAGCAACAGTGCCATTGCAATTTTCTTCACGAGAATCGAGTCCTCCAGGGGGTTGGGTGCCGGTGGATGACCGCGCAGGTTCCGGATGCTGCGGAAATGAACGCTGCGCGGCGTATTCGTTGCGTGCCCATTGTGGCCCGCATTCATATCCCTTGTACCACTCCTGATTTTCTCCGCGATGTACCGGATAGCTCAGTGGAGCGTTTTAAATGACAAGGTCTCGATTTCAGGCAAAAAGCGATTTTCAGGAAAAAACGAGAGCGGGGCGGAAACCCCGCTCTCTTCTTTCTTGTTTTCCGGTTTACCGCCAGTGGCCTTCGATGAGGACCCAACCATCGCCCCGCTGCTCCCAGCGATGGGCAACCCAGACCGCGCCGGGATGCGGGGGGCGGACCCAATGGCCATGGGTCCAAACGTAGCGATGGCCGTTCCAGCGGTGATAGCCGTCGATCCACACCCAGCCTTCATGAGGAGGCGGGCCATAGCGTTCGACGATGGGCGCGGGAGGCGCCACGCGAGCCACAATTCCCACCTGCGCTAAAGCGGCGGCGGGAGCGAGACAGATTGCAAGCAGGAGCGACCGTGCAGTTTTTTTCACGGAATCATTCCCTCCCTGGTGCAGATACGTTGCGTCGGATCGGGGTTCTTGTTCCGGGCAATCAATGTCATCAACACGCGGGCACGGAATTGGTTGCGCTCTCCAAGAAAATGACGCCGGGACGGCTTTGAGCGGCGGGATGAGAATCCCTTATTCACCGGCCCATGAACCGCGACGTATCCTCTCACCCTTTTCCGCAAAAGGCGCGGAAAAGGATGGGGCACGGCGACCGTATCTTAGGGCCGGATCAATAAGCAAGTTGGTCCGCGGGCTCGGGATTTTCCGGGCGGGGCGCGAAGACGTCGCCCAGGCGCTGGATCTGGGCGCCCACACCGCGCAGCTTTTCCTCGAAGCGCTCATAGCCGCGATCCATGTGGTAGACGCGATCGATGACCGACTCGCCATCGGCGACCAGCGCGGCCAACACCAGCGAAGCGGAGGCGCGCAGATCGGAGCACATGACGGCGGCCGAGGAGAGACGCGCCGGGCCGCGCACCGTGGCCGCGTTGCCGTCCACCTTGATGTTGGCGCCCATGCGCACCAGCTCCTGCACGTGCATGAAGCGGTTCTCGAAGATGTTTTCGCGGACCAGGCTGACGCCCTCGGCCTGCGTGGCCAGGGCCATGTACTGCGCCTGCATGTCGGTGGGAAAGCCGGGATACTCCTCAGTGGAGATGTCGGCGGCGCGCAAACGCTCCGCGGCGCGGACGCGGACCGCGCCGGGACCGAGCACGTCGACGCGCGCGCCGCTCTCGCGCAGCGTGGCGATGACAGCGCCGAGATGACCGACGTTGCAGTTGGCCACAATCAGATCGCCGCCTGTGATGGCGCCGGCGATGAGGAAGGTTCCCGCCTCAATGCGGTCAGGGTTGATGCGGTAGCGCGCGCCATGAAGGCTGGAGACGCCGTGCACGCGGATGGAGGACGTGCCCGCGCCCTCGATATGGGCGCCCATGGCCGTGAGCAACTGAGCGAGATCGACGACTTCGGGCTCGCGGGCGCAGTTCTCAAGCAGAGTGTCGCCTTCGGCGAGGACCGCGGCCATCAGCAGATCTTCGGTGCCGGTAACGGTGATGCGATCGAAGACAATGTGCGCGCCGCGCAGCCGCCCCACACCTGAATCGACGCGCGCTTCGAGGTAACCGTGCTCCTGGAGGATGACCGCGCCCATTTTTTCCAGGCCCTTGATGTGCAGATCGATGGGACGGCCGCCGATGGCGCAGCCGCCGGGCATGGCCACGCGGGCTACGCCGGCGCGCGCCATGAGCGGACCGAGCACCAGCGAGCTGGCGCGCATGGTCTTCACGATCTCGTAGCGGGCCACGGGATCGGAGAGCGAACGGCAACTGATGGTGGTGTGCTTACGTGACGCGCCATCGCCGGTCGCGGACGAGGAACCATCCTCAGGCGTCACGGATTCGTGCAGCTCGACCGCCGCGCCCATGGAGGCGAGCAAACGCCGCTCGGTGGCGATGTCGCGCACCTGGGGAATGTTTTCAAGCGTGACCTCTTCTTCAGTGAGAATGGCCGCGGCCATGCACGGCAGAGCCGAGTTCTTGGCGCCGGAGATACGCACCGTGCCGACCAGGGGATTGCCGCCGCGAATGATGAATTTATCCATGAAGAAGCAGCTTTCAGCTATCAACCGTCAGTTTTCAGCTCCAGTGTGCGGGAGCGGGGTCCCTTGCTCGTCGCGGCAGGAGCTGGAAGCGTATTGCTAACTTTCTAGTTTAAATGCGGAGCGGGAAAGGGCGCAGGTCTCGCCGCAACGCAGCACCGTCCCTACGGGACTCCCGCACTCGGGAGGCTTCTCTTCCCCACGCTGAAGCGCGGGGCTAACAAACGCTGCGCCTACGGCGCGGGAATCAGTCTACGGGACGCCGGAGTGCATTATTTGAAACCGGCTTTCCCCACTCTTCCACCCCAAGAAACCAAGACCGTTTCTTGGGGGCCCCGGTGAAGCGCGGGGCTGACGAACGCCGCGCCTCTGGCGCGGGAATCAGTCTCAGTCCGGTTCGGGCCAAACGCTACTCAGGATGACGGCGTGTTTGTGTCGCGCTCCTTAGAGACTGGCTTAATTGCCAGAGACAGGCTTAGTTGCCGCTTGACGCGGCGGGAACCAGGTTGAGCGGCTCGCTCAGCGTAAAGAGCAGGACTGTGCCGTCTTCGAGCGTGGCCTGGGGATGATTGACCAGCAGATGCACGGAGACCACGCTGGCGCCGACAATGGTTCCGGCCAATGCGCCGCCGGGTCCGGCCAGAATGGCGCCTGTGACTGCGCCCGCGCTCACGACGCTGCCGTACTCGATGCCGTCTTTCTTAAGGCGCGAGCCGGGCGTGACCAGGCCCTCATTGCGAATGCGATCCTTCGAGCCGGGAGCGCCGGAGAGTTGGGCATAGAGGCGGAAGTGCGAGCCGTCGGGCAAGGTCACCGTCTCAGGACGCAGACGCATGGAGCCGTGACCGCCGGCGTGGCCGGTGGAAACCGAAATCACTCTGCCGTCGATCTCAGAGCCGGCGGGAATCAGCACCTGGCCGTCCTGGATCACGTCGGAGGCGACACGCGTGTGGAAGGACTCGCCGGGTTGGGTGTCGGTGGTGGAGAGGCGGTCGAGGAGACGGACGCGAATGACGGCGCCTTCGCCCAGTTCGCCGGGCGCGAGCGGGGCGGGATGCACGATGTCGCCGTCAGGATCGGCCATCGCGGGACGCTGGCTCAGGGACGGCCCGGGGGCGTTCTCGGGCGGCGCAACCTGGCTTGGGGCGTTCTCGGACGGCGCAACCAGCACGATGCCGTCGTCGGTGCCGTCGCTGCTGGCCGGAGGCTGAATGGTCTCAGTCGCGTTGGCCGGGGCAGAATGCGACTCGTTGGGAACTGTCTCCGCGGCGTAGGGCGGCGGCGCGGGCTGGGCGGCAGGCGCGGCTTCGGGGGCAGGAGCGGTGATGGTGTCGTCCGAAGGAGGATTGGAGATTCCCTGGTGCGGGTCCGGTTGATTCGTCTCCTGCGCTCCCAGTGCGATCGGCGTCGCGACCAGCAGAGCGTACACAAGCCCACACGCAAGCCCAAACCCTAGCGTCGTCCGTTTCATCCCGATCTCCTTTCGTCGCGTCTGCCCCACGGATCGAGACCTAACCAAACCCCGGCAAACAAAGACCGCTCGCCGGGGGCCCCGATCTCCGTGGGCAGCGCGGAACAGAATTCCCCCGTGAATCTTCAGACCCGGCTGCGCTGCAGAAGTCGTCCTGCCGGGCGATGATGATAAACCGCCTGAAATTAGCGTAACGCGCGATGAATAGGCGCGGATGGACGCGGTGAGTGATGGGTGCCTCCGGGGCCACGAATCAACAGAGTTACGGGCCGCAATCAGGTTTGAGGTTTTAGGGGTCAGGTTTCAGGCTTGAGACGCTGCGGGATCTCTTTTCTCGGCCGAACCCCTGAAGGCGCGCTCGTTTTGTGGTGTCGAAATTGGCCCGGCTGAGGCCGAGCTCTTTCAAGACAGGCGGCGCTCGAATTCCTTAATTGACGCTGCTTCCCTTCCCTGTGACCGCTGCCACAACGCGTGCGGGAGCCGGATTTGCTAGAATCCGTAGGGGACTAGAGTGATTTATCCGCATTTTTCCTGCACGACGGAGAGTTTCGATTGAGCGCGCAGGGGCTTTTGCGCACCATTCAAAGCGCTGCCGGAGAGATTCTTGCCGTAGATCGCCGTCCCCGGCTGAATGACCGGCTGCAGCACCACATTGTGAGGAGCGATATGACTGAGATTGTTGCCATTCGAGCGCGTGAAGTGTTGGATTCGCGCGGCAATCCGACCGTTGAGGCGGATGTGATTCTGGAAAGCGGCGCGATGGGACGCGCCATCGTGCCTTCGGGCGCTTCAACGGGCGAACATGAGGCCGTGGAGCTGCGCGATGGCGACAAGAGCCATTACCTCGGCAAGGGCGTTCTGCAGGCGGTGGCCAATGTGGAGACCGTGATTGCGCCCGAGCTGGAAGGCATGGACGCGAGCAATCAGCGGCTGATCGATCAGACGATGATCGCGCTGGACGGCACACCGAACAAGAGCAAGCTGGGCGCGAATGCCATTCTGGCCGTCTCCATGGCGGCGGCGCGCGCCGTGGCGCAGACGCTGGAGGTTCCGCTCTACCGTTACCTGGGCGGCGTGAACGCGTGCGTGCTGCCCACGCCGATGCTGAACGTGCTGAACGGCGGCGCGCATGCCGACTCGAACGTGGACTTTCAGGAGTTCATGATCATGCCGGTGGGCGCGGAGCGCTTCAGCGAGGCGCTACGCTGGGCCGCGGAGACCTTCCACACGCTCAAAGGCGTGCTGAAGAAGAAGGGCTACAACACCGCGGTGGGCGACGAGGGCGGATTCGCGCCTTCGCTCAAATCCAACGCCGAGGCCATCGAGTTGATTCTCGAAGCTATTGAAGCCGCCGGCTACAAGCCCGGCGAGCAGATCGCGATTGCGCTCGATCCCGCGTCGAGCGAGTTCTACGATACCGAAAAGAAAAAATACGTATTCAAGAAGGGCGACAAGAGCGAACTGTCCAGCGAGGACATGGTTCGTTTCTACGACAACTGGATTCGCCAGTACCCGATCGTCAACCTCGAAGACGGCCTGGCCGAGGACGACTGGGAGGGCTGGCGCATTCTCACTGACAAGCTGGGTGGCAAAATCCAGTTGGTGGGCGACGACATCTTCTGCACCAACCTCAAACTGCTGCAACGCGGCATCGACGAGGGCGTGGCCAACTCCATCCTCATCAAGCTCAACCAGATCGGCACCGTGACGGAAACCCTGGAAGCCATCGAGCTGGGACGCCGTTACGGCTACACTTCGGTGATCTCGCACCGCTCGGGCGAGACCGAGGACACGTTCATCGCCGATCTTGCCGTGGCCACCGGCGTGGGCCAGATCAAGACCGGCTCGGTGAGCCGCACCGACCGCATCTCGAAGTACAACCAGCTGCTGCGCATCGAAGAGGAACTGAGCTCGGGCGCAGTGTACCTGGGCCTGGAGAGCCTGAACTACGGCGAGTAGTTCCGTCGCAGTGCGAAAGGATGAAAGGGAGGGACATGATCCCTCCCTTTCTTTTTGATCTCATCTCTGCGGCGCGGGCCGCATCGTGAAGACGGACAACATGCGTCGCCGATGCAGGACTTCGACAACGCCCGGTAGATGCGCAATGCGCGTGCTTGTGGCCGATTAGCGACTCGCTCCGCCAGTGCTTGCAGCCTTGTTTACCGCCTGCTCGATTTGCGCGGCGTCTCCCAGATAATAATGGCGAATGGATTTCAAGTTGCCGTCAAGTTCCTGCACCATCGGCACGCCGGTAGGAATGTTGAGGTCGACAATCTTCTCATCTGGAACGTCTTCAAGATACTTCACAAGCGCGCGCAGGCTGTTGCCGTGGGCAGCAATCAGAACCCGCTTCCCCAACCGAATGCTGGGAGCGATGACCTCGTGCCAGCAGGGCAGAAAGCGGTCCACAGTGTCCTTGAGGCATTCGGTGAGTGGAAGCTGTGGCTTTGAAAGGCCGCGATAGCGCGGGTCCTTCCCCGGATAACGCGGATCAGCCTCGTCCAGCGCCGGCGGGCGAATGTCGTAACTGCGGCGCCAAATCTTCACCTGCTCCTCACCATACTTCGCTGCCGTCTCCGCTTTATTAAGGCCTTGCAGCGCCCCATAATGCCGTTCATTGAGCCGCCAGTCGCGCTCAACGGGAATCCACATCAGGTCCATTTGATCCAGCGTGATCCACAGCGTGCGTATCGCGCGCTTCAGTACCGAGGTGAAGGCAACGTCGAAGCCATATCCCTGCTCCTTGAGCATGCGGCCGGCCTGTGTGGCCTCTTCTCTGCCTTTCTCCGATAGGTCAACGTCTGTCCAGCCGGTAAATAGGTTTTCCTTATTCCAGATGCTCTCTCCATGACGAAGCAAAACGACTTTGTACATCTCAATACTCTCTTTCCTAAGCTGGAGTCTCTTTTTTGTTGATGATTCGCTCCAATTATACGAAATCTCCGTATTGCCTTTCGGTTGCAAACCCATGATCTCCCATCCGCCCTCGCTCGCGATCGTTCTCGGTTCGATCCAAGACCGAGGAGGCGAAGGCCTACCGGCTGCGGACCGATGGCTCGCTGCGCGCCATTTCGCCGCCGCTTCTGAACCTGCTGAATTTGGGCCTGCCGAAGGAGATGACGGGCGGGGATCTGCGGGTGCCGATCGCGGCCAAGTAAATTCAACCAGAACTCAACGCACAATGACCTCCCGCAGTGGGAGGCCTTACCGTCTGATTTGCTGCCGCCATTAGCGCAGCCGCAGGGCCTTGAGGGCCTCGGGCAGCCGCTCCTCGATGATCCGCGCGCGCTCGGCGGCAAGTCCGCCCAGGTACGACGGCGCGGGAGTGGCCATCAGCACCAGCGCCAGGGCAATCAAAGAGAAGATCAGCCCCGCGACGCCGGCCGAGATCAGCATGTGATAGGTGTCCTCGCGGTCCAGAGCGAAGACATTGAAGGCCATGTGCTCCAACGGCCGGATGTGCTTCAAAACCGCGAGCGCGAAAAGAAAGAAGAGAGCCGCAAGCGAGGTCAGAACCGCAAGCGTGACGTCAACGCTGCGATGGAAGTTCTGACGAGCGCTGCAACGGGCGCATTCGGCAAAATGACTCTCGTAGTCCCGGCGCATCTCAGGGGAGATGCCGGAGATGTCATATCGCCAGCTTGCCAGAATCGCGCCTACGACCCGGTCGGAACATTCGATTTTCGTCGTAGACATAGGGACCCACCTTGGAAAGAATTCCGTTCAACGGCCGAGGCAAACAGTTCGGTTCAACCACTGAGCTTCCGCGAGGAGGTTGGTTGCGGAAGCTTCTTCATTGGACGCCGCTCCGAGTGATGGGATGCGGAACGCCTCAAAAATACACAACGCCATGCACAAAGCCTGGCGCTCCGCGACGGCCTATCGCGCGTATCTGTGTTGTGGCCGCTGTCTTACTTACTATTGTAACCCCGTTTTTTAGAAAGTGATAGCAGAAAGCGGCTCTTGTTGGCAAGCGAGCAACAGGCGATTGGCCAAAAGGCTGGCCCGGCCCGCGAGGGCGCGCTCGGCAGTGACCCGCGCCAGCTCAGGAAGATTATTGTTTTCAGAGAGATGGCCTAAGATGATCCAAGCGGCCTGGCCGTCGTAGTCCTCAGCAAGGAATTGGGAGGCCGAATCGTTCGAGAGGTGACCGACCCGGGAAAGCACCCGTTGCTTGACCGACCAGGGGTAGGGGCCGTCGCGCAACATCTCGAGGTCGTGGTTGGATTCAAGCAACAGTAGGTCCAGGTCGCGGAGCTGCTCTTTGACGTTGGGCGGGATGTAGCCGAGGTCGGTGGCAAAGCCCATCCGGACCCCCTCGGTGCTGAAGACAAAGCCCACGGGATCAGCTGCATCATGAGGAATCGTAAAGGGGTTAATGCATATCTCGCCGATCGAGAAGGGTTGGCCCGGCTGGAAGTACTCGACCGCCGGGAGCCACGTGGGATCGTCCTTGGGCGAGGGCGGACGGCCCAAAGAAGCGTCAGTAGCCGGGTCAGAGACGGTGGGGACTGGCGCGGCGGGGTCGGACGAGTTGATCGAGGAAGATTGGGCCGAGTTTTCCACAGGCTCTTCGCCGGGGTCGTCTTGGGGATCGCTTTCCGGAGCCTCGGATTCGGGCTCGGCTCGGCGCTCGGCTGCCTGTTTGCGGATCATTTCGAGCCATTGAGCGTAGCTCATCTGGCGGCGCGGGCTCAGCCAGCGCATCCAGGCGCGGTGCGTGGCCTCAGTGAAATACACCGGGATGCCCAGTTTGCGCACCGTGACGGCGAGGCCGTTCACGTGGTCCTGGTGCTCGTGGGTGATGACGATGGCGTCGAGGGTTGCGGGGTCTTCGCCGGCCAGATTCATGCGCCGGAAGAGCTCGCGGCAGCTCAGGCCCGCGTCGATGAGGATGCGCGTGCGCCCTCCGGAGAGAACTGTGCAATTGCCCTTCGATCCCGACGCCAGCACCGTGAAGCGCACCATGGTTTGAGCATACAATCAACAGCACCGGTGGAGAACCCGCAGCAATCCCTCCTTTGAGCTTGTAATTCACTTGGGCGTCGGTGCGGCGGCGCGCGGCATATCGCACATCAGGCCGATGGTGTGGCCGTCGGGATCGCGGAGGAAGGCCAGCCAGAGATCGTGATCGGGCATTTTGGCGACCAGGTGCGGCTTTTGGATGAACTCGACGCCGCGAGCAGCCAGCAGATCATGTGTCTGCTGAATGTCTGCCACGCGAAAGTAGAGGATGGTGCCGTCCGGACCCGGAGGGTTGGGCGAAGTTCCGATGGCAAAGCGGATCTTGCCGCACTGGAAGAAGGACATGGGGCCGGCGTCGAAGAGAAATTGCATGCCGAGCATGTTTTGATAGAAATCCTTCGATTGCGCTAGATCACTGACGGTGATGGCGATCTGACCGATGCCATCGAGAAGCACTGCGGGTGCGGGTGCCGTTGCGTTTGTGTTCATGTCGGCCTCCCAGGGGATGCGAATAGGAAGTATTAAACCATACCGTTCAAGTTGGCCGGGATTTCAATCGAAACCAGCGTGCCGCGGCCGGGATTCGAGACCACGTTGAAGCGCGCCTGGTTGCCGTAGAGGACTTCGAGGCGCTCCTGCACATTCTTCATGCCGATGCCGGCGCCGGTGCGGCGCAGCGCGGAGGCGGGCCGCGCATTCATGCCCACGCCGTCGTCCATTACTTCAATCAAAACGCGGTCGCCTTCGAGGCGGCTGCGCAAGGTGACGGTGCCGCCGTGGATGCGCGGCTCGAGGCCGTGTTTGATGCTGTTCTCAATCAGCGGCTGCAGCAGAATGCTCGGAACCAGCACATCGAGGGTGCGCGGATCGATCTCCTTTTCGACGCGCAGCTTGCCGGCGCCAAAGCGCACCACCTCGATGTCGAGATAATCGTCGGTAAATTTGAGCTCTTCGCGCAGGGGCACGTAGGCGTCGTGGTCCTTGAGCAGGGCGCGGAGGATGTTGGCGAGCTTGACGATCATCTCGCGCGCCAGCTCGGGCTGGCTGCGCACCAGTGAGGCCACGGAGTTGAGCGTGTTGAAGAGAAAGTGGGGATTGATCTGGCGCTGCAGGGCGTCGAGCCGGGCTTCGAGCAGCAGGCGCTTCTGCTCTTCGAGCGACATTTCCACGCGCAGGGCGTTCCACACCTTGAGCGCGATGCCCACGTTGATGGGCGCGGCGATCCAGACCAGCGCCTGCAGCCAGAGCTGATCGGAGACGAGCGCGAAGAGGCGGTGGGGAAAGAGGCGCGCGAGCCAATCGCGGGCCGCCTCCATGAGAGCGATGAGAAACAGAAGCAGAATCTGGCGGTCGATGCGCGGCTTGAGGAGGTTGCGGCGCACCCAACGGTAAAGGCTGAGGTCGATCAGGGGAGTGAACGACCAAATCTCTTCCTCTTCGACGAAGCGGCCGATGATGCCGGCAGCAAGACCGAGAAGGACGTTGAAGGGCAGCGCCAGATATTCGTGGTGCAGGACGGCGGGAACGGAGAGAACGGCGCCGCCCAGCATCGCCCATCCGGGGCCGATGAGCAGGCCGAGGAGAATGATGGTTTCAAAGGAGATGTCCGCGGCCAAGAAATTCGGCACCCAGAAGCGGAGCCAGACGCCGATGGTGAGCGGCGCCAGAAAAAACGCGAGCAACCCCAGCGTCTGCGCGGGGCGGCGCTTCTCCGCGAAGAACAGCCGCCGGAAGGTGGCGCCGCGCGCCAGAACGCTGGCCGTCGCAGCTATGACGGCCCACTTCACCAGCAGCGTGATCCAAATGAGTTTTTCTGTCGCCACGTCATCACTGTATCGCGCCGCGCGGGGCGAAGGCGAGGAATCGTGAAGGAGTGAAGGAATGAAAGAGTGAAGTGCGGGTCGGGAGACTGGCACGACAGCGAATCTGCAAAGCGGCGCTACAAACCTAAAGCTTGATACGGATCGGGATGGATTCGTCGGAGATCTGCGGAAAGGCCGAAGCCTGCAAGTGTTGCCCTGTGTCGGTGCGTTCGAATCCCATGCGTTCGTAGAGCGCCAGGGCGTTGCGCATCACAGGCATGGTGTCGCCCCCGACTTCACGGTAGCCGGCGGCGCGGGCTTCGGCGATCATCCACTCCATGAGCGCGCGGCCCAGCCCGCAGCCGCGAAAGGCCGGGCGCACATAGAGGCGCTTGGCTTCGGCATAGTGCGCGTCGACGCGGCGCAACGCGATGCAGCCGGCGGGTTGACCGCCGATGCTTGCCAGTGCGAGACGGCCTCCGGGCGGTACATAGACGCCGGGAAGACCCGCAAGCTCGCTGGCGAAATTCTGGAAGCAGGGTGTGAAGCCGAAGGAGCGCCAGTACTCCTCGAGCAGGGCGCGCACAGCGGCAATTGCTTCTGCGCTTTCGGCGGATTCGATATGCCAGGTTGCGGTCATGAGAATTGTCCTTGAATGCATTTTAGAAGTGGCAAAGCCAGGTTACATTGCATTTCCCGGGGCGATTGACGGCTCAAGGAAATGTCCTTGCGCCGTCCCTACGGGACTCCTCTTCCTATTGGCGATTCCCCACCCCACGCTCCCACCCCAAGAAACATAGGCCGTTTCTTGGGGACCCCGGTGAAGCGCGGGGCTAACAACCACTGCGCCGGCGGCGCGGCTGCCGGGACATTCCTTATGCAGATCTCCACAAAGCCCCTCGGACGTTGCGCGCTATCCAGACAATCCAAAAGCAACCGCAGATGCTTCGGCTCCGCTTACCCCATGATTGCACTGCAATCACGGGGCCCAAAACGCGCTCCGCTCAGCATGACAATTTGGATCCAATCGCTCAATTGGCTGCTATAGGTCGATACGGCCTGAGTCGCGGAGGTTTTTGATTCAACGTAAAATGGAAGGATGGGATTGGAGAACATAAAGAAGGTTGCGGAGGCGGATTTTCCTACGCGGTGGGGCGCATTCCGAATTCTGGGCTTTGAGGGCGTGCAGGCCGAGGGCCAACCCGGCTGCGGGGCGGCGCGGACGGTGGAAGGCCTGGTGGCGCTGGTGATGGGCGACGTACACGCAACGCCGCCGCTGGTGAGGATCCACTCGCAATGCCTGACAGGAGATGTTTTTGGGTCGCTGCGCTGCGATTGCCGTCTGCAACTGGAGCTCGCGCTCGGCAAGATTTCCGGCGAAGGCGCGGGGATTCTGCTCTATGAGCAGCAGGAGGGCCGCGGCATCGGGCTGATGGCCAAGTTGCGGGCCTACGAACTGCAGGACCAGGGCCTGGATACTGTGGAAGCAAATGAGGAGCTGGGATTCGCCGCCGATTGCCGCGGCTACGAGTTGCCGGCCGCGGCGCTGAAGCTGCTGGGCGTCAAGCGCGTGCGCTTGATGACAAACAATCCCGAAAAGGTGGCTGCGCTTGAGTCGGCGGGCATTGCCGTGACGGAGCGCGTCTCGGCTGAGGTCGAGCCGCAACAGAGCTTTGCCCACTACATCAAAACCAAGCAGGAAAAGATGGGGCACATTCTGGATTCGATGGCGGGCGAAGAGCCAAGGTAGGCTCGGAGCGCGCGATCCGCAGCTAAGTATTGATGTGCTGCTTCAATCGTTGGGCTGCGCTCGAGAGCCAGACGTGACGAGCTGGCTGGTGCTTGGCGGGGGTTGCTGACTGGCGGGCGGCGCGGGGGGCGTTTTGGCCGGGGCGGATTGCGGCGGCGCGACCTTGGCGGGCTGCTGCGAGTCGTTGGCCGGCGGAGGCGGCGTGTTGTCATGCGGTGCAGGCTGCGGATAGGTGGCCTGCGCGGGTTGGCTCGAAGCCGCCGGAGTGCTGGGCTGCTCGTCTGGATTGACACCCGGCTGCTCGCCGGTGTGCGGCTTGGGGAATTGCACCGGGCGCATCACGCTGTCGCTGGTGTTGTCGGTGGGAAGCGATTCGCCGGGTTTGCGCAGGCTGGGAGGTGCGTCGGGCGCCTGTTTGTCGGGGTCCGGCTCGACGTCGCCCTCATGAACGGTCCGCGTGTTGGCTTGCGCCGAAATCACGGGCTTGCCGTCGGTGGTCATCATGGCCGAAACCACGTCCTCGGTGAAGATCTGGAGCGGCTCGCCGTCGCGGGCGATCTCCAGGTGGATCACGCGGTTGCCGTTGATGCGCACGAAATCGACTTCCTGGGGCGGCGTGCCGTAGACCCACTCTTCGAAGGGCATCTGGCCGTCCATCTCGCGGGTTTTGCTGTTCGGCTGGCCCTTGGCGAAGAGCACCATATCTGTGGTCATGCCTACAAGCACCTTGTGGCCAAGGATGGCATTCTTCAATTCGGCCGGCAGAGTGTCGGTGAAAGCCTGGACGGGAGATTTCACGTCGAAGGAGATGAGCGGGGCAAGCAGCGCCTTGACCTGGGCCGGCGTGAGTTCGGGAACGCGATCGGCGAAGGTGAGCGTCAGGCGTGAACCGACGGGTTCGTCTTTGGGGTCGGCCAGCGTGGGGTCAAGATCGGGGTCGCCTATCTGCGGGCCGACACTGATCTGCACATGGCGCAGGAGACGATGCCTGGGGTCGGGTCCGCCGTCGAGATCGAAGACGATCTTGGAGCGGTCGATCTTGATGTCGGTAACGACCATGCGCGCGCCCGGCTTGGCGGAGAGACCCTCGCTGATGACCATGTTCAGATAGCTCACGCCGGCGGGCTCCAGCTTGCCGTTGGCCGCGAGCGTGAGCCCCTTGTGGCCGCGGGGAAACGGGCGCATGGCAAAGCCCTGTTCCGATTGGAGCGCCCGGAGCAGCTCGATGCGGGTCTTGGGATCGAGCGCGGTCTTGCTCAGCTCGACATGCGTGGGTTCGATCTGCGCGTAGCGGCGGTCCACCGGGCCGGTGGTAGTGACCCCGCCCTTGCCGCTGGTATCGACGGTGAGAACCTGGGCGGAACTGGCGGCGGCGCCAAGCGAGACTGCGAGGGCACACGCGACGGCGAGATGCTCGAAACTCCTGCTGATGCGGTCATTCGCGTTCGATGCCGCAGCCGGGCCAATCCGTTGGGGCCCGATCCGTGGGGGAAGGAGACGCCGCTTCATGGGGACCTCCCATGGGTTCGAACGCTAATAGGCAAACCTTAGCCCCAATCGGGGGGAAAAGGCAAATGCTCAAAGGCAGGGAACAAGGTAGCTTTTAGCTTTTAGCTTTTAGCTTTTAGCTTTTAGCTTTTAGCTTTTAGCTTTTAGCTTTTAGCTTTTAGCTTTTAGCTTTTAGCTTTTAGCTTTTAGCTTTCAACTGTTAGCTGTTGATGCTCACCATCCGCAGTTGGCTCAACCCATAGGCTCCTCGGTCACTCGGACTTTGTTTTCTCGTTCCCTTGTTCCCTTGTTCCCTTGGTCCCCGTATTTTCGATTTGCACCAGCGCGGGTGCGGCGGTCGCGGGCGGTCCCATGGCAGCTTCGTGCTGGGCGCGAGCGACGGCGTCGAGATCGACGGGAATGCCGCCGGGCACGATGACGGGAGCGTTGTAGCGATAGTTGAGGTCGCGCGTGAGGCGGAAGACCACGGGCAGCGCCACGAGAAGCACCACGAAGCTGAGCCAACTGCCGTCGAGGCCGAAGGCTCCGCCACTCAGCCAAAGCGGACCCATGGGATCTCCCGCGACGACCGGCGAATGGCTGCCAACTCCGCTGATGGCGAGCCCAAAGAGCAGGGCGCGGCTGGCCTTCCAGCCGAAGTTGAGGCCCCAGCTCACCCACAGGGCGCGGGTGCGCAGATAGCACGCGGAGAGAACGAGCCCGAGCACGAAGGAGACGGCGAAACTGGCGTGGCTTGCTCCAGGCACGAGCGCCTGCAGGATGGCGTAGATGGCGGCAAAACCCACTGCCGCTCCCGTGGGACCGACCGCGTTCGAGAAACGCTGGAAGGCGTAGCCGCGGAAGGCGATCTCCTCAGCCAGAGCGAAGAGCGCAAAGAATGCCGCGTCCGCCGCGAACCAGCCCCACGAAGAGGCCGCGGTCGAAATAGAAATGGCGATGCCGCCGAATACGGTCAGGGGGAGGACGCAGACCAGGGCCACGGTCCAACCGGTGGCAAGGCCCAGCCCAGCCTCTTTGAGGCAACCGAGACGAAGCGGCAGGCCCTGCTCGCGGACGGGATGCACCTGCCTGTCCATCCAGAAGCCCATGGCGGAGTAGCCAATGAGCAGCAGAAAGACCAGCATGGCCTTCTCTGCCAATGGAATCCAGGCATCGCTCACAAGACCGCGCGCGCCATGGAGGGCAAGCGATTGCGCGAAAAAGATATAAAGAAACGCGGCAAGGAATTGGAAGTAGGCGCGTAGACGGCCGCCGGTGTAGGTGGGATCGGTCATGGCCGCCTCCTGCGTGTCGCGCGGGCGCGGAGTGCAGCGCGATGGGAAGCGCGTAGTGAGCCGCGGAGATGGTTTGGGGAATCGGTCATAACGATGGTCTGAGCTTCCAGGGAATGTCTCTGTGCAAAAACAACCGCGTTTCAGGGGCTAAAGCCCCGCATTCATTTTGTGCGTTACGGCACCCTTCGGCGGGCTCAGGGCAGGCTAAGAGTCGTGCACTTTCACGACGATGTGGAGCTGGAACATTCACAATCTTCCCGCGGGGAGTCAGCCTTCCGTGTAGTACTGCGCGATATTGCGGAACTTCTGTTGCCGCGAGGCGACCAGGAGATCGATGGGGACGGACTTGAGCCCGTTGAGGTTCTTCTTAAGCACCGATCCGAGCAGCCCGCAGCCAGCTTCGTGGGCGGCATGGATGCCATCCGGCGGTTCGGAGACGATCTCGTCGACGCAGCCGAGCTCGGCAACCTCGGGCGCGGAGACGCGCAGAGCTTCGGCCGCGAGAGCCTTCTTACCCGCGTCGTTCCACATGATCGAGGCGCAGCCTTCCGGCGAGATGACAAAGTAGAGGGCGTTCTCGAGGATCAGCACGCGATCGGTGACGGCCAGCGCCAACGCGCCGCCCGATCCGCCTTCGCCGCTGATGACCGAGATGGTGGGCACGCGCAGCCGCGCCATTTCGCGCAGGTTGCGGGCGATGGCCTCGGCCTGGCCGCGCTCCTCTGCGCCCATGCCGGGATACGCGCCGGGAAGATCGATAAAGCTGATGACGGGGCGCGAGAATTTTTCGGCGAGCTTCATGGCGCGGAGCGCTTTGCGGTAGCCCTCGGGATGCGGCATGCCGAAGTTGCGGCGCACGCGCTCTTTTGTGGTGCCGCCTTTGCGATTGCCGATCACCATGACCTCGTCTGCGCCCAGCCGCGCCATGCCACAGACGACGGCTTCGTCGTCGCCGAAGGCGCGATCCCCGTGAATCTCGCTGAATTCCGTAAAGATTCGCTCGATCAGTTCCATGGGGTAGGGGCGCTGGGAATGCCGTGCGCGTTCGATTCTCTCCCATGCCGGCGAGACGGCCTGTGCCTGGGGACTAATTCCTGTTTCGAGTTCGCTCATCGATAGTTTGGCGCCTGAGGGCAAGGCTGGCAGCCCTTCTGGTCATTCTACAGGGAGGAACCGGGCGCGAGGGGGCGGGAATCAGGGGTCAAGGATTCTTGATTCGTTCTTACGCCCGCTGAAGCGGGCTGGCGCGAAGAGCGAGTTTGAGTTCGTGCTATCCCTGGTCCCCAAATGCGAGGGACCAGGGGCACCCATTCTTTGTGCTGGGTAGAGAGAGGTGAGATGAGGTCTGTGCCTTCATCCCACCCTAACTGTAAAAAACGCGTTTAGGATGGTGCACTCGCGCAACCTAAGGAACGCAAGGTTGTTGTGGATGTGTGCTCCAAGGCAGGCTCTTGGCCACATAGAAATATACGGCCAGCGCGAACAGCGCCCAATAAACCGCCTGAACAACGATTGCCAGCGCCAGATTCAGCGCCCGGTGCCTCCCGCTGTAGGTGAAAACCGAAGCCCAAACATTGTTCGCCGGCATGCGACGGCTGTACCAAGTCCAAAGCATGGACACGCTGCTGCCGAAAATTGCACAGAAGGGAACGATAAAAAGGAGAGCAAACACTTCAAACCCGTTACAATAACTGCCTCGCACGGACGAGTCCCAACACCACCGCGATAGCGCCGGGAAGAAAGTCGCAATTGCTGCTGTCTCTGCAGCGAGTCCTCCTAGAGCGCCCAGAAGCACGTCCCTCCAAAAGGTCCATTTTCGGTTTTTGTCCCGGCTTTGCAGTACCATCCCCAAGCTCGATCGGATGATGCCTGCTGCGGAGAACAAGATTAGCGGCGGGATGACGGGAAGAAACAGAACCGCTGCGAGACAGAAAGCATCAACAAGAATCACTTGAGCCGTAATCACCGAACATCTCCAGTCAGTTCTCGCGGTTAGAGGACGGGCGGCCCTTCGGGGCTAAACCCTTGTCTTAGCGCGATTGGCCGGCGTGGGCGGCTCGCTGGCCGGCCAGGCGGCTGATCTTATCGCTCTCCTTCGCCATCTCGTGGACGGCAAAGCCCTTCTCCGCAAGCGCGCCGGTGGGGCAGGCCTGCACACATTTGCCGCAGGCCGTGCAGTTCGTGGCATGGCCCCAATCGTCCTTGAGGTCGCTGACAATGCGCGAGTAGATGCCGCGCGATGAGACCTCCCAGACGTTCGCGCCTTCGACTTCGGCGCAGACGCGCACGCAACGCGTGCAGAGGATGCAACGATTGTGATCGAGGACGAAGCGGGGATGGGACATGTCAACGGTAAGGCGGGGGTTGTTGTAGGCGTAGCGCACGTGGGTGACGCCGAGCGACTGCGCCATGGATTGCAGCTCGCAGTGGCCGTTCGAGACACACGAGGAGCAGATGTGGTTGCGCTCGACGAGAAGCAGCTCGACGGCCATGCGCCGGTAGAGCGTGAGCCGGGCCGATTGGGTCTTGATGGACATGCCTTCCTGTACGGGCGTAGTGCAGGCGGGCAGCAGGCGATCCGTGCCGGCGAGCTCGACCACGCACAGGCGGCAGGCGCCGACGGCGCTGAGGCCCTTGAGATAGCAGAGCGTAGGAATGTATTTTCCATTGGCGCGCGCGGCATCGAGGACGGTGTCGCCTTCGTGCGCGGTCACCAGTTCGCCGTCGATGCGAACGGAGATGATTTTGGTGTTTGCCTTGGCTTCCATGTCTACCGGCTTTCCTTCCGGGGCTAAAGCCCCGCTCTTGCTGATCCTCAGACTTTATGAACTCGAAATCATCTCAATTCATGTGCGGGCATGGACGTCCGCACTACAGCCGGTCAACCACCCCAGCGAGTAAAAATCGCTCGCCGGGGACCCCGGTCAGGAGACCGGCGCTACACTTCGGTCAACTGCTGCTGGGCGTGCCGCGCAGATCGCAGCGCAGGCAGCGGCGGCACTCTTCCAGCGCTTCCTGCGGAGTAAGGTTGGCGACGACTTCCTGCTGCGTCCGCGCGCGCGCGGCGGCAGGCAAGGAATGGGCGGTGTGGCGACGCGAGAGGCTCGGCTCCGGCGGCAGAGCGTGGCTGTACTCGAACCCGGGAAAGAGCTGCTCCCAGCGGGCAGTTCCCGTTTTTTCCTGTCCCGAAAGCTGTTGGCCCATCAGGCGCTCGTCGATCTTGCGCGCGGCCTGCTTGCCGCCGCTCATGGCGTTGGACATGTTGGAAGCACCGGTGATGACGTCGCCGCCGGCATAGAAATTGGATCGGCTGGTTTCATAGGTAAAACGATCGACAACGATGGTGCCTTCCTCTTTGAGTTCGAGGCCGGAGGCGCGGCAGAAATCCATGTCGAAGGTTTCGCCCACGGCGAGGACGACACTGTCGCACTCGAAGCGTTGCACCTCGTCGGTGGGGATGGGACGGCGGCGGCCTGATTTGTCGTATTCGCCGAGACGCGTCTTGACGATTTCGATGGCTTTCACGCTGCCATCCGTGCCGCCCAGGATGCGATGCGGCGCGGCGAGATAGACAAAGCGCACGCCCTCTTCTTCGGCGGCTTGGATCTCTTCGTCGATGGCGGGCATGTCTTTACGCTCGCGGCGATAGAGAATGGTGGCCTGCCCGCCCATGCGCAAGACGGTTCGTGCGGAATCGATGGCGGCGTTGCCGCCGCCGATGATGGCAACGCGGGAACCGACGGCGACTTTTTCGCCGCGCGAGACGGATTCCAGAAAGATGAGCGCGGGAAAGACGTTTTTGAGCTCGGTTCCGGGCAGATAGAGCCAGGATTCCTTCCAGGTTCCGATGGAGATGAATACGGCGTCGAAGTTGGTGGCGAGATCGTTGAGAGGCAGATCGAATCCTACGCGTGTGTTGAAGACGAATTTGACGCCCACGGCTTCGATGAGATCGAGTTCGCGGCGCAGCACGGCCTTGGGCAACCGGTACTCGGGAATGGCGAAGCGCAACATGCCGCCGGCTTCGCTGCGTTCTTCAAAGACGGTGACTTCGTGGCCGAGCATGGCGAGATAGAAGGCCGCGGTGAGGCCGGTGGGACCGGAGCCGGCCACGGCAATCTTTTTGCCCGTGTAGGGAAGACTGCGCGCGAGAATCCGTTTGACCATGGAGCCGAAACGGTCGGACTGGAAGATGGAGTCGGCGATGAGGCGGTGCACCTCGCGCATATTTACCACTTCATCGAAAGACTGGCGGCGGCAGCGATTGTCGCAGGGATGCTGGCAGA
>Ga0326727_10011987_pt1 | contig 19925 bp, 13 predicted proteins | sample MB2enrmetagenome_FD_207643 | JGI IMG/M metagenome (GOLD analysis project Ga0326727, IMG submission 207643) | Lab enriched peat soil microbial communities from McLean, Ithaca, NY, United States - MB29MY | ecosystem: Environmental > Terrestrial > Soil > Wetlands > Peat | place: USA: New York...
AGAAGGAGAAGGCGCTGGGGTACTACAATCAGGCCCTGCCGCTCTGGCGCGCCGTGGCGGACCGCGCGGGCGAGGCAGGGGCGCTGAACAACATCGGTCTGGTTTACGCCGCCCTCGGGGAGAAGCAGAAGGCGCTGGATTATTACAACCAGGCCCTGCCGCTCTGGCGCGCCATGGGGAACCGTGGGGACGAGGCAACGACGCTGAATAATATCGGTTTGGTTTACTCCGCCCTCGGGGAGAAGCAGAAGGCGCTGGATTACTACAACCAGACCCTGCCGCTCGTGCGCGCCGTGGGGGACCGCCGACTCGAGGCGACGGCGCTGAACAACATCGGTGCAGTCTACTCCGCCCTCGGGGAGAAGCAGAAGGCGCTAGATTACTACAACCAGGCCCTGCCGCTCCTGCGCGCCGTGGGGTACCGCCGAGGCGAGGCGACGATGCTGAACAACATCGGTAAAGTCTACGACGACCTCGGGGAGAAGCAGAAGGCACTGGGTTACTTCAACCAGGCCCTGCCGCTCGAGCGCGCCGTGGGGGACCGGGCGGTCGAGGCGATTACGCTGCGCAACATCGGTGTGGTTTACAACACCCTCGGGGAGAAGCAGAAGGCGCTGGATTACTACACCCAATCATTACCGCTTTCCCGGGCTGTCCAGGATCCCCTGGGCGAGGCCGCCACCCTGGTGGACATGATGGAGTATTGGAAGAGTCTCCAGAGCCCCAGCCTGGCCGTGCTGTTTGGCAAGCAGGCCATCGATCGCTTCCAGCAGGTGAGGCGTAACATCGGAGGGCTGGAAAAAGAAACTCAACAGAGCTTCCTGAAATCGAAGGAAGACTATTATCGCGAGTTGGCGGAGCTGCTTGTTTCCGGGGGACGCCTTCCGGAAGCCCAGCAGGTTCTGGATCTGCTGAAGGCGGAGGAGTATTCGGATTTTACGCAGCGCCGCGGCGACACGGGTTCCGGCACCAACCCGGTTGCGCTCACGCCCGCGGAGGAGAAGTCGAACCAGCAATACGAGCGGATCACTGGCGAGATTACAGCCATCGGCGCGGAATGGACGCAACTCCACGCCAAATCCTCCAGGTCGGCGGAAGAAGAAAACCGCTACAACGAACTGTCCGACAGGCTGACCGCGGCGAACCAACGATTGCAAGCATTCCTCAAAACTCTGTACGACAGTTTCGGCAAGGGCGATCAAGCCAACGCCAGGGTGGAAACCATCAATGAACAGACCGCTGGCCTGCAGACGCTGGTCGGAGAACTCGGGGCCGGGACGGCGGCGGTCTACACCCTGGTGCTGGAGGAAAAGTGCGTCGTGATGGTGATCACTCCGGCAACCCGGGTGGCGCGCGAAATACCGATCGGCAAGATGGCGCTGCGCGGCAAGGTGTTTGCGTTGGCGCGGGCCCTGGCGGGACACGCATCGGAAGAAGATATTCGGGCGAAGGCGCAGGACCTTTACAGCGTTCTGATCGCTCCCATCGAGAAAGATCTTCAGGGAGCACAGGCGAAGACGCTGGTCTGGTCGCTCGACGACGTGCTGCGCTACGTGCCGCTGGCGGCGCTCTACGACGGCCAACAGTACCTGGTGGAACGCTACCGAAACGTGGTGCTGACCACCGCCAGCGCAGGGAACCTGAAGGACCAGCCGCAGGTGGGCAGTTGGCGCGGCGCGGCCATGGGTGTCTCCAAGGACTACGACGGCCTGGGCGAGCTGAAAGCCGTGCCCGAGGAATTGGGCTCGGTGGTGCGCAGCGAGAAGACGCCCAGTTCGCACGGGCCGGTTCCAGGAACGATTCTGCTGGACGATTCCTTCACGGAAGCGGGCATGCGGACGGCGCTGGAGCAGCACCCTCCGCTGGTTCACATCGCGAGCCACTACGTGTTCCAGGTGGGCGACGATACGAAATCCTATCTGCTGCTGGGGGGCAAGACTGCGGGCGGCCAGGGCTTCCACCTGACCTTGGCGGACCTGCGCGACGATCAGCGGATGGATTTCAGGGGCATCGAATTGCTGACTCTGTCGGGCTGCCAGACGGCCGTGGGGTCGAACGATTCGGACGGGCGGGAGATTGACGGTCTGGGCATAACGGCGCAAAGGAAAGGCGCCAAAGCGGTGGTGGCGACGCTGTGGGCGGTGGACGATGCCAGCGTGGGGCTGCTGATGGCAACATTCTATAAACTCTGGGTGACCACTCCGGGGATCACCAAAGCCGAAGCGTTGCAGCGGGCGCAGTTGGCTCTTCTGCACGGCACCATGGACACATCGGCGGGGACATCGCAGCAGCGGCCCGCTTCACAGTACGCAAATCCTTTCTATTGGGCGCCATTTATCCTCATCGGAAACTGGAAATAAATCGCGGGGCACCACCACTTGGTTGAGGTACTTTATGTCCGACCTTAGCAGAGGTCTCGTTCAAGAATGCGCCGGAGTCGGCGCGTTCGCAAGGAGGTAGCGCGATGATGCGGAGATTCGTGTTTTTCGCGATTGCGTGCCTGGCGGTGGCTGGGCCCCTTCGCGCGCAAGGCTCTTCAGGCGTTGCCGGCCATCCAAAGAGCAAAGCCACATCCCTGAAACCCGGCAAACCGCTCGAGCGAACCCTGCAGGGCGGAGAGAAACACATCTATGCGATTCGCGCCCAAACGGGACGTTTCATCCATGCCATCGTCGACCAGCGTGGCATCGATGTGGCCTTGACGCTCTACGCCCCCGGCGACAAACCGGTCGGCTCGATGGACAGTCCGAACGGTGCCTTCGGCCTCGAACAGATCTCCACGATTGCGGAAGCGCCGGGGACTTACAGGTTGGAAGTGGCCTCCGGCGACAAGAATGCACCGGCCGGCCGTTACCGTGTGACAGTCGAACCTGTTCGAGCCCCGAGCGACCAGGATCGCGCGCGCATTGCTGCCGAGCGAATGCTTTTCGAGGCTGCACAACTCCAGGTACAAGGAAGCGCGGATTCGTCGAAAACTGCGATTCAAAAGTACCTGGCGAGCCTGCCGTTGTGGCGCACGGCGGGCGATCGCTATGAGGAAGCCTTGACGCTGGATAGCGTCGGGCTCGTCTATTCCGCCCTCGGCGAGAAGCAGAAGGCGCTGGATTACCTCAACCAGGCCCTGCCGCTCCGGCGAGCCGTGGGAGACCGCGCGGGCGAGGCGTCTACGGTGAACAACATCGGTTTCGTTTACGACGCCCTCGGGGAGAAGCAGAAGGCGCTGGACTACTACAGCCAGGCCCTGCCGCTCGAGCGTGCCGTGGGGGACCGCGCGAGCGAGGCGTCTACGGTGAACAACATCGGTGTAGTCTACACCGCCCTCGGGGAGAAGCAGAAGGGGCTGGATTACTTCAAGCAGGCCCTGCCGCTCAAGCGTGCCGTGGGAGACCGCGCGGGCGAGGCGGGGATGCTGAGCAACATCGGTGCAGTCTACGACGACCTCGGGGAGAAGCAGAAGGCGCTGGATTACTACAACCAATCTCTGGTCTTATGGCGTGCCGTGGGAGACCGCGCGGACGAAGCGACCACGCTGAACAACATCGGTTTGGTTTACGACGACCTCGGGGAAAAGCAGAAGGCGCTGGAGTACTACAACCAAGCCCTGCCGCTCACTCACGCCGTGGGGGACCGCGCAGGCGAGGCGATTACACTGGCCAACATCGGATGGGCTTACTCTGCCCTCGGGGAGAAGCAGAAGGCGCTGGATTGCTACAACCAGGCCCTGCCGCTCATGCGAGCCGTGGGGGACCGCGCGAGCGAGGCGGCGACGTTGGGCAACATCGGTTTGGTTTACTCCGCCCTCGGGGAGAAACAGAAGGCGCTGGATTACCTCAACCAGGCCCTGCCGCTCAAGCGTGCCGTGGGGGACCGCGCGGGCGAGGCGAAGACGCTGACCCACATCGGTGAAGTCTACGACGCCCTCGGGGAGAAGCAGAAGGCGCTGGATTACTACAACCAATCATTACCGCTTTCCCGGGCTGTCCAGGATCCCCTGGGCGAGGCCGCCACCCTGGTGGACATGATGGAGTATTGGAAGAGTCTCCGGAACCCGAGCCTGGCCGTGCTGTTTGGCAAGCAGGCCATCGACCGCTTCCAGCAGGTCAGGCGCAACATCGGAGGGCTGGAAAAAGAAGTTCAACAGAGCTTCCTGAAATCGAAGGAAGACTATTATCGCGAGTTGGCGGAACTGCTTGTTTCCAGGGGACGCCTTCCGGAGGCCCAACAGGTGCTGGATCTGCTGAAGGCGGAGGAGTATTCGGATTATACGCAGCGCCGCGGCGACACGGGTTCCGGCACCAACCCGGTTGCGCGCACGCCCGCGGAGGAGAAGTCGAACCAGGAATACGAGCGGATCACCGGCGAGATTACCGCCATCGGCGCGGAATGGACGCAACTCCACGCCAAATCCTCCAGGTCCGCGGACGAAGAGAAGCGATACAACGAACTGTCCGACCGGCTGACCGCGGCCAACCAACGATTGCAAGCATTCCTCAAAACTCTGTACGACAGTTTCGGCAAGGGCGATCCAGCCAACGCCAGGGTGGAAACCATCAATGAACAGACCGCTGGCCTGCAGACGCTGGTCGGAGAACTCGGTGCCGGGACGGCGGCGGTCTACACCCTGGTGCTGGAGGAAAAGTGTGTCGTGATGGTGATCACTCCGGCCACCCGGGTGGCGCGCGAAATACCGATCGGCAAGGTGGCGCTGCGCGGCAAGGTGTTTGCATTCGCGCGGGCCCTGGCGGGACACGCATCGGAAGAAGATATTCGGGCGAAGGCGCAGGATCTTTACAGCGTTCTGATCGCTCCCATCGAGAAAGATCTTCAGGGAGCACAGGCGAAGACGCTGGTCTGGTCGCTCGACGACGTGCTGCGCTACGTGCCGCTGGCGGCGCTCTACGACGGCCGGCAGTACCTGGTGGAACGGTATCGAAACGTGGTGCTGACCACGGCCAGCGCAGGGAACCTGAAGGACCAGCCGCAGGTGGGCAGTTGGCGCGGCGTGGCGATGGGCGTCTCCAAGGACTACGACGGCTTGGGCGAGCTGAAAGCCGTTCCCGATGAGTTGGGCTCGGTGGTGCGCAGCGAGAAGACGCCCAGTTCGCACGGGCCGGTTCCGGGAACGATTCTGCTGGACGATTCCTTCACGGAAACGGGCATGGAGGCGGCGCTCGATCAGCACCCTCCGCTGGTTCACATTGCGAGCCACTACGTGTTCCAGGTGGGCGACGACACGAAATCCTATCTGCTGCTGGGGGGCAAGACTGCGGGCGGCCAGGGCTTCCACTTGACCTTGGCGGACCTGCGCGACGATCAGCGGATGGATTTCAGGGGCATCGAATTGCTGACTCTGTCGGGCTGCCAGACGGCGGTGGGGTCGAACGATTCGGACGGGCGGGAGATCGATGGTCTGGGCATAACGGCGCAAAGGAAAGGCGCCAAAGCGGTGGTGGCGACGCTCTGGGCGGTGGACGATGCCAGCGTCGGGCTACTGATGGCAACATTCTATAAACTCTGGGTGACCACTCCGGGGATCACCAAAGCCGAAGCGTTGCAGCGGGCGCAGTTGGCTCTTCTGCACGGAACTGGCGATCCGGCTCAGGGTGCTGCTTCACGATACGCGAATCCCTTCTATTGGGCGCCATTTATTCTAATCGGAAATTGGAAATAGCGCACGGCGATTCCTCCCGTAATCTGTTCCACTGCTATAGTGTTCTTCGTGGAACCTGCTACCGCTCTGCTGGCCGACCCCATTTTCCGCGAACACCTGGCGGGGCGCGAACATCCGGAACGGCCCGAGCGGTTCGACGCCGTGGTGCGGGGCTTGCGGCAGGCGGGCCTGCTCGAACGGCTGGCGCGCGTGGACCGGCGCGCCGCCACCGGGGAGGAACTGCTCCTGTGCCATACCCCGGAATACCTGCGAACGGCGAAGCATGATGTGCTCTCCGGGCGCCCGTCGCTGACGACCGGCGATACCGACATCACGCCGAATTCCTGGGACGTCGCGGCGCAGGCGGTGGGCGGCGTACTGAACGCCGTCGACGCGGTGGTGACGGGCCGGGCGCGCAACGTCTTCTGCGCGGTTCGGCCGCCCGGCCATCATGCCAGCGCCGGCCGCGGCATGGGATTCTGCTTCTTCAATAACGCGGCTCTCGCGGCCCGCTATGCGCAGCGCCGGCACGGCCTCGAGCGCGTACTGATTGTGGATTGGGACGTCCACCACGGCAACGGCACGGAGGACATTTTCTACTCCGACCCCACGGTCTTCTACTTCAGCACGCACCAGTGGCCGCTCTACCCAGGGACGGGGCGCGCCGATGAGACCGGCGAGGGCGCAGGCGTTGGGACCACCATGAACTTCCCATTTCCGGCCGGCGCGGGGCGAGAGGAGGTTTTGGGGGCTGTCGAGAATTCGCTGGCGCCGGCCGCGGAGCGGTTCCGGCCGGACTTGCTGGTGATTTCGGCGGGGTTCGATTCGCGCCTCGGCGATCCGCTGGGCCGCTTCACCCTCACCGACCGCGATTTCGCGGACCTCACGCGCGCCGTCATGGAGATCGCCGCGCGCCACGCCGGCGGGCGCGTGGTCTCGCTGCTCGAAGGCGGCTACAACCTGGATGGGCTGGCCTCCGCCGCCGCCGCGCACGTGGAAGCGCTGATGTCGGAGTGATGCGCGACGATGAGCCCGATGTTAGCATCTGTTCATGGATTTTTCCCGCCGCAAGATGATGCAAGGGTCGGTTGCCGCACTGGCCGGTGCGGGCACGGCGTTGCCGGCACTGGCGAAGACCACCAAGAAGTCGAATAATAAGGGCTGTTTTTATTTCACGGAATTGCTCGGCAACCCGGCGAGCACCGATGTGACCATCTGCAAACAGGTGGGCCTCAACTGGGTGATCGCGGGCGGCGGTTTGGGCCGCGTCCGCAAGGAACAGTACCTGGAGACCCTGCAAAAGCAGAAGGATGCGTTCGCCGCCGTGGGCATGCAGATCGCCGGAGTGGAAGGCCACCCGGTCCCCTTCGAAAACATCAAGCTGGGGACCGAAGGACGCGACGAGGAAATCGAAAACACCAAGTGGGCGATTGAAGCCTTGAGCAAGATCGGCGTCAACATGATCTGCTACAACTTCATGGCCGGGTTGGGCTGGACGCGCACCAGGCAGGACATCAAGGAGCGCGGCGGCGCCCTGACCAGCGAATTCGACCTGGCGGCCGCCAAGGCCCAGGGGCCCACCCGCTGGGGCGAAGTGAGCGAAGAGAAGATGTGGCAAAACTGCGAGTACTTCCTCAAGGCGGTCATGCCCGTGGCGGACAAGTTCAAGGTCAAGATGGCGCTCCATCCGGACGATCCGCCCATCAGCCCCCTCCGCGGCATCGCGCGCATCATCGTCAGCCGGAAGGCCTACGAGCGTGTCATGGACATGGTCCCCAGCCCGTATAACGGGATCACGTTCTGCCAGGCCAACTTCGTCCTGATGAAGGAGGACATCTATACCCTGGCCAGGGACTGGTCGAACCGCAACAAGATCTTCTTCGTGCACTTCCGCGACATCGAGGGCGACACGAACCACTTCCACGAGACGTTTCACGACAACGGACCCACCGACATGGTGCGCATGCTCGAGGTCTACAGCAAGGGCGGCTTCGTCGGCCCCATCCGCCCGGATCATGCCCCGGCGTTGGCCGGCGAAGCGCAGAACGGCCGGGCCTCCGGATACACCATCGGCGGCAAGGTGCTGGCATTCGGTTACATGAAGGGCATCATGGACGGACTCGGCCTCAAGTACGCGTAGCCCGCTGGCGGCGCGGCGCCGGGTCTGATGGCGCCGGTCACGGGCGCTGGGCTGCCTCACCGCGGCAGGTATTCCCGCAGCATGGGGTACAGATCGCGAGCGAATCCGGTGGCGACGGCGGTGGCCGCCTCGTCCCCTCCGCTGACCGGCCACGTAGTCACGCGAACCAGCGCCGTATCCGTGCGCTTGTCCCGCAGTGCATCGGCCGCCAGCCAGAATTTTGCCGCCCATTCGCCGGCGATGACGCGCCGCGGCGTCTGGTACCAGTAAAGGACCACGGCGCGCTGCATACCCTTATTCACGATGTAGCGATTGACCCTGATAGCGCCCGCCGCAGTGTCGACCGTGACCTCGTCCACAACCCGAGGCGTCCAACCCGCGCCCGGCAGGCATACCTTGGGCGAGTGCGGCTGCCGGGCCCCTTCGCGTTGCGTCCGGAACCAGGCCACCAGCAAGCTGGCAACCGAGCCGGTGGGAGTTTCGATATAGAACTGGCTCACTAAACGGTCGGCGCCGAGTTCCCTGGCGATGGCCGCATCGATCGGATCGGCACGTAACACCTTCCACTGGCCAAACGCGGCTGGAAAACGGGCGAGAGCCGGCGGCAGTGGTGGATGCTCGCCGCTCGCCGCGGCATACACCACCAGAATTTGCGCGGCCAGAAAAAGCGGAACCAGCCCGCTGCGCCACTTAGGATTGGTAACGGACATACACCTTGTTAAACAGTCGTCGCAGAAGCATCAGGGTGGCCAGGCAGAGCACAAAGATGAAGCAACCGCAGACTGCGTGAGGAACGCCTGTTTCGAGCGATGGCAACCAACCGGCGGCTGCCACTCTTACGGCGTTAGCCAGGATCGCGATCGGCACGGCGGCCGCCAGCAGCGCCCACCGCATCCAGGGCTTTGAATCGGACAGGTACGCGAATACCACGGCCATGAAACCGAGCGAAAGCAAGTACCGGATGCCGTCACAGGCTTCCACTACGGCGACCCTGCGGCCGCCCACGTCGAGGATATTGCCTTCCCGGATGACCCCAATCCCGGCGGCCGTCAAGATGCCCGCGGCGATCCGGCTGGCGAGCAGTTGTAAGGGCAGCGTCGCCTGGTTGTAGACGATCGCCAGTTTGGGCAGCATAAAAACCGCCAATGCCAGAGGAAACGCCAACGCACGGAGCCAGGCAAAGCCACCCAGGCAAAGCACCGCGCCGGCAACCGATACGAGAAACGCCACCGAGCCGGCGAATAGACCCACACCGATCACGCCCGCGAACTGCATACCGGCGGCCGCTGCCAGGAGCGCGAAGCCCCACCCGTTCGGTTCAGCTTCGAGCGCCCGCCACCGCTGCCGCTCCCTCCACACGACCCACAGGATCACGATGGGGACCAGGAAGCCGTGCGACATGTCTTCGTCGTTGGACCACTGCTCGAACATTCCTCGAAGCGTGGGGGCATAGCACGCCACCAGGGCCACCGCGGTGAGAACGACTACAGCTTGCCGCCACGACATTCCGGAAAAATGCGCCGGTCAGTTCCTTCCGAGCAGCTTGGGCAACCGTTTACGCGCTCCGTAGATCCCGGCGCAAACCAGCGCGATCGCAACCAAAATCAGCGATGACGGAGCGGGTGCGGACGACCCGCCGCCGCCGCCCGAACCTCCTCCCGGTGCCGGGGGACCGCCTCCCGGTCCCCCGAGAGTGGCCGGGGTGGTAATTGTATCGGTGCCAGCCATTGTAACCGCGCCGTTCCGAGCCAAGGCTCTCCCTTGAAGAGTGGCGTTGGTGCCGAGCGTGATGGATGAAAAAGCCAGTATATTCCCGGAAAACGAAGCGCCCGAATTAACAGTCGCCGAACTTCCGACCTGCCAAAAGACGTTGGCAGGCAGGGCGCCGTTGATGAGGTTCACGTTACTACCGGTCGCGGCAGTGAGTGAGCTCCCGATCTGGAAGATGAACTGGGCATTTGCGTTGTTCTGGGCGTCGAGCGTCACAGTCCCTGTTAACCCGAGCGAGGAACTGGCAGTATAGACGCCGGCGAAGAAGGTGTGCCCGCCCAAATCCGTGTTCCAGTTCCCAGTGGATGCCGCTCCCGCCGCGGCGTTGTAGGCAGCAGTCAACTCACTTTGGGCCAGGATCGCGACAGGATCCGCCGAATGTATCGTCCCGGTCACCAATCCGGGTCCGCCGGGCGCAATTCCGGTGAATCCAGTGATGGCCGTACCTGGACTCACCCCAAGATTCCCAACGACGATAGTATTACCGGTGCTAGTGACCGTCGAACCGGCCAGAACCCCGAACGTGCCGACGGTCGATCCCAGGGTTAGTTGAGCGTGTAGGCAAACAGAAAGTGCTGCCCAGGAAAGGAGCGCGAGAAATCTGTGCACAGCCCCAACCTTTCATCCGGAGCCTTCGTTCAGGACCCACGGAATAAGAATTATACAACGATACTATCTTAGTTTCAATAGAAATAGCATGTTTTCAAGGCCCGGATTTCCGTTTTGCCATCCTCACGCGCGCCGCGATGCGCGCACCACCGCGTCCAGTTCTCCCTTAGCCAGGCGCACGTGGATGGCGGAATCCGGCGGCGCGGCGCCGGCGTCTTTCAAGATGCCCGCCTCGCCGGAGACGATGGCATACCCGCGCTCCAGAATCCGCAGCGGGCTGAGCGTCGAGAGCTGGCCCGTAAGCCGGTCGAGCGCGCCGCGGCTCCGCGCCAGCCGCAGGCGGACGTCGCAACCCTGGAGACGCGCTTCCATCGCGCGGCGCGCCCGCCCGCGCGCATCCAGCGCCGTGCGGATGCGCTCGCGCATGCGGTATTCCCGCTCGTCGATGCCTTGCAGGCCGCGGCCCACCCGGCGGTGGAGCGCGCTCAACGCGCGGTCGATGCCCCGCTGCCGCAGGCGGCGCTCCAGCATGGCCAGGCGATAGCGCACCCCTTGCACGCTCTTGGCCCGCGCAGCGGCGATGCGGTCGAGCAGTTCCTCGCGCGTGCGCACCACCATTTCGGCGGCGGCCGAAGGCGTGGGCGCGCGCAAGTCGGCCACGAAATCCGCGATGGTGACGTCGGTTTCGTGTCCCACGGCCGAGACCACCGGCACGGAACAGGCGGCGATGGCCCGCGCCACGGCCTCCTCGTTGAAGGTCCACAGATCTTCGAGCGATCCGCCGCCGCGGCCCACAATGACCACCTCCGGCCACTGGGACTGGCTGAAGAACTGGATGCCGCGGCAGACTTCCTCCACCGAGCCCTCGCCCTGCACCAGCGCGGGGAAAAGGCGGATGTGCAGTCCCGGGAAGCGCCGCGAAAGAATCTGGATCAGGTCCGCGATGGCCGCGCCGCGCGGCGAGGTGACGATTCCGATACGCCGCGGAAAGCGCGGCAGCGGACGCTTGCGCCCGGCGGCGAACAGGCCCTCGGCGGCCAGCTTCCGCTTGAGCTGCTCGAACGCCAGTTGCAGCGCGCCCACGCCCTGCGGCTCGAGCGTCTCCACCTGCAACTGGTATTCGCCGCGGGCCTCGTAGACATCGATACGGCCGCGCGCCAGCACCGCCAGGCCGTCCTGGGGTTTGAATTTCCAGTAGCGGTGGGCGGAGCGGAACGCCACGCACTTCACCTGCGATTCCGGCTCCTTCAGGGTGAAATAGTAGTGGCCGCTCGCGGCCAGCTTCAGGCCGGAGATCTCACCCGAAACCCAGACGTCCCGAAACTCCGTATCGAGCGCCGCGCGGATGGCCGCATTCAACTCGCTGACGGTATAGATGCGACGCGGCGGCGCCAACTCGAATTCGAGCGCGAATTGCTCCACGGAGCCATGGTAACTCGGTGGCACAGACGATCGGGTTGTGTCGTCCTGCTCTTACAATGAAAGTGGCATGCCGCTTCCGGTTACCCTGCGCGCCCTCCAGTACCGCAATTACCGGCTCTTTTTTGCCGGCCAGCTCATCTCCCTCATCGGCACCTGGATGCAGAATGTGGCGCAAGCGTGGCTGGTCTACCGCCTCACGGGATCGGCCGTGCTGCTGGGCGCGGCCGGGTTCTCCGCGCAGATTCCGGTGTTCCTGCTGGCGCCCGTGGGAGGCGTCGTGGCCGACCGCTACAACCGCCACCGCCTGGTCATCGCCACCCAGACGGCCTCTATGCTGCTGGCTTTCGTGCTGGCGGCGCTCACGCTCTCCGGCGCCGTGCGCGTCTGGCACATCTTCGTGCTGGCGGCGTTGCTCGGGGTGGTGAACTCCTTCGATATTCCCGCGCGCCAATCGTTCATCGTGGGCCTGGTGGCGAAGCCCGACCTCATCAACGCCGTCGCCCTCAACTCTTCCATGTTCAACGCCTCGCGCGTGGTGGGGCCGGCTATTGCGGGCATCCTGGTGGCCGGCATCGGCGAGGGCTGGTGTTTCTTCGCCAACGGGGCCAGCTACATCGCGGTCATCGTCGGGCTGCTGCTGATGCGCGTCCCGCGGCATCGGCCCGCGGCGCACCCGGGATCGCCGCTATCGCGCATGGCGGAAGGGTTTCGCTTCGTGATCCAGCATCCGCCGGTCCACGCCTTGCTGATGCTGCTGGGCGTGGTGAGCCTCACGGGAATGCCCTACGCCGTGCTCATGCCGATCTTCGCCCACCGCATCCTGCACGGCGACGCGAGGGCGCTGGGTTGGCTGATGGGCTCGACCGGGATCGGTGCGCTGGCGGGCGCCCTGACGCTGGCCAGCCGCCGGGACCTGAAGGGACTGGGGCGCTGGGTGGCGTTCGCGGCCCTGGGATTCGGCGCCGGGCTGGTGGCGTTCTCTTTTTCGCGGATCTTCTGGCTCTCAGCCGCCATCCTGGCGCTGTGCGGCTTCTCGATGATGATCCAGATGGGCTCTTCCAACACCCTCATTCAGAGCATGTCGCCGGACCGTCTGCGCGGCCGTGTGATGTCGGTCTACTCGATGATGTTCATGGGGATGGCCCCCTTCGGCGCGCTGCTGGCGGGCGCGGTTGCGGACCGCTTGGGAGCGCCCCTCACGGTAGCCGGCGGCGGCGCCATCTCGATGCTGGCCGCCACCATCTTCTGGATGTGGTGGCCGCAGATTCGCGTGCATGCGCGCCGGCTGATTGTGGCGCAGCAGATGGCCGGCGGCGACCCACCCCAGGAAATGACCGGCGGCAGTCTGGAGCTGGAGCAGGAAGAGTAGCGGCGCGCCGAGCCGCGGCATCCCCGAGAGACTCGCTGTACAATACAAGAGAAACATGTCCGAAATCACGCAGCCCGAAGGGCGTATCGAACTGCACGGCTGGGACTCCCTGGCCGGCGCGTGGTACGGGCCCACCGAGCTGGCGTTCACGCTCCGCGGCTGCGAGCGCGTTCTGAGCCAGTTGCGAGAGGTGCCTGGCTCCTGGTACGGCAAGCTGCGCACGAAGGCGCCGGGGGAGCCGCCGCTGGGCTTCCAGGTTTCCATCCACGACCTGTGGGATGCCGGTTTGGCGCTCCTCGACATCGAGGGATCGCCCGGCGGTCCGTTGGAGGTCGTCCTGGCGATCCCCGCGCGGCGGCGCGCCAGAATCCGGCCGGACATGGCCTTCGAGTTCGTAGCGTTTCTAAGCTTTCTAAGAGGTCTGGAGAAGCCCGGCTCGGAGATGGCTATTCACGATTACGTCCAGCGCGTACTGGAGGAAGCGGATCGGCCCTCTACCCTGGTCTTCTCGATCGAGACCCGCTTCGTGGTGCCCGAATCGCGCATGTTGATCTCCCAGCAGGCCGAGCGGCTAGCCATGACCATGATCGCCTGGATGGCGGAGAAGGACGCGCCCCCGGGTTGACAGACCAAAGCGGCTGTCCCAGGTAGGTCCGTTTCTCAGCGGGCGGCGGCGCCGCGCCGGGCCATGACCCGCTCGGCTTGCTGGAGCAGCGCCTGCGCCTTCGGCATGCTCTCGACCGCGCGCTGAACCTCCGGGTCCGCGTGGAACGCCGCGCGGTCGGCCGCCTTCCTGTCAAAGGCTCGAAAGTACAGCTCGTAACGAATCTGGTCGCGCATCCACTCGCGGTTGGCGGCGAACTCCGCGTCCGTGAAGGCGATCTGCTGAGATCGCAGATAATCCGCGAAGCGTCCCAGCGTCTCGTCATCCGGGACCCAGCCCTCGTCCAGGTGCGGTCTCGGAACGCCGAAGTACCTGGAGCCGAAATGGAAAAACGTTCCCGGCGCCATCAGCCGGCGCTGAAAGAGATTCGCTCGTTGGGATTCGTACCTCTCGTCGGGGCTGATCCCTCCGCCGCCGTACACCTTGCGTCCGCTGTCGGTCGACTTCACGTCCTCGGTGTTTTGAGCTTCGGGCCGAACCGAGTAATAGTCGAAGAGCGACTGGTGCGAGTAATCGCGCTGAATCAGGCGGCCGCTGGGCGTGTAGTAGTGCGCGATGGTCAGCAGCAGGGCGGCGCCCTCGTGGAGAGGGAATTGCGCCTGCACCAGACCTTTCCCAAAAGTGGTTTCGCCCAGCAGCCAGGCACGGTCGTGATCCTGCAGGGCGCCCGACACGATTTCGGATGCCGAAGCCGACCGGCGGTCCACCAGGACCACGACGGGATAACGCTGTGCGGAGGGCAGCGCCTTGGCGCGGAAAACCTGCTCTTGCTCCGCGCGCCCCCGGTGGCTCACCACCACCTGCCCGTCGTGCAGAAATCGCCCCGCCAGGGCCACGGCTTCGTTGACCAGGCCGCCGGGATTGCCCCGAAGATCCAAGATCATGCCGGTGACGGACGGCTCTCCCATCTTCTGCAGCAAGGCCTCCACGTCGTGGTCGACGTTCTGCGCTTCGAACGAAGTGACGTTCAGATAAGCAGTGCCCGGCTTCAGCCAGAAGGCATCCACCACGCTGGTCTGGATCTCGCCGCGGGTGACCGTCACGGAGATCGGCTCGCCGGCGCCTTCCCGCCGCACCGTGATCCTCACCTGGCTGCCCTTTGGCCCTCTCAGTAGATCGGCTACCTCGCCCGTGTCCATGCCGGTGGTGTCGTGCCCGTCCACCAGGGCAATGGCGTCGCCGCGGCGCAGATCGGCCTTCCACGCGGGCGAATCGAGGAAGGGTTCCATCACCACAATCTTTCCGCCTTCCGCGCCAATCAGCATTCCCACGCCGAAATACTGCGCTTGCTGTTTCCGCTGCATGTCGCCGAACTCGGAGGGGTTCAGAAAGCTCGAATGCGGGTCCAGGGTGTGCAGCATGCCCGGTATGGCGCCCTCATAGATGGCCTTCTCCGGGGAGATCGGGTCGGCGAAGTTCTTCTCGACGAGCGTGTAGGCCGCCGTCAGCGAGTGGACGTCGCGGGCCAGGTCGTCATCGGCAGTCGAAGCCGCGCGCGCCCGAATTCCGGAGACGGAGAGCTGTACCACCAACGCCAGGCTGGCGGCGATCAGGGCAAGGTACGGTGTTCTTCTCATTTTCATGGTTCGACCGGGCCGCCGGGGTACGCAGTCCGCATCGTTGAACTCCGTTCCCTGTGCTTTGTTCTTATAATACCCGAGTTGCGGCAGCGGGGCCACCAGTACCCATATAGTACCAGCAGTACCTACCGGCCTATATCAATTCCGTCAAGAACGTGCTGATATAGGCGGGAAAGCAATCTCATGCTTCGGGCGTGCTCACTTCTCGGAATGGCTTGCGTCTTCCTGGTCATCTCTCACGGGTTGCGGGAGACCGTGTTGAACGGGATTGCTCAGACCGCCGCGGGACTCGAAAGGTACAGCCCGTACTCGTACGCCGGAGTGGGGTTGGTGCTGGTCGGCGTCCTCATGCTGACCTTCTACAAGGCCTCGGTGCCGCGCTGAGATTCCGAACTACGTCAGACCGCGCGGACCTTGCGCACGGCCGGGGCGGTTTCGGACTTGGCAGGCTTCCGCTCGACGATCGCCGTCATGCGTTTCACCTGATCCGTCACGCACACCAGGAACATGGGCTGACGCGCGTTCTTGAGCACATCGATGATGCGGTTGGGCGCCTCTTCCAGGAAGATCGATTTGCCGTCGGTGAGCAGATGGACGTCCGAAGCGGCCGAAAGGGCGTCGTTCAGGCGCTTGCCCATGTCTTTCTGTAGGAACCGCAGGACGCGGCGGATCTTCTGCAGCGAGAACCCCTTGCGCCGAAGTTCGGCGATGACCGAAATCTCGACCACTTCCTCCGGCAGATAAATCCGCTTGTGACCGTCCTGGCGCGGCGAGACGACATTGCGCTCGTCCCACCACTGCAATTGCCGCAGACTGACGCCGCAGATCCGGGCAACTTCGCTGCTGTTATAGCCCTGCGCGTCCGGGGAGGACACCGGACGGGGTTTCCTGGCTTTCAACATTTTAGACCGCTTCCGATATGGTATATGAAATGGGTGCCACTTTGGATTGTACATGCGCCACCGGCAGTGTCAATAGGGTCAACCCACCAAGACGCCATTCTCTTTCGGGGAAAATGCCGTTGCACGCATCGCGAAGCGGGCGCAAGAGTACTAGCGGCGCGCCATCGTCCGGCAGTACAGCCCGGACTTCGTTTTGCGCCGCTTCGTTGTGATTCGGCACAGCCGATAGTAGAATCTGATTAACAGCAGCGGAAGGCGCTGCCCGGGGGAAAAGCCGAGAGGACAAATCGTGATCGAGGTGGGCCAGATCGAAGTGGGTTTTGCCGGCGACGAGCCCGTCGGCGGCGAACTCCTGGCCGAGAGACTCGCGCAAGGTCCGCTGCCGCCCGAAGAGGCGCTGCGTTACGCCATTGAGATTGGCGCCGCACTCAACCGGGCGCACTTGCGCGGCCTGGTTCACGGCGGGCTGTCGCCTTTCTCCGTCCGGATTGCCAGTACGGGTGCGCGAATCCTGCCGCCGCTGCGGGCATACGACGAGCGCGCCGCGCCCTATCGCTCGCCGGAGCAGGTGCGGGGCGAGGCGCCGGACTGGCGTAGCGACGTGTTCGCTTATGGCGCGCTGCTCTACGAAATGGCCAGCGGGCGGCGGGCATTTCCGGGTGAGGGCGCGGAACTGAACAACGCCATCCTCGAACAGCCGGTGGCGGGATTGATGGCGAAATCGCCCGTCCATACCGCCATGGAAGGCGTGATTGCCGGATGTCTCCAGAAAGACCCAGCCCGCCGCCGCCAGCGCATTCAGAACGCCGTGATCGAGCTGAAACTGGCGGGCGCGTCGTGGCAGCGCATGACGGAGGTTCCCAACCAACTGCTGCGGCGCCCGGCCGGGATCGGGACGGCGGCTGCGCCGGCGCCTGTCGGAGATCCCAAGGTTCCTCGCATGCCGGCGTATGTCATATCCGAGCCGCCCGTTCCCACGCACGCCTTGCGGCGGCGCCTCTGGGCCACTGGGGCGGTGCTCGTCGCCTTAGCCTTCCTCTCTATTGCGGCGGCTTTGTACCTGCACCAGCGGCCCGCGGCTTCGGTCCTCAGGTTTTCGGTGCCGCCGCCCGAAAACGCCAGCTATCCGGGCACGCCCTCGGTCTCGCCGGATGGCCGCTTTCTCACCTTCTCGGCTCTGGGGCCCGAAGGTAAGCGCATGCTCTGGCTGCGGCCGCTGGATGCGCTGCACGCCAACGTGATTCCCGGAACCGAGGGCGGGTTTGCGCCATTCTGGTCGCCGGACAGCAATTCCATCGCATTTTTCGCCGACATGTCGTTGAAGAAGGTGCGAATCGGCGGTGGCGCTCCCCAGATCGTTTGCGGCGCGGAAGCCATGCCTGGCGGCGGTGCCTGGAACCGCAATGGCGTCATCCTGTTCGCACCCAGCCTGGCCGATGGACTCTACCGGGTCTCCGAGAATGGCGGAGCGCCGCAGCTCGTTTTGAAGCTGGATTCCTCGAGATTCGAGCGTTCCGATCTCTGGCCGCAGTTCCTGCCCGATGACAAGCATTTCATTTTCTTTGGGCAGACCGACCTGACCGACACCACGGGGGTCTACGCCGGCACGCTCGATCCGCCCGAATCCCACCGCCTGTTCAGCTCCGAGACCAATGCCGTTTACTCCGGCGGCGCCGCGGGCGGCTCGGCGAAAAGCGGCTATCTGCTGTTCATCCGCGACCGCCGCCTGATGGAGCAGCCGTTCGACATTTCAAACCTCGCCATGCGAGGAGACCCCTTCACCCTGCCGGATGATGTCGGCGCCGTGCGGAGTATGGCTCTGGCGCCCATCTCGGTTTCGGGCAACGGCATCCTGGTGTACCAGAGCGTGGGCAAGCCCACCAAGCAGTTGGTCTGGTTCGACCGCGGCGGGAAGCAGGTCGGCCCAGTGGCGGAACCGGGCGATTATGGCCCCCCGAGGATCTCTCCGGATGGCAGCCGCGTGGCGGTAGCCAGGCTCGGGCCGGACGGTGTGAATGCGGATCTGTGGATCCTGGACGCCGCCGGCAACGCCGCTCAGTTTACGGCCACGCCCAAACTCGCAGGCTCTCCCGTGTGGTCTCCGGATGGCTCGAAGATCGCGTACTTCAGCGACCCGGAGGGCGTCTTCGATATCTATGTGAAGCCCGCCGACGGCGAAGGCCGCGCGGAACTCTTTTACAGGAGCACCTTGCCTCAGTACCCTACCGACTGGTCTCGGGACGGCAGATACATCCTGTTCGACGTCCTCAGCCCAGGCACGAAGTCCGACGTGTGGGCGATCTCCGCGGCCGACCGGAAAGCCGCGCCTGTCCTGGACACGATCTACTCGGAAGCTTTCGCGGCGCTCTCGCCGGACGGAAAATGGCTGGCGTTTCAATCCGACCAGTCGGGCCGCGATGAGGTTTACGTGGAACCCTTCGAGGGCGCCACTGCGGGAACCAAGCGGCGCTGGCTGGTCTCCCCGGGCGGCGGCGGCCTGCCGCGTTGGCGCGGCGACGGCTCGGAAATATTCTACATGACCTCCGGCGGGCGCATGATGGCGGTCACGGTGCACGCGGCCGACGGCGATTTCCAGTTCGAGACGGCGCACATGTTGTTCCAGACCCGTCCCATTCCCGGGTCCTGGAACCTTTACGACGTCTCACCCGACGGCCGGCGATTCCTGCTCAATTTGCCTCTGGAGTGGTCCAGCGCGGCGCCCATCACGGTCGTCACCAACTGGACCGAGAAGCTCAAGGAGTAACGCCGGGTTGCTGGCGTGCCGGCGCCGCCCGCAAAGCCTGCCACCAGATGTACAGGAATAGGAGATCCGCCAGCATCATCACGACGCCTCCCGAGAAAGACAGTGTTCGGGAGCGGGTGCGCACGGCGAGCTGGACGATGGACGTACCGATGGCCTCTCCGGTGAACTGGATGCCCAAGCCGCCGCTCAGCAGAAGCAGCCGGTGGTCCTTGTCCCGCGAAGCGATCAGCATCGCCCACAGCGCCAGATCGAGAATCGTGGAACATAAATTCAGATCGCGGGTCCAGGGGGTCATGAACGAACCCGTGTTCAGCGCCGGGTTCCGATGAATCAGGAACGAAATGCCGGCGAAGAGCATGGCGCCTGCAATCAATGAAACGCGCACGATCCGGCGCGACCTGAGCTGGCCCGTCGCCTGGTAGATCAGGCTCATGACCACCGCATAGACCAGAACCTGCATAACGACATCGTTGAACCAATGGACAGCGGGGAAGTCAAACGCAGCCCACTGCATGCCGCGGTGATAACCCACAGCCGACGGAACCTCGACCGCTGTGGTCAGGAAGTCGCCGACAATGTACGCGAAAAGGAATGGAAATCGCCGGTAGCTGCCGCGCAGCAGCGTGCCAATGATGAGGAGCTGAAGAGGTAGCCCGATCATCAGACCGCAGAGTTGAATCGCGAAGCGCATCCAACTCTAATTCTAGACCGGGCGGCTCCTCGTATTGCGGGATTCTTGTGCGGTGACTATGCTGTCACCGAAAGATTTCCGTCCCACGGATCGGGCGGGATGATGGGACCGTTGGCGATCGTCACGTTGCCGTCCCACGGATCGGGCGGGATGATGGGACCGTTGGCGATCATCACGTTGCCGTCCCATGGATCGGGCGGGATGATCGGACCGTTGGCGATCATCACGTTGCCGTCCCACGGATCGGGCGGGATGATGGGACCGTTGGCGATCATCACGTTGCCGTCCCACGGATCGGGCGGGATGATGGGACCGTTGGCGATCTTCACGTTGCCGTCCCACGGATCCGGCGGGATGATGGGAC
>Ga0326727_10011988_pt1 | contig 19925 bp, 17 predicted proteins | sample MB2enrmetagenome_FD_207643 | JGI IMG/M metagenome (GOLD analysis project Ga0326727, IMG submission 207643) | Lab enriched peat soil microbial communities from McLean, Ithaca, NY, United States - MB29MY | ecosystem: Environmental > Terrestrial > Soil > Wetlands > Peat | place: USA: New York...
GGTTTATGAGGCCGGCATTGCCAACTTGACGAAGAGCGAAACCACCATGCTCGTTCACTACAGCAAGGAGCGTACCGACCAGTTTTCTTTGATTCGGATCGAGGAGCCCGAATCGAGCAGTGAAAAATGAGCGCATTGTGCGAAGCGGCGAGCGGGTCAGAGTATTTGCTCGGTCGCCGACCAACACTTGCAATGAACACCCCGGCGGCGCAGTGAGTCGATTCGAGGTGTCGCGCGTCCGGATTACCCGGGTGTGGCGAAGCCCGGGGCGATTCAAGTCGGAGAGTCTCTAGTTCGCCTGGATGGTCAGGAACGGGACGGGTTCCTTGGCCCCGGTGTCGGCGAGCGCGAGCAAGACCATGAGGAAGGCCATCGTCCGTTTGGACTCGGCGTCCCGGTCGTCGATCCAGAACCACTGGCCCCGGTAGTGGGTCGCGGCGAAGCAGTCCCCGGGCTTCTCGCAACCGCTGAAGACGGTGAAGCGCGGCCGTTCCTCGCCCGGTTCCCCACCGAGCGGCGGGGCGCGCCCCTCCGCAAGGTGAACGTCCGGAACCTGGACGGAGGATGCGAGCAGCGTCAAAACGCGGTATAGCGAGCGCGTCGCCAGTGTGACTTCGTTGGCGTTGCCGCGTGTCGCCCCGAAGACAACGGTAAAGTTGCGCAGGGCCGGGTCGACGTGCAGTAGCTCTCTGGCCTCTGTCAACTCGGCAGCCAGTACGGGATCGATGTCCGGATCGCGGAAGAACATGACGAGTGATTCGCGCTTATCCTTCGCGACTTCGATCCGCATACCGACGTTGCCGGAGAGCTGTGCCTTGCGGAGGATTTCGACCACGCGTCGGTACTCCGGGCTGGCCGGCCGCAACTGTGCTCCTGACACCGTGCGGCCTTGGATGCCGTTGATCGACTCGACCATCAGGTCGAACACCACGTCAACAGGGTAGCCGGCCTGCATTAGGTACAGGACGGCGCTTGGCGGCAGCGGAATGGCCAAGTTGCGAATGAAGTCCGGTCGTGTCTGGGGAGCGTAAGACACTGTGGGGCGGTCCACGAAGCCCGCCTGTATAGGCAAGCTACCTGTCAATCGAGCCCCAAACGAGGCGCCCGGGAAGTGTGACTGGACGAAGCCTGGTGTGGGAGTAACTTGCTCGGCAAGCGCGTAGCCGCTGACGATCTGAGCCACGTCGACGAAGAACGGTGTGTCAAAGTAGCGCAGCTTCACGATGTTGAGCAGTGTCTGTTCCTTCCACGAGGTGGCGACCGCGTCGCCGTAAGCGACGCGGTCTTCGACGATCGTGCGGGGGCCGATGTGCTCACAAGCGACCGGACAGACAAGCGTCAGCGCGCACAGTATTACACGACGATTCATGACGCTGTGGCCCATCGGCCGCCGGTGGTGGGCGGCAACTAAATATGCCGGGCACTATGGGAATCTAGGAGCAGATACCCGGCTGGTGAGACGGAGTCAAGCCGGAACCGAAAACGGCCCGTCTCCGCGGGCGGGTGATCGAAGCGTCCGAACCTCGGCGCGCTCACATCCGCCGGGTCGTGAGCGTGCGAATCCGGCCAATACTGCACAGCATTTGGTGCGATTGCGGCCCTGCGCCCTGCGATAATCTGTTGAGGACGGGCAAAGAAACTACTGATAAGTCATGACTCAACCTAATGTATCCGTTTGGGTTACGGCCATAAATCTAGACCAATTGCGAGCCGGTATGGCAAGTGCTTTTCTGGTCGGCGTTTACATTCACCACAGGCTTGTGCGGCCTAAATAGAGAGGTGGCAGGGAAGCTAGCATGAACAGCCTGCAGGCGGGCCATCGTGACGGCCCAGCCGTCCTGGAACGGTGACCACGCCCCGGGAGTGCGCGACCATGGCAGAAATGACGAACCTCGCGAACCGCATCGACGCCGAGTTCTCGGCCGTCAAGGAGAAGGTCAAGAAGTTTCAGACCGAGCAGATGGAGGAACACCAGGAACGTCAAAAGCGCCTTCAGAAGCTCGCAAAAGTATTCGACGAATTGCGGGACGTCTGGGGACCCCGTCTGGAAATCCTGGTAAAGAAGTCCGGCGACCGGGTCAAGGTGACGCCCCGGATCGTCCCGTCAACGCGAGAGGTGACTTTCGACTTCAAGTCGAACCTGGCTAACATCCGGTTGCGACTTTCCGCCACCACGGACCGTGACGTCCGAACAGTGGTCATCAGCTACGACTTGGAAATCATCCCGGTACTCATGCGCTTCCAGCCTCACGCCGAGATGGAGTTTCCGCTCGAGGCGGTCGACAAGGAGGCGGTTGCCAAGTGGTTCGACGACCGTCTGGTCGACTTCGTGCGCACCTACCTGTCGCTCGCGCATGACGACGTCTACACGATGGGCACCATGGTTGAGGACCCGATTGCCAGGGTGCGTTTCCCGAGCGTGATAGCGGGAGCGACTCTCGATTGGAACGGGCGGAAGTTTTACTTCCTCGGCGACGAGACCCGTCGGGAGTTCGCGCTACAGAACAACATCCAGGTGAGCTAAGCCGGGGCGGGGGCTCGTGGGCATGAAACAGGCCAGTGCCGGTAAGACGCCCCACCGACCCGGTCAGGACCGACCGCCAAACGTGTCGCCCGTGGTCTGAATCGAAACCTTGAGCATGGTGCCGGGCGTGGCTTTTCTCCTGACCGACGTGGATCCGAGTATCACAGCCACCCTTCTGGGCGTGGCCATGCTCGGCGCCTGGGCAGCCGGTTGGTCGTGGGGCCAGTACCTCCACAAGGGGGGCCACGAAGAACGGCAGACCAAACTGGACGAGGGGCTGCTGACGCTGCTGGGTCTGCTCCTGGCGTTCACCTTTTCGATGTCGCTGGCCAAGCACGACCAGCGCAGGCAGATGTTGGTGGTCGACAGTAACTCGATCGGCGACTTCTACACCTGTGCAAGCCTGCTCAAAGAGCCGGTGCGCGGGAAGCTTCGGGCCGTCTTGCGTGAATACGTCGAATTGCGACTGTCCGCAGCATCACCGTCGTTGGACGAGGCGGAGTTGCAGCACAAACTCGAGGAAACTCAGAATCAGCACAACGCCATGCAGGCCCTTGTCCAGGAGGCCGTCGACGCCGGCACGCCCGTCGTAGTTCCGCTCGTCAACACTCTGAACGAAGTGACCAGCAGCCACGCTGCACGGCTGTCCGCGGGGCGAGACCGGCTACCGCCCAACGTCGTTTTGTTGTTGTGCCTGGTCGCATTGGCAGCGATGGCCCTGAACGGCAGGCACCCGGGCATAACGGGTCGACCGCGCGTGGGCGCGGCCGTCGGCTTTTCCGTCATGGTTGCCCTGGTGCTCTGGGTCACCCTCGACCTCAATCAACCGCACCGCGGCTGGATCATCGTCAGCCAGGAACCGTTGCAGCGGCTCTTGCAAGGAATGGGCAAATGACGCTGCGGCCGGCGCGTTAGCGAGGTGTGCGATGTGTCAGAAGCTACTTCGCGTTACGGGCCGCAGTTGGGCCGGCGGACAGGCGGACGTACTGGCCGAATTGGTCAAGATCGCGAAGGAACACGACGGCACCCTTCGCTAGCGAGTCGATGACGGAAGTCTTTCGGAGTTCGCAGTCAAACCCCGCGGCCCGGAGTGAAAGGAGGGCAGTCTAGACCGGGCCGAGTAGTTGTTTCTCCCCGAAGTAACCAAGTCGCAGGAGCGAGATGATGACCATTTCAGGGAAGCAGCTGGTGGCAATCTTCGTGGACAGGGTGTCGCAACAGTGGGTCGTGCGTGACCCCGAAGGGAATTTTTGGACAGTGCCGTCGCTTGAAAACCCGTGGGACCATCGTCAGCCACTCGAGTGGCGAGACGAAATGGAGCTGGAGGCAGTCCCCGGACATTACAAGGACATCCTCGGAGTACCCTTTTGAGCCAAAGGCGGGTGAGCCGTGAGCGCAGAATACGATCGTCTCGAAGAGACCCGTGAGCGAAGCGTCCCCTGGAAGAAGTGGGGGCCTTACCTCAGCGAGCGGCAGTGGGGGACCGTGCGCGAGGATTACAGCGAAGGCGGTGATGCCTGGAACTATTTCACGCACGACCAGGCCCGGTCGCGCGCCTACCGCTGGGGGGAGGACGGGCTGGCGGGCATCTCGGACGATAAGCAGCGGCTCTGCTTTGCTCTAGCTCTGTGGAATGGCAAGGACCCGATCCTGAAGGAACGCCTTTTCGGACTGACCAACAGCGAAAGCAACCACGGCGAGGACGTCAAGGAGTACTACTTCTACCTCGACAGCACGCCGACGCATTCGTACATGAAGTACCTGTACAAGTACCCGCAGTCCGCCTTTCCTTACGCCAACCTCGTCGAGACCAGCCGGCGACGGAGCCGGCAGGAATTCGAGTACGAACTCCTCGACACCGGGGCGTTCGACAACGACCGCTACTTCGACGTATTCGTCGAGTACGCTAAATCTTCGCCCGAAGACGTTCTCGTCCGCATTACCGTGCACAACCGCGGTCCCGAAGCAGCCGAGCTGCACGTCCTGCCGACCCTCTGGTTCCGTAACGAATGGTCCTGGCACGCCACCGGCGACCGGCCGGCGCTGAAGCTGGTATCGGCCGGCCAGCCGGTGAACGTCGTCCGGGCGAGCGATCCCGTGCTCGGAGAACGGTACCTGTATTGCGACGGGGACGCGACGCTCCTGTTCACGGAGAACGAAACGAACACCCTACGAATCTTCGGGGTGGCCAATCGGAGCCCTTACGTCAAAGACAGCATCAACGACCATGTCGTCAACGGCCGGGAAGGGGTGGTTAACCCCGAGAAGAAGGGCACAAAAGCGGCGGCGCATTACCGTGTCACCGTCAAGCCCGGCGAGAGCCAAATCATTCGGCTGCGCTTCACCGACGCGGCGCCGGTGAGCTTCGCCAAGGCGAACGGCGAGCCAGCCGGCCCGTTTGGCCTCCGCTTCGACGAGATCGTGCGCTCCCGGCGTGAGGACGCCGACGCGTTTTACGCCTCCATTACCCCGCCGTCCCTGAGTGCCGACGCGGCCAACGTCCTGCGTCAGGCGCTGGCGGGCATGCTCTGGAGCAAGCAGTTCTATCACTACGACGTGGACAAGTGGCTCGAGGAACGCGGCTCCGACCCCTTCAAGCTGGCCCGCAAGGCTTCCCCGCGCAACGACCGCTGGCACCACATGTACAACGGCGACGTGGTCTCAATGCCCGACAAGTGGGAGTACCCCTGGTACGCGGCCTGGGACCTCGCCTTCCACGTTCTCGCTTTGACGCTCGTCGACCCGGACTTCGGCAAGCAGCAATTGAAGCTGATGTTGCGCGAGCGCTACATGCACCCCAACGGCCAAATACCTGCCTACGAATGGAACTTCGGCGACGTCAATCCGCCGGTACATGCCTGGGCTACGATCTTCACCTACCGCTTGGAAAAAGCGCAAAACGGCGAGGGCGATCGCGAGTGGCTCAAAAGTTGTTTTCAGAAGCTGCTGATGAACTTTACTTGGTGGGTGAACCGCAAGGACCGCTCCGGGCGGAACGTGTTTGAAGGCGGCTTCCTCGGCCTGGACAACATCGGCGTATTCGATCGCAGCGCGCCATTACCGACCGGGGGTTACCTGGAACAGGCCGACGGCACCGCGTGGATGGCATTGTTCTGTCAGAACATGCTGGAGATCGCCGCGGAATTGGCCATGACGGATCCCGATTACGCAGACATGGCCCTCAAGTTTTGCGAGCACTTCCTCTGGATCGCCGCCGCGATTGGCAACGTGGGTGGCGACACGGGCATGTGGGACGAGGAGGACGGCTTCTATTACGACGTCTTGCGCCTGCCCGACGGCCGGTCCCAGCGCCTCAAGGTCCGCTCCATGGTGGGCTTGCTCCCGCTCTGCGCGACCACGGTGTTTGAGGGGGGTGTGATCGCGAAGTACCCCGAAATAGGGCAGCGATTCCAGTGGTTCCTGCAAGCTCGTCCGGAGCTTCGCGCCGCCATCCACGACCCCGCGAAGACGAACTGGGCCGGCCGGCGTCTCGCTTCAATACTCGACGAAACTAAGCTCCGCCGGGTCCTGGCGAAGATGCTGGACGAGAACGAGTTCCTCAGCAACTACGGGATCCGCTCGCTGTCACGGTTCCACGCCGACCACCCCTTCGTCATGCACGTCGGCAGCCAGGAGTACCGGGTCGCTTACCTGCCGGCCGAGTCGGACACGGGCATGTTCGGCGGCAACTCAAACTGGCGCGGACCGATCTGGATGCCGGTCAACGGCCTGATCATCCGCGCCCTGTTGCAGTACCACACCTACTACGGCGACGACTTCAAAGTGGAATGCCCCACGGGATCGGGGCGGCAGATGAACCTCTTCCAGGTAGCCGAGGAGATTGCGCGGCGGTTGTCCAACATTTTTTTGAGAGACAAGAACGGCAGGCGGCCGGTCTACGGGGGTTCCGAGAAGTTCCAGCAAGACCCGAACTGGCGCGACTGCCTGCTCTTTTACGAATACTTCCATGGCGACAACGGGGCTGGCCTCGGCGCCAGCCACCAGACCGGCTGGACAGGCATCGTCGCGCGGCTGCTGCACCTGTTCGCAACCCTGAAGTCGGAGGACCTCTGCGCCGGCAAGATCGCCTACTTCGAGAAACAGGCCCGGGCCACCGGTGTAGCTGCGCCGACCGGCGGTTGACCGTTGCCTACGCCCGGAGGGCAAGCGCGTTCCATGGACCTAGCGACCCCGGTCAGGCTACTGACTGTCGGCGGCCTCGTCGCGATGATGCTGTCGATGGGGCTGAAGGTGAACCTGGACGAGGTTTTGGCCTCGTCCCGGAAGCCGCGGCAGGCGGCCTTGGGCGTCCTGGCTAACTTCGTGCTGGTGCCGGCAGTCACCGCCGGCCTGTTGCACTGGTTTAATCCGGACCCGATGGTGTCGGTCGGATTCCTGATCCTCGCGGTCTGTCCCGGGGCGCCCGTGGGTCCGCCGTTCGCGGCCGTCGCCAGGGGCGACGTCCCGTACGCCGTCGGCCAGATGGTGATCCTTGCCGGGCTTTCGGCGGTCCTGTCGCCGATTCTGCTCGGGGTCCTGTTGACGCAGTTCGCGCCGGACAGCGATTTGCAAATCAACTACGTCGCCATCGGGCGGAGCCTGTTGCTGACGCAGATGCTGCCTCTGGCCGTCGGACTGGGCCTCCACAGCCGCGCTCCCGGGCTGACCGAACGAATCGGGAAGCCCATCGCCCTGTTGGCCAACTTCTTGTTGCTCGGCGCGGTCGTACTGGTTCTGGTGAACGAATTCGAAACTCTCGCCCTAGTCCGGCTCCGTGGTTGGGCCGGGATGGTGCTGTTAGTCGCGGCAAGTCTGGCGACTGGATGGATCTGCGGGGGGCCGGGTCGGGCGACCCGGACGAGCCTCGCCGTCACTACAGGCGCGCGGAACGCGGCCGTGGCGCTGGTGATTGTGTCGGCAAACTTCGCCAACACTCCCGCTGTGACAGCGGTCGTAGCCTACGCCCTTGTCTCGATTTTCGCGACGCTCGGGTGCGCCGTCCTGTTCGGCAGCTTGGTGCCAACGGTGCCATCCCTTCCGCCGCGGGAGAGAAGCTCATGACCAGCCCGCATTACACCAGACGCTGAAAGTACTCCGCTTCCTCGCTATTGAACCTGCCTACTGGCTCTCGGAAATCGCCGAGCTTGATTTTGCAGTGACATTTCAGTCGGCAATTTCGCTCCCGCCACACACCACTCGAAACGGCCGAAGGGAGTTAGTTCTCCTCTCCCGGCGGCTCGCGCCCGCCTTCCATTGAGGATCTCGGCTGGCTCCGCGATCAGCGTCGACTAACGTCGTCGTTCCGGCAATTGCAACGATCTTGACAATATGCGAAATTCCGAATATAGCTCAGTGTGTACCGCGAGAGGCTCCGAGGCTCGCTGGATCGGAGAGGTCAAGTGAAAGATAGTCTCCGCCGCTTCAAGGCCGGAGTTTTTCAGGCGCTGGCCCATCCGACGCGAATTGCGATGGTCGAGTTGCTGCGCGACGAAGGCGAGGTCTCGGTAGGCCGAATCTACGAGCGACTCGGCGTCGAACAAGCCAATGCATCGCAGCATTTGGCCGTGCTGCGTTCGAAGCAGATCGTCGTAACGCGGAAAAGCGCCAATCAGGTCTTTTATTCGCTAAGAGACCCGATCCTCGGCAAGATTCTGGACCTCATGAAGCACTACTTTCGCCTGCACCTGAAGGACTCACTACAGTTGCTCGAAGAAATGGAGCCGGAGGGCTGACTCCGGCCATGACTCGACCGACGAGAGGGCAATCCCCCAACTCCGACCCAATACAGTGGCCGCTCCATTAAGGAAGAGGAGAGCGCCAATGCAGATGACTGTCCGCAATGTGAGTGAGATGCTTCAGGTGTCGGAAACCACCGTAGTACGACTGGTCAAGTATCGCGGGTTGCCGGCCCAGCGCATCGCCGGCCACCTACGCTTTAGCCGCGTGGATGTTCTCGACTGGGCGATTGCCAATCGGTTCAAGGTGAAGAGCCAGCCGTTCGATCAGCGGGCGGCGTCGCGATCAGATAGCTTCGCCGGTGCCCTGACGGCAGGCGGGGTTCACTACCAAGTGCCGGGAGACGATGCGGCGTCGGCTCTCCAGGCGGTCGTCGAGCGGTTGCCGCTGCCTGCCGAGTTCGACCGCGAATCACTTCTGCGGCTCTTTGTGGCGCGCGAAGCCCGCGGCTCTACTGCCATTGGCGACGGCATCGCGATCCCGCATGTGCGCCGCCCGATTGTGCTGCGCGTTCATGACACGCTGGCGACCCTGTGTTTTCTGAATCGCCCGATCAGCTACCAGGCTCCGGACGGCAAGCCGGTGCGAATTCTTTTCTCCATTGTCAGCTCTACGGTCGCCGCACACGTTCAAATCCTGGCTCGCCTCTCCCGAGCTCTCCATGACCCCGGATTCAGAAAGAGTGTGATGGCCACGGAAGCACGCGAGGTGATTCTGCAGCACGCGCGCCGAGTGGAGGAGGCTGCTTGGAATTCAGACGGATCGGACCCGCGGGCCGCCTGACGACGGGCGACTCGAGGCTCGAGGGTTCTTCGTCAGTCACTGAGAGACACCATGCAACTGAGCGTCCGGGATCTCACGAAGCTGCTTGACGTTTCCGAAGCGACGATCTCACGCTGGATCAAGCAGCGTGGCTTGCCTGCCCAGCTCGTCGGCGGACTGTACCGTGTGAACCGCGCGGAATTGCTGGAATGGGCGACCACGAACAGCGTGAGGGTCTCGTTGGATCTGTTCGATAACCTGGAAGCGGACGCCGAGGCCATCCCGAGTCTTGCTCAGGCCCTGGAGGCCGGCGGGATTCACTATCAGCTCCAGGACGGCACGAAGGATCTGGCCCTGCGGGCGCTGGTTGGCGTGCTGCCGCTGCCCGCGGACGTAGACCGCGAGCTGCTCCTACGTCTTTTTCTGGCGCGCGAGGCATCTGCCTCAACCGCAATCGGCAACGGCATCGCCATACCCCACGTGCGCAACCCGATCGTGCTACAGGTGTCCCGACCAGCCGTGACGCTCGCTTTTCTTTCGCACGCCGTCGATTTCGGGGCCCTGGACGGCAAACCGGTCCACGTGCTGTTTTCCATCATCAGCCCGACAAATCGGGCCCACTTGCAACTGCTGTCGCGCCTGTCGTTCGCGCTACACGACGCACGGCTTCGCGAATCGGTAATCCGTCAGGCGCCGCCCGAGGAGATCCTCTTCGAGATTCGACGCGTCGAAGCGAGTATGGGCGCGCCTGCCGCCGAGTGCGGAAAGGCGGCACCCTGACATGGAGCTCTTGCTGGTTGCGATGGCGCTGCAAGTGCTGGCCGGATTGACGGCAGCGATCGCTGGCAAGCGGCCGGGCGCGGCAACGGCGTTCGGGTGCGGCGGCGCGGTCGCGGCCGGTTTGCTGGGCTTGGCACCGGCCTTGCGCGTACTTGCCGGCGGCTCGCCTGAGTCGCTCTGCCTGGCCTGGGACGGTTCGCACGGCCACTTCATCGTGGAATTGGACGCACTCACCGCCTTTTTCCTCGTGCCTGTGCTGGTGATGTCCGCGCTCGCGGCGATCTACGGCGCCGGTTACATGTTCGCCTACCGTTGCGATAAACTGCTTGGCGCACACTGGTTCTTTTTTAACGTGTTCGTCGCTGGCATGGTGATGGTCGTCATCGCTCGAACGGCATTGTTGTTCCTGGTCGCCTGGGAGGTCATGTCGATCGCCGCCTTTTGCCTTGTGACGTTCGAGCACGAGAAGGCCGACGTGCGGCGGGCCGGCTGGGTCTACCTGATCGCAACCCACCTGGGAGCAGCTTTCCTCTTCTTCGCATTCCTTTTGCTCGGACGCAACGCCGGTAGCCTGGATTTCGAGGCATTCCGGGACATGCCGGTCATTGGAGGCGGCTGGTCGGGCCTGATCTTCCTCCTTGCTCTCATCGGCTTCGGCGCGAAGGCGGGCTTCGTTCCCTTTCACGTATGGCTGCCCGAGGCGCATCCCGCCGCCCCTTCGCACATCTCAGCACTGATGTCTGGCGTGATGATCAAGATGGGCCTTTACGGGATTCTGCGCATAACCACGTTTCTCGCTCCCCCGGCTCCCTGGTGGGGAGTGGTCCTGGCGGGGATCGGACTGTTGACGGGTTTGGTCGGCGTGGCGCTCGCACTGCAACAGCGCGATATGAAGTGTGTCCTGGCGTATTCCTCCATCGAAAACATGGGACTCATCGGCTTGGCTCTGGGCATTGCGCTTTGGGGCAAGGCAAGCGGTTTCACTGCGATCGCCGCGCTTGGAATGACGGCCGCTCTGATGCACACGTGGAACCACAGCCTCATGAAGGGGCTGATGTTTTTTTCGGCCGGTAGCGTGTTGCACGCGACAGGGACCAAGGACATGGAGAAGCAGGGCGGCCTGCTGAAGCGCATGCCGTGGACAGGAAGCGCGATGATGGCCGGGGCCGTCGCTATGGCTGCCCTGCCGCCGCTCAATGGCTTTGCAGGCAAATGGCTCATGTATCTTTCCCTGATGCGCTGCGGTCTTTCTAGCAGTGACGGCCTGACATTGACCGCCCTGTTATCCGTGGGTCTCCTCGTCCTGATTGGGGCAGCGGCCGCCCTGACTTTTGCCCGCCTGACGGGCATCGTCCTTCTGGGTTCGCCGCGTAGCGACTCCGCAGGCCACGCCCGGGAATCGTCGCCGTGGCTTGTCGCACCCATGCTCATCCTGGCCGTGCTTTGCCTGGGATCCGCCGTTGCGCCCCGCGCTGTGGCTGGCTGGGTGGCGGCTCCGCTGGAGCAGGTCCTTGGCTCCGATGCAGGCCGGCCTTTGGCAGAGTTGGATTCCGTCGCGCCCTTGCTTGTGATCGGGGTCGTCAATGCCTGCTTGCTGGCTGGCGTTGTCAGTGCAGGGCTTGGCCTTTCAATCCTGTTGCGACGCGGCGGCCGTCAAGAAGGATCGACCTGGGGATGTGGATACGCACGGCCAACGCCCCGAATGCAGTACACGGGACGATCCTTTGCGGAAATGACCACCGAGCGCCTATTGCCGCGCTCGCTCCAGCCCCACTCCATTGCACACCGGCCGGAGGGGCTGTTTCCGTCCAAGAGTGATTTCGGGTCGGAGTGCCCGGACCCTGTCTACACGCGAGTCTACGGACCGCTATTCAAGCGCTGGGCGGAGCGCTTCTCCAGACTGCGAATCCTGCAGCAGGGATTGTTGCATATCTATCTCGTCTACGTTGTGCTCACCGTCGTGCTGGCCTTGGCCTGGCTGCCGCTACGGACTTGGTGGGCCGGTCCATGAACGAATGGCTGCTAATCGCTGGCGTCGTCCTTACTGCACTGAGCGGTGTTCCGGGCTATCTAACGCGGTATCCGGGACCGGTTACTCAGTGGGTGACGACGCTGATCGCCGTAAGTGGCAGCACGCTTGGTCTTCTCGCGCTTTGCATGTTCTGGACTATGGGCGAGGGCCAATCCGTTGTTCTGCCCTGGCCCATTCCCGGAGCGGAATTCGCAGTCGCCCTGGACGGATTGGCGGCCCTTTTCCTACTCCCCGTCTTCCTGGTATCGCTCGTCGGCAGTGTATACGGCCTGGCGTATTGGAAGGAGTCGGAGCACCCGGACAGTGGCCGTAAGCTGCGTCTATTCTATGGAATACTCACGGCTGGCATGGGTCTTCTGGTGATCGCCCGCAACAGCATCTTGTTCCTGTTTGGCTGGGAGGGCATGGCGCTGTCGGCGTTTTTCCTGGTGACCGCGGAAGACGGCAAACAGGAAGCGCGGGAGGCCGGCTGGGTCTATCTGGTAGCGACTCATATTGCCACGCTTTGTCTGTTCGGGCTGTTTGCCATTCTCCATGCGGCCAGCGGCTCATTCGCGCTCGCGCCGCTTGCCTGGGATAAAGTAAGCCCGCGGACGGCGACGCTCGCATTCACACTGACACTGCTCGGCTTCGGGATCAAGGCCGGCATCATGCCGCTGCACGTCTGGCTGCCCGGCTCGCACGCGGTGGCGCCGACCCATGTCTCGGCGATCTTGTCCGGCGTCATCATTAAGATGGGGATTTACGGGCTGGTCCGGATCACATCATTGATACCCCATCCTCCCGTGGAGTGGGGTGAAATTATCCTGGCGCTGGGCGTTGCCTCGGGGATCCTGGGCGTTGTTTTTGCCATCGGCCAGCACGACCTAAAGCGCCTGCTTGCTTACCACAGCATCGAGAATATCGGCATTATTGTCATAGGCCTGGGCCTAGCCTTGGTCGGCCGGTCGCTCGGGCGGTCGGGCTGGATCATCCTGGGCCTTGGCGGCAGCCTGTTACACGTTTGGAACCACGCTTTTTTCAAGTCGTTGCTCTTCCTTTCCGCCGGCTCGGTCGTCCATGCAACGCACACTCGCGAGATCGACCATTTGGGCGGATTGGCCAAACGGATGCCAGTCACAGCGGCCTGCTTCCTAATTGGATCGGTTGCGATCTGCGGCCTGCCGCCGCTCAACGGTTTCGTCAGCGAGTTTCTCATCTATTTGGGACTCTTCGGCACGCTCGTAAGCGGCGATGGTCCGTCCTACGCGGGCGCTGCGTTCGCTGCGCCGGCACTGGCGCTGATCGGAGCATTGGCCATCGCCTGCTTTGCCAAGGCTTACGGAGCCGTGTTCCTCGGGACCGCTCGCACCCATCACGCCGATCATGCGAATGAGGCGCCTTGGGCAATGCTCGCCCCACTGCTGGTCTTGGTTGCGGCTTGCGTCGTTATCGGCCTTACACCAGTCGTCGTAGTACCCGCGCTGGCGCGGGCAATTTCGGCATGGGCACCGGAGCTGCGCGACGTCGAGGCGGAGCTTGTTGCATTGGCACCCTTGAAGTGGGTCAGTGTCATGAGCCTGGCGCTGCTAACGGCGCTCGCCGCGGCCGGGTTCCTGCTGCGTTACCGGCTTCGGACCGGCGCCGTCGAGCATGGCCCGACTTGGGCCTGCGGCTACGTCGCCCCGACGCCCCGGATGCAGTACACTTCGTCCTCATTTGCGCAATCCCTGGTCAATCTGTTCGGACGCGTGCTGCGGCCTAAGACACTAAGGCCCCCGACGCTGGCTCTGTTTCCGCAGAAATCGGAGTTTCAAAGCAAGGTCTCTGACGTGGTGCTCGACGAGGCGGCTCTGCCGGTATTCCGCCTCGCCGGTTATCTCTTCTCCCGCTTTCGCGTGTTCCAGCAGGGCAGCGTCCAGAGCTACCTGCTGTACCTCTTTATCGCCCTGATAGCTCTCTTGCTCTGGCGTTAGAAGGGACCAGATGAACGCGGCCATCCAAAACACGATGCACGTCGTAGTGGCGCTGGTACTGCCGCCTCTCCTGCCGGGCGTGATCGCCAAGACCAAGGCGCTATTCGCCGGTCGGGTCGGTCCACCGGTGCTACAGCCATACTACGACCTCATTAAGCTGTTTCGGAAAGGGTCGGTGATCAGCACGACGACGACCGGGGTTTTCCTCGCCGGACCGGTTGTCGGCCTCGTGACGGTAACCATGGCGCTGCTTCTGGTCCCGTTGGGTCATTCGGATGCGCCGATCTCGTTCACCGGCGACCTGGTATTGCTCGCGTACCTACTGGGCCTCGGGCGGTTCTTTACAGCGCTCGCAGCCCTCGACACTGGATCGGCTTTCGAAGGCATGGGAGCGGCGCGCGAGGTGACGTTCGCCTGCCTGGCCGAACCAGCCTTGTTCCTCGGGCTCCTCGTGCTGGCCAAGTTGTCGGGGTCGCTGCAACTGGCCGGGATGCTCGGCAATTCGCTGGCATCACACTGGTCCGGGGCCGGAGCCTCACTCGCCCTGGTCCTGATTAGCTGGTTTATCGTGCTCCTGGCCGAGAACTGCCGCATCCCCTTCGACGACCCGAACACCCACCTGGAATTGACCATGATCCACGAAGTCATGGTCCTCGATCACAGCGGCCCGGCCCTGGGCATGATCCTCTACGGAGCAGCCCTCAAGCTGTTTCTGTTCGGGGCTCTGGTTGTCCGCCTGGTCATGCCCCGGACGACCTTTGCCTGGCTGGACTGGCTCATCTTTGTGGGCGCGATTCTAGGCGTCTCGGTGGTCGTTGGGGTCGTTGAGTCGAGCCTGGCCCGACTGAGGCTTACACACGTTCCGGTCCTGCTCGTCACTGCCTGCCTTCTGTCGGCCTTTGGCGTCATCCTGCTGGTGAGGTGAAGCGCGATGAGTCAGTTCCTCGACCCGTTCTTGATTGCCGCCCTGGCCTTAAACTTCGTGGCCTTAGGCGTGAGCCGTATCCGCGGCGTCATTAGCGCGGTCGCCCTCCAGGGAGTATTGCTCGGATTCTTGCCGCTGTTCGTGCACACCGACATTGGACTTCGGGGCGTCCTGCTCATCATCGTGACGATCGGCTTGAAGGGCTTCGTCATTCCCGGATTCCTTGTCCACGCCATGCGCGAGGCCGAGATTCAGCACGAGGTCAACCCGATCCTGAGTTACATGAGTTCTCTCCTGCTCGGCGCCGTCGGCACGGGCCTTGCCATCGTGTTTTCCTCCACACTTCCCTTGGCCGAGCAGCACGCCGACTTGCTCCTTGTGCCCGCGTCTCTTGCCACAGTGTGGAGCGGCTTTCTCATGCTGACGACGAGACGCAAAGCCATCATGCAGGTGCTGGGCTACCTGCTTTTGGAAAACGGCATCTTCCTGTTCGGACTCCTGCTCCTGGAGGCGATGCCCTTCCTGGTCGAAGTCGGCGTCCTTCTCGACCTGTTCACCGGCGTGTTCGTCATGGGCATCATCATCCACCACATTAGCCGCGAATTCGCCTCCATCAGTACGGAACACCTGACGGAGCTGAAGGAATAACCGATGGCTTACCTGCTCATCCTCTTCCCCCTGGCGATGGCAGCCGTGACCTTCGCGCTGCCTTCGAATCGCTGGCGGCCGTGGCTACTACCCGCCGGAGCGCTCGTGCAGCTCATCCTGACGCTAGTCGCCGTGTTCCAGCCAACCGGTCAGCCTCCGGTGTCGGGGCTGGATAACTGGCTCCTTCTGGACGCGCTCGGCAAAGTGATCCTCTCCTTTTTGAGCGTCCTGTTCTTTCTGTGCTCGCTCTACGCACCGGGATACCTGGCTCTCCGCGTCGATCGGCCGAACCGCGTGTTTTGCGCCAACCTGTTCGTCACGCTCTCGATGATGACACTGGTGGCGCTGTCGCACCATTTGGGTCTGATGTGGGTGGCGATGGAAGCAACGACCCTGGTGAGCGCGCCCTCCATCTACTTCAACCAGAATGCTCGATCGATCGAGGCAACCTGGAAATACCTTCTCATCTGCTCGGTCGGTATCGCTCTGGCGTTGCTCGGCTCCTTTTTCCTGGCTTACGCGTCGTTGAAATCCGGCCTCGAATCAACATTGCTGTTCGATCCGCTGATTGAAGCGGCGCCACGATTGTCGCCGCAGTGGCTGCACGCAGCGTTCGTGCTTCTGTTCGTCGGGTATGGGACCAAGATGGGGCTCGCCCCGATGCACACCTGGAAACCCGACGCTTATGGCGAAGCGCCCGGCATCGTGGGAACGATCCTCGCGGGCGGGCTGACGAGCTGCGCGTTCCTCGCCATCCTGCGGGTCTACCAGATTTGCCGCGCCGGCGCCGAGGCTGAGTTCGCCCGGGAAATCATGATCTTCATCGGGCTCCTGTCGATGGCGGTCGCCGCGGTGTTTATGGCCCGCCAGAAAGACTTCAAACGCATGCTGGCTTATTCGAGCGTAGAGCATATGGGCATTCTTGTCCTGGGCATCGGCATCGGAGGCCTCGCCGTGTATGGGGCGCTCTTGCACCTGATCAACAACGGCCTGACCAAGGGAGTCCTGTTTCTGTCGGCGGGTAACATTCACCGGGCGTACGGGAGTAAGTTAACCGACGACGTTTCCGGCGCCATCCGGCGTGTCCCTCTGTCGGGGGCGCTGTTCCTGGCCGGTTTCCTCGCCATTACCGGCTCGCCGCCGTTTGGCCCGTTTGTCAGCGAGTTCACCATCGTCAATGCGGCGGTCGGCAGCGGTCAGTTCGTCGCCGGGGGACTGTTCTTGCTACTCCTGGCCGTCGTCTTCATCGGCATGGGCGCGACGGTCCTGGCGGTGGTCCAGGGTAACGTGCCGGAACAGAAACAGCCGGCCGCGTTCCACGACAGCGTCGCCACAGGGGCACCGATCCTCCTCTTCATGGGACTCGTGCTGTTGCTGGGCGTCTACATTCCTGCCCCGCTAGAGACGCTCCTGCGCGACGCGGCAGGGTTCCTGGAGGTGGGCCGATGAGCGACCACGGTCTGACAACGATTCGCTCATGCCAGGCGATTCCGCGAGCCCGGCTACCTCAGTGCTCCGTGGGCGATTTTCGCACCCGGGTCGTGGACGCTATCGCAGGCGGCCAACGGCTCGTGGCGCTATTTGCCGACGCGACCGCCTCCGCCGATACGGTGGAAATCTACGCCGTACTGGCCGAAAGCTCTCGATCGCTCCTGCATGTCGCGAAAACGAGGCTTGCTGCGGACAGCTTTCCGTCCCTGACTCCGGATTGCCCTCAGGCTCACCTGTTTGAGCGTGAGATGGCCGAACAGTACGGCGTCTGTCCCGAAGGGCACCCCTGGTTCAAGCCGGTCCGCTATCACGCCTCCTATCGACCCGGCCACGATGCTTGGGGCCGACAACCGGGTGAAACGCCCGTCATCGGCGTGACGGATTATTACCGCGTCGAAGGCGAAGAGGTCCACGAGGTCGCCGTCGGCCCCGTTCATGCCGGCGTTATCGAGCCGGGCCACTTCCGCTTCCAGTGCCACGGCGAGGAGGTGTTCCACCTGGAAATCTCCCTGGGCTATCAACACCGCGGCGCGGAGCGCACCCTGGTCGGCGGGCCGAATAAGCGGACGATCCACACGATGGAAACTGTCGCAGGCGATACTTCGATCGGCCACGCGACAGCCTACTGCCAAACCCTCGAAGCTCTGGCTGGATGCCAGGTACCTATTCGCGCCGAAGTCTTGCGCGGGGTCGCTCTCGAACTCGAACGGCTCGCCAACCACACTGGCGATCTTGGCGCCCTCGCCGGCGATGTGGGTTACCTGCCGACCGCTTCCTACTGCGGCCGGCTGAGGGGCGAATTCCTGAACCTGACGGCGTTGCTCTGCGGCAGTCGCTTCGGCCGTGGCATGGTTCGGCCGGGCGCTGTTGGCTTCGACCTCGATGAATTCCGAAAGAAACAATTCCTGGAGCGCCTGGAAGCAGCTTTCCGCGACGTGTCCGGTGCGGTGAACCTCCTGTGGAACGCGGCATCGGTCCAGGCACGCTTCGAGGGGACCGGGGCAGTCGACCGCGACGCCTGCCTGAAGCTGGGCATGGTTGGGCCGGCCGCAAGGGCTTGCGGTGTGGAGTGCGATGTCCGTTACGATTTTCCCTCCGGTATTTACCGGTTTGCCCAGGTACCACTCTGTACGTGGCAAACGGGAGACGTCTTCGCCCGCGCCTACGTGCGCTGGCTTGAAATCGGCAGGTCGGTCGCATTCATCCGCGAACAACTCGCGGCCTTGCCCGGCGGTCCGGTACGAGCCGAGATGGTCCCGTTGAAGGCTGACCATCTGGTCGTGTCGCTTGTGGAAGGCTGGCGCGGCGAGATCTGCCACGTAGCCCTGACGGATGCCGACGGACGATTTTCGCGCTACAAAATCATCGACCCCTCCTTCCACAACTGGTTCGGCCTGGCGATGGCTTTGAGGGACCAGCAAATTTCGGATTTCCCGCTGTGCAACAAGAGCTTCAACCAGTCGTATTGCGGCCATGACCTGTAAGGAGAGGCGATGCTTCAAGTTTCGTTGGCTCGTTTGAAGCAAGGTCACCGAACGATCGCCTATCCGGGCCAGGAACCGATCCTTCCCGATCGTTTTCGCGGACTGCCCGCCGTGGATGCGTCCAAGTGCCCGGACGGTTGCGAGGCGTGTGCTGCGGCGTGCCCAACCAGCGCGATTACCGTCGCGCCGCCGCGGGTTCGAATCGATCTCGGCCGCTGCCTGTTCTGCAGCGACTGCGTGGCGGCATGCCCCGAGGGAGCGATCCGCTATACGCAAGACTTCCAGCTGGCAACGCGGTCGCGGGAGGACCTGGTACTACAGGACGCAGTGTTGAAGCGGGCGCACGCCCTGGACGCCAAGTCCCGCCGGCTTTTCGGACGATCGCTGAAACTGCGACAGGTGAGTGCCGGGGGCTGCAATGCCTGCGAGGCCGACCTCAATGTCCTGAGTACCGTGGTCTTTGACCTGGGGCGATTCGGCATCCAGTTCGTGGCTTCTCCGCGGCACGCCGATGGCATCGTGGTGACCGGACCGGTGAGCGAAAACATGCGAAGCGCTCTCTTGGATACTTATGCCGCTATTCCGGCGCCGAAACTGGTGATCGCCGTGGGCGCCTGTGCGATCAGTGGCGGCCCCTATGTGGACAATCCGGAGGTCCACAACGGCTGCGGCGGGCTATTGCCCGTCGACCTGTACATCCCCGGATGCCCGCCTCATCCGCTGACGATCCTTGACGGTCTGTTGCGATTGCTCGGCCGGCTCGGAGAGTAGGCGGAGCGATCCCGCGCGACAACTTTCCGGATTCCGCCCGGCCAGGCATTGCCCGGACAGTGTGCTGTCGCCGCGCTATTCCTCGCACCGATCTGCACTTTTCTGCGCACTTCGCCGACCGCGCCGCCCCGTCGAATCGGTGGAATCGGTGGGTGTTGGTGCATTCGTCCATCCGCATTTGCGTCGCTTTGTGAATGAACATTGACGATTTGCAGTGTTTGGCGGTAGTCGCCGCCCGCGCCGTCCTGTCGAATCGGTTGAATCGGTGGGTGTTGGTGCATTCGTCCATCCGCATTTGCGTCGCTTTGTCAAGAAACTTTGACGACCATGCGTTGCATTTGTCCGCAACAACCAACACAGCGTTATAGCTGTCTCACCCGCCGCAGCGACAGAGATGCTAGGGGGCGCACTAAAGAGGCTGTGGCTTCAATGCGGCCACGACCGGAAGGTCGTGGAGAACACATCGCGGTTTTTCGACTGCCACTTCTACGGATCGCTTCAATGCGGCCACGACCGGAAGGTCGTGGAGAACAGAATCCGCGCCTGCTCTTTCGCGTCGCGCGTCGAGCTCCTATGACCGGTTGACACCGATAGTCACTTTCCGATGCGGAGAGTGCGGCCGGCAAATCATGTTTCGAAGCGAGCGGCGATTTCTTATCTGCGGAGGTCTTGCGTCTCAGCTGCCTTGCGCCGGCTTAGCGCGAATGCCCGCCAGCTGCCTGACTCGTGATCCCCGCACGGTCGGATCAGCCTGCGCGGCGACGGAGATCAATCGTCCATCGGCCACGACCGCGAAGAAAACTCACCCGACCAGATA